>Ga0114931_10005812_pt1 | contig 15248 bp, 14 predicted proteins | sample 2SBtaG_FD_89579 | JGI IMG/M metagenome (GOLD analysis project Ga0114931, IMG submission 89579) | Deep subsurface microbial communities from Kolumbo volcano to uncover new lineages of life (NeLLi) - 2SBTROV14_V59a metaG | ecosystem: Environmental > Aquatic > Marine > Volcanic | place: Kolumbo...
CCGGCGTCACTGATCAGTGCGATGCTGTGACCCTGCAGCAGTCGATCGATCAAAGTCCGGCTTGCCGATTGCTCATTATGGTCATGGTAGGCCTGGCAGGGCGTCTGGACCCGGAAATGTCTCAGCAAACGCAATGAATGCCGCGTGTCCTCGGCGGCAATCAGATCAACCGATCCCAACACCTCCAAGGCCCGTGGAGACATATCATTCAAATTGCCGATAGGCGTTGCGACGACATACAAAACGCCCGCGACGATTGACACTCAATGACTCCCCCTTGATACTTGTAAGATCGGTCTACGGTGAGACCGGCCCGCCCTCGTCATCCGGTGACCAGGGCGATTCCCCGTTGGGAAATGCACGCACGGCATGACTGTCCATGTGTTCGAAGCCATATTACCGATTTTCCAGAGACGATCCACCTTTCCGACAGATCAGGCCATGACGACATCACGCATCCGGGATATCCTGCAAAGCGCTCCGGGCCCAGGCACATTGTCCGGTGCCGAGGGCGGCTACCCCTTTAGACTGCCGGGCACGCGCAAACCGAACCGGCCATGGCTTGTCCTTGGCTTAGTCGGCAGCCTTTTGTTGGGCGCCTGTTCAACAGCGCCGGAGCGGGGTAGGGACACCGCCGCCCTGATTGGGACGCTCGCGAAAACCGCCCAGGAACACGCCAATCAGAACGAATATCAAGCCGCTGCCCACGACTTCCTTAGACTCGCGGACCTCGTAACCGGGAGCGAGCGAGCCGAATACCTGTTGCGTGCCAGCGGTGAATCCCTCAAGGGCAACTTCATCGAGGGGGCCGATCATACCCTAAAGCTGCTCGAACAGGAGACGCTTTCGGAGAATCAGGCGCGACGCAAGACCCTACTCGAGGCCCGGCTCGCCCTCGCGACCCAACGCCCCGAGGATGCACTTAAGCTGCTTTCGGCGCCACAGCCCGAGACGCTTAGCTCGCAAGCCCTGGCCGAGATCCATGAACTCCGGGCTCTGGCCGATGAACGTACGGGCCAGACCCTTGAGGCCGCACGCGAGCGCGCCGCGCGCCAAGACCTGTTGGATACCTCGAACAGTCAGGCGCTGCATGATAATGAACAATCCCTCTGGCAGTCCCTGATGGCGCTACCGTCGGATAGCGTTGAAGGACTGGAGTCGGCGCCAGCGCCTGATCACTTCAGCGGCTGGCTGGCGCTCGCTAGCCTCGCCAAAAGCCAGCCCAGTTCGCTCGAGGCGGCCGAGGACAGCCTTATCGAATGGCGCCGCCTGTATCCGGATCACCCGGCCTCGGCGGTAATCATTGACGCCGTACGCGCCCGCCTCACCCAGATCTACCGCCGGCCCAAACAGATTGCGCTACTGCTACCGCAAAGCGGCAAGCTGTCTGAATGGGCAGCGGCATTCCGCGACGCCTTCTTCATGGCTTACTACGGCCGCACCGACCAGTCCTATCAACCGATCATTCACAGCTACGACATCGGTGACGATATCTCGTCGGTTGGAGAGACCTACGATCAGGCCATCGAGGACGGCGCCGAGTTCGTCATCGGCCCAATCCGCAAGGAGGCCGTCGACGCCCTGCTCGATCATCGGCGGACATTTCCCGTGACGACGCTCGTAATCAACTATCTGGACGAGGGCGCCGAAGCACCGTCTGGCCTCATCCAATTTGGCCTGGCCCCTGAAGACGAAATCAAGCAGGTCGCTCAGCAAGCATGGCTCGATGGCAACAATGAGGCCCTGTTATTGGCGCCCACAGGGAGTTGGGGCGATCGCCTGACCGGCGACTTTCAGAACGAGTGGGAGGAACTCGGCGGGCGAGTGCTTGAGGCTCAACGGTACGATCCCGAGGCCAGTGATTTCTCGAAGCCGATCACGGCACTGCTCGACCTCGATGACAGCGAACGGAGGGCTGCCGTCCTCAACAGGCGGCTCGGGATTCACGCCGACTTTGAACCTCGTCGACGCCATGACGCGGATTTCGTCTATCTCGTCGCCAACCCCCGAGTGGGACAACTCATCCGCCCCCAGCTCAAGTTTCATTACGCCAGCGATCTGCCCGTCTACGCGGCCTCGTCGATTTTCGCGGGTCAGGATACCGACCGGTTCAACCGCGACCTGGACGGGATCTTGTTTTGTGACATTCCCTGGGTTTTGTCCAATGACCGCCGCACACGCGCCTATCATCAGACTATCGATACACTCTGGCCAAAGGACGCCAACCGATATACCCGAATCTACGCCCTTGGCGTCGACGCGTACCATCTTATCGAGAACATCGAGACCTTGCGCGCCTTTCCTCATGAACGCTATTTCGGTGAAACCGGAGTATTGTCCCTGCAGGACGGCAAAAGGATCTTTCGTCAATTGCAGTGGGCGCGATTCGTCAATGGACATGCCCGGCCTCTTTAGGAAACGCTCTCGCGCCGAAGTCGGGAAGGCCGCCGAGCAGGCCGCGAATAACTTCCTGGAGGCGCACGGGTGTATCACCATCGAGCGCAACTATCATTGCCGAATGGGCGAGATCGATCTCGTTATGCGCCACGGCGAGACGCTCGTATTCGTAGAAGTGCGCTACCGGCAGCGCTCGGAATATGGCTCCGGCGCTGAAAGCGTCGGTCCACGAAAACAGGGCCGCTTAATCCGAACCGCCCAACACTATTTGCAGACGCGAGGGCTAACTGACCGTTGCCCTGTTCGCTTTGATGTCGTGGCGCTGCGCCCGAATCCGGGCGACGGCTTTGCGATCGACTGGATACCCAATGCCTTCGAAACCCTTTGAGGACCTAAGATGAATACATATCTGCCGAAGCCCCTCGTACTCATCGCTCTTGTGGCACTGCTGAGCGGTTGCGTGGGCGGCGCTGTGGTGGCTGGAGCCGTGGGTGGCGCCTCGGTCGGCGTAGACCCGCGCAGCACGGAAGTCATGCTGGATGACGAACGCATCGAGCTGACGGCGGCGCGCAGAATCGGGCAGTCCCCAGGTCTCGATAAGACCACCAATATTTCTGCAACGAGCTTCAACCACATCGTCCTGTTGACCGGGCAAGCGACTACACAATCGGCCAGGGACACCGCCATCGGTATCGTGCGCCACGTGGACAAGGTTCGCCAGGTCCATAACGCGGTCACCATAGGTCCGGCCAGCTCGGTGGAATCGCGGCTCAACGATGCCGGTCTGACCACCAAAGTCAAACTGGCCCTGTTGTCGAGCAAGGGTTTTTCGGCGGCGAATGCCAAAATCACGACCGAGAGCGGGATCGTCTACGTCATGGGGATCGTCTCCCACGCCATGGCAAAGTCGATTCATGAGACCGTACAACAGGTATCGGGCGTTCGCCGCGTCGTCGATGTTTTCGAATACACCGACTAACTGCCGATGAGCAAGGTTCGTCAAGCCGATCTCGACCGCCTCGGCGAAATCGTCGGGGCGGATCAGGTGTTCCACGAAGCGGCGGATTGCTGGCCCTACGGCTATGACAACAGCAAGCTTCAGGCGCTGCCCGAGGCCGTCGTCTTTGCCAGCAACCTTGATCAGGTCGTGGCGGTCACGAGGCTTTGTCATGAAGCGCGCATTCCCATGATCGCCAGAGGCAGAGGCACAGGCACGACCGGAGCCACGGTACCGACAGCCGGGGGCATTGTCCTGAGTCTCGAACGCATGAACCGGGTTATCGAGGTCAACGGCGGCGACCGTTACCTGGTTTGCGAGCCCGGCGTCACCAATCAGGAGGTACAGGAGGCCGCCGGCCGAGCCGGTTTTTTCTGGCCGCCTGACCCGACAAGCGCGGCCTTTTGCACGATCGGCGGCAATCTGGCCTACAACTCGGCAGGACCGCGTGCCGTTAAATACGGGACACCCAGGGAGAACACGCTCGGCCTGCGCGCCGTGACAGGGAACGGCGAAGCGATTCGCACGGGCGTCTATACCAGCAAGGGTGTTGTGGGCTATGACCTGACCCGGTTGTTGATCGGTTCGGAAGGGACTCTGGCGACGATAACAGAGGCCACCTTGAAGCTAACCCCGAAGGCCGAGGCCGTGGCGACGATCGAGGCCCTATACAAGGACATCAAAGCAGCCGCCAAGGCCGTCTCACGGATCATGGCGCAACCGATCACGCCTTGTGCGCTCGAGTTCATGGACAAGTCGGCTATCGATATGGTCCGCCATCATACCGAAATCGATATCCCGGGCGAGGCTGGCGCACTGTTGATCATTGAGGTCGACGGCCCAACGTCTCTCATGACCGAGGCCTGCCAATCAATCGCCGATGCCGCCGGAGTCGATGGCCTTCTGCGACTACGGACCGCCACCGACCGGGATGAAGCCAGTCAGCTCTGGAGCATGCGAAAGGCGCTGTCACCCGCGCTGCGAACCGTTGCGCCGGGAAAGATAAACGAAGATGTCGTCGTCCCGGTATCGCAGATCCCGGAACTCATCGCAAGACTAGAAGCGCTTGGGAAACGATTCGAGATACAGATCGTTAACTTCGGACATGCGGGAAATGGCAACATTCACGTCAACCTGCTCGTCGACCCCACCGACCCCGCAGAGATGAAAAGGGCCCACGAGTGTCTCGACGCGGTCTTCGATACCGTGCTCAAACTGAGAGGGACATTGTCCGGCGAACATGGCATCGGACTCGTAAAAAAGGAATTTCTGGCCCGCGAACTGGACCGGGAGTCCCTCGCCATCATGCACGGCATCAAGACGTGCTTTGACCCGCACAACATTCTGAATCCGGGAAAGATGTTTCCGGCTACGCAGACAGCGGGCGAATCATGATTCGCCCGCTGTCTGCGAGATACAAGGGAAAAGATAAAAGATACAAGTAAAGAACGGCTTTTTAGGTGAGCCGCCACAGCACCCGCATGTTTTACCCTTGTATCCTGTATCTTGTATCTTTCGCCCGCTTTAGGACTTGATAAGTTCGAGATGAGGTTTCCCGCCACCGGTACTGCGGCTGGCAGGCTTCGCGGACGCAGAACGAGAAAGATTGGTCTCAAGCCGATCGAAGACCATGCCCTCGCCGTTTTCGCGGGCATAAATCGCGAGGATGGCCTCGACAGGCACGCAAACATCCATGCTCTTGCCGCCGAATCGGGCCAGGAAACTCAGATAGTCGTTATCGAGCATAAACTCGGAGACCGCAGACCCGCTGATGTTCAGGACAATCTTATCGCCATCGGCGTGGGCCTCCGGGATACGCGTACCCGGCAGCCCGATCTGGACCAGTATGTACGGCGTCAGATGGTTATCCAGGATCCATTCGCGCACGGCGCGTACCAAATATGGTTTGCTCGAAGACATCTCGTTCACGACTTGTCCCCCCTAAGAATTATCGACCCGGCACCTCGACGGATGCCCGACAAATACAGCCCAAACCCGCGCCGATGCGGCAACTGAATCGGACATCCGGACTGACCGGCCGAACCGGATGCCGCGTACATACCGATCTCTTACCAGCTCGTGAATTCTTCTTCCTGAACCGTCAAACTGGACTTGAAGGAGTCGCGGGAAAACAGGCGTTCCGCATATTCCTGAATCGGCTTGGCGGATGCCGGCAGCTCAATGCCGAGCTGTGGCAGGCGCCACAGGATCGGCGCGATACTGCATTCCAGCATTGCAAAGTCATCGCTCATGAAATAGCTCTTTTTGGCGAGCATCGGCGACAGCACGAGCAGATCGTCGAGGATCATCTTGCGCGCCTTGTCCGCCTTTTTCGCATCGCCATTCGTTATCTCGGGCAGGATGCTGTACCAATCCACTTCGATGCGATGCAGCATGAGTCGCGCTCGAGCCCGCGACACGGGATCAACCGGCATCAGCGGCGGGTGCGGAAAACGCTCGTCCAGATACTCCATGATCACTTGGGCGTTATAGATCACAAGGTCGCGATCGATCAGCGTCGGCGTGATGTTGTAGGCGTTTAGATCGAGCAGGTCCTCGGGCGGATTGTCGGCATCGACGTCGATGATATCCGCCGTGATGCTCTTCTCGGCCAACACAATACGGACACGGTGGCAGTCCGGACACTCCGGCCGTGAATATAGGGTCATCACTGGTCGTCTTGTTCCGGATGTTGCCATAATGCGCTCCTCTACTGGATAGTCGTGAAATATTCGCGGCGGTCGGGGCGCTCTGGTCGGCACCCTTACCAAATAACCGTGAATGATAGCACAGAACGTCAAGAATGGGGCGGCTTCTAGCCGAGGAGACACTGTTTCGGGCGGTCAAATCAGCCCGAGATGGGAAGATCACCACGCCTCCATGCCGGCGTTTTTGAAGGCGCGCCTTTTTCAAGCAGCCCTCAAAACCCGCGCACCTGCTTGATCCGTTCGTAAGCCTGGCGAATCTCGTGGGTCTTCTGGGTAGCGATCTTCATCATTTCTTCCGGCAAACCCTTGGCTACGAGTTTGTCCGGGTGATGCTGGCTCATGAGCCGTCGATATGCACGCTTGATCTCGGCGTCGCTGGCAGTCTCGGGGATGTCGAGCAACGCATAAGCACTGGCAAGATCCTGAGCGCGGGTCGGTCCCTGGCCAGCGCCCCCACCGGCCCAACGCGCCGACGCTGCCACCATAGACTCCAGATTCGCGAGCTCCTCGGGCGTAAACCCGATGTGCGAACAGACCTGCTGTAGAACGGCTTCCTCGGCATCGCTGAGATGGCCGTCAGCCATGGCAGCCTGAACGAGCACCTCGAGAAAGATCCGGAGTAAGGTATGGCGGCGGTGGCATACGCCGACGAATTGATCGAGGACGCCATCCAGATCGAAATCGGGTTCTTTGCCCTCATTGAAAAGGCCTTTGGCAATGGCCTTTTGCTCATCACTGAGCTGCATCTGGACCATAACGGCCTCGGCTAACCGGATCTCCTCCTGCGTGACCTGACCGTCTGCCTTTGCGAGATGACCCAGAACGGAGAACGTAGCCGTAAAAAATGCCGTCTGGATTCGCTCCCGCTCGGCCGGATTCATCGTAATGCCGATTCCGGAGACGCCCTTGTCAAAACGGTGCCCCAACGCAGCCCCGATCAAAGCCCCAAGCGGACCGCCCAACATGTATCCGAACGCCCCACCCAGGAGCTTGCCCCACCAGTTCATCCTGCCTCCCCCGCATAAGTTTTGGATCGCGCTCCGGTCGGCGCAATCTTTCTAGGTGTCCACATTATGAGGAAAATCGGCGCATATGCCCAATACAACCGCCGACACCGTCGGGGACGGTTGTCCGGGCAGGCGTTCCGGCGCAGAATATGCTCGATTCAGGCCTTTTCATGGGGAAATATCCAATGCAGGAACATCCGTTTGTGCCGTTCATCCGTATCCTCGGCAAAGGCAAAAAAGGCAGTCGATCGCTGACGTTCGACGAGGCCGAAACGGCGATGACCATGATTCTCGGCGGACAGACGACTCCCGAACAGATTGGGGCGTTTCTCATGTTGATCCGGGTCAAGGAGGAAAGCCCTGAGGAACTCGCCGGGTTCATTCGCGCCGCTCGTGCCCAGCTCGGCTTCCCGTCGGACACTGCGGAAGGGCTGCCGACGGTCGATCTCGATTGGTCGAGCTACGCAGGCAAACGCCGTCACCTGCCCTGGTTTGTCCTCTCCGCACGCTTGCTCGCCGAACAGGCGGATGTCCGGGTCCTCATGCATGGCGCCCCCGGCAGTAAGGACGATCGGGTCTATTGCGAAGAGGCCGTTAGGGCTCTGGGTCTACCGGTTTGCGAAGATCTCGACGGCATCGCTCAGGCCGTCACGGGCGGGGGATTCGCCTATATTGATCTGGAACACCTGAGCCCGGCCCTAAAACACATCATCGACCTGCGCAGCTTGTTCGGTCTCCGCTCCCCCATCAACACCCTGTTGCGTATGCTGAATCCGCTGTCGGCGCCCTATATCATGCAGGGGATCTTTCATCCCAACTATCGCGATGTCCATCAACAGGCGGCCATCCTGCTCGATCAGCCCCATATGGCCGTGTTCAAGGGTGAGGGAGGGGAGGCCGAGCGCAACCCCGACAGTGAGTGTCCGGTCCTTGGCGTTCGCGGCCACGAGGCCGTCGTGGAGACTTGGCCGGCCCTGTTCTCGCGACGCCATATCGCGCCGGAGACGCTGGACGTACCTAAGTTGGCTGCACTCTGGAACGGCGAGATCGACGATGAATACGGCGAGGCCGCCGTGGTCGGCACAACCGCCATCGCCCTGCGACTTCTCGAGCGTGCGACCGGTCCGGAGGACGCCCAAGCCCAAGCTCAGGCGCTATGGGTCAATCGTTTGGGGTAGCAGACCAGGCGAACTGTTCGTGCAGGCGCACCACGTCGCCAACGATCAACAAGGTCGGCGCCTGGACCGCTTCACCCGCCACGCGGCCCGGCAGCTCGCCTATCGTGGATATGAGAACGCGCTGATCGGGCAGGGTGCCTTTCTCGATCAGCGCGACCGGCATCCCGGGCGCCATACCGGCCGATTGCAGGCCCGCGCAAATCTGATCGAGTCCGGTCAGGCCCATATAGATTACGAGCGTCTGCTGGGGACGAACCAGCCCCTCCCAATCGAGATTGACCTTGCCATGCCTCAGATTGCCGGTCACCAACACCACCGACTGAGCGTAATCGCGGTGCGTCAGCGGTATACCCGCATAGGCCGCACAGCCATTGGCTGATGTGACGCCCGGGACCACCTCAAAATGGATCCCGGCCTGGGCCAAACCGACGATCTCCTCGCCGCCCCGACCGAAAACGAAAGGATCGCCGCCTTTGAGACGCACGACCCGCTTGCCCTCCTGCGCCAGGCGCAACAGCGTGGTGTTGATTTCTTCCTGGCGCATCCGATGATAATCGCGTCGTTTTCCGACATAGATGCGCTCGGCGTCCCGGCGCACGAGATCCAGGACCTGCGGCGAAACCAAGCGATCATAGAGCACAACGTCCGCGGACTGCATGAACCGCAGGGCGCGAAAGCTTAGGAGGTCGGGATCGCCGGGCCCGGCTCCGATCAGATAGACGGCCCCGGCCTCGCTCACCTTCCCGGCCAGACGATCCTCTAGCAAATGAATGGCGGACGACTCGTCACCACTTAACACGTGCTCGGAAAACTGTCCCTGAATCAGATCCTCCCAAAAGCGTCGACGATCGGCGAAAGCGGGGATGGCCTGTTTGATGCGAGCTCGATAGCTGCCCAGAAGTGTCGCGAGCCGCCCGAGCCCTGCCGGCAACAGGCCCTCTAACCGGGCTCGAACCAATCTAGCGAGTACCGGCGAGGCGCCGCCGCTGGATACTGCGACAACAAGGGGCGAACGGTCGACGATCGATGGGAATACGAAGCTGCAGAGTTCGGGACGATCGACCACATTGACAGGGATGCGCCGCGCTCGAGCGGCCAGCGAAACCGTCTCGTTGACCGCTTCATCATCCGTCGCGGCAACCACCAGGATCATTCCGGCTAGGTCACCGCCCTCGAAATCCCGCGGGATATGATTCAGGTTCGACGTATCGAGCGCATCGGCGAGGCGAGGGCAAAGCGCGGGGGCCACAACGGTCACGAGCGCGCCGGCGCGACGCAACATGGCGCATTTGCGCGCCGCGACTTCACCGCCTCCGACAACCAAACAAGTCTGATCGCGCAGATCGAGAAAGATCGGCAAATACTTCACTGGGGACCTCTAGCCGATGATCTTCGTCATTCCGCCAACATAAGGCTGCAACGCCTCAGGGACATGAATCGCACCGTGGCGATCCTGAAAGTTCTCCATGATCGCAACCAGGGTCCGTCCGACCGCGAGCCCTGAGCCATTGAGCGTGTGGACGAGTTCCGGCTTGCCGGTCTCCGGGTTGCGCCAACGAACCTGCAGACGACGAGCCTGGAAAGACTCAAAATTGCTACAGGACGAGATCTCACGATAGCACTGCTGCCCCGGCAGCCAGACCTCCAGGTCATAGGTCTTGGCGGATGAAAAACCAATATCGCCGCTGCACAAAGCCATGACGCGGTAGGGCAGGCCCAAACGCTGCAGGATGGTCTCGGCGTGACCGGTCAAGGCCTCGAGCGCGGCATAGGATTCCTCGGGCCGCACCAATTGAACCAGTTCGACCTTCTCGAATTGATGTTGACGGATCATGCCTCGGGTATCCTTGCCGTACGACCCGGCCTCGCTGCGGAAGCAGGGCGTATGCGCCACGAAACGACGCGGCAGCGTAGCATCCTCAAGAATCTCGTCACGCATCAGGTTCGTTACCGGTACCTCGGCCGTCGGGATCAAATACAACTGCCGTTCGTCGTCCTGGCATCGGAGGGCAAACAGCTCTTCCTCGAATTTCGGCAGCTGGCCGGTGCCTCGCAGCGACTCGGCGTTGACGATATAGGGTACATACCATTCGGTATAACCATGTTCACGCGTATGAATATCGAGCATGAACGAAATCAAGCCGCGATGCAGACGCGCCAGCGGTCCCGACATGGTCATGAAACGGGACTGGCTAAGGCGTGCCGCGCGCTCGAAATCGAGTAGACCCAGATTGGCGCCCAAGGCGACATGGTCCTTGGGACTGAAGTCCATCTCGGCAGGGGTTCCCCAGCGCCGGATCTCAACATTATCTTCCTCACTGGAACCATCGGGCACGCTATCGTTCGGGAGGTTTGGAATACCGAACAACAGCGCACTCAATTCGGCCTGGATGGTCTCGAGACGCCCTTGGCGTTCTTTAAGACGATCACCGAGTTCGCCGACCGTCGCCATTAGCGGCGCAACATCCTCGCCGGCGGCCTTGGCTTGGCCGATGGCCTTGGCGCTGCGGTTACGTTCATGCTGGAGACGTTCCACTTCGGTCTGGGTCTCCTTGCGCTGCGCCTCTAGGCCCTCAATGGTGGCGACGTCGAGCGTAAACCCGCGTCGGGCAAGAACCTGGGCCGTTTCGTGCAGACGATTACGGATTAGAAAGGGATCGATCATGTTCGCTCACTACGCTCTCTTACGGAATGGGGTCTTGGGACAACAATCAGGTTACGGTCCCAATCTCGGGGGCATTCTAGCGCATGCGGGTCCAGTTCGGTACCAAGTCTGTACGGCTATCGACCGGAGGGCTCGCCGATGTCAGCTTCTCGGAAGAGAGAAGAACAACATGACCCAGGCCGCTATAAAGGCCAAACCACCTATCGGCGTCACGGCGCCAAGCCACGACAATCCGGTCAGACTCAGGGCATAAAGACTCCCCGAGAATAAAACGATTCCGGCCAACATGAGTCGCCCCGCCCAAATCGCGAGCCGCGCCTCCGGACGAGACTGGAGGACAAAAGCCACGGCGAAGAGGCCAAGGGCGTGATAGGCATGATAGTGCACGGCCTTCTCATAGACAGACATCATCGCCGGATCCAACCGGCCTTGCAGGCCATGAGCCCCGAACGCGCCGGTCACAATCGCCAGTGCCGCAAGCAAGGCGCCCGACCTGATCCAAAATCCCGTGTTTTCCATGAACAATCCCGCCAAACCGTTTGCCTATACGATCGGGCAAGAATCTCAGACAAAGGACGCCCGATCAAGCGCAAGCAGGGAACACACCCGGTTTCCATCTCCGTCGGCGCGACACTACAGCTTATATATAATCCGATCACTGCCCCACATGATGAGCACAAAAATGACTCAAATTGGAACCCCACTATCCGCCAACGCAACCCGTGTCCTCCTCTGCGGAGGCGGCGAACTCGGCAAAGAGGTCGTAATCGAGCTCCAGAGAATGGGCATCGAGGTCATCGTCCTGGATCGCTACGAGAATGCGCCGGCGATGCAGGTAGCGCATCGCAGTCACGTTCTGTCGATGCTCGACGGACCAGCCTTGCGACGCATCATCGAGCGGGAACGACCTGATTACATCGTCCCCGAAATCGAGGCCATCGCAACCGACACGCTCGTGGAGCTCGAGGCCGAGGGCTATACCGTCATACCGACCGCACGCGCGGCCAAGCTCACCATGAACCGCGAAGGCATTCGCAGGCTGGCTGCCGAAGAGTTGGGCATCCCGACCTCGCCTTACCGTTTCGCGGCAAGCCGAGGCGAATTCGATCTGGCCGTCGCCGAGTTGGGCCTGCCGTGTGTCGTCAAACCGATTATGAGTTCCTCCGGAAAGGGCCAGAGTACGATCGGGACGGCGGAAGACGTCGACTCCGCCTGGGGCTATGCCCAGCAAGGCGGACGCAGCGGTGCCGGCAAGGTCATCGTCGAGGCCTTCGTCGATTTCGACTATGAAATCACCCAACTCACGGTTCGCCACGTCGACGGGACCACTTTCTGCGAGCCCATCGGGCACGTCCAGATCAGCGGAGATTACCGCCAGTCCTGGCAACCTCAGGCGATGAGTCCGGCAGCGCTTGACCGGGCTCGCGACATCGCGACACGAATCACAGGAGCGCTTGGCGGCCGCGGCATCTTTGGTGTCGAGTTGTTCGTCAAAGGAGATGACGTCATCTTCAGCGAGGTATCGCCCAGACCGCACGACACGGGCATGGTCACAATGATTTCCCAGGACCTGTCGCAGTTCGCGCTGCACGCACGCGCCATCCTGGGCCTGCCGATTCCGTCGGTTCGATTTCTCGGACCGTCGGCATCTAGCGTCATCCTGGCAGAGGGCGACTCCGACAACGTCTGCTTCGGCAACCTCAACGAAGTCCTCAGGGCGCCCGACACCCGGATCCGACTGTTTGGAAAACCCGAGGTCGTAGGCCATCGACGAATGGGCGTGGTCCTCGCCCGCGGGGAACACGTCGAAGACGCACTTGAAAAGGCCAAGGTCGGCTCGGCGGCAGTAACGATCCGAATCTGAGCCGACCCAGTCCGCTTCGGCTGATCATCCCGCCTCGCCCCGGAGCGACACATGCTGTAAGAAAATTTTTGACATACCCCTCAAAATTGCCTTAGTAGCGCCGATAACTGGGTTATTCCGTTAGCCATCGTAGTTATTGGAGAGACACTATATGCCTTTCACCAATTTGTCGCTCACCAAGAAGTTCCTGATTCTCACAGTACTCTCTATCGTTTCATTGGTAGTCCTGACGACGAACGTCTTTATTCAGACCCAGAAATCAGAAGACCTGAACGATTTGCTCGCGAGCAGAGAGTTTCCGTTCATCATCAAGGTCAAGGAACTGGAAACTGCGGTGGTTCAGGTGCAACAGTTCTTGTCCGACGTTAGCGCCACCCGCGCTATGGACGGCCTCAACGACGGCTTTGACATGGCGGAGGAAAACGCCAAAAAATTCCGCGAGCTGAGCCAGGAGCTGGGTCGACTTCAGCCGGAAAAGAAACCCGTTCTGGACCAAATCTCCGCTGCCTTCGAAAACTACTACTCGGTTGGGCAACAGATGGCCCAGGCCTATGTAGCCGGCGGCCCGGCGAAGGGTAATGTGATCATGCCCAAGTTCGACGCCGTTGCCGAGGAGCTTTCCAACCGTCTGGAGCCCTTCGTCGGCGATGCCGTAAATACCGTGAATACGACACTCCAGTCTCAGCTCACGATCAATGTCCAAACCATCACGTTTGTGCTGGCCACCTCGCTGCTGCTCGCGGTGGTGTTCGGAATCCTGGTGATACAGATACGCTCCCTGATCGCCGACCTCGGGAATATCTCCAATGCCGTCAACACCATAGCTGGCGGAAATCTCGGAGGACCCGATATCTCGTTGAAGCGCAGCGACGAAATAGCAGATCTGGCAGCTAATATCGATCAGATGCGCGCCAATATCAGCAACATGGTTACGCAAATCAGGGAATCGTCGGATGCGGTGTCGCAAACCTCCGGCACCCTGATGACCGTCGCGCACAGCACAGCTCAACACATCGAGAACGAACGTGACGAAATCGCTCACATCGCCTCCGCCATGAACGAGATGCTGAGCACGAGCCAGGAAGTCGCCAGCAATGCCGAGCGTGTCGCCGAGGCCGCCGGCGATGCCAAGTTGGAGACGAGAGAGGGTGGGTCGATGGCACAGCAAACCGTCGCCGCTGTCACCAGCCTGGCGGAAGATGTCGCCAATAGCACACGCGTCATTCGCGAATTACACGAAAACAGTATGGCTATCGATCGCATTATCGAGGTGATTAACGATATCGCGGAGCAGACCAATCTGCTCGCGCTCAATGCGGCCATCGAGGCCGCCCGCGCTGGAGAACAGGGCCGTGGCTTTGCGGTTGTGGCCGACGAAGTGCGTACCCTGGCGCAACGCACCCAAACCTCGACGGGCGAAATTAGCGGCATGATCGAACGCCTCCAGGCAACCGCGTCGTCCACGGCGCAAGCCATGGAGCAAGGCCATCAGAAGGCACAGACCTCTGTTGATTCGGTCAATTCGGTTGGCGAGAAACTGCGCGCCATCGAACACTCCGTTTCCTCAATAGCCGACATGGTGGATTGCATCGCCAGCGCGGCTACGGAGCAAAGCGCCACCTGCGAGGAGATCAACCACAACATTTGCAATATCAGCGAAGTGACCGAGCAGACCATGGACGAGTCCCAACAGCTTCAGGACGCCAACGAAGAGGTCTGTTCGGTGGCGAAACAACTCGCGGGTTGCGTCAGTCGGTTCCGGACGAACTGAGTCTGCCCAATAGGGCGTCGTCGATAAATCCGTTGCAAGCGGCTTCGAGCATGTCGAGCACCTGCTCGAAGCCCGATTCACCGCCGTAGTAGGGGTCGGGAACCTCCCGGCCGCCATTCCAGCCGGAATGCTCCATAATCAGGGAAATCTTTTCCTGATGGAATACCGGAGACCGCGATAATAGATCGCTCAGGTTCTCCTCGTCCATGGCGAGAATATAGTCGAAAAACTCGAAATCCTCCGATTTCACCTGTCTGGCCCGTAGCGCCGATAGATCGATACCTCGGCCGCGAGCGGCCGCCTGAGCACGTTGGTCCGGCGGACTCCCAGCGTGATATGAAATCGTCCCCGCCGAATCGACTTCGAAATGATCGGTAAGACCCCGCTTTTCGAGCAAATGCGAAAACACACCTTGGGCGCTGGGCGATCGACAGATATTTCCCATGCAAACGAACAACACACGAGTCTTCATATTTTCACCGTTTTCGTTTGAGATCTCCGACCTATCCATGGGCAAAATGGCGCTTGGCGACCCGAAATCCGTTGTCAAGACAGGATCACGGCAATCGCAACGCTATTGCAGGGTTCGCGACATATAAGGGCGCCTCTAAAAACTCGATCAAGCCGATGATGGCAAGGCGTAAACGGGCGAAAAAGCGCA
>Ga0114931_10005813_pt1 | contig 15246 bp, 14 predicted proteins | sample 2SBtaG_FD_89579 | JGI IMG/M metagenome (GOLD analysis project Ga0114931, IMG submission 89579) | Deep subsurface microbial communities from Kolumbo volcano to uncover new lineages of life (NeLLi) - 2SBTROV14_V59a metaG | ecosystem: Environmental > Aquatic > Marine > Volcanic | place: Kolumbo...
GCCGGTTCGGTTCGTCCGACTGGATAGTGAATTGGCGCGGTCCGTTCTCCCGTTGGTCGAACTCGCACCGGACATTTCAAAGTGGTGGCGGCATAGTCCAAATGGGTCGCGGCTTGGCCGCGCGGGGAGAATCGATGCCATGATTACCGTTACGTCTTATCCGATAGCCGTGGTGATGTGCATCATTACCATGCTGTGCTGGGGGTCTTGGGCAAATACGCAGAAACTGGCCAGTAAGCAATGGCGTTTTCAACTCTTCTACTGGGATTACTGTATTGGCGTGTTGTTGCTGACGCTGATCTTTGCCGTCACGCTCGGCAGCATGGGAACTGGGGGACGGACGTTCTTCGCGGACTTGAGCCAGGCGTCTGGGGCGAGCATGGCGTACGCGTTGGTGGGTGGCATCGTGTTCAATATCGCCAATATCCTCCTGGTGGCCGCGATCGATATTGCTGGAATGGCCGTGGCCTTTCCGATTGGGATTGGGTTGGCATTGGTCATCGGTGTTTTCAAGACGTACATGGACAATCCGAAAGGAGACCCATTGATTCTGTTTGCGGGCGTGGCCTGTGTCGCGATCGCCATCGTGATTGATGCGGTGGCTTATCGCCGCCTGCCTTCGACTGGCCAGAAGACATCTGTTAAGGGAATCGTACTCTCGGTTTTGTGCGGCATCTTGATGGGGTTTTTCTTTCCACTTGTCGCCAAGGCGATGCCGGAAAAGATGAGTGAGCTCGCGCGTCCCGGCAACGCCGGGCTGCTGACGCCCTACACGGCGCTGGTGTTTTTTGCACTGGGGCTGTTCCTGTCGAGTTTCGTGTTCAATGTCGCCGTGATGCTGAAACCGTTCACTGGCGACCCGGTGCCGTTAGGAGACTACTTCAAGAAAGGTGATACACGCTTGCATATGGTCGGTATCTTGGGCGGGATGATCTGGGGAGTCGGCATGTCTTTCGCGATCATCGCGGGTGATACCGCCGGCTACGCGATTTCCTATGGACTCGGTCAGGGAGCGACGATGGTCGCCGCGTTATGGGGCGTGTTTATTTGGCGCGAATTCAAGGTGGCCCCCAAGGGGACCAACGGTCTGTTGGCCGTGATGTTCATCATGTTCATTATCGGGCTCACGCTGATTGTGTATGCGCGCGTGGCGGACCAGGGCGCAGCCGCGACCGCTTTGCTTTCGTCCGTGATCGGCGGCATCTGAGGCAGGCGACCGCAAAAACCCTGTTTTGCGAGCCGTACGATGGACGTCCACGCCCGTCGATGAAACGGATCAACGCGCAACGGTGGCAGGCGTAAACAGGCCTCTATATTCCTACGGAGGAGACTCTGAATGACCGGAAAAATCGTGGTAGTTGGCAGTTCCAACACGGACATGATCTTGCAGATGGAGCACATTCCGCGTCCCGGCGAGACCATTCTGGGTGGTCAGTTCGCGATGGCGGCCGGTGGCAAGGGCGCCAACCAGGCGGTGGCGGCGGCGCGGGCCGGCGGGGACGTCACGTTTCTGGCCCGTGTTGGCAGCGACATGTTCGGCCGGCAAGCGGTCGAGGGATTCCGTGCCGATGGCATCCATGTGGAGCACGTGATTCAAGACGCGGCAGCGCCGTCGGGGGTCGCGTTGATCTTCGTGGCGGCCGATGGCGAGAACAGTATCGGCGTGGCATCGGGTGCCAACGCGCGGCTGACGCCGGACGATGTGCGGCAGGCCGGCGCGACGATCGAAGCGGCCGATGTCCTGGTCATGCAGCTGGAGACGCCGTTGGCGACGGTTCGGGCGGCCGCCGAAATCGCCGTCTCCGCGGGAACGCGCGTCATTCTGAATCCCGCCCCCGCACAGGCGTTGGACGATCGGCTGCTGCGGCATGTTTCCGTGCTGACTCCGAATGAGAGTGAAGCCGAGTTATTGACCGGCATCGCCGTTGCGGATGCCGCCAGCGCGGCGCGTGCGGCCGATGCCTTGCACGGGCGTGGCGTGGCGACGGTCATTGTCACTTTGGGCGCGGCCGGCGCGTACGTCGCGGGTGCCGGATTCACGGGGCTTGTGCCGGCGTTTCCGGTGACCGCGGTGGATACGACGGCGGCCGGCGATGTCTTCAACGGGGCATTGGCCGTCGCGCTGGCCGCGGGCAAACCGTTGCCCGACACGGTCCGTTTTGGCTGTGCCGCCGCTGCCCTTTCGGTCACGAAACTGGGTGCCCAGCCGTCCGCGCCCCAACGGGTGGACGTAGAAGCGATGCTCTGAAGAGGCACTTGAAGTCGCATGACAGTCGATAAATCGGGACAGCGAATTCGTCGCATGTTCGGTGCGATCGCACCGAAGTACGACCGGATGAACCATCTGCTGTCGTTCAACGTGGATCGCTACTGGCGCCGCCGCACGGTGCGTGCCGTGCAGCCCGATGGGACCGCGCCGATATTGGATGTGTGCACCGGCACGGGGGATCTGGCGCTGGCGTTTTGGCGTTACACACGCGGCGCCTGCCCCGTGTTTGGGACCGATTTTTGTCCCGAAATGCTGGCTATCGGGCGCGCCAAGGGACGCCGCCTGCGGGCTGAGGACTGCGTCGAGTTTATCGAGGCCGATGCCCAGCAGTTGCCGTTCGAAGCCAATATGTTCCAGGTCGTGTCGGTCGCGTTCGGTTTGCGGAACGTGGCCGACACGGACCAGGGCCTGGCAGAAATGACGCGCGTTTGTCGACCGGGTGGGCGGGTCGCGGTGCTCGAGTTCTCGATGCCGCGGCGGCAGCCCATGAAGATGTTGTATGGGTTCTACTTTCGTCACATCCTGCCCCGTCTGGGCCAATGGTTGGCTGCCAACGAACACTCGGCGTACGACTACCTGCCGGCCAGCGTCAGCCAGTTTCCCGAAGGCGAGGCACTCGTTCAGAGGATGCAGCAGGCCGGCCTGCACGACGTGCGCTACGATCCGCTGGCCTTCGGGATCGCAACACTGTACGTCGGAATCAAACCGTCATGAAACGACCCATTGTTGTATCGATTACCGGAGCGAGCGGCGCGGTGTACGCGATCCGACTGTTGGAGGTCCTTTTGGCCCAGCGGCGGCACGTGCATTTGATCATCAGTCCGGCGGGGGCGACCGTGTTGAACCATGAGCTTGGGCTTGAGGTGGATCCGAAGTGTTTTGCCCCGGAGCAATTGCGTCTGGTATTGCCTGACTCGTCGCCGGAGTTGCTCGAATTCCACGTGCACACCGACTACCTGGCGGCACCGGCCAGCGGCTCGTACTTGACGTCCGGCATGGTCGTTTGTCCGTGTTCGGGCGGGACATTGAGCGCGATCGCGCAGGGGACCAGTCGGAATCTGATCCAACGCGCGGCGGACGTGCATCTGAAGGAACGCCGCAAGCTGATCCTGGTGCCGCGCGAAACACCCTTGTCGCTGGTTTATATCGAGAACATGCACCGTGCGTGTGCGGCCGGCGCGGTGATCTTGCCGGCCATGCCGGGCTGGTATCACGGGGTCCGGTCGGTGGACGACCTTGTGGATTTCGTCGTCGCGCGTATTCTGGATCAGTTGGCGGTGGAGCACGAGCTGTCGCGACGATGGGGAGCCGAATGACGATGTGGCCACGGTTGGTGCAGATCTTGGAGATGATCCGGTTCAGTCATACGGTATTCGCGCTGCCGTTCGCGCTGATGGCGGGCTTGCTGGCATGGACGGCACCGACGGCCGATGGACGGCCCATTGTCTTTCGTTGGCGCGACCTGGTGGGGATTCTCATTTGCATGGTCTGTGCGCGGAGCGCGGCGATGGCGTTCAATCGGATTGCCGACCGTCGCCTCGACGCCGCGAATCCGCGCACCGCGACGCGGCATCTGCCAACCGGTATACTGACGCTCGGCAGCGTCGTGGTGTTCACGCTGCTGATGGCGGCCGCCTTCGTCGCTGCCACGCTGTTGTTCCTGCCGAACCGGTTGCCGCTGGGGTTGTCCGTGCCGGTTTTGCTGTTCCTGTTCGCATACAGCTATACCAAGCGATTCACGATGTTCTCGCACTTCTGGCTTGGGGCCGCGCTGATGCTGGCACCGGTCTCCGCGTGGATCGCGATTCGCGGCCAGGCGGTGTTGGCTGGACCGTTGGATGTGCTCCCCGCAGTGGCGCTGGGGAGCGCGGTCTTGCTGTGGGTGGCCGGGTTCGATGTCATCTATGCGTGCCAGGATGTCGAGTACGACCAGCGGGCCCATCTGCGGAGCGTGCCGGCGCGATTCGGAGTGCGTCGCGCATTACACATCGCGGCCGCCTGTCATGTCGCCATGGTGGTTGGGCTCGCCGGCGTACCGCTGGCCGCGCAGGTGGGAGGGCCGCCCGTGCCGCTCGGATGGATCTACTCCGCCAGCGTGGCTGCGATCGCCGGCCTGTTGGCGTACGAGCACTCGATTGTGCGGCCGGATGATCTGACCCGCGTGAATATCGCGTTCTTCAATATCAACGCGCTGATCAGCGCGGGCCTGCTGGCCGTGGTCGCGATCGATGTGTTCATCTAAGGCCTCACCGCTCGATCAACTTCAGCGCCGCGGTGGCAAGGTTCGCGATCGCCGTATTCGGATCATGACGCAGTTTCTTGAGCGTGGGGACGGCGGCGGCAGCGAGCGGGCCGAGTTTGCCAAGCGTGTAGATCGCATAACGCCGTTGTTGCACGGAATCGCTCGCGCCGAGGGTCTCGATCAGTGCGGGCACGGCGGGTTTGCCGATCGCCACCAATGCCTCGTTGACTTGCCTGCGCAAGGGTTCATCCGGGTCGTCAAACGCGCTGATCAAGGCGTGTACGGTGTCGTCCGTCGAGGCCACGCGGCTCAGCCACATCGGAACACTCCGACGCAGCTCGATCGCGTCGCTGCTGCGCAGTATTTCCACGAAGAATGGCTCGGCCTGTTTCGGCTCGGCGCCCTTCGTGATCGCGGCCAACGCGGCGCGGCGCACACGCGGATTCGAATCCGAGCGAACGATTTTCTCCAACGTGTCGATCGCCGCGCGCGCCGCGGTTCCCAGCCGACCGAGCAAGCGGATCGCGCGAACTCGATAGATCTCATCTTCGTCCGGGTTGGCAATCTGGACCACCAGTTGTGGCACGATGCCACGGAGCGTAGCTTCCGGCAGCCCTTGGATCGCCTGGAGCGCCAGGTGCCTGAGCGCGGCGTCGTTGTCCGTGAGGCAATGGGCCAACGCGGCAACCGCCGCCTTGTTCCGTGCGCCAACGCGCCCCACAAGGTAGGATGCCGCCGCCCAACGCAGTTCCGGCGCGCCATGGTCGAGCACGTGGGCTATCTGCTCGAGTGCCAAGTCTCCTGCTTGGGCCAGGTGCTGACCGGCTTCGGTCCGCCGCGACGCGTCGTCGCCGGCCCAATTGGTCAGCCATCGCTGAATCTGTTCGGGCGTGATCGTGGGAGCGGCGGCGGAGCCGGGAGTGCCGGGTTGGCCGTTGTTCGGGACTGGTGCGGGACGCGATTGGTCCGCCGTTTGCTCGGATTGCGGCACGCCGGCTGCGCCGGGCGACGGTTTCGTGGGCTGGTGGGCCGATGTCTTCTGGGACCCATCCGCTGATTGGGCCGCGGCCGGATCGCTGGCCTTCGGCGGCGGAGCGGTCTGGTCCTCTGATGTGGTCGCGCTGCAACCGGCAATCGCCAATACAACAGCCAGGAACAGCGTATAGTCGTGCAATTGCCTCACTGCGACACCTCTGATAGCGAGTGGATCCGTGCCGAAACTCGAAGGTCTTTTCCAATACTGTAGCTCACGGAGCCAAGATTGGCCACGAGCCGGCAAGGCTCCGCGCAATCTCACTTACCAACCGTCAACCACGGAACATACGGAACATACGGAAACAGAACAACTACTTCGGCAGAACCGTTCACGTTAAGGACCATCAGCTCACCGGTTGCCTTCAATTGCTCGATAACCTCGGCCGTGGTACGCTTGAAACGAGTGGAGGCTTCAAGATGTCATTTGGAGGATGGTGTCACGATGGCCTATCTGGAACATCAGATAGTCAGTGGACATCTGCAAGGGGCACGCCAAATGGAGACAACCCATGCGGTTCGATCCGGACGGCATAGCGGCTTGCGTACCCAACCGTGAGAACAGAAGGAAGCAGAACACGCCTCCGACGGCCCGGCCGGTTATCTGGACTTGAGCTTCCTGGCCAGTGTGGCCAGACGATGTCCGAGCCGGCGCGCGGCGTCGAGTTCCTTCGCGCTGACCCCCGGGTCCAAGGGGCCGGTCATTGCCGAGGCGCCCACCTCGCCCCAGACGTCTTTGCCTTCCGCGTCTTGATACAGGGGGCCGGCAACCACCATCCGATTGTTGAGCATGAACAGCAGCAGGGAGACCACGACGAACTCCTTGCCGCCGGTCTGGCCGCCGCCCGTGCTGAACGCGCCGCCCACCTTGTCAGTGAAATCGACCTTCCACTGCCAGTTCCAATCGTCGATCACGACTTTCATTTTCCCGGGGATATTGGCGAAGTAGGTGGCGCATCCCAGGGCGATTGCATCGGCCGACTGCAGATCTGCCTTCGAAACGTCCGCCACCTTTTTGATCGTCACAAGCGTGTCCGGTACTTGCCGCGCGCCCTTCGCGACGCCCTGAGCGAGCAGTTCCGTATTGCCGTGCAGCGAGTAGTATGCCACCAAAACCCGAACCGTTCGCGGTTTCGAGCGATCACCCTGCTTGTTTTCCCCAGCCCGTGCCGAAACCCCCGTGGAAAGGAGGAGCAGCAGAGCCGCCAGCGACCGGATTCCCACGCCGTTATGTCTCATTGGATCGCTCCTGTAAGCGAAGAAATCTCGTGGGCGGAAACGTGGGTCGGAACGATCTCTCCACGCCTGGATCCCACACCGAGTCCTATCCGATTGTACCGCATCTGATTGTGCCGGGCCAACGCCCCAGTGCTTCACCATCACGGATTAGAATTGCGGCGCCGACCCGATGCGGCAGGCACGCCGTCTTGAACGGACCGGTTGCGAGGATCTAGAATCAAGCGAGGCGGGACTTCGAGCCGACTTTCCCCCTTTTTCCTTTTTGTATGAAAAGAACGACATGCAGTTGCGTACTTCAGCGACGCCGTCCTTGGCGAGTATTCGAGCGAAGGTGGAAGCGGGCCAGCGGCTGTCATTCGATGACGGCGTGCTGTTGTCCGATCCGGGAACATCGTTGCACGAGGTGGGCCAGCTTGCCGATCTGGTGCGTCGGCGGGTACACGGGCGGCGCGCGTGTTACAACATCAATACGCATCTGAATCCCACGAATGTTTGCATTTACCGGTGCACGTTCTGCGCGTTTCGATCCGATTTGCGGGACCCGAAAGGGTATGTCATGGACGACGCCCAGATTCTCCAGCGGGGGCAGGAGGCGACCGCTAACGGCTGCACGGAAATGCACATTGTTGGTGGGCTGCACCATCAAAAGGACTTCGAGTGGTACCGGCACATCCTGAGCTTGTTGCACGGTGCCTATCCGCAGTTGCACCTGAAGGCGTGGACGGCCGTCGAGATCAACTGGTTCGAACATCTCACGGGACAACCGGTCGATGTTATTCTGCGGCAGTTGATTGACGCCGGACTCGGCAGCATGCCGGGTGGCGGTGCCGAGATATTTCATCCCGACATTCGCGGCCGGTTGTGTGAACACAAGGCGGATGCCACGAAATGGCTCACTATTCACCGCGCCGCCCATCAGCTTGGTCTGCGGACGAACTGTACCATGCTGTACGGGCACATCGAAAACGCCTATCATCGCGTCGACCATCTGATCCGGTTGCGTGAATTGCAGGACGAGACGGGCGGGTTCCAGACCTTCGTCCCGCTGGCATTTCATCCCGAAAACACGGGCCTGGCCAACATCAAGAAGCCTTCGGCGCTGGTGGACCTGCGGACGATCGCCGTTTCCCGCCTGATGCTAGACAATATTCCGCACATCAAGGCGTATTGGGTCATGTTGGGCATCGGTACCGCGCAGGCTGCGCTGGCCTATGGCGCGGACGATCTGGATGGAACGGTGCGCCATGAATTGATCTATCATGACGCCGGCGCACGCACGCCCGAAGCGTTGTCCGTGGATGATATCCGCCGGCTGATCACCGAGGCCGGATGTGAGCCGGTCGAGCGCGATACGCTCTACCGGTACGTGCACCGGGACCCTGACCAGCCGGCGCAATGGACAGCCGGCGCGCCGATCGACCCGCCGGGCGATTGACACGGACGCGGAACGATCAATCGAGTCGGTACTTGATTTGGCCGTCGACCAGCACGCCGACGGCCCGGCCCTCCAGATCCCAGCCAACAAAGGGCGAATTTTGACTGGCAGAGACGAACTGGTCCGCGGCGACCCGCCATTGCCGGTCGGGATCAATGATCGTGATATCGGCCGCCGCGCCGACTTTCAACGTACCCTTGTCCAGCTTCAGCACATTGGCCGGGTTGATCGTCATCTTGGCGATAGCTTGGGGCCAATCGAGGTGGCCCGGTTTAATCAATTGCGTAATCACGAGCGCCAGCGTGGTTTCCAGGCTGGCCATGCCGAACGGTGCCCGATCCAACTCCTGCAGTTTCTTCTCCGAGGCGCGGGGTGCGTGGCCGCTGGCGATGACATCGATCGTGTCATCTTTCAGACCGTCGATGCAGGCGTCCACGTGCTCCCGGGACCGCAGCGGGGGATTGACTTTGCAGTTCGAGTCGAAGGTACGCAGCGACTCGTCAGTCAGCGTGAAATTCGCCGGGCAGATCTCAGCGGTCGCCGGGATCCCACGTGCTTTGTAACGGCGGATCAGATCAACACTGCCGCCACTGGAAATGTTCATCAGATGCAGCCGGCCACCCGTATACTCCGCCAATCTCAGGTCGCGCGCCGTCATGACGTCCTCCGCGTCGGCGGGCATCCCCGGCAACCCGAGCACGGTGGAGGTGACCCCCTCATGCATGATCCCATCGTGGGATAATTCCAGCACTTCCGGGTGGTTCAGAATCGGGCTGCCGAACATCAGGCAATACTCCAGCGCCCGGCGCATCAGTTCGGTGCTGTGAACGGGCCGGTTGGCGTCGGTGAAGCCGACGGCGCCGGATTCGACCAGGCTGCCGATCTCGGCCAGTTCCTTGCCGTCGCGGTTCTTGCTGACACATGCCAAAACGAACACGTGGCAGTTGCCGGCCCGGGCCGCTTTTTGCCGTACGAACTCGACCCCCGCCTGGGTATCGATCGGTGGGTCCGTGTTCGGCGTGCAGGCGATGGACGTGAACCCGCCGGCAAGGGCCGCCGCCGTCCCCGAGCGAATCGTCTCATCCTCCTCGCGACCCGGCTCGCGCAGCTCCACGTGGATATCGACAAGTCCCGGAGTGACAATCTTGCCGGATGCGTCGAGAATCTCATCTTGCCCGTTCGCGGGGGCGTCGTAGCCCGCGATACGTCCATCTTCCACAAGTAGGTTCGTGACCCGATCCATTTGCTGACTGGGGTCGATCACGCGTCCGTTCTGTATCCGTAGCGATGCCATGGTTTATTTCTCTTCCAACGTGGTCTTGTTCCGTGGATTTCCGGAGACACGTAATACTCCGGCGAGGGTCATGTCTTGTCCGTTCCAGCCACCAGCCAAAGTGCCGCCATGCGCACCGCCAGCCCGTTGGTTACCTGGTGCAGAATCACCGAGTGCGGGCCGTCAGCGACGTCCGGAGTGATTTCGACGCCACGATTGATCGGGCCCGGTGCCATGATCAGAATGTCATCCTTGGCGCACGCCATCCGCTGCCGGTTCATGGCGTACAACAGGGCGTATTCGCGAACTGATGGGAACGGCCGCGTATACTGACGCTCAAACTGAATGCGCAACAAATTCAAGACGTCGCAACGTGGGAGAATACTGTCCAGATTGTACGCCACCTCGACGCCAAACGTTTCCCAGTGGCGTGAGACCAGCGTCGATGGGCCGCATACGATCACGTGGGCACCCAGCTTGAGCAGCCCCCAGATGTTGGAACGTGCCGTGCGGCTGTGCGCGATGTCACCCACCAGGGCGACGGTGAGGCCGTTCAAATCCCCGCGCGTCTCGCGGATCGTCATGATGTCCAGGAGGCCCTGCGTCGGATGTTCGTGCGTGCCATCGCCCGCGTTGACCACCGCGCAATCGACGTGCTCGGCTAATAACTTCGGCGTGCCCGGCGTGCGGTGGCGCATGACCATCACATCGACGTTCATGGATTCAATATTCTTCGCCGTGTCGACGAACGTTTCGCCCTTCGACAGGCTGCTGCTGGACGCCGTGAACTCGACGACGTCCGCCCCCAGCCGCCGTGCCGCGAGCCCAAAACTGGTGCGTGTGCGGGTCGAGTTTTCAAAGAATAAATTGGCGGTGGTCTTGCCCGCCAACAGAGGGAGCTTGCGGCGGCAGCCGTCGGTGGCGCGCTTGAAAGTGGCCGCCGTATCAAGTAACGCCGTCAGCTCCTCAACCGAGAGACTCTCCAGATCCAAGAGGTGCCGCCGAGTCCAATGCGCGGGACGCTGGATCTGGTCCGCGATTTCCGTGCTCATCGAGTGAATCCTTAACAGTGAGAGGTGGTGAATCCCGGACACAGGGGGCGTGCCGTGCGCAGCGTCGGCTTCCATGGTTTGCGAAACTCGGTTTCAAGCCATGGTCCGGTGTCAGTGATCGGCTTCTTGGTCCTCCCGGATCATTGCCGAGGATGATTTTAGCACTCCCGCGATTACCTGCAAGTTGGCAAGCGCATGCTACCGAGTTTCCAGGAGACTTGCTGTCATGCGGGTGGGGATTTTCAATTTCCGGTCGGGCCAACTATAGTTATGGGGGTGGCGGCCAGTTGTGTGGCGAGGCGGGCGAGGTAGTTGCCGATGGCGCGGACCAGCAATGTGCTAATCGTGACGCGGGACGCGGATCGGCGGCGCCGCTGGCGACGGGCCCTGGATGCCTCGGGCCACCTTCGCGTTAGCGCCGACGGGGACGACGCGGACCTGGAAGGGCCGCCCACGATTATCGTTACTGACGATCTTCCCGTGCGCGAACCGCTGGGGCTCTGGGCCGCGACGTTGCAACGCGGTGAGGTTGGCGTTATTGGCATCGGTTGTGCGGGGGCCGCGGATGTCTTGCTGCCGGCGGATCACGGACCGCGCGAACTACGCCTTGCCTGCCGCCTGCTGGCCCAGATCGTCCATCTGCGCGCACAGCTGACGCGCGAAAAGACGAGTGGTCGGTTGCTGCAACGCTTGGCGAACACCGACCCGTTGACGGGCCTGCCCAACCGGCGCGCATGGGACGAACTGCTGCCGCGGCGGATGTGTGAACCGCATGTGCCGGAACGTCGACGCTGCCTCGTGCTGGTTGACGTGGATCACTTCAAACGCGTCAATGACAAACATGGCCATGCCCTCGGCGACGAAGTCCTGCGCTCGATCGGCCAAGAACTGGCAAGCTGTTGTCGCCGCGGTCTTTACGCCCGTCTCGGGGGAGACGAGTTCGCTTTGCTTCTGAAGGACGTGGGAGCCCGCGACGTCGCGGATACGGTGGACCGCATTCGCCGGCGCGCCGCACAGGTTCGGCACCTGTCGGCCGGCGAGTTGCACGTGACGGCCAGCGCGGGCTATGTGCTCCTGAAGGCAACGCACACGGCCGACATCGAGCCCGCGATGATGGCCGCCGACCGGGCGCTGCGCAAGGCAAAAACATCAGGCCGCGATCGGTCTGTCCGAGGCGAATTGCCGACCGATCAAGACTGATCGCCAACGGTTTTCCCCGCGGAAAAATCAACGGGCTTGCCCACGATGTTTTGGAAAATGCCGCGCTGATCCGCGCTGATTTGGCCGGCGATCGACGCGTGCCAAAGTCCGAATTCGGATGCGGGGGCCACCCCATCAGCCCACTCCACATGACGCGCTCGACGCGCAGCACAGTCACACATATACTGTGTGACATGAAGAATATTACGCTCAGTGTTGATGAAAATGTGTTAGCAGCCGCGCGGCGGTATGCGGCCGAGCATGGCGCGTCGGTCAATGGGCTGGTTCGGGAATTCCTGTTCGAGATTTCGCGACGCGAGACGCGGGCGCGCGAAGCGTGTAAGCGGATTCGGGAGATGAGCGCACAGTCGAAAGCGCGTATCGGGTCTGCATCCTCGAGTCGGGACGAGCTGCATGCGCGTTGATTGCCTGCTCGACACGAACGTTCTGGTTTACGCGGCGGCGGGTCGTGGCCCGGCAGAGGCCAAGCGGAAACGCGCGGTCGAGTTGATTGCGAACGAAGACTTCGGTCTTTCTGCTCAGGTTCTTCAAGGTTACGGCACGGTTCAAGTGGTGAATCCCTTCCGAGCGATCTGAGCTTTGCTAACCGTTCACGGTTCGCAACAATTCAACTGCGGATGAACGCGGATAAACGCGGAAGAGAGTTGTTTTCCGTCTTCGTATCGGATGGAATCACGATCGCTTCTTCGACTTCGCAAGAAAAACGCACACTTTTGCTCAAGTAGTCGGTCCATTATGCCGATAACGCCGTTGGTAGTGGTCAGGTAGTTTGGGTTAACTTTGCCGATTATATGGTTTGTCGGCACAATGGAAAGGGCTTCCAGGATGGTGATTTGGCCCCGTGATTCCCGTTATCTCGTATGCCCTGTGCTGATGCTCTTTGTGGGGTGTGGCATGTTCACCGGATGCGCGACGCTACCGGCCAACCACACGGCCGATCTCAGCCAGGCGGTGAAAACGGATGCGAATGTGCGTGGCGAGGTCGTGGTTCAGCTCAAGGACGACAAGGGGTCGCGGTACTTGAAAGCGCCGCTGCGCGGCAACATGGTGGTCCAGGACGCACTGACAGGTTCGGGCGCGTTGAACGAGTTCAACCGGATGGATGTTGTTGTGGTGCGGACGTTGCCGAGCGGCGAGAAACTGCGGATGCCGGTCACCGTCGATCCGGGCAGCCGGGTGGTCAACAGTGCGACGGATTATTCCCTCTATCCGGGCGATGTCGTTGAAGTGACCGAGGATCCGCGGACGCTCCTGGATCGCGTGATCGATTCCGCGTTGAGCAGTCTTGGACCGATCGCGACGCATCAGCGTCGCTGACCGACAACACGCCAGCGCTGGCGCACCAGGCTGGTCATGACCAGCAGCAAGACCGCGTCCAACAGGATGGAAAACGCGCCGTAGCCCACCGCGATCAGACCGCCCTGGTTCTGATTTGGTTTATCGGGCATGGCATCCGTAATGCCGTCGAGGATCAACGGCACGTCCAGTGCGGCGGCGAACGGGCTGGTAATTGCCATGGCGCTCACGAGATTCGTCGACTTGTCTGGGTGGAAAGTCTCGGCAAAGAACTGGACCGCCACGGGCCCGCAAAACAGAATGAGCAGCAGGGCGTAGGTGGTCATCAGACTGGTCGAGGTCTTACGACAGATCGTGGAGCAGAACAGCCCCACCATGGCCGTATTGAGGCAGGTCACGAGGACGATCAGCACATAGGCGATCACGGCGCCGAAATTAGCCCAGTAGAACGGGACGGCACACGCGAGCACCAACGGCCACAGGACGAATAGCGTCAAGACACTCGACACGCGCAGGCCCGCCAGCAACTTGCCCCACAAGATCTGCCATGGGCGGATCGTGGTCGTCAGCAGCAGTTCCAACGTCTGTCGTTCCCGCTCGCTCGTGATGCTGCCCGCGAAGAAAACAGGGCCCACCATCAGATTGAAAAGCAGTACATAGGCAATGTACCACGCCACGTACTGGGGCCAAATGAACAGCCAAAACGCCATCAGCAAAATGGCCAGTGCGATACTGACCTGGATCACGACGCGGAGCATCAACGTGCCGTGTCCAAAAATCTCGCTGCGGATCTCTTTGTCATACACCGGGTTCGTGCGGTCCGGAAGCAGCGTCGTGCGCTTGGCGGGCGCGAAGAGTCGGTCGGGAAAATGATCGCGCTGGATAAATAGGCCCACGACCTCCTTGGCCTCCTCGTCCAAGTCGACCACCTCCTTGCCCTCACTGCCGACATCCGGCGGGTGGAGCAACCGGGCCGATGTTCGGATGAACAGGACCGTGCAGAGCGTCATGGCCAGTCCCGGAACGAGCGTGACCATGAGGATCAGCCGATATTCCCCAAAATCCGCCATCAGCGTCCAGAAGGCGATACCGGCCAGCGCCATCGGCAGAATGAGCAAGTAAGAAACGGACAGTGACGCAGCCGTTCGCTTGAAATAGCTACTGCACGCGACCGCCACGGCGGCGAACGTGATCACGGAGACGATCAGGCCCAAATAGGCCGCCATCGCCTCATACGGGGAAACTCCGCCCAGCGTCAGGCACAGCATGACAATCGGCAGCGACGAAAAGATCAAAACGACCAGGTGCGTGAGCGATGCGATCATTTTGCCCAGCACGATGGCGCTCGGACGCAACGGGCTGGCCAGTAGTAATTCGTACGTTTTTCGCTCTTTCTCGCCGGTGATCGCACCCGCCGCGAAACTCGGCGCCATGAGCGAGGCGAGGATGTACTGGCCAAGAAAGAACATATCGGCCAGTTTTCGCGCGTCTTGCGGCTGTTTCGACAGGTCGAGATGCGTCTGCTGCGGCCATGCGAAATAGACCACCATCCCCAGCAGGGCCTGATAGACCAGCATCAGTATGAACGCACGTCCGGTACGCAAGTTGACCAGCAGCTCACGTTGAAGAACCGGATTCTCCAGCACGTACATGCGGCACCGTTGGGGAGCGACGGAGTTTAACTCAGAACCGACTTGTGAAATTCGAAATAAGGCAACTGTTTAGCCAAATGCCAAGCAATCAAACGCAGAGTACGCCGAGACGGAACGCAGAGTACGCTGAGAATACCAGAGAATGGCAGAAACACGCGACCGTGTTCTTGCCGACCGACAGCAATCCAGCGCTCACTCACTGGTTCCCCCATCTTCGTGCCTATCCGCGACCGCTGCGTTTCTCTCCTACCGCACTTGGCTAAACGGCACCCCTTTCCTACCGTTGGTTCAATGTTCTCGCGGCGTGACGCGGCCTTGCACTCGACTTGGCAGACCTTCAATGCGCAAAAAGCCTTCGGCGTCGGTCTGGTTGTACGAGCCGCCCCCTTCCATGGTCGCGATCCCTTCGTCGTACAGGCTGTTGGGACTCTGGCGGCTGTCGACCAGCACGTTGCCCTTGTAGAGGTTCAAACGCACTTCGCCCGTGGTGTGCTTCTGGGCGTCACGGATGAACGCGCACAGGGCGTCGAATTTA
>Ga0114931_10005814_pt1 | contig 15246 bp, 12 predicted proteins | sample 2SBtaG_FD_89579 | JGI IMG/M metagenome (GOLD analysis project Ga0114931, IMG submission 89579) | Deep subsurface microbial communities from Kolumbo volcano to uncover new lineages of life (NeLLi) - 2SBTROV14_V59a metaG | ecosystem: Environmental > Aquatic > Marine > Volcanic | place: Kolumbo...
CTTATATAACACCCCGATCGCCCCGGCGGTGAGCAGAAAACGCACCACACCGTCGTCGTCGGCGTCCGGACAGAAGCGCGCATAGTAATGGAGCACCGCGGGCACGATCCCGGCCGCGCCGTTGGTCGGCGCGGTCACCACCCGTCCGCCGGCCGCATTTTCCTCGTTGACGGCGAGCGCGTACAGGTTCACCCAGTCCATCACCTCGAGGTGGTCGTGCAGGCCGGCGTGCCGTTCGCCGATGAGTTTGCGGTGAAATTGCGCCGCCCGGCGTTTCACCCGCAAGCCGCCCGGAAGCACCCCCTCGGTGTTGAAGCCCGTCGTCACGCAGTCCTGCATGACCCGCCAGATATGTAACAAGCCATCCCGAACGGCACGCTCGGAGCGCCAACAGCGTTCGTTCTCGAGCATCAATTCGCTGACCGCGAGACCGCGGTCGCGGCACACGGCCAACAACTCGTCGCCGCTCGCGAAGGGGTGCGGCAGCACCGTATCGTCGAGCTTGATTCGATCCGCCCCGGCCGCCTCCTCGTCCACCACGAAACCGCCGCCCACCGAATAATAGACCCCGTTCAGCAGTTCTCCGCGCGCCGCGTCACGGGCGATGAAACGCATCCCGTTGGGGTGATAGGGCAAGGTCTTCCGGCGGTAGAAGACCAGATGATCCTGCTCGCGGAAGTCGATTCGGCGGATACCGAGCAAATTTAACTCCGAATGCGCGCGAATCGCCTCGATGCGCGCCGGAATATCCGCAGTAACCACGGTTTCGGGGTCTTCACCTTCAAGACCCAGCACCACCGCCTTGTCACTGCCGTGACCCTTACCGGTCGCCCCCAGCGAGCCGTAGAGCTCGACCCGGATGCTGGCGGTCGGCGCCAGCAATCGCCTTTCGCGCAGCTTGCGAACGAATCCCAGGGCGGCACGCATCGGACCCACCGTGTGCGAACTCGACGGCCCGATCCCGATCTTGAACAGATCGAAGACGCTGATCGCCACCGGCTCGCGCCCCCCGAATCAGGGCGCGTAGACGGGAAAGCGTGCGCACAACTCCAGCACCTCCCCGCGCACGCGTTCATTCAACGCCGCGTTGTCCAGGTCGTCCATCAGCTCACACATCCATCCGGTCAGGCGGCGCGTCTCGTCGATGCCGAAACCGCGCGTGGTGATCGCCGGCGTGCCGAGCCGGATGCCGCTGGTGACGAACGGCGACTGCGGGTCGTTGGGCACCGCGTTCTTGTTGACCGTGATATGCGCGCGGCCGAGCGCCGCGTCGGCCGCCTTACCGGTGAGGCCCTTTTCGATCAGGTCGACCAGCATCAAGTGATTGTCGGTGCCTCCCGATACGATCCGGAAACCATTCTCGATAAAGGTATCGGCCATCGCGCGAGCGTTGGCCAGCACCCCTTGCTGATATGTCTTGAACGCCGGGTCCATCGCCTCCTTGAACGCCACGGCCTTGGCCGCAATCACGTGCATCAACGGGCCGCCCTGCATCCCCGGAAACACCCGTGAGGCCAGTTTCTTCACCAGATCCGGATTCTCGCGCGCCAGGATCAAACCGCCGCGCGGCCCGCGCAGGGTCTTGTGGGTGGTGCTGGTCACCACATCCGCATAGGGCACCGGATTCGGATACAGGCCGGTAACCACCAGCCCGGCGACGTGCGCGATGTCGGTGACCAGATAAGCACCGACCGCGTCGGCAATCGCACGGAAACGCGGAAAGTCGAGGATCCGTGAATAGGCCGAGAAACCCGCGACGATCACCTTGGGCCGGTGCTCGCGCGCCAACGCTTCGACCTGAGCATAGTCGATCTCGCCGGTGGCCGGATCGAGACCGTACTGCACCGCTTTGTACATACGGCCGGAAAAATTGACGCTCGCGCCGTGGGTGAGGTGTCCGCCTTCCGCCAGGCTCATCCCCAACAGGGTGTCGCCGGGCGCCATCAGGGCCATGTAGGTCGCGGCGTTGGCCTGGGAACCGGAATGCGGCTGTACATTGGCATAATCGGCGCCGAACAGGGCCTTGGCGCGCTCCACCGCAATCCGCTCAGCGACATCGACAAACTCGCAACCGCCGTAATAGCGGCGTCCCGCGTAACCTTCGGCATACTTGTTGGTGAGCACCGAGCCCTGGGCCTCTAGGACCCGCGGGCTGGCGTAATTCTCCGAGGCGATGAGTTCGACGTGCTGCTCCTGGCGCACTCGCTCGGCCTCCATCGCGCCCCACAATTCATCGTCAAACCCGGCGACACGCTGCCCTGCTTCAAACATCGGCTATCTCCTTCCTGCTTCCCCGTCAACGACCGCTCGCGAGGCATCGTGATACGCCTCGCCCAGGGTTCCGAATTCGTCCAGTGTATCAAGACGCGAGCCGGAAACCCGACCTCGAACAGCCGGACGCGATGCCTCGCCCGGCCGTTGGCGCACCCTAAGTGCCCGAGCGAGGCGCGGCTTGCGCCCTCACGACACGCGTATCCCCACACGCGACGAGACCGTCCCCCGGCATCATCAAGGCGACATCATCAAAGCGCATGGCGACCATTCCGTATGCATGCCGATCCAAGAGCTGGAACCCCTCAACCCCGACAACCGCCGCCGACCCTGAATGCTACCCTACGCACCCGACGGATTCCGATTGAAGGAGCCCAGCTTGAGCCGACTCGAAGACACACTGAACAGCAGCGGATTTGCCGTCACCTGTGAGTTGAATCCACCCAAGGGCACGGACCTGGCGCCGTTGATCGCCAAGGCCGAGGCCCTGAAGGACCTGATCGATGGATTCAATCTTACCGACTCGCACGCCTCGCGCATGGCGATGGCGCCGATCGCCGCCGCCCATATTCTGCTCGACCACGGCGCGGAACCGGTACTCCAGATCACCACCCGCGACCGCAACCGGATCGCCCTGCAAGGGGACCTGCTGGCGGCCTACGCGCTCGGCGTGCGCAACGTCGTCGTGATGGGCGGCGATCCGCCCTCCACCGGTGATCACCCGGACGCCAAACCGGTGTTCGATCTCTACGCGGCCGGCGCGTTGGACGCCGCACGCGGGTTGGCGGCGGGCCACGACATGGCCGGTTTGACGCTCAACGGCCGGCCGCGCTTTTTACTCGGCGGGGTGGTCAACCCGGGGAGCAGCGATCTCGGCGGCGAGATCGCGCGCATGGAAGCGAAAATCGCCGCCGGCGCGCGTTTCTTCCAGACCCAGGCAATCTACGAGCCGCACACGTTCGAGCGCTTCGCGCGCGCCGTCGAGCACCTCGACGCGGCGTTGTTTGCCGGGATCATCCCGTTGAAATCGGTAGCGATGGCCGCCTACATGAACGAACACGTGCCCGGCATCACGGTACCCGAGCCCCTGATACGGGAGATCGCCGCGGCCGACGATCGCGTCAGCGTGGGCATTGAGCGTGCCGCACGCCTACTCGGCGAGATCGCCCCGCTATGTCGCGGCGCCCACATCATGGCGCTCGGGTGGGAACAGCATATCCCCGCACTACTCGCCCAAGCCGGGATTTCCTCCACGAGAACCGCGTGATCGCGGGCCCGGTGGGTGGCCGCCCGGATTGCGTTGCCGGCAACAAAAAGGGGCCTCGAAAGGCCCCTTTCAGTTCGCGCTCGCGGCGCGGAGGTGGTGCCGGGACATCCGGACTACGCCTTCCAGACCGGCTTTCCGGCCTCGGCCAAGGCATCGGCGTGAGTCAGACCGATATCCGCCAACAAGCGGCTATCCAACTCCAGCAACTGACGCCGCTCCACCGCGCGACGCCGCCAGGTTCGCAGGGTTCCCGCCAGCGTGTGAGCGATTTGCGACAGGGACTTCCGCGAGTCGGTTCCCGCCAGCCCGGAGGGGGCCTGTTGAGTAACGTCGTCATATAATGGGGCCATTGTGTAAGCCATTGCTTTACTCCTTACAATAATTAATTTCGAGTCCTTCTCGATTCATACTGATCTCATCAGTTGCGCGTAAGGTAAGGGCGTTTGGTGCATTGCACAACCGACATTTTTTTGCATTTCGCATTAGATTTATTTATCTTAATCGAGGCCGATGCCGAGCCCTTTCGAGCGCCTGCCAGAAGAGCCGATTCGATGCCTGTTTTAAATTCGGAGCATGACCGTGAGAAGGAATCTCCCGCCACTCAATGCGCTGCGTACCTTCGAGGCCGCAGCGCGACACCTGAGCTTTACCAAAGCGGCCGCCGAACTGAACGTCACCCAGGCCGCGGTAAGCCACCAGGTCAAGGCCCTGGAAGACAATCTGGAAGTGCCTTTGTTTCATCGCCTCAACCGCCGTTTGACCCTCACCGAACACGGCGTGCGGTATCTCCCGGACGTGCGACGGGCCTTCAATCTGCTGCGCGGCGCCACCCAGGAACTACGCGCTCATGGAGGTTCCGGACCGTTGACGGTGTCCGTGTTGCCGTCCTTCGCCGCGCGTTGGTTGGTGCCGCGCCTCGGACGTTTCTTCAAGAATCACCCGGACGTCGATCTGCGCATCGACCCTTCGGTTACACGTAGCGATTTCGTCAACGACGATGTCGACGTCGGCATCCGATACGGTCGCGGCGACGATTCGGGGTTACGCGCTGACCGTTTGATGGAAGAGGACATCTTTCCGGTGTGCAGCCCGGCCCTCGCGCGCCGCCCACCGGGGCTGCAATGTCCCGCCGATTTGCGCCATTTCACCCTGCTGCATGACGAAAGTCATGCCGATTGGCATACTTGGTTCCTGGCCGCCGGGGTCGAAGGGATCGACCCGGCGCGCGGAACCATCTTCACCGATTCGAGTATGCTCATCCAGGCCGCCATCGCCGGTCAGGGAGTGGCCCTTGCACGCCGGGTGCTGGTGGCCGACGAATTACAGGCCGGGCACCTGATTCGGCCCTTCGACCTCAGCCTGTCGACCGAATATGCCTACTATCTCGTGTGCCCGCTGGAGACCGCGGAATTACCCAAGATCGTCGCATTTCGCGAATGGGTGCTCGCCGAAGCGCGTGGTGAAGCCGAGCAACAGGGCACCACCGATCCCGGGACAACTTGCGGATAGGGGAACGGTTGCCTATGGTTGCTTCCGGCGCCGGGAATCGGACCCGCCGAATTCCTGGCCGATCGCGGGGTCCGGCGTGCGTTCCACCGACGAACAACGCCGCCGGACGGCATGAACTGGGACGCCGAAGGGTGAGTCAGTTATAAGCCGGGCTCTAAGTGGTGCCCGTCCGAAAAAACGGGCACTCGGTCCGGTGCAGGGATGCACCGGCATTTTCGGCGACTGCAAGTCGTTTAAAATAGAAGGAATCGGGAAGTTGCGTTTGCCGGTTTCAACCCCGGAAACGGCGGGGATGGCTGTTTCCGGATGGACACCGAGATGGTGACTCTGTGACTCGAGGGGGGACGGCGGCATGCATCGTTGTACAAGCGATCGCCTTGCGCTGACGACTGGCGAGAAGATCGGCCGTCGGCGCCGCACCCGCATGGTTCCGGCCTGCACGGTGGCGCTGGTGCTGGCAGTCGGCACCGCACCGGCCATCGCCGCCACCGTTACCGCGCTCGGCTCGGTGGTAGTCACGGCAACGCGAAGGCCGGTGCGCAGCTTCAATCTGCCACTGTCCATCGGTGCGGTGACCCGTCAGCAAATCCAGCAGGCCCGGCCGATGGTGAATTTGTCTGAAAGCATCAACCGTATTCCCGGAATAGACGCGCAAAACCGCCAGGATTACCCGCAAGGTCTACGGATTTCGTCGCGGGGCTTCGGCGCTCGTACGCCGTTCGGAGTGCGCGGTGTGCGGATGCTGGTCGATGGGATGCCTGTCACCATGCCGGACGGATCGGGGTTCGCCGATGTATTCGATCTCGGCTCGGCTCAGAGAATCGAGGTCATGCGCGGCCCGTTCTCGGCGCTGTACGGGAATGCTTCCGGGGGCGTGCTTCAAATTTTCACTCAGAACGGCCCTCGCCATCCCACCTTGACGCCCAATTTCTGGGCCGGTAGCTATGGTTCCTTTCGTGCCGGCTTGAAGTTCGGTGGCCGGCAGGGCGGGCTCAACTCGCTACTCGATCTTTCACGTTTCCACACCGACGGGTACCGCGACCACAGCGCGACGCGCCAGGACCGCCTTTACGCCAAGCTGCGCTATGAACCCGATCCGTCCACTTCCTGGACACTGTTGGTCGACGGACTCAGTCAGCCGGAGGCCCAAGATCCGGGAGGGTTGACCGCGCAGCAGGTCGCGCAAGACCCCCGCCAGGTCGTCTCTTCGCGGTTGCGCTTCAACGCGCGCAAGACGGTGCGGCATGGTCAGCTCGGGCTCATCCTGCGGCGTAAGCTCGGCGCCCGCGACACGGTGCGTTTGCTCGGCTACGCCGGGGAGCGGCGGGTTCTGCAGTTCTTGCCCTTCGGCGGTGGATTCGGCTTGTCATCCGGTGGCGTGGTGGACCTGAAAAACCCCTTCGGCGGCGCCGACGCGCGCTGGACGCACCGCGGCTCGGTGGCCGGTATGTCGCTCACATCGACAGTGGGGGCAAGCTGGAATACGTTGAACGGGCGCCGCAAGGGGTGGGTGAATCTATCCGGCGAGATCGGCGCGTTGCGGCGCGACGAAAAAGACACGGTCTATGACGTCGCCGGTTACCTGCAGGCCGAGTTGCGCCTCACCAAGCGTTGGCGCATCGATGCCGGGATCCGTCACAGTGTCGTCAAGTTCCGGTCTCGCGATGACTTCATCACCGCCGGCAACCCCGACGATAGTGGTTCGGTCACTTACACGCGCACCAATCCGGTGGTCGGTGTGCTCTACCGAATCGCCCCGCGTACCAACGTGTACGCCAACTACGGCGAGGGCTTCGAAACGCCGACCTTCGCTCAACTGGCCTATAAACCGAGCGGAGCCTCGGGGCTGAACCTGGCGCTGAAACCGGCGTCCAGCCGTCAATTCGAAGTCGGCCTCAAGAGTTTTCCGCTGTTGAGCACCGAGCTCAAACTCGCCCTGTTCCGGATTCATAGCGACAACGAGATCGTCGTGGCGAACTCCATCAACGGCCGGACCAGCTTTCGCAATGGTGGAGCGACGGATCGCACGGGGTTGGAATTCAGCCTGGATAGTCGTCTCCCGCATCACATCAACGCCTATCTCGCGTTCAGCTATCTGGATGCCGAATTTCAAGACGGCACCATCGCCGGCAATCAACTCCCCGGAACGCCATCGGCGAAGGTCTTCGCGGAGCTGCGCTGGCGCCATCCCGCTTCCGGGTTTTATACGAGCGTCGAAGCGCTGGCGCAAAGCAAGATGTTTGTGGATGACAATAATTCCGCGACCGCCGGTGGTTACTTCGTCAGCGGTTGGGCGGCCGGCTTCAAGCAAGCATTCTCGCGACTGGACGTGAACGAATTTCTTCGAGTGAGCAATTTGTTCGACCGTTCGTATATTGGCGCCGTGGTGATCGCCGATCGCAACAAGCGTTATTTCGAACCGGCGCCGGGGCGCAACTTCATCGTCGGAGTCACCGCGAACTACCGTTTCTGAATTCTCGCCAAGGCCTCAGTCGTCAGCCTGGAGCCGAAATCGGATCCAGATGCGAAAATGCAGGACTCGGCGGCGTAGCGCCTCCGGCGCCCGCGGGAGCCGGGCATTGCGAACCGTCCATAGTGCCGCTTCATCGAGCAACGCGGAATCGCTCGATCGGGTGATACGCACGTTCTCCGATCGACCGTTGCGGAAGTCGAAGGCGACTTCGACGGCGCCCTCCTCGCCCATGAGCTGTGCGTCGGGCGGGTAGCGGACGGCGCGCTGTACCGCACCACGCACCGCGCTGCGAAATGCATCGGTCATGCGCGGCGTCGGCACCTGCGCGCTTGACGGCCGGGGTGGATTGGTCGGGCGCGGTTCGGAACGCGAGTCGCTCGGCGCTCGCTTGCCCTTTGCTGCCGGGATGGGGCGCGGCACGTCCCGAGGTGGTTGAGTCGATTGCGGCGCCACTTCGGCGGTTCTAGCGGGCGACGGCGTATGCCGGTGCGGGAGGTCGGATTTCCGGCTCGATCGCCGGGCCGGGGGCGATGCACGCTCCGGTAGCGCTGCCGGGCGCCGCTTCGGTGCCGGGCTCAGCTTGGCTTTCGGCCGGCGAGCGCGATGTCGTGCCGATTTCCGTTCGGCTCGCAACCGGGGCACCGGTGCCGCCAGGCGCTTCGGGGGCACCACCGGACGCTGCTCAGGCACCGGATTCATGATGGTTTTCGGCCGGCGACCGCGATGTCGCGGCGTTTCCTGCGCGGGTCGCGGACCGGCGACCGGCGCGGCTTCGAGCGCTCGCGCCTCGGTTCGTCCAGCGACCAGGTCCTCGAGTGTCACCACCAGCGGCACCGAGCGCGCCGCGGGCGGCGGAGCGGGGCCGGGAAAATAGACTGTCATGGCCGCGGCGAGGAGGGCCTCGATCAGTAGCGCGACCAGGAACGCCCGGGCAAGCGAGAGTTCGTGAAAGCCTGCCCTGATACCGCGGCGCTCAGCTACCATCGGTGGTGGCGGCTGCCCGATAGGCGGCAATCGTCACTCGTTTCAATCCAGCGCTTCGACAGGCGTCGAGCACCCGTAGCAACGACTGCACGCTCGCCTGCCCGGCGCCGGCGATTGTTACCCTGGTCTTGGCCGGATCGTAGCCGCGCAGCCGCACGGCGAGTTCGCTCACCGGCAATGAGGTGCCGTCCAGTAACACGCTCCCGTCCTCGCGCAGCGATATGAGGAGCGTTGGTCTCGGCACGGCGGTCGCGGTCCGGCTACTCGGCAAACGTGCCCCTACACCGCTTGCCGGGATCATGCGCAACGTAATCATGACGAAAACGACAAGCAGGAACAGCATGATGTCGATCATCGGAATGATCTCGATCCGTCCTTTGTGTTGCTCGAAATAGCGCATGTCAGCGCGCTTCGCGAAGTGCCACGTCGCGGCCGTCCCGCGCGGGTGCCTCGTAGACGGGAACGCCGGCGCGCGCCGCCAAGCGGTTGACCAGGATGAGCTTGATGGTTTCCATCTGGTGGACGACCACGCGGACACGCTTCTGCAGTCCATTGAAAAAAATCAGGCCGATGATGGCGACCAACAATCCCGCGGCGGTGGCAATCAGCGCCTCGGCGACACCACTGGTCACTTGGGCGGGCACCGTGCCTGGATTGCCGAGCACCTGGAACGCGGAAAAAATACCGATGATGGTGCCGAGTAGCCCGAGCAGCGGGCCGAGCGTGACGATCGTGTCGAGCAACCACAGTCCGCGGTCGATGCGCGGCGCCTGAAGCATTAGCGCCTCGTCGAGCAGCCCGAGTAGCTGCTCACGCCCGCGCACGTCCGGATGCTCCAGCAACACCGCCAGCAGCGCCGCATGCGGGACTAGAGCGTAGCGCTCGCGCAGGAACTCCAGGTCGCGCGCGTCGATGCGGGGTGTCGCGCGTAGCTTCTCGGCCAGTTTTGCTCCCGCACGCGCCGCCCAGGTGAGCGCCCAGGCGCGTTCCACGATGACGGTGAGCGCTACCAGGAGGAGCGCAGCGATGGCATAGAGCACGCCGCCGGAGATCGTCGCGATCCGTTCGATGCTCCCTATCGCGGGCATGAGTTCCATCTACTTCGACCTGGCGTTGCCGCTGATTGGTGAACGCGATCGCCGACAGGGCCTGTTGGCGTGCGCGCGGCCTCGGTGCCCGCGCGACCGGCGTCGTACCGTTGGTCGGGATGGCCCGAATACGGCGTCGCCAGCGTCTCCCGATGTTAGGGCCCGGTACAAAATTAACTCACCCACTCGAACGCACGATTCGTCCCGCCCGGCGGCGTTGCCCATCGGTTGGCTAGAGCGACTACTCGCCTTCCTCGCGCCTTAGGGGCCGGGTGTCTCGTTGCTCGGAACGGCAATCTCATCCTCGCCAGAGCCCTTGGCCGAGTCATTGAAAACAGGGAGGGTACGGCAAACGCCCGCGCTGGCCAAGCAGGGGGAATGGTTCTCGCGCCGAGCACCTTGCCCCGTCGGCCGCGCCGTCGGTTGGCCGCGAATGCGGCGCCGGAGCCCCTCGAATCTGCTTGACATCGCATGGCGGTAGATGTATCAGATAACGCGCAGGGGCCTCGGGGGCATGGTCGTGTCGGGCCAGAGCAGCGGTTCGGGCTGCGTAAGACGGCGCGCTCGCCGGCAATAACATATCAAGAAGCGTTGCCGGTACTCCTTGGTTGTCGCGGTTGCCCCGGCGTTCCAGCCGGGGGCCGTCACGCGCTCCTGCCTACCATGTATACGAGGAGGGTCATGAACATGGACAAGAACCAAGCGCCACGACTGAAATCACTTTTCAAAGTCCTGGCAGTCGGTTTGGTTTTCTCTTTCGCCGCTTCCAGCGTATCCGCGAAGGGCGATGAGGAAAACCTGAAAAAGCTCGGCAGCTTCCAGCGGACCGACACCCAACCGGGCAAGAGCATACCGCAAGGCGGTCGATACGCGGAGAATTTGAGGAAGGTCCTGCGCAAGATCAAGCTGCCGGACGGATTCAAGATCGAGCTGTTCGCGATCGCGCCCGATGCGCGGGGCATGGCGGTGAGCCGCAACAAGGCCACGGTGTGGGTCGGAACCCGTAAAACCACGGTCTGGTCGGTAACCGACCGCGACATGGATAATGTCGCCGACACGGTCGAGGAATTCAGCCCCAGCGTCAAGTTCGACGATCCGGCCGGCGCCTGTTATTCGCCCGACGGGTTTCTGTTCATCGTCGAGCGCAACCGCGTCATGATGTTCCCGGCCGCGGAATACTTCATGGAAGGCCCCGACACGGTCGCAATCGCGATCGTCAAGCAAGGCCAACTGATCCCGCCCGAGGAGGAATCGTACAACCACACCGCGCGTGCCTGCGTGATCGGTCCCGACAACAAGCTCTACATTACCCTCGGGCAACCCTTCAACGTGACCCCGCCGGGAAAAGTTGATTTGTACCGGAAGTGGGGGATGGGCGGCATCGTGCGCTTCAACCGCGACGGGACCGGCCGCGAAGTCGTCCTGACCGGGATGCGCAACTCATCGGGGCTGGCGTTCAATCCCAAGGATCACAGCCTGTGGTTCACCGACAACCAAGTCGACGGCATGGGAGACGAAATCCCACCCGGGGAACTGAACAAGGTACCCGCGGTGAACGGGGTCCTCAAGCTGGGAGGGTGGTACGGCTTCCCCTATTACGGCGGCGGCGGCACGCGAACCAACGAATACAGGGACAAGCTGATTCCCAAAGATCTTGCCGCCAAGTACGTCAAGCCCGAGGTGGAAATGATCGCCCATGCGGCGGACCTGGGCATGATGTTCTACACCGGCAAGATGTTTCCCGCCAAGTACCGCAATGCGATCTTCAACGCGCAGCACGGTTCCTGGAACGCGGTCAAACCCCGGGGCGCCCGGGTCATGGTGACCTACCTGGACGGCAAGGGTAACGCGGCCAAGACCGAACCGTTCGCCGAGGGCTGGATGAACGAGGAGGGCTATTACCTGGGCCGTCCCGTCGACGTGAAGCAATACGTCGACGGCTCGATCCTGGTTTCTGATGACAAGGCCGGCGCGATCTATCGGATCTCGTATCAGGGCAAGTAACCGTAGCCGAACGGACATGGGTCGGGCCGTGCGCCCGACCCAATGTTCTCCGGGACAGAGATCATGTGTACCAAGATATCGGGACTCCCCCGTCTTTGCCTGGTGCTGATCATCCTTTTCGATTCGTTGACCGAAGCGGCCATAGCCGGCGATGTGTCATCGGGAAGGGCCAAGGCGCAGGTGCTGTGCTCAAACTGCCACGGAGAGGATGGCGTGGCCGTACTGCCGGGGGCCGCGAATCTCAGCGGCCAGCAGAAAGAGTACCTCAGGGACCAGTTGCGCGCTTATCGTTCCGGCAGCCGCCGCGGCCAGCAAATGAGCATCATCGCGAAATCGCTTTCGGATGCCGACATCGAGAATCTGGCGACATGGTATGCGAGCATCAAGATCTCCGTGGAACTGCCACAATAGCCGCGACCGGCAGGCCGGCTACTCCCATTCGATAGTCGCCGGCGGATTGCTGGAGATGTCGTAGGCAACCCGCGAGATCCCCGGCACTTCGTTGATAATACGGGTCGCAACACGCTCCAGGAATTCGTAGGGTAGATGCGCCCAGCGCGCGGTCATGAAATCGATGGTCTCCACCGCGCGCAGCGCGATCACGTGTTCGTAGCGACGCGCATCGCCCATCACCCCCACCGAACGCACCGGCAAGAATACCGCGAAGGCCTGGCTCACCGAGTCATACAGATCCGCCGCGCGCAACTCGCCGATGAAAATGGCGTCGGCGCGACGCAGGGTCTCGGCGTAGTCGCGCTTGACCTCGCCGAGGATCCGCACCCCGAGACCTGGCCCCGGAAACGGGTGGCGATACACCAGTTCGCGGGGCAGGCCGAGTTCCATGCCGATCTTGCGCACCTCGTCCTTGAATAACTCGCGCAGCGGCTCGACCAGTCCCATCTTCATGCGCTCCGGCAGCCCACCGACGTTGTGATGGGATTTGATCACGTGTGCCTTGCCGGTCGCGGCGCCCGCCGATTCGATGACATCGGGATAGATGGTGCCCTGGGCGAGCCAGCGCACGTCATCGAGTCGCGCCGCCTGCTCTTCGAAGACTTCGATGAATAGTCGCCCGATCACCTTGCGCTTGGCTTCCGGATCGGCGATCCCCGCCAGGGCATCCAGAAACCGCGCCTGCGCGTCGACCCGGACGATGTGCACGCCGAGGTGCTCGCCGAGCACCTCCATGACCTGATCGCCCTCGTCGAGGCGCAGCAGACCATGATCGACGAACACGCAGGTAAGTTGGTCACCGATGCCGCGCGCCAACAGCGCGGCAACCACCGAAGAATCCACGCCGCCCGAAAGCGCCAGCAGGACCTTGTCGCCGCCGACCTGCGCACGCACCCGCGCCAACCCGTCGGCGATGATTTGCGCCGGGGTCCAGAGCCCGTGACAGGCGCAGATCTCGCGCACGAAACGCTCGATGATCGCCGCGCCCTGATGAGTGTGAGTGACCTCGGGGTGAAACTGAAGACCGTAGAAATTGCGCGATTCGTCGGCGATCCCGGCCAGTGGCGCGTTGTCGCTGGAGGCGATGCAATGGAAACCCGGTGGCGGCGTCACCACCCGGTCGCCGTGGCTCATCCAGACGTCGAGCAGGCCATGACCCTGCTCATTGCTGCGGTCCTGGAGATCGCGCAGCAATCGCGAGTGCCCACGCGCCCGAACCTCCGCGTAACCGAACTCACGTGCTTCGGCGGACGACACCACCCCGCCGAGTTGCGCCGCCATGGTCTGCATCCCGTAACAGATCCCGAGCACCGGCACCCCGAGTTCGAACACCTGTCGGGGCGCGCGCACGTCGGAGGCCTCGGTCACGGATTCGGGTCCGCCCGAGAGGATGATCCCGTGCGGCGCGAGTTCCCGCAGCGTGTCCGGATCCAGATCGAAGGGCCGAATTTCCGAGTAGACCCCGGCCTCACGCACCCGGCGGGCAATGAGTTGGGTGTACTGCGCGCCGAAATCGAGGATCAGAATGCGCTCCGCGTGGATATCACGCGGCGCTTCACGCTCAACCGGCATAGACTGTCTCCTCAAATGTTCGCCGCGCGCAGCACCGCGAAGACCCCCGCTAAGCAGTCGCCGCCGGGTAGAGGGCGATTTTACTCGACTCGGTAGTTCGGTGCTTCCTTGACGATGCTTACGTCGTGGACGTGACTCTCGCGCATCCCGGCATGGGTGAGACGCACGAAACGGGCGCCGTCGCGCAGTGCCTCGAGGGTCGCCGAGCCGGTGTACCCCATGCTCGCGCGCAAGCCACCGAGTAACTGGCCGATGACCGCGGTGATCGGTCCTTTGAAGGGTACCCGGCCCTCGATCCCCTCGGGCACCAGCTTGTCGAGTTCGGTCGTCTCTTCTTGAAAGTAACGGTCGCGCGAGCCCTGCTGTTGGTCCATCGCCCCGAGCGAACCCATCCCCCGATAGGACTTGTAGGAGCGGCCCTGATACAGCTCGACCTCGCCCGGCGACTCCTCGGTACCCGCGAACAGGCTGCCGATCATCACACAATACGCGCCGGCCGCCAGGGCCTTGGCGATGTCTCCGGAATAGCGGATACCGCCATCCGCGATCAGCGGCACGCCACTGCCCGCGAGCGCTTTCGAAACCTCCGAGACCGCCGAAAGTTGCGGCACCCCGACCCCCGCGACCACCCGGGTGGTGCAAATCGACCCCGGACCGATGCCGACCTTGACCGCATCGGCGCCCGCGTCGAGGAGCGCCCGCGCGGCTTCGCCGGTGGCGATGTTGCCACCGATCACCTGGACTTGCGGGTAGTGTGTCTTGACCCAGTTGACCCGCTGGATCACCCCGCGCGAATGTCCGTGCGCGGTGTCGACGACGATCACGTCCACGCCCGCCTCGACCAGCGCGGCGACCCGCTCTTCGGTGCCGGCCCCGGTACTCACCGCCGCCGCCACCCGCAGGCTGCCATGCTCATCCTTGCACGCCAGCGGATACTCGCTGGCCTTCTGGATGTCCTTGACCGTGACCAGCCCGCGCAACTCGAAACCGCCGTTGACCACCAACACCTTCTCGATGCGGTGCTGGTGCAGCAATCCGCGTACCTCGTCGCGGCTCGCGCCTTCACGCACGGTGATCAATCGTTCGCGGGGCGTCATCGCGGTCGCCACCGGCGAGTCGAAGCTGGTCTCGAAACGCAAATCGCGGCTGGTGACGATCCCGACCAGTTTCTCGCCCTCGACTACCGGGACCCCGGAGATGTGGCGTCGCCGGGTGAGTTCGAGAACCTCGCGAATGCTGGCCTGCGCCGACACCGTGATCGGATCCTTGATCACCCCGCTCTCGAACTTCTTGACCTGACGGACCTTGTGCGCCTGGTCCTCGGGGCGCATGTTCTTGTGGATCACCCCGATGCCGCCCTCCTGAGCCATGGAGATCGCGAGCCGGGCTTCGGTCACGGTGTCCATCGCCGCAGATACCAGCGGAATGTTCAAGCGTATGTCGCGCGTGAGCACGGTGCTCAGATCCGCGTCACGAGGCAGGATTTCAGAATAGCCGGGGACCAGCAGGACATCGTCAAAGGTGAGCGCGTGCTCGACTGCTTTCATGGCTGCGGATCCTCGGCTCGGGTAACCGCGTATTATATGAGTGCGAGCTTGCTCGGTAAAATAAAAGTGCGCACGAGC
>Ga0114931_10005815_pt1 | contig 15245 bp, 12 predicted proteins | sample 2SBtaG_FD_89579 | JGI IMG/M metagenome (GOLD analysis project Ga0114931, IMG submission 89579) | Deep subsurface microbial communities from Kolumbo volcano to uncover new lineages of life (NeLLi) - 2SBTROV14_V59a metaG | ecosystem: Environmental > Aquatic > Marine > Volcanic | place: Kolumbo...
CCAAAACGATTCTATTCTATATCGTTTCTTGCCAACGAAACTTTGACGGCGGGCATCATGGAAGGGTGTGGCGATCTTGAATCGTGCCGCGTGTAATCACCCGGTCGTGCATACACGCACATGCTTCCGTGCATAGATACACACGAAACATCCTCTACGGCAGCGCTGCAATGGAGGTTGGGATCAGGGTGTATCGCAGGAAGTCATTGGGATCTACATCGGGATCTGACAGCTTCGCCCCGATGAGATCGCACCAGGCTCGCCGACCGCTACGTGGAACTTGGATTGATCGAGCACGGTCTTCATCGCCCGCAGAAAACCAGCGAATGTATGCGCCGCGCGATCCGTTGCCGCGAGCAGATGCTCCAATCCGACGGGCCACAGTTCGACAACATGTACCTCCTTGCCGATACACTCGTGTCCTTCGGTCGCATGCAGGAAGCCGCCGATCAGCTCAACGAAGCACGACGCTTACTGACGCGCGCCATCGAGCTGCGTCGGCAGATTGAGGAACTTTTTCCCGATCGATCGAACCAGTCGATACGCCTCGATCAAATGTTGGAGGTGCTTGGCACGATCGCGTACAGGCAGGGCGACACCGAGCAGGCCCGTGCCGACGATGAAGAGGCCATCCAGCTCGCCCGCGCCGCACTGGCCCGCGCGCCGAACGACGCCGGACGACTCACGTCCATCTCAGAGTTGTTCAGTAGGGTGGAGTTTACCGATCTTCGTAGTCCCGCCGAGGCCGTCACCCTCGCCGCCCGAGCCGTCGAACTGACCGACCGGCGCGATGCTGCCGCCCTGCTCGCCCTGGGCCACGCCCATCTGGCCAACAACCAGCCCATCCTGGCCCGCGACGCTTTGGAGCAGGCCGCGCGCCTGGAGATTCCGTGCGAAAAGAAAGACCTTCGCGATGAGCTGTCGGCTGCCCTGGCGGCCTGCGGCCCGAAAAAAGTAGACGCAGCCACTGTAGACTCAGGGAAAAAATAAGGCTCCAATCATGGACCCGCCCCCGGCAGCCCAACGCTGATGGGCGCAGCGAATTTTTGCCAAGTGCACAGCAATCTCTGCCGTACCTGCCATGTCAATTGTTCAGTTTATTCTCGCGCGAATCCTAACCCCGCCCAATCACCAAGCCACTCCGGCGCGCCGTCCCCACCACCAGGATCAACTGTTGTGCTCCGCCGCCGGCGCCTCGCCATAGGCGTGTACGATTCGGGTCACCAGCTTGTGCCGCACGATGTCCTCTCTGGACAGGCGCACGACGGCGATGCCCTCGGTGTCGGCCAACCGCTGCGTTGCATCGACCAGGCCGCTCTTCTCCCGGCCGTCGAGGTCGGATTGGCTGTCGTCGCCGGTGACGATCATTTTGCTGTGATGGCCCAGGCGGGTGAGGAACATCAACATCTGCTGGCAGGTCGCGTTTTGGGCCTCGTCGAGAATAATCGCGGCATTGTTCAGCGTTCGGCCGCGCATGAAGGCCAGGGGCACGACCTCGATGGCATCGTTCACCATGAAACGCTTGATCTGATCGAACTCCATCATGTCGTGCATGGCGTCGAACAGCGGGCGAAGATAGGGGTTGACCTTGGCCTGGAGATCGCCTGGCAAGTAACCCAGCTTCTCCCCCGCTTCCACCGCCGGCCGGGCCAGCACCAATCGTTTGATCTTGCCACGCTTCAGAAGCGAGAGGGCCATCGCCACGGCGAGGTAGGTCTTTCCCGTGCCGGCGGGCCCCAGGCAAAAGCACAAGTCGTGCTCGGCGATGGCGCGGACATAGCGTTCCTGGCCGGGGGTGCGGGGACGGATGGCGGCAAACTTGCGATAGACCTCGATGACTTCGTCGCCGGCCTCGGGCCTGCCGGCGGCCAGGGCGGCCAGGGCATCGGCCACGTCGTCCCCGGTCAGGCGTTTTCGGTGGTGCAATCTGTTTTGGAGCGAATCGAGAAGGGCAGCCGCCTTGCCCACCCCATCGGAATCGCCGAGGAGCTTGAGGGTCGCGCCGCGGGCGAAGATTTTCACGCCGAGGGCCTGGCGAATCGTTCGCAGGTTGCAGTCACCGGGTCCGAAGAGCTGCATTCGCTCGTCGTGCCCTCCGTCGAGTGTGATGACCAATTCCAAGTTGAGATCGTCTCCTGCGGTACGAGGTTTTTCCTGCGCCTATTCTAGCAGGATCCAGCAGGCCAGGGGAGCGGTCAGGAGGAGTGAATCGAGCAGATCGAGCAGGCCACCGAATGCGGGGATGACGTTGCCGGCGTCTTTGGCCGCCGCGTCTCGCTTCATCAGGGATTCGAGCAGGTCCCCGGCCTGGCCGAACAGGGCCATCAACACGCCGAAACTCGCGCAACGCAGGAGCGGAGGGAACATCTCGCGGATCGGCGAGGCGGGGTCGGCCCAGAGTCCAACCAGCAGGGGCACGGCAACCGCGAAAGCAACCGACGCAGCCACCCCCCCGACCAGGCCCTCGACCGTCTTCTTCGGGCTGAGCCAGGCGATGAGTTTGTGCCGGCCGGCCACCCGCCCGGTGAAGTAGGCGCCGATGTCGCAGACCTTGACTGTGAAGACAAAGTAGAGCAGGAGCCAGGCGGCGCCGGTCGGGCCGAAGAGCCGAAGGCGGACGACGTAGGCAGGCAACAGGCCGAGATAAACGATCGCAAGGAGCGTCGAGCCGATCACGGCCACGGCGCTGTCGGTTTTTCGTCTGGCCGCCACCAAGACGCAGGTGCCCATCAGGGCGATCAGAAACAAGACAATCGTATATCTCAGGTCGGCTGCGAGCAGAGCGGCACCGTCGGCCGCCGGCCCGTTCGCAGCGACAAATGGGACCATCACCAGGGCGACGTTGGCGAGGATCGGCCAGAGGTGCAGCGGCGCACAGCCGGCCGCGGCCAGGAGGCGATACAGTTCGGTACTCCCGGCGATCACCAAGGCGACGAGGACGGCCACCACAAGCAGTCCCTCGCAACGAACCATCCCGATGCTCTGCAAGACACCAGGCGCGTCGCGCGCGAAAGCCGTCCGACCCAGGGCATCATCGGCGACGATCAGGCCCAGCAACGCTGCAATCAGAAGAGCGCCAAAGACAATCCGCTGCCAAAGCATGACGGCAGAATAGCCGTTGGCCCCGAGCGTGGCCAGCGTCGTGAGACCAGGGATATTCAGAACTTCCCGTCGGTATGACTTATCACCAGGTACGCGATTGCGGGGCACCAGCCCCAGTTCCTGCCATGAGCATTCAGAACGTCTTCGGCCAAGCCGGCCCAATCGGGAAGGATATGGAATGGAGACGAAGGGACTCGAACCTTCGACTTTCGCATTGCGAATCGACTCACGCTGGAACGCGGAGCAGTTCCTCTGTCAGAGCGTGTATCAATCGCCTTATCCGAACCGCGCCCGTAAGAGAAGGCGCCTTGTTTCGGGGTCAAGAACTGCTTTCTGACAGGCGCGGCTCGGTTTGTGGAACCGCTTTGAACACGCTCTCAGACCAACAGGACGAGCAAGGCGAAGATCCGGGTGATCGAGGAACTCTTCTTTCGTTTTGCGATCGCCAGTTCCATAGACGCATTCGCATAGACGCATTTTCAGGCAACTGGCGTATTCACGCGATCCGGCCAATTGAGGCGCGACGTTGCTCCAAAGCTACGGCGTATCCGTTCGTTTAGGGACTGTTGGTTGTCGGCCGAACCATGCCAGGCAGTGGATCAGATCAAGGATATGTTGGCCATACTCATAGGAACTGCCATAGTTGGCGGCGCTTGCCGGGCGCCTGGATCAAATGTATAAAACTTGCGGTGACTTGGCAAAGTGAATACAATCATTGAAGACCGCACTTGGCGTTGGCTAATCGCGCGCCGGCGTCATTTGCAGCGACGTGCCCACCGCCTACGCTGGCGCGGCCCTTGGGGCTCCTCCCCCAACCCCGCCAAGGGCTCCTCCCCTGGATCCCGCTTTCTTCCCCTCCGCGGATCGAGGGGAGCCAATCCTGGACATCGAGGTCCAGACTCTGGTAACGACTGGTACATAAGATAACGACTAGTACATAAGATGGGGGCAGGTCACTCAGATGTGGAAGCGGCATCATCCACGCCCCAGCTTCGGCTGGATGATGGGACGTTACGGAGGCGTTACTCACCGCACTTGATCGTCTCAGGACGCGCCCCTATACTCACTCTCATATGAAGAAAACCGGAATCATCCTCCTGACCCTCTGGATTCTGATTCTCGCCCCCGCTCTGTGCGCCGGCGGCGTCCTGGCTCACCCGTGTGCTTGCCTTGGCGTTTGCAGTTGCCACCATGAATCCGGCTGTTCCAGCGACCCCTGCGGCAGCGCCGTGGTGGTCAACCGATCGTGTGGGCACGTCGCCCACTTGGCGCAGCCGGCCACGATGGCTGTCTCCTGTTGCGCTTTGCCCGATCATGCCGGCATCGGGGATGATCTCGCCATGACGTTGGGTGGCGAACCTCCGCCCGGCATAGCGCTTCCTTTCCACGCGAGTGACGCTCCTCTTCTGATCTGATTCCCAATCCCTATCCAGCGGCATGACCCTCGCGGCGATTCCGCGCTGCGCAGTCTTGCGATCCGGTCGTTTGGCGTTCATCGGCGTTGGTGGACGTCGAGTAAGTATTTCTTGGGAATCTCTCGAATGCATCACATACGTCGAATCATCTTTGCCTGCGCTGCTGCGCTCGGGCTGCTTGGCGGTTGTGCAACAGTCAATCCGACTCACGACTATCAGCAGGCCGCTGCACATATTGAGAAGGCCACGGGACAGGCCGGAGCCTATCACCCGGGCGATGAAGCCCTCACAAGACAGAAGGTCGAGGACCTCTTACAAAACGGACTCACTGCCGGTGAGGCGGTCCAGGTATGCCTGCTGAACAATCCATCGCTCCAGGCCAAGTTTCTAAACATCGGCATGGCGCGGGCGGACGTGGTGCAGGCCGGCTTATTCTCGAATCCGTCATTGTTCGTCTCATCCCGCCTGCCTGCCGGGGGCGGTCGCTCCAATATCGAAGCGAGCTTCGCCCAAAATATCGCCGACTTGTGGCAGATCCCGGTGCGGAAGCGGGCGGCCAAGCGGGAACTGGCGCAGACCATCCTTACGATCTCGCGCGAGGCGTCGGACTTGGCCTTCGACGCACGGGCAGCTTATTACGCCACCGTCGGGGCCCGCCAGTTGCACAACATTACTGTAGAGAACCTGCGGATTGCCCGGGAATTGATGGATATGGCCAAGGCCCGGCAAAAGGCCGGCGCCGGTAACGCGATTGACGTGAATCTGGCCCTTGGTCAGGTGGCCGAGGCGGAACTGCTTCAGGAATCGTCTCGGCTGGCCGCGGCAGAGGCGGGTCGACGGTTGGCCACACTGCTCGGCTTGATCACGGATCCGGACCTGCTCGTTCTTTCCGAGCCGCTTCCGGAATCGCCAACCGAGGCGCCGAATTCGGAGCGATTGATCCGACTCGCCCGATCGTGGCGGCTGGATTTGCGTGCGGCCGAGCAGGCCGTCGGGGCAGCCGAGTCTCGGTTGGAAGAGCAATACCGCCTGATTTTCCCGAGGGTCAACGTCGGGCTCGCCCTGGAGCGAGCCGAACGTCGGCGTCAATTTGGACGCAAGCCGCTGGCTGATACGGCCCGTGCATCGGTCGCCGGCGGGGGGCTGACGGCGCCTGAGTTTCAACCTCGATCCGAGCGAAAGAGAAACAGGCGGACAGAGTTTATCATCGGCCCCAGTCTCGATCTGGAGCTCCCCATTTTCGACCAGCACCAGGCTCAGATCGCCAAGGCGCGGTACGCATACGACCAGGCGATCAAAACGCTTGACGCCCTGATGACCGCGGCCTCGCAGGAGATTCGCGGTGCGGTGGATCGGCTGACGACGAACTGGAGAATCGTAAAGCTCTACCAAGAGAAGTTCATCCCCCTGGCAAGGACCAATCTCGATCTTTCGCGAAAGTCATACCGTGCCGGCAGAGCTTCTTTTCTCTCGATCTTGGAGGCACAACGCTTTTTTCTGGATAGTCGCCGGCGCTATATCGAAGCGTCACAGTCAGCGGCCAACACGATTCCCGAACTCGAGCGATCAGTGGGCCGGCCGTTTGATGATCTGATCCGAGAAACAGAACAAAAGGCCCGAGAGCGAGATAAGGCGGAAAAGACAGAGCAAGGAGATGGAGCATGAATGTGATCAAATCGCGCTGCTTCCGCATGATCGTCCCATTATTGTGCGGGGTGGCGGCGTTTAATGCCGGTTGCGTGATAAACCAGCAGAGCACGCCCGGTTCGGAGCCGGGGGGAATACTGGAGTCAATCGTTTCCTTCGCCTGCGACTTGTTTCGCAGTGCGTTGGCCGCGTTGCTTTTTTGAGGGGTCTGCCACCAGTGGCAACGCAGAATGGGGCGTTGTCAAAGTCATAAATGAGGATTCGTCACATGAGAAATAAAAACATCATCCTGATTGTAATTGGCTTGGCCCTCGGTTTGGCGGCCGGCGCGATCGGCACCTATTCCTGGGTCGTACCCGCAGAAGGCAGGGATCGATCAGCCGAGAATATTTCCGGTGGTGCTGAAACAGGCGATGAAGAGGAACAGACCGGGGGCATCATTCGTCTTAACGAAACGCAGATGGCGGGAATAAAACTGCACACTGTCGCGGTGCGGCAGGGTTCCCTCTCGTCGTCCATCGAGCTTCCCGGGGAGGTCCAATGGAACACGGACCGCCTCGTTCACGTCTCGCCGCGCGTTTCCGGCGTAGTCGCTGAGGTGGCGAAAACGCTGGGCCAGCGCGTCGAAGCGGGTGACCTACTCTGCGTGCTGGACTCGAAACCGATGGGCGATGCCAAGATGGAGTATCTGGCGGACCTCGGTCGATTCGCAGTCGCCAAGGTCGATTTTGATCGGGCCCGCATCGTTTTCGAGAACACAAAGAAGCTGCTGAAAATCCTCGATGCTGACCCGACGCCGGAGGCGGCATTGAGCACTGCTAAAGACCTTCCAGTGGGAGAGAATAAGAACAAACTTCTCACGTCCTACACGCGGCTGCAAGTGGATCGACGAAACTTTCACCGCACGACGGAGCTTGCCAAGAGTAACATCGCCAGTGAGGCGGACCTCCTTGAAGCGCAAGGCGCCTTTGACATCGCTCGCGCCGACTACCTCTCGACGCGTGAGGAGATCGCCTTCAATCTCCGCCTTAACTTTCTCCGAGCGCAGAAGGACTTCGACTTGGCAGAGACTGACGTGCAGAACTCCGAGCGAGCGTTGCACATTCTAGGGCTCTCCAACAAGGAAACAGCCGAATTGGCTGCCCATCGCAAGAATATCGACACGGATATTTCCCGCAATGAGTTGCGCAGCCCCATCACTGGCATCATCGTCGAGCGGCACCTGACCCGCGGTGAATTGGTCGAGACGGCAACACAGCTATACGTCATCGCGGACTTGACTGACGTCTGGGTGATGGGCCGCGTCTATGAGCGAAACATGCGCAACTTGCGGAAAGGCCAGAAGGCGGCGGTCCGTCTGGATGCGTTTCCCGGCGAGTCGTTCGAGGGGGTGGTGGACTACATCGCCAGTCAACTCGATCCGGACTCGCGAACTGTCGAGGCCCGCGTAGTGCTGAAGAACCCCGATCGGCGGTTTCGTCCCGGGATGTTCGGCGGGGTCACCGTTTTTTACGATCGCCAAGAGGCTGCATCTGCAACGATAGGTCTGCTCGTTCCGCTCGATGCGATTCAGCGCGTCTCCGACGGATATGCCGTCTATCGAGTCATCAAACCCGGTGAGTTCGAGCAGCTTTCGGTTCGAGTTGTTGCAAAGTCAAAGGGGTTTGCCGAGGTCACCGGCAATCTGAAGGTCGGCGACGAGCTTGCAACCGGCGACACGTTCATACTCAAGTCGGTTGCCAACAAGGAACAGATGGGCGAAGGCGACGACGATTGAAAGCTGACTTATGTCGAAGATTATAGATTTTTCACTCGATAATAGATTTCTGGTCATCATCTTTTGGGTGTTGGTCGTGGCCGTGGGCATCAACTCGATGCTGCAATTGCCGATCGACGCCGTTCCCGACGTGACAAATGTCCAGGTCTTGGTTTTTACCGATGCCCCGGGACTGCCGCCCGAAGAGGTCGAGCGGTTCATCACGTTTCCCGTCGAGACCGCGATGAGCGGGCTGCCGGCGATCGAGGAAATCCGCTCGGTGTCCAAGTTCGGCTTGTCGAACGTGACGGTGGTCTTTGAGGAAGGGACGGATATCTATTGGGCGCGACAATTGATCAGCGAGCGGCTGGTCGAGGCCCGAGAGGAAATCCCCGCGGGTTACGGCGTTCCTACAATGGGGCCGATCTCGACGGGTCTTGGCGAGATTTATCAGTTCGAGGTCCGCGGCGAGGGTTACACGCCGATGCAACTGAGAACCATTCTCGACTGGTACGTCAATTTCCAACTTCGCAGCGTGCCCGGCGTAGTGGAAGTCAATGCCTTCGGCGGCGAATTGAAAACCTACCAAGTGACGCTCGACCCTGATCGCCTCGCCGCGTACGACATCCCGGTGGGTGACGTGCTGAAGGCCTTGGAGGCGAACAATCGGAATGTCGGCGGCGGCTATATCGCCCACCGAGGTGAGCAATACTTGATCCGCGGCGAGGGATTGATTGAAACGTTGCGTGACTTGAGCAATATCATCGTCAAGCACGATGAAGATTTTGGAACGCCGATCTATGTCAGAGACATCGGCAAGGTCGAGTTCGCCCCAATGATCCGACAAGGTGCTGTCACACGAGACGGGAAGGGCGAGGCTGTCGTTGGAATTGTCATGATGTTGATGGGTGGAAATGCCCGAGTGGTCTCTCAGGAGGTCCATGCCAAGATTGAACAGATCAAGACGTCGCTCCCGAAAGGAGTCACGATCGACACGTTTTATGACCGCACGGAGCTGGTGAACAGAACCATCAAAACGGTCGCCAAGAATCTGGCGGAAGGCGGATTCCTCGTCATTGTGGTTCTGCTGCTTCTGCTCGGCAATGTCCGCGGCGGCCTGATCGTCGCATCGGCGATTCCACTGTCTATGCTCGTCGCGTTGACGGCCATGCGGATGGCGAACATCAGCGGCAACCTGATGAGCCTTGGGGCGATCGACTTCGGCTTGATCGTCGACGGCTCGGTCGTCATGATCGAGAACATCGTGCGCTTCCTGCACGATCGCAAAGACGATCCACGATCGCACGTGCAAAAAGTGCGAGCCGCATGTCATGAGGTAGCGCGGCCCGTGGCCTTTGCCGTCGGCATCATCATCATCGTTTATCTGCCGATCCTTGCACTGCGCGGGGTGGAGGGCAAGATGTTTCGCCCCATGGCTCAGACGGTGGTCTTCGCGCTGTGCGGCTCCTTGCTTTGTGCTCTGACCCTTATGCCCGTGTTAGCGTCGCTCCTTCTCAAGAACATAAAGGAAAAGGAGCCGTTTCTGTTCCGCATCGCCAAGCGCGTGTATTATCCGATCAGCGAGCGCATCTTTCATCATCCTCGGCGGATTTTCGGTGCCGCGGTGGGAGTCTTCCTGGTGAGTCTGTTTGTGATACCGTTCCTGGGCGCTGAGTTTATCCCCAAGCTCGACGAAGGGGCCATCGCCTTGCAAATCTGGCGGCTGCCGAGCGTGTCTTTGGAGAAGTCCAACGAGATCAGCCTTCATGCCGAAAGGGTGCTCAAAAAGGATTTCCCCGAAATCAAGACCATCGTTTCACGCACCGGCCGGCCTGAGATCGCGACTGATCCGATGGGCGTAGAGATCAGTGATACCTACATCATTTTGCATCCGAAAGAGACCTGGCGATTCCACTCGAAGGAAGCCCTGATCGAGGCCATCGACAAGACACTCCAGGAAAAGGTGCCGGGAGCCATCTATAGTTACTCCCAGCCCATCGAATTACGGGTCTCGGAGCTCATCTCCGGCGTGCGCAGCGACATCGCCATCAAGATCTATGGCGATGATCTGGAACTGATGAAGGAAAAGGCCGACGAAGTCGTACGGCTGGTGAGCCGTGTCCCCGGCGCCGCAGACGTCAAGGCCGAACAGGTCATCGGCTTGCCGACCATGCGCGTGCGTATCAATCGCGACGCCATCGCCCGATACGGCATCAATGCGGAGGACATTTTGGAGGTGATCGAATCCATCGGCGGCAAGCAGGTCGGCACGGTCTTGGAAGGTCAGAAGCGATTTGCGTTGCAAGTCCGTTTCGGCAAGTCGATCGTGAGCCATTTGGACGCCATCCGCGATCTCAAGATCGCCGGGCCGATCGCCGACGGGCAGTCGCGGCTGATTCCGCTCTCGCAGTTGGCCTCGATCGAGATCGCAGACGGCCCCGCCCAGATCAGTCGCGAAAACATCAGCCGGCGGATCACGGTGGAGGCCAACGTGCGCGGGCGAGACCTCGCCTCGTTTGTGGCCGAGGCCCAGTCCGTTCTCGATCGCGATTTCCAGCTTCCCGCCGGATGGACCATCGACTGGGGCGGGCAATTCGAGAATCTGCAAGCGGCCTCGAAGCGACTCGCCGTCTTGGTCCCGCTGGCGCTGCTGCTGATCTTCGTGCTGCTCTATAGCACCTTTGGCTCGGCCAAGCTGGCGACACTGATCTATCTCAACGTGCCTCTGGCAACTACCGGCGGATTGATAGCCTTGTTCTTACGCGGGTATCCGTTTTCGATTTCCGCGGGCGTCGGTTTCATTGCCCTGTTCGGCGTTGCCGTTCTAAACGGCGTCGTTCTCGTGTCATACATCGTCCAGAAACGCAAAGAGGGGCTTTCCCCCGAAGAGGCCGCAAGAGAAGGCGCCCGCACCCGGCTACGTCCCGTGTTGATGACCGCCCTGGTGGCATCCTTCGGTTTCATTCCGATGGCGCTCGCAAGCAGCGCCGGCGCGGAGGTGCAGCGGCCCTTGGCGACGGTCGTCATTGGCGGACTGGTGACGTCTACGCTGCTGACACTCCTCGTTGTCCCGACGGTTTATCGCTGGTTCGACGTGGGCGAGCCGGAAGTGGAGATTTGATGCAAGATGGTTTTGGACTCGCAGCCAGGGTGAACGTCTATGAAAGGAAGTCGCCATGAAAGAAATCAAGGCCATCATCAGGCCCCATCGTCTCGACGCGGTGCTCGATGCACTGCATGGACATCCGGAGCTCCCCGGCGTTACGGTGTCTCACGTCCGGGGATTCGGCCGCACGGTCGGTCGCGCGAAAGATCGCGCTCAGACGCCCATTCAATATGGCACCGCGGAAATGGTCAAGCTGGAATGCGTTGTCAATGACGACATGCTCGATCCCGTGATCGACATTATCCAGGCCGCGGAACATACCAGGAATCCCGGAGATGGTAAGATGTGCGTCTATGACGTCCAGGAAGTCGTGAAGATTCGCACCGCCGCGCGATCCAAGACGATCCAATAGAGGTTCTTTCATGGACAAGGATTCCGCCGGATTGGAAACGGCGCAGTTTCGCGTGGCGGGGATGGACTGCCCGGATGAAATCGCGGACCTCCGCCGTTGTCTGGATGGGTTCGATGGTGTCATCGATCTGTCGTTCAACCTGGTGCAGGCTGCGATGACGGTTACTTATGACCCCGCGCGGCTGGACGCCGGGCGGATCATCGAGCAAGTCGCCACGACGGGCATGAAGGCAACTGTCCTCGAAGCGTCAGCACCCAAACGGCCAATGGAAACGGCCGTTCCTCACGGTCCGTTGCGAATGACTCTCCTGGCCGGCGTCGCGGCGGTGTTTGGGCTCGTTCTCTCGCAGTTGTCTGCTCCGAACTTTTTCCACACGACCGTGCCAGCCGCCGTCAGCTATTTGATCGCGATCGCGGCGGCCTGGCGATACATAGCGCCGAAGGCCTGGACCGCCCTTCGCCGCGGCCGGCTCGACATAAACGTGTTGATGACCATCGCCGTGGTCGGTGCGATCGCGCTGGGCCAATGGTTCGAGGCGTCCACGGTCGCCTTTCTCTTCATGGTCTCGAACCTGTTGGAGTCGTGGAGCGTCACCCGGGCCCGGCGTGCGATTGCCGGCCTCATGAATCTGACGCCCCCCCAAGCTCGCGTCGTTCGGGCCGATGGCAGCGAACAAGCGGTCGGCGTCGAGCAGGTCGCCGTCGGCACACACGTCGTCGTTCTGCCTGGGGAGAAGTTTCCGCTCGACGGTCGACTCACAGAAGGCCGGACCAGCGTGGACCAGTCGCCGATCACCGGCGAGTCGCTGTCTGTGGAAAAAGCGGTCGACGACGAGGTCTTTGCCGGCACGATCAATCAGGACGGGGCCGTCGTGGTGGAGGTCACCAAGCCGGCGGGCCACACCGTGGTCGCGGGCATCATTCGGCTTGTCGAGCAGGCCCAATCTCAGCGGTCCCGCTCCGAGCAATTCGTCGAACGCTTCGCCCGCTATTACACGCCGGCGGTGGTCGCCGGCGCCGTGTTGCTGTGCATCCTCCCGCCGCTGTTCGCCGGGGCGCTGTGGGCGACGTGGTTCTACCGATCGCTGGTGCTGCTGGTGATTGCTTGCCCATGTGCGCTGGTCATCTCGACGCCGGTCTCGATCGTCAGTGCCCTGGCCTCGGCGGCCCGCAACGGCGTTCTGATCAAGGGCGGCGAGTTTCTGGAGGACGTCGGCCGAACGAAGATCATCGCCCTGGACAAGACCGGCACGCTCACCCTGGGCAAGCCGATCGTCCAGAAGGTTATCCCGATCAACCAGACACCTGAGGAGGCACTGCTGGGAATCGCTGCGGCTATCGAGCAGCGCAGCGAGCACCCCATCGCCGCCGCCATCGTTCATCATGCCGAAAATCGCGGCATCCATCCGCCGGCCTGTCGGGATTACCAAGCGGTTCGCGGAAAGGGATCACTGGCAACGGTGAACGGCGGAGACTATCTGCTGGGCAATCATCGACTGCTGGAGGAGCACCATGCCTGCACAGAGCAGGCTCACCGGACGATGATGGAGCACGAGGATTGCCAGCATATTGCCATCGGACTGGCATCCAACGACAAGCCGATGGGCGTGATCCTGCTGGCCGATGCCTTGCGACCGGATGCCAGGGACGTCATCGCCGATCTGAAAAGGATCGGCGTGCAAAAGATCGTCATGCTGACCGGTGACAACGTCGGGACCGCCCAGTCCATCGCGGAAGAATGTGGCGGAATCGACTACCGGGCCGAACTGCTGCCGGCTGACAAGGTCGCCGCCGTCAGCGAACTCCGCGGTGCCTACGGACAAGTGACGATGGTCGGCGACGGCATCAACGACGCCCCGGCCCTGGCCGCCGCCAACGTCGGCATCGCCATGGGGGCCGGCGGCACCGACGCGGCACTGGAGACCGCCGACATCGCCCTGATGACCGACGACCTGCGAAAACTGCCCTGGCTCCTGCGTCACAGCCGCCGCACAAAGTCGATCATCGTTCAGAACGTCTCGCTGGCCCTGGCCATCAAGGCTGTCTTCGTCGCGCTGGCCATTCCCGGCCTGGCCAATCTCTGGATGGCCATCGCCGCCGACATGGGCGCCTCACTACTGGTCACCTTCAACGGCCTGCGGCTTCTTTCGAGCCAGGCGAAAGCTCACAATTAAAATCACTGGTTGGGGAAGAGACGAATGTTGGTCTCGCTCTGATTGGAGGAGAGGTTTTGGACCACCAGTCGAAAACCACAAAACCTTCGGATTTCCGAAAATGTGAGATGCGTTTTTCATAGTGGGTGGTGCGAGAGGGACAAGATAGCGGGCGAGCGGATTCGAACCGCCGACGTCCAGCTTGGGAAGCTGGCATTCTACCACTGAATTACGCCCGCAACAGCTAAAATCGCCGTTTCCAGCCCATTATCGAGTGTTCTCCCCCTCCGTCAAGCCCCCAAATGTCTCTTTCGATCCCCTTTGGATACGCTCTAAGTCCTTTTGGGGCGCTCTCGGTCTCTCCGAACCGCCAGTAAACCGCCAGTAAAACTCACAGGGCGCAGAGCAGGGTGGCTCAAGGTCTTGGGGAGTCCCGGCCGACCTTGGAGTCGGTACACGGATGACCATCTCAATCTGCTCCCTCGTCGTCATCGTCGGTGCCGTCGTCCTCAAGGGCGGGGTCGCCAAACTCGGACTTGGCGAGCCGAATCAACTCATGCCACTTCTCCTTGTCGTCGTCGAAACGCTTGACCAAGTCAATCGCGCCTGATCGTGCCCCCAGGTAACGTATCGCGAGATTGATTTCTTCGTCAGTCCATCCGCCCGCTTCTTCAAGCTCATCCTTTACATAATCGGTCAGCACCTCAACCGCTTCGGCGTGAAACCAACCCTCAACAACATGCTCCTGCACTTGCTGCCGAGCCCAGCCAATGAGTTCCATCCGATCTAACTGGACAAGGGCGCGGAGTTCTTCGTCATCAAGCTCTTTGACGAGTTCGCACAGGAAGATTGCTCCATCATCCGGCGGCATCCCCCGCAACTCGGGGAAAAACTTCTCGATCATACCGTCATGGATTTGTGCCAGCTCTCGTCCGATCCACGCAAGACGATTCTTGCGATCTCTACTCTCCATGATTTGTACCTCCATTTGAGGAGCAAGGGGCTCTAATCCGAAGTCGATCTTGCTGGCCTCCCCCTACCAACCGGGCATCATCGTTCTGAGCATAATACGTTTCCAGGCTTTCGTGAACGTCGAGATGGCAAGTTTGCTCAATCTGCATCGCTCTCCGGTTTGGTCGCTTGGTCTGATCTCTCGCTCGACTTGTGATTGACCGCTAACTGGTCCGTGAACGGTGAATGCCATAGCCCCGGCGTGTCCACGTTCTGTTGGGTTAGCGCCAATGCCTCCAACACGCCATACGTTCGCGAATCAGACAGACGGGCTATCGCAAGGTAACGTTCCTTGGTCGAGGTCATGAGTTCAGGATGCTCGTCGGCCAGCGTCAGGTCCACACAAAACTTCCCGTCAACCTCCGTCCACGCATGAACCAAGCCGTTGCCTAGGATGGCGTGAATGATCTGGCATGCACAGCCCAGTCTGTCAGCCAGATCCATCGCGGCGTAGAGAGCCAAGTGAAAGCAGCGTCCCCCCTCTGCCATCCTGTCACGCAGTATTTCGTTTGTCCGCGCCGCTTCCTCAACAGCAGCCGCGAGTGCCTTCAGATCCAACGTGGCGTTTTCTTGCATCGTACTTCTCCTTGTTTGCGTTTCTTGCACGACCACTCTCTCCATCAGAGATGTACGTCGTTCATGAG
>Ga0114931_10005816_pt1 | contig 15244 bp, 12 predicted proteins | sample 2SBtaG_FD_89579 | JGI IMG/M metagenome (GOLD analysis project Ga0114931, IMG submission 89579) | Deep subsurface microbial communities from Kolumbo volcano to uncover new lineages of life (NeLLi) - 2SBTROV14_V59a metaG | ecosystem: Environmental > Aquatic > Marine > Volcanic | place: Kolumbo...
ACGTTTGCGCGGCCTGCGGTTATGTATTTCAATACACGCCCTTGACCGCTCCGGGCGTGCGGCCGACCTCGCCTCGCATCTCACCATCCTCGCGACGACGTCTATCCACAACACCCTCCTAGCTGGCGAACGGATCGTCGTCTTCGACGACGCCGACCACTTCCTCGGCCTTGCGGGCTTCTTCGCCCTGTTCCAAATAGCGCAGGAACAGCGTGAGGAATTTCTGCTGCTGTTCGGACAACGGCAGAAACGACGTGCCGAGCTGATGCTGGTTGTCGGCGAACGGCGTGCACCAGACCACGCGTGCGGGCAGCTCGAGTGGCTCGGAGAAGGTGTCTTCGGCGAATACCAGCGCCATGCTCACGACGACCTGCTCGCCGGATTTGAGCATGTCACCGACGACGGCGCAGAAGCCGCCGCGCGAGATGTTGGTGCTGCGGCCACTGATCACGCGGTCGCCCACCCGCAGCTCGACGGCGGCTTCGGTGGCGAAACGTGGATAGCGGCGTGGGCTTTGAGCCATGAAACCGAAATGCTCCTCACGACATTAGATTCCATGTGTGAACCTTCTGGCAAGTTTTGTAGGCTGCGTGTGCATGCTCTCGGTCACCCCGCTCGGCGTCGGCGACGCATTCTCGGCGCTATATTACTCATCGTGCCTGGCAGTCGAATGCGACGGCGTGCGCCTGCTCATCGACTGCCCTCATCCCATTCGCAAGATTCTGCGCGAGTCGGGGGCCGGGCTCGATGTCGGGGATTTTCACGCACTGCTACTGACCCATCTGCACGCCGATCACTGCTCGGGGCTCGAGGGCTGGGGCTACTTTTCGTTCTTCGCCCTGCAGCAAAAGGCGGTGCTGTACGCCCATCCCCTGGTGCTCGAACGGCTGTGGGCCGGTCATCTCGCGGCGGGGATGGAGCAGCTGATGCACGCAATCGATCAGCCGCCCGCGGCCAAACAGCTCGACGACTACTTCGACACGCGCGCGCTGGATACGGACGCCGCGGTCACCATCGGGCCGTTTGAGGTCGAGTGCCGGCGCACGATCCACCACGTGCCGACCACGGCGCTGCGGATTCGCGCAAACGGTCGCTGCCTGGGCTACAGCGCCGACACCGCCTTCGACCCCGAGCTGATCGACTGGCTCGACGCCGCGGACCTGATCGTCCACGAGACCAACTTCGGCGTGCACACGCCGTATGAGAAGTTGGCCGCGCTGCCCGCGCGCGTGCGCGACAAGATGCGGCTGATTCACTATCCGGACTCGTTCGACGTAGCCGCCAGCACCATCGAGTGCGTGCGCCAGGGCCAGCGCTACGACGTCTGAGCCGGGTCCGCTAGGAGGGTGTTGCGAATAACCATCTGCTGCGGTGGCAAGCTGCGGTCGATCTCGGCCGTACGTCCTCGCGGCCTGCGGTTATGTAGTTCAATACACGCCCTTGACCGCTCCGGGCGTGCGGCCGACCTCGCCTCGCGTCTCACCATCCTCGCGACGACGTCTATCCACAACACCCTCCTAGCGCCTGCCGGCGCGCGCGGTGCGGTACGTGGCCTCGCACGCTCCCAAATGCGCGCGGCGCTTGTCGGCGCGGACCATGCACGTCACGATCAGCATGCGCTTGGCGTGCCTGACCTTGAGGAACGCCTGACTCATCACCATGGGGATGTTGCGGACGCGCAACCGGGCGCGCACGTAGATGCCGCGGTTGGGGCCGAACGTACGCTTGCCAAACGACGTGATGTGGAAGTTGCGGAACTTGGAGCGGTAGACTTTCATCAGCTGTTTGCGGATCGCCCGGACGGCCGCCGGGGTCAGCGGCATGGCGCCGGTGTTGCGGATGTTGAGCTGTGCTCCACCGTCCCTGGGTTTGATCGCGTTGCGGCCCGATTGCACCCAGCCGCGAGGTTTCTTGATGCTGAAACCGGCGGCGGAAAGATATCTACCGGCGTTGGCTTGTCCGGCGCACAGCATCAGACCGATCAACACAATGAACGTTCGCATGGTTCCGCTTCGCATGGTTCCGCTTCGCATGGTTCCCCCTTCAGTTAGGACCAGTATACGTCCCACGGTAGGGGACACATTCCCCGCCGGCAAAATTCAAGCTGAACTCTTGTTCAGTGTCTGAGGATCGGCTATTCTTCGGTCGTGGTCGAGCTCACCCCCAATGCCCTGGCGGTGTTGCGCCATCGCTACCTGCGCAAGGACGACGACGGTGCGGTGATTGAGACCCCGAACGCCATGTTTCGCCGGGTGGCCCGCGTCATCGCCGAGCCCGAACGCGGCTACGGCGCCGGCGACGCGGAGGTCAATACCATCGCCGAGCGGTTCTACGCCCGCATGGCGGCCCTGGAGTTTCTGCCCAACTCGCCGACGCTGATGAACGCCGGCCGCGACGAGGGTCAGCTGGCCGCGTGTTTCGTGGTGCCGGTGGCCGACAGCACCAACGCTATCTTCGACGCCGTGCGCTGGGCCGCCGCGATTCAGAAGACCGGCGGCGGCACCGGCTTTTCGTTCTCGCGCCTGCGCCCCGCGGGGGACTACGTGGCGTCCACCGGTGGCCATGCCAGCGGTCCGGTGTCGTTCATGAAGGTGTTCGACGCCGCCACCGACGCGATCAAACAGGGCGACACCCGGCGCGGCGCCAACATGGGTGTGCTGCGCGTCGACCACCCGGACATCCTCGACTTCATCACCCTCAAGCTCGACCCCACTGCCATGGTCAACTTCAACCTGTCGGTGGCGGTCACCGACGCGTTCATGGCGGCGGTCGAGGCCGACACCACCTACGCGCTGATCAACCCGCGGACCCCCAACGAGGCCGTGCGCGAGCTGGAAGCGCGCCGGGTGTTCGAGCTCATCGCCAACGCCGCCTGGGCCACCGGCGACCCGGGCGTCGTGTTCTTGGACCGCATCAACGCCAGCCAACCGACCCCACAGCTGGGCGACATCGAGGCGACAAATCCATGTGCGGAGCAGCCGTTGTTGCCGTTCGAGTCGTGCACGTTGGGTAGCATCAACCTGGCTCGGTTTGCCGGTGAGGGCGAGCTGGATTGGCCGCGGCTGCGCGAGGCGGTGCGGGACGCGGTGCGGTTTTTGGACAATGTCATCGACGCCAACTGCTATCCGCTGCCGGAGATCGATCGCGCCACCAAGGCCACGCGCAAGATCGGCCTGGGCGTGATGGGCTTTGCCGACCTGCTGATCGACCTTGGCGTCGCCTACGACAGCGCGCGGGCGCTCGAGCTGGGCGAACAGATCGCGGCGTTCCTCGAAACCGAGTCGTTGGCCATGTCGATGGATCTGGCGATCACGCGCGGGTCGTTTCCCACGTTTCCAGGCTCTCGGCTCGCTGGTGAATTTTGCACGCTGCGCAACGCCACCACCACCACGGTGGCGCCGACCGGCACCATCAGCATCATTGCCGGCTGCTCTAGCGGCATCGAGCCGCTGTTCGCCGTGGCCTACGAGCGTCACGTGCTCGAAGGGCAGGTGCTCACCGAGCTACATCCGGCGTTCGTCGCCATGGCCAAGCGCGACGGGTTCTATTCGGAAGAGCTGGTCGCCACGGTCGCCGAGCGCGGCGCAGTGCGCGGGCTGGACCAGGTGCCAGCGCCGGTGCAGGAGCTGTTCGCGACCGCTCACGACCTGTCGCCCGAGACCCACATTCGCATGCAGGCGGCGTTTCAAACGTACGTGCACGCGGCCGTATCCAAGACCATCAACCTGCCCCACGAGGCCACTCCCGACGACGTGTTGGACGCGTATCGGTTGGCGTATCAGCTGGGCTGCAAGGGCATCACGGTCTATCGCGATCGCAGCAAAGACACCCAGGTGCTCGCGTTCGGCCCGCAAACCCAAAAGGCGGCGCCGCCGCGGCAGGGCGGCCGACATGGCTACGAGCGATGTCCAGAATGCAACTCGACCGTTCGCAGTCTGGCAAACTGTTCGGTTTGCCAACACTGCGGCTGGTCGGTGTGTTGAGGAATACGGGAATTAGCGGCGGCGACGCCGGCGCTGGGGACGTGGCGCGACGGCCACGGCTTCGAGCTCTTCGAGATACTCGAGCATCTTGAGCATCGTGTTGCGGGTGTCCTCGTGAGGCTCGTTCTTGATGGCGCGGGCCATCGTGAGGCGGAGCTCGGCGCGCAGCTCCGATTCGATCAAACGATACGTGCGCAGAGCGTCCTCGGCGTCATATGTGGACAGATCGGCTTCACCACCGGTCGCAGCGATCCAAACCGCTGCCAGCGCAGCAGCCCGTCGACCGGGGTGCGACTGTGCAAACTCCTTCACCGTGGTGCGCAGACGCTGCCGGACCACGGGGATAGGTGGCAGTGCGACGAGACCATCGTCGTCGTCGATACGACGTAGAACGGGTCGAGTCATCGATTCTTCAGTCCTCTCAAAATTGGTGTCGCCAGTGGTGCACGACGTGGTTAATGCCACGTAACCCTTACGACTAACTGCGGGGCTCTAGCCCCCAGTTCGGTGTGCGACTCTGCACTATTCCTAACTGATTTGCGAGTGAAATCTCAGTTTTTTGAAGTTTGGAAAATTACACGGTTAGCGAAATAGTTTCGCAGGGTTGCGTGTGTTCCCCGGGAGTACACGGCGACCCCGATTCCGGGGTCTCGTTGGACTACCACACTGGCATTGGCAACGCTAAGGAATAGTTGTGATAACTAGATCCCCAGGGGGCCAGAAACCCCTGTCGTACTCATACGACGAAATCTCAGTCCCACCAGCGCCGGACGCGGTGTCCACGAAGAAGCCGTCCAGGTGTGGGCCGACCAGGAGATCTTCCCGTGTCCAGCCCGTGCTGGTTTTGTGGCTTACAACGAGATCGCTGGTAGCACCGTCCTGGTAGGCGACCCCGACCTCTCCATTGCTGTCGATGAACACCGAGGCGGACGCACCCACCGGATGGGTGCGGCTGTCGTCGGAGCGGACGCCGTCGTCGACCACCTCCACGCTGCTCAGGCCACCAGCCGACCAGGTGCGGTACAGTAGCTGGTCGCCGAGCGCATCCTGATAGGCGATGTGCAAGGTGCCCGCGCCGTCGGCGACCACGCTGGCCCACTGGCCCGTGTCGCTGTTGGCGGAGGCGTCGATAGGCTGTTTGGTCCACGAGCCGTCGAAGATCTGCATCATCAGGTCGCCGTTGGTCCGGTCGTAGTAGACGATGGCGCGGCGGCCGTCGGCCATCACCGCCTGGTCGGCGAACAGGCCCACACCCTGGGGCATGTCGTAGGCCGCCGGATCGGGGATTTTTGCGACGCAGGCACCGCCGTAGCAGACCTCGCCACTGGCGCAATCGGCGGGGCAGTCGGCGGTGGGCGTGACGCAGCGCTCGGCCGGCCCGTCGACGGTTTGCTGCTCGAGGCAGGCGCCGTCGCCACACAACCCGGCGCAGCTCACCGCCGCCTCGTCCAACACCGTGATGGTCCAGTCCGACGCGGACCGCGGGTCCGGGCTGTTGGCCTGGGCGTAGCGCAGCTCGGTCTTGCGGCCGCCGAGGCCGTCGTCGAGCTCAGTGGCCATGTAGGCAATCGCCGGGGTGCCGACGCTGTCGACGACCAGCGAGGTGTGCAGGCCGATGTTGCCGTCGCCGCTGTCCACGGCGTGGATGGACCAGCCTTCCGGCGTCTCCACCGCGTACTCGAGCGCTTTATTGTCCACGTCGTGGTAGGCGATGTGCGCGATGCCCTCGTGCAGGGCCACCGACGTCCAGGTGCCCACGTCTTCGCCCTCCTGAGCCACGCCGCCGCGATAGGTGCCGGGGTCGTAGGTGGGAGGATCGTCGGGTACACCGTCGACTGCCTGGATCGACAGCTCACCGGTCTCGGACACGTCCACCAGGACCAGATCGCCGTTCTTTTCCTCGTAGGCGCTGACCACGGTGCGGCTGCCTTCGCTGGCGATGGCGCTGTACCGCCCGGTGGGGCCGCGATCGACCTCGCCGTCCAAACACTCGATGTCGCCGCACGGGTTGCCCGGCGAGTTGCTGCACGAGCACGCCGGCATCAGCGCCCCCACCGCCAGAGTCAGGGCGATGAACACGCTGTCGGCGTGACGCCGCCGGGAGCCGGCCGCCGTGTGACGCCGCCGGCGCAGGCTGAAGGCAACGACGAGCACGAGCAATGCGGCGCCGAGGGGCGCTTTGTCCGAGCCGGAGGTGCAGCCACAGCCGCCGCTGCCACCACCGCTGCCGTGGAACGCGATGGGCTGTGCAGTGCGCATGACCGTATTGCCCACTTCGTCGGCGGCGCGCACCTGCAAGCTGGCGACGTCGCGGTCCTCGACGTCGATGATCAGCGGCAGCGCTGCCGGGTCGCTCCACGCGCCACTGCCGAACCGGTACTGGCCGGTGACGTGGCCCCGCGACACCGCATCATGGGCGCGCACGGTGACGTAGTCCGGGGTCGTGTGCTCGACGGTCAAGGTCGGCGCGACCGTGTCGATGAGCGCCTCGATGGCCACCGGCGTGGGATCGGTGGTGCGCGGTTTGCCGCGCTCGCGTGCCCGCACCTCGATGCGGTGGCGGCCCTGCAGCCACATCTGTTTGCGCGACAGGGTGAGCTCGCGATTGGTGGTGTAGGGCGACCACGGGCCGTGGTTGATCCGGTAGGCCCACTCCATGTCGTAGCCGTCGCCGTCCAGCTCCAGGCGCACTTTGGGCCGCTTGGCCGGATCCCAGTGTTTGGCGGCGAACGCGGCGGTATCGGGCACCTTGACGCTCACCAGCCGGGCGCGGGTTTGCACCGGGTGGGCCATCGTGGTGCCGAGCTCGAAGGTGCCGAAGATGGCCAGGAACGTTTTGTTGTCCACGGCCGTGATGCCGTTGTCGGCGATGCGCAGGGTCAGGCCGCCGAGCTCGGGCAGGGCGAACGAGCCCAGACCGTCGGCGATGAACGGCACCGCGAGTGACAGCAGGGCGGGGAACTTGTCCGCCAGCTCCGCGTCGGTTTCCAGCAGCGCCTCGGAGTTGCGCACGGTGATGTTGGAAAACGCATTGTCCAGATCGCCGAGCACCGGCTCGAGCTGGCCGTCTGCGGTGACCTGCAGGTTCATCGGCAGGTGGATGTCGGTGTTGAGGGTCATCACGCGGATGAACTGGTCGTCGACCTGGGCAAAGAAGTCCACGTCCACGTTGTGCATGGTGATGTCGAGCAGGGGCTCGTCGATGACCTGGGTGCCGCCTTCGTCGCGGAAGGTGCCCAGACCCAGCACGATGTCCGGCGGCTGCTGCGGCCGCAGACCCAGAAACATCTGCGACACTTCGCCGTGCAACAGGTCAGGCAGCGACGGCATGGCGATGGCCAGGGTGTCGGACGTGAGCAGATCGATCGTGTTGGTGCCGATGGTCAGACACAACAGGCCGCCCTCGTAGGCGGCGTACGAAAACATGTCCAGGTTGTGTTTGTGCAGGCCCACGGCGAAGTCGAAGCTGTCGCCGGTGTCGGGGCGCGTGTTGCCGGTGAAGTAGCTCGACTGCGGCACGTTGACGTCGGCCGGTGGGGTCGCCGGCGGGCCGCAGCGGTCGCGGACTTTGCCGCCGGGTAGGGCACCGCCGAGCAGGCCCAGCGAGATGCCGCCGTTATCAGTGGTGGCGTAGCCGCCGGCGACGTCGTAGATGTCGATGGCCCCCCGGGTCCCCGGCGACGCGGAGCCGAACAGGGCGCTGGCCGCCATGCGGCCGGTGATGCCCAGCTCCTGGTAGCAGGCGCCCCCCTTCATGCACACGCCGTTGTCGCAGCTGTCGGCGAAGCCGCCGCACTCGTTGACGTCGCCCGACGGGCACTGCTTGCACAGCTGGTCGGTGATGGTGCTGCGAATCGCGTCCTGGAAGGTGGTGATCAGCGTGTCGGTGAAGGTGCCGACCAACAGGTTGGCAAAGTCGCACAGGATGCTGCCGCTGAGCCACAGGTCGCCGTCGTCGAACTGGGACACCTGGACATCGCCCACGTCCAGGTACGTGGTATTGGCGTCCGCGTCCTGCTGGAAGTTGATCTGGGTGGTGAGCAGCAAATCGTCATTGGGGCCGGACTTCTCGGTGTCGATGTTGACGTCGCAGTCGACCGTAAAACCCGTGTCGTATTTGATCGGCAGCGGCATGGCCGTCTTCACCCGGGCGCGCACGACGACGTCGAGGCGGCTGCTTCCGGCTACCGGGTTGAGCTCGAGGCGCGGCGCGTCGCCGGGCTGCTCGTCGAGATCGATGTCGATGGGACCGCACTGCGCTTGCGGCATGTTGGTGCCGTCGCAGCAGATCTGCGGGTTGTCATTGGCACCGCACGCGGGCGGCACGTCGAAGGTAAGGCCCATACCCGTGCCGACCAGACCGGAAATCAGGCTCGCGGGGTCGGCCTCGAGGGCTGCCAGTCCCGTGTCGGACACGCGCACCTGCACCGCGTTGGGTACCCGCTCGGCCGGGGGAAAGCCCCCGGGTATCGGCGCAACACAACTGCAGCCGTTGCCCGAACAACCTGCGATCAAAAAGAATGCCGCGACGCTCAGGAGAACATCCCGTGCCGTCGTTTTCACTGCAACCTCCCCAGCTGCGAAGCCAAATTCGCACCACCCTAAGCCCCCGAGGTTGGGGCGTCAATCGTTGATTGGGTGCCCGGGCGCCTACGCCGATTGTGGCGGTTTTTTTGAGCCGATGTCGACGTTTGCGGACACGCGACGGCGCAAAAAGTCGATGACCGCGTGGTTGACGATCTGCGGGCGCTCCAGCGGCGCGGTGTGCGAGCCGTCCTGGACCACGCACAGCTCCGCGTCCGGGATGCGGGTGTGCAGGGTTTCGCTCAGCTCGGGCGGGGTGAAGCCATCGTTTTCGCCGGCGACGATCAGGGTCGGCACGGCGATCTGCTCCAACAAGTCCATCGCGGAATGGCGCCCGGCCTCGGCCAGCATGCCCAAAAACAGCGCGGGGTCGATGCGCGACATGCCGCGCAGGTACGGCTGGAAGTCCTCTTCGCGGATCAACACGTCGTTGATCTCGAGCAGGGTGGCCAGCTTGTAGGCCAGCCGCGTCGGTACGAGTCGCCGCACCATGCCGCGGGACAGGGCAGGGGTTCGGGCGACCAGCTTGCGAATCGTGGGCAGCAACCGCTCCAATGCATCGCTGCCGCGGAAGGTGCGCAACGGGTTCTCCGGAGCGCCGCACACCAGAACCATGGCGGCGACCCGGTCGCCGTGGCGCCGGTAGGTTTCCAGCACCACCTGCACCCCCATGGAGTGGCCCATCAGGACGGCCTGGTCGACGCCGGCATCGTCCAACACGCAGTCCAGATCGTCGGCGCAGTCGGCGATGGCGATGCGCTCCGGATCGGCCGGAGCGCGGGTGCGGCCGTGGCCGCGGTAGTGCCAGTGCACGATGCGGGCGCCGGGTTCGAGCTGTTGGCGCAGGTACTTCCACACGTACCCGTCGCAGCCGATACCGTCACAGAACGCCACGGTCATCGGCGAGCGTTTGGGTGCGGCTCCGCTGGGCTCGTGGACGGTGTATTTGGGCGCGGCTCCGCTGGGCTCGTGGACGGTGTAATAGATCGGCGTGCCATCGGCCACCGAAATTGCGAAGCGAGCGCGCTGAGTCACTACGGGAGTCGCAGCGTGCTAGCTGGTGGCTTCTTTGGCGTCCTGCTCGCCGGGGAACTCGTTGACCGACGGGTACTTCATGATTTCCCGGCGGGCAATCTTCCATGCCTTCTGGACGATCCACGACAGCGACCGGTCTTGCCGGGCCGCCTCGTCCTGGATCTCTTTGAGCATATCTTCGGGAAAGTACAGACTCTGTTTGCGCTTGTCGGAAGCAGCCATTAGGGTTCTAGTTTCGGGAGTTTGGCTACAGTGTGTCAAGACGTCGGCGCATGTACGTCTAACACGTGCCTTCACCCCTATAAAACCACCGTTGTTTCAGCGCGATACACGCCCGACCCTGCAAGATCGGCGGGGCGCGATCGGGGTGCGCCAATACGCGATCTGCATGCGGCTCGATCGGGGCGTATATAATTGCCGCTTGCCAGCGGTAGTGGATCCGCCTATTCTCCGCTGCCTTTTTCACCGGCTCAAGAAGGGGAACCCGTGGCCAAAGCTTTGACAAAAAGGGATCTGAAGAAGTTTCGCGAGTTGCTCGAGCAAAAGCGCAAGTTCGTGCTCGACCGGGCGCGCAAGACACTCACCGAGGACATGGCCCTGGATCCCAACGATCTACCCGACGAGATGGACCTCGCGTCCAGCGAGTACCTGCAGTCGTTCGAGTTCCGCCTGCGCGGGCGGGAAAAGTACCACCTGGCCAAGCTCGAGCGTGCTCTCAAGAAGATCGACCAGGGCATCTTCGGCATCTGCGAGGAGTGCGAGGAGCCGATCAGCAAAAAACGCCTCGAAGCCCGCCCCGAGACCGGTATGTGCATTCGCTGCAAAGAAGACCAAGAGCGCGACGAAAAAGCGTTCGGCTAGAGCTAGACACAACAGCGCAGCGCTTTTCTGTGTAGCGCCATATTTGTGCCGTCGAGCAAAGGGCAGCGCCGGGACGCCCGGGGCGCAATATTCGTGTAATGTCTGACGCCATGGTGGAGTCCAACGACTCGATGGCGGATGCAGACACACTCGAGGGACCCGAGTCCGAGGCAGGTGGAGGCGACGGTAGCTCGCCGGTTGATCCATCGCGGCGCACGTTCATGGCACGCGCGACGGTGTCCATGGGCGGGGTGATCGGCGCCATCACGGCGGTGCCACTGGTGGGTTATGTGTTCTATCCGGTGGGCAAAAAGCTGGTGAGGTCGCCGGACGAGCCCATCGAAGTGGCCGCGGTCCACGAGCTGCCGCCGGGCGGCAAGCCCCTGCTGGTTGCCGTCAATGCAGACGCGGTGCGCGACGCCTGGTCGGTGTCGGCGGCGCCGTTGGGCGCCGTGTGGTTGCGCAAGCTGGACAAGGGCGGCACCACCGAGGTCCAGGCGCTGTCGGCCACGTGCCCGCATCTGGGCTGCTCGGTCGGCTACGACGAAGACGCCAAAGAATTCCTGTGTCCGTGCCACAAGAGTGTGTTCGCCCTCGACGGCGAGAAGAAGTCCGGGCCAGCCAAGCGGGGCATGGATCCGCTGACGACCGAAATCAAGAACGGCCGGGTGACGGTGCGGTACAAGAAATTCCGGTCCGACGTTCCGGATCGCGAAGAGGTCTGAGCCATGGGCCGACTCGAACAAGGTCTCGACTGGCTCGACGATCGCACGGGCTACCGCCGGGTGATCGACGTGGCGCTGACCGAACCGGTGGCCGGCGGCGCGTCGTTCGCGTACGTGTTCGGCTCGGTGCTCACGTTCGTGCTGCTACTGCAGATGACCACGGGCATTTTTCTGGCCATGTACTACAGCCCGTCGTCCACCGACGCGTGGGCGTCCGTCGCCAATATTCAGGACGGTGTCACCATGGGCTGGTTCGTGCGCGGGCTGCACGCCTACGGCGCCTCGGCCATGGTGATCCTGGCCGGGCTGCACATGCTGCAAACGGCCGCGTACGGCGCGTACAAAAAGCCGCGCGAGATGAGCTGGATCGTCGGCGTGCTCATGTTCGGCCTGCTCATGGCGTTCGCGCTCACCGGTTATCTGCTGCCGTGGGATCAGACCGGCTACTGGGCGACCAGGGTCGCGACGGGCATCGCCGGGTCCACGCCGGTCGTCGGCCAGCAGGTGCAACAGGCGCTGCAGGGCGGCAACGAGTACGGCAACCTGACCCTCACGCGGTTCTACTCGATTCACGTGTTCATCCTGCCGGCGCTGCTCATCGGCCTGGTGGTGATTCACATCGCGTTGTTTCGCCGCCACGGTGTCACGCCCAAATGGGGCCAGAGCAAACAGCAGCTCGAGCGCACGACCCAGCCGTTCTGGCCCGACCAGATGTTCCGTGACATGATCGCCATCGCGGTCGTGTTCGCGGCGATGGTCGGCCTCAACCTGTGGACCCACGGCGCCGGGCTCGAGGGCCCGGCCGATCCCGGCTCGAGCTTCGACGCGCGGCCCGAGTGGTATTTCCGGCCGTTGTTTCAGGCGCTCAAGTACTTCCACGGGCCCATGGAAAGAGTGGTCGCCCTGGGCCTGCCGGTGGTGGTCGGCGGCGTGTTGTTCGCGTTGCCGTTCGTCGACCGCGGCGACGATCACAACCCGAAAACGCGGATCAAATACCTGTCGGTGCTCGGCCTCGGCGTGGTGGTCGCCGGCGCGCTCACCGCGGTGTCGTTTTTGGCAGACAGTAACGACGCGCGCTATCAAAAGGCCGTCGCCCAGGCGCACCAGCGGGCGCAGCTGGCCCGCAGGTTGGCCAACGAGCACGGCGTGCCGGCGGCCGGTGGCGTGGCGGTGTTCACCCAGGTGCCGCACTACGAGGCCAAGCAGCTGTTTGCCAAACACTGCGCCAGCTGCCACCAGGGCGACGCGCGCAAAGGGCCCGAGTTCGGTCCCGGTTACAACTCGCGGCCGTGGATCCGCGCGTTTTTGCTGAACCCCAACGGTAAGCGGTTCTTCGGCCTGAGCGGCTTTGGCAAGATGAAGCCGGTCAAGGAGCGCGGCGACAAGCTCGATGCCCTGGTCGAGTTCGTCTACGCCCAAACCGGCCCGGCCGACGTCAAGGGCGATCTGGCCGCCGCCGGCGCCAAGATCTACGAAAACAAGTGCGCGGCGACGTGCCACCCGGCCAAGGGCGAAGAGCCCGACGGCAGTGGCCCACCCGATCTGTACGGTCGCGGCAGCGCCGACTACCTGGTGGATCTGATCGCCGATCCGGGGCAGAAGCGCTACTTCGGCAAGCTCAACATCGTCGGTGGCGACAAGTCCGGCGACGACGACGACGACGACGACGATGACGACGACACCAAGAAGGTGAAAAAGAAAGTCCAGATACGCATGCCCCGGTTTGGCCGCAAGCTCAACGACGACCAGCGACGCCAGCTCGCCGAGTACTTGCGCTCGCTGCGCCGCAACTAAGGGGAGTCCGGGGGGACCAGATTGCGCATCGCCACGCTGACCATCGTCGTTGCCGCCATGGCTGTGGGGGCGACCGCGGCGGCGCAGACGCCCACCGACGACAGCGGTGTGCGCTACGACGACGGGCTGGTCGTCCGCGCCGCCGACGGGCGCTGGCTGAAGCTGGAAGGCGCCGTCCAGGCGCGCTACGCGGCTGTGTTTGCCGGCGGTCTGCAGCCCGATACGGCGGGTTTCGAGCTGCAGCGGGCGCGGTTGATCGCCAGCGGCGCGCCGGCGGATGCGCTGCGCTTTCGCAGTGAGCTCGAGCTGACCGCGTCGCCGGTGGTGCTCGATGCCTACGTCGCCTATCAGCTGCGCGATCACCTGGCGGTGCGCGCCGGCGCCTACAAGACGCCGCTTTGCCGCAGTTACGCCATCGCCGGCACGCGCCTGGCGTTTCCCGATCGGCCGGCGGCCGTCGAGCGCATGCGGTTCGATCGCGATCTCGGTGTGGCCGTGGTCGGCAGCGCCGCCGGCGACCGGCTGGGCTTTGCGTTCAGCGTGCAGAACGGCGCCGGCCGCGACCGGCTCAACGACAACGTAGACGCGCTGGTGGTGGCGCGTGCCGACGTTGCCGTGGTCGGCGTGCGCATCGACGCCAGCGCCGGCGACTTGGCCGACAGCAAGACGCCGCGGCTCACTGTGGGCGCGGGCGTCGCGCACGATCTGGTCGCGTCGCCGAGCACCATCGGCGACTACCAGCTCGACACCGATGTGGACGGCGACGGCGAGCACGACAACGTGCAGGTGGTCATGGCCAGCGCCGATGCCGTGCTGCGCTACCGCCGCGTCGAAGCGGTGGTCGAGGGGGTGTGGCGCCACGAACGTTGGGGCAGCATCTTCGACGGGCAGAACGACCCGACACGGCCGAGCGTGACCGAGGTGGTGGGCACCAACGCCAACCGCGATTATTTGGGCGTGTACGCCCAGGCGACGTATGTCGCGCTGCCGGCACGGCTGCTGGTCGGCGCCCGCGCCGGCTATGTTCAGCTGCCGTTTTTGGGCCTGACCGGGCGAGCCAGCGAGTTGCCGCCGGCCAACCGGCGGGTCGATGTCGAGCTGCTCGCGGCCCTGTACCGCCGCGGCTATCGGTTTTTGGCCGCCAGCTACGGCGTCACCGACTACGATCTGGGCACCACCGACCACCGGCTGATGGTCGATGCCCTGGTCAAATGGTGAGCAGCGCCTCGGCGGCCGCGATGCGCAGCTCGGCCGAGTTGTCGGCCAGGGCGCGGACGAGGGCCATGGTGATAGTGCCCGCGCCGATGTGAGCGCTGATGGCGGCGCTGCGCGTGCCGGCCTTGGGGCTGGCGAGCAGGGCCTCGATGGTGCGCAGCCCGCGCGGATCTTTGGCGCGGACCAGGTTGCGCGCGGCGGCCAGGCGCACCATGTCGTCGCTGTCGGCAGTCGCGCGCGCCAGGGTTTCGATGGCGCGGGTGCGCGCGGTCGTGGCCAGCAGCGCCCGGGCGGCGGCGATGCGCACCTCCACTTTGGCGTCGGCCAGAAGCGGCACGAGCTTGCTCAGCCGGTTAGCGGGGATGACGCTGCCCACGGCGGCGACCCGCACTTCCCATGCTTGATCGGCCAGGGCGGCGGCGACCGCGGAGCGATTGCGGGCGGACTTGCCCAGGGCGTTGATCGCGCGCAGCGCGACGAACCGGTCGCTGCTCTGGCTCAGCCGCTGCAGCACCGTGTGGCCCGGCTCGCCCAGCTTGGCCAGAAGCTGTACCGCCGTGAGGCGCGCGCCCAGGTACGTGTCTTCGAGGGCGGCGTTGGCCACGGCCAGCAAGTCGTTGCGCTTGCCTTTGCGCAGGGCGCCGAGCGCGGTGGCGCGAACGCTGCCGTCGCTGTCGGTTTTGGCGACGCTGACGAGCAGCGCCGTGTCTTTGTCCGAGGCGAAGTTGCCGATGGCGGTGAGCGCGGCGCGGCGCACGGCCGGAGCCTTGTCTTTGACCATGCGCGCGATGTCGGCGCGGGCGGTGGCACCGACTTTGCGGCCGATGCCCTCGACGGCGATGACCCGGGCCTGCTCGTCGTCCGAGCGCAGCGCATCGGTTGCCACCCGGGGGGCGGCGCGGTCCGCTTTGAGCAACGCCACCGCGGCGGCCGCGGCGACCCGGTCGTTGTCGTTCACGACCAGCTTGGAAACATCGCCGGCCAGCGCCTCGATCTCGAGCCGCTCGACTGCCTGAATGGTTCGGGTCTTCACCGCCGCCGACGGCA
>Ga0114931_10005817_pt1 | contig 15240 bp, 14 predicted proteins | sample 2SBtaG_FD_89579 | JGI IMG/M metagenome (GOLD analysis project Ga0114931, IMG submission 89579) | Deep subsurface microbial communities from Kolumbo volcano to uncover new lineages of life (NeLLi) - 2SBTROV14_V59a metaG | ecosystem: Environmental > Aquatic > Marine > Volcanic | place: Kolumbo...
CCTTTATTTAAGCGACCAATAGTGAATTAGGATTTAGAGCCATCCGCGACATCGCGCTGTGTCATTTCCGCGTGATATTTCTCGGAATCCAGTTTCTCGCGCCGTTTCGCCGCTTTTTCAACCACGCCGACGATGTAAATGGAAACTTCATACAACAGAAGCAGGGGAATACCCATGAATATCTGGGTGATTGGATCCGGCGGGGTTAACAACGCCGCCAGGATAAAAATACCCACAATCGCGTGACGACGGTAGCTTCGCATGAGTGCCTGGGAAATAATGCCGATCTTTGCTAAAAAAAAGCTGACGATGGGCAATTCAAAAACAAGCCCAAACAAAAATGTCAGGCGAATGGCAAAACCGATATAAAAATCAATTGCGATATTTGCGCTGATGTCTGCCGGCGCCAAACCGACAAAAAATTTAAGCGCAAATGGCAGGATCACCCAATATGCAAATGAAAGACCCATCAAAAACAGAAGGGTGGAAAAAAACATTAACGGCAGGGAATAGCATTTTTCTTTTGACTGCAACCCCGGCGCTACAAATTTCCAAATTTGAAGTAAAATGTAGGGAAGGGCTAAAATCAAGCCGCCGAAAAAACCGATTTCGATGTAAACGATCAACATTCCCTGGACTTTTAAAAATTGGAAAATCAACGGTGGATCGAGGCGACTGGCGGGGTATGTCAACAGCTTGAGGATGAATCCGGAAAAAGTAAAACAAATGATCATTCCGATGAACAAAGCAATCAACGAGCGCAGGAGACTCCAGCGGAGTTCCTCCAAATGGTCTAAAAAGGGCATTTCTTCTTCGATTCGTTGTCTTTTTTTCATTGCAATAGCCGTTTACTCGTTCAACAGTCACATACTGAATCCCTAATTTAACGGCATTCAACTGAAAAATGAAAGGTTAGTTTATTTTGGGTGGAAGATAACTATTCAACCCACAGCCTGCCCCGGACAGTCGGGGAAATGCGCTAAAGACACGAAAAGGATATTTGAATATTTCGTGTCTTATCACGGTATGGGGGGCTTGATATTTTGAATATTTTCTACCTACCCAAAACAATCCAGAACCAAACGGGATTTTCAATTCAAACGAGTGCATACAGATTTGGGGCAACATGACCCGGAACGGTCGCGACCGTTCCCTACCAAACAATACCAATTCTTGTAGGGACGGGTCGCGACCCGTCCGCTAAACTACCCGTAGTGGCATGGCATGCTATGCCACTACGGTAAATCGCACACTGCTATTTTTTTGCCAGAAAGTAACAAAAAATTATTTGTGAGCGCCTAAGAGAGATAACAAAGCCGCGAAAAGGCGTTTTTACTCTTTTTGTTTATTTCGTCTATTTAGCTCCAAGGGAGCCCCTTGCGGGGTGGGCTGAATAGCAACGCCGGGCGCATTATTTATTCCAAAACGATCCCAACCGGGCAATGGTCGGAGCCGGTTACTTCGGGAAGAATAAACGCTTCTTTGAGCCGCGGGCGCAGGCTTTCGGAGATGAGAAAATAATCGATCCGCCAGCCGATGTTTCTTTCGCGGGCTTTGGACATATAGCTCCACCAGGTGTAATGGCCGCCGTCTTTTTCAAATTCCCGGAATGTATCGATAAAACCGGCGGCAATCAGCCTGTCAAAGCTTGAGCGTTCTTCATCGGTAAAACCAGCGTTGCGGCGGTTGGATTTGGGATTTGCCAGGTCGATTTCTTTGTGCGCCACGTTCAAATCGCCGCAAAAAATTACCGGCTTTTCGGTTTCCAGCGTTTTCAGGTATGCCAGAAATGACGCGTCCCAGTCCATGCGATAGGGCAGTCGCGCTAAACTGCGCTGTGCATTGGGCGTGTACACATTGACCAAAAAATATTCCGCAAATTCCAGGGTCAGCACCCGGCCTTCGCTATCGTGTGAAGCGTGATTGATGCCGCGGCGAACCGAAACCGGCGATATTTTGGAAAATACGGCCACGCCGGAATAGCCTTTTCGCTCCGCGGAATTCCAATACATTTGATGCCGCGGTAATTTTAGGTCAACCTGTTCGGGGCGCGCTTTGGTTTCCTGCAGGCAAAAGATGTCTGCATCAACTTGCTCAACAAAACCCAAAAAATTCTTTTTTAGCGCCGCGCGGATACCGTTAACATTCCAGGATATTATTTTCATTTATGACTCTCGCAATAGTGGGCTCAAATATATCGCATATTCTGTCATTTGTCAATCCGATGAAAAATGAATGCTAAAGTGCTGTCTATAAACAACTTGGATAGCGATTTCTTGTTCAAAACTTATCCTGTTTTTTTAAATCAAAATTCAATATTTGTGATTTATTTTTCACTCCGTTACCTGTATAAGTGATTTATTGTAAGTGGATCGAAATCAGATATTTAATAATAATGTTTATTGCAACCCCATATTGAGCCTGTTAAAAGAGATTTTCCATCAGACCGGCGCCGTGTAAAATGTTGATTTTTCAACCACAAATGGCTGTGAAAAACTGGTAAACATTCCCGGATTTCCCATGCATTGTAAATCTGAATTGCCGACCCGTTATAAGGATTAAGCGAATTACATCAAGGGAGTGAGAAATGGTTGATGAACAAAGTGTCACAATTTTTTTGGCGGAGGATAATCCCGGTCACGTCCGGCTGATCGAAAAAAACCTGTTGAAAACGAAGCGGCTCAAACAGTTGGTGACTTTCAGCAATGGCGCGCAACTGCTTGAGCATTTGTTCCAAAAAAACAATGCGTTACCCAATAATCTGCTGATCCTGTTAGACCTGGAAATGCCGGAACGTAATGGATATGAAGTTTTAAAATGTGTCAAGCGCAGTAAACAAACACGGCATGTTCCGGTCGTCATTTTCAGCGTATCGGATGAGCCGGATAAAATTGCCCGCTGCTATGAGTTAGGGTGTAATCTATATGCAACCAAACCGCTTGAATATCAACAGTTTAGCGATGCTGTCAACCGTTTGAGCGAGTTTTGTTTAATGATAAAGCTGCCGGAAAGGAATTCACAGCGATGAGTGAGGGGATAACATTTGACGTTTTGTATATCGAAGATGATGACGGGCTGGCGCGTTTGTTCCAGAAACGCATGTCCAAATTTGGCTATCGCACCGAAATCGCTCAAACGGGCGACGAAGGATTACAATTGTTTGACCAGCGTGATTTTGATGTGATCATCATCGATTATCAACTGCCCGGAATGAGCGGATTGGAAATCCTGGAAAAACTTGGGAAAATAACAGATTTAATTCCGGTGATTATGCTGACCGGTGCCGGAAATGAAGAAATTGCGGTGCAGGCAATGAAAAGCGGCGCAACAGACTACCTGACCAAAGACGTTGACGGCAACTATTTTGAGCTGCTGCCGCTGGTGATGAGTGAAGCGATTGATCGTTTTAGAATAAAAGCCGAGCATAAACGCATGCAAAAAGATTTGCAGGAATACGCCGTCAAATTAGCGCGAAGCAACCGGGAATTACAGCAATTTGCCTATGTCGTTTCGCATGATTTAAAAGAGCCGTTGCAAACGATTCGCGGGTTCACCGGGCTTTTGGAAGAATCGCTGAACGGCAATTTAACGGATGAATCCAGTGAATACATTGAATACATCATTGCCGGCACCCGGCGGATGGAGCGACTGATTGAAGGATTGCTGGCGTATTCCCGGGTAAAATTTCAAAAAATGAAAGTAACCAAAGTAAATATTGGCGAAATCATTGAACAAGTGAAACAAGATTTGTATGCCATCAGTCACAATAAACATGCAGAGATAACTTGCGATCCAATGCCGGCTATCCGGGGCAATGATCGGTTGCTGCTGCGTCTGTTTCAAAATTTGCTGGATAATGCCTTAAAATATTGCCGGAATCGCCCGCCGAAGGTGCACATTGCTGTTTCCGAAACGGATGATCATTGGCAGTTCAGCGTGAAAGACAACGGGATCGGCATAAAAGCCAAAAACCTGGAACGAATTTTTGTGATTTTCCAGCGGGCGCATTCGCAAAAGGAATTTTCCGGCGATGGGCTCGGGTTGGCAATTTGCAAAACGATTGTGGAAAATCATCATGGAAAAATTTGGGTTCAATCGAAAGTTGACGAGGGTTCGACATTCTTTTTTACCCTGTCGAAGCATTTGTAGAAAATAGCAGGGAACGGTCGCGACCGTTCCCTACGACTGAAAATATCCGCCGCCCAAATAATCATCGCAAAAAAACAATGACGCGCAATGAAATCGCTTAAAATATCAAAAAGAAGAGTGATTGCCATCATCGTCGTGATACTGGCGTTTGTGGCATTGGATATATATTTGATATTTAACGTTGTGCATATGCAATTTGAAGTGCGTGAAAATGTCAAACATATTTCCCGCCTTGCCCGTCTTGAAGCGTCCATTCGCGTGCTTGGCGCGGATTTTGACAATCTAAAATTGTCCGGACACAGCAGCAAAAGCGCCAAAATCTGGCAAACACATCTCGAAGATTTTCAGCAGATGAAGGCCGAGCTGTTATCGGTTTTTTCGCAAGATGAAATTTTGGCCCGGCAAATTCGCGCCGCCGATATGTCCGTTACCCAGATGAACCAAATTTATTTCCAGCGATTACAAAATTCCGGTGATTCGCTGCACGCCGCAACGACGGAAGCATCGTTTCGTACGGAAATGAACGCCGCGGTTGACCAGGTTATGAACGGTGTTGATCACATCCGCGAGCGCGTCGGTAATTTGTCCGAATCCCTCACGAATCACTGGAATTACCTGACAATTTTGTCATTGGGCTCATGCCTGCTGGCGATTTTGCTGGCGATGACGGTTTATTCCCGCCAAAGGGAGTTAGTAAAAAGGAAATTAATGGAAAAAGCGCTTCAGCGGATCACCGCGGAATTTCGCGCGATTTTCAAATCCATTCCCGACGCCGTTGTTTTTACGGATTTGCACAACGAAATTATGATGGTAAATCCCTCGTTTTGCGAATTGTTCGGTTATGAACCGGCCGAAGTGATTGGGCAACATATATTTCTATTGCAAAGTAAGGATATTTACACCGGGCAAAAAAATTACTTCGTCGATTTAATCGAAGAAAATGCGGAAAAAACAGCCCAGGAAAAAATTTACCAGCGAAAAAACGGCGATTGGTTTTTATGCGAGACCGTCACCGCAAATGTTTACGATGACGCTGGAAATCCTTTAGGGCACTTTAGCATTGTGCGCGATATTACCCGCCGCAAAAAAACAGAAAAGGCGCTGCAGGAGAGCGAGACTCGCAATCGCGCAATTTTGGAAGCCATTCCGGACACGATTTTTCGCGTGTCAAAAGAAGGGATTTGCCTGGATTACAAAGCGTCCGACCTTCGCGATCTCGGCATTGTGCCCGATCGCATTATCGGGGCGAATATTTCAAAATTTTTGGGCGGGAGATTGGGCGGCAGGGTTAAAACAGCCATCGGCAAAGCGTTGGCGGAAAAACGAACCCAGGTTGTGGAATACCGAATGCGGACGCCAAAAAGCAAGCTGCGTGATTACGAAGCGCGTATTGCGCCCGGCGGAAAAGATGAGGTGCTTGTTATTGTACGGGACATTACCGATCGCAAAAATTATGAGCGCACCATGAAAATTGTCCAGGAAAAACTGGAACGCTGGGTAGAATCGCGCACGCATGACCTTGTGCGGGCAAATGAAGAAATAAAGCGATTTGCCTACATTGTTTCCCACGATTTGCGGGCGCCGCTGGTGAATATCAAAGGATTTTCCGGCGAAATGCGCGATGCCTTTGAGATCATTAACCAAAAGCTGACCAAAATTTTACCGCATTTGTCGGAAGAGGACCAACGGGAAATCCGCGAGATTTTGCAGTCGGAAATTCCCGAAGCGCTCGGGTTTATCGACACATCGGCCAGCCGGATGGGGAATTTGATTAATTCCGTGCTGAAACTGTCCCGGTTGGGGCGTCGGGTGATGAATTTTGAGGAAATCGATACGCAGGAGTTGGCACAGAAAACCCTGGATTCGCTGGCGCATCAAATCGATAAAAAACAGGCGATTGTAAAAATTGAGAACCTGCCGAAAGTTGTCGCGGATCGCACCTCGCTGGAACAAATTTTTAGCAACATTTTAGTCAATGCGATTAACTATCTGCAACCTGACCGGCGGGGTGAAGTGATCGTGACCGCTGATGAAAAAGACAACGAAGTGGTTTTTCGGATTCGCGATAACGGGCGCGGCATTTCCCCGGATGATATGGATAAAGTCTTCGAGCCGTTTCGGCGCGCCGGCAGAACCGACGTGCCCGGCGAAGGCATGGGGCTGGCGTATGTGCAGCGATTGGTTCATAAACACGGCGGGCGGATTTGGTGCATCTCGCAATTGGAGATCGGCTCGACATTTTGTTTTACGATTGCCAAAGATTTACCGGCGGAAGCGGAGAAGGAAGCCCCGGCACAGCAACTGGAAAACGTCCGGTCTTCTGTGTCGTAAAATAAAGAAGATCGGCCCATTAGTCATCGTCAGTATTGGGCAGCCAGAGCGCCACGCCCGGGGCAATCAGCGTTTTTTCATATCCCAATTTTTGTGCGAACTAAATCAGCCGGGAATCCTGCCGCCGCCTGTCAATAACCAGCTATAAATTATAGATTTACAAACCTCTTATTTTTTCTATTCAACACATTCATTTTTTATACAAATTAGGCAGTGGTTAGGGTTGGCTTCGGTTTTCTAGATGGTTTAACAATAAGTCGATTTGCCATTTTTTCCTGAAGTTTCATCGCCTGAACAAATATTTGATTAAAATCATTTCCACAATCGGCTTCTATTTTTAGCCGTATTTTACGAATTTCTTCTACGATCGGATCTTGCCACATTTTAAACCTCCATTAATTCTTCCGGTGTACATAACACCGGCGTTTTTAGATTCAAATCATTATTAATTTCCTCTATTATCTTTTTAACTCGACCACTGACAATATGTTTACAATTCCAACTCAACAAATAATCTATTTCATGCCAAACCGCAACAGCAAGATGAGAAGCATCTAACTTTGCCTTTTCAGGAACCTTAAGCGCATTATAATAAGTTTCTGCAAGTTCTTGAATTTCAAGATTTAATTCCAAAACTGATAAATCACGAACAACTTTAATACGCTTTTGTGCGGCTTCTTTATCGCCGGCAGATATTTCCAGAATCACAAATGGAGAAACTAAACACTTAACTTCAGGGTGGACAATATCCCACCATTCTGATGTAATTTGTTGATGCGCCGCAACAATCAAGTCTCTACTTGGTCTTGATGTATAATAACTGATAATGCTTGATTCGATATAAACAGTTGGTTTCATAACAAAAAAACAGTAATAACATGTTTGCGTTCTATATTAATTTAATGAAATATAGCCGTTTTGAAAATTTGACGCAAGCATACAATTCGCAGAATTGCCGCTTCGCCACCAAATAATTTTTTTAAAAAATGAGACACGAAGAGACAGGCTGATAACCGTTTCTTCGCTAATCCCCACCGCCGTCGGGCCGCCAGAGCGCCACGCCCGGGGCAATCGCTGTTCTTTTATATCCCAATTTTTGTGCGAACTGATTCAGCCGGGAATCCTGCCGCCGGTTTGCACCGGTTAAAATGCCGCCGGGTGGATTTTTTGAGACGAATTCCGGCAATTCCGATGCGGAAATCATCCCAAAACGCTGCCGTTCTTTCGCCGAAAGAAACTTTGCGGTACGCCAGGCAAAAGGGCCGGTGGCAAATTCCGGATAAATTTTTAACCCGCCTTCCAGTGGGATAATTGGTGAAAAGGTCAACACTTTGCCGCCGTTTTTCATTTTCGCGGCTGCTTCACTGCCTTGTTGGTGAATACGGATTGGCTGCCAGGCGTTGTCATTAAACAGCGTATAAAAATCCGGGTGCTGTGTCATTCCGATGATGCCTGAAATCCCGATCAAAATGGCGAAATTTTTCAACGCGCGGGTGGAAAAATGATCAAAAAAACCGGCGATGCCAAACGGGATGGCAAGCGCGGCAAAAAAAACCGGCGCGTAAAAATATTGTTTGAAGGTCGGCGTCGGCGCATACACGCCGATGAGCAGAAACGGCAATATCACCGCGATGAAAACAATCTCAACGGTTTCCCGTTTTTTTAACGCGATTTGCAGAAATTTTTTGCGAAATGTGAAAAATCCGGCGGCCGCGATGATCAACAAATTGCCGGGTTGAATGCACACTTCGAGCGTGTAAAGCAACTTTCCGAAAGCGCTCATTGCGCGGGTGTCGCCGATGTCCGCCCGGAAAAGCGTGTTCAGTTCGGGATATTTAAAATTGCCGAGCCAAAAAGCCTCCGGCGTGTTCAGCAGCCAATAAATCGCCGGCAAAAGCGCCAGAAAAAAGCCCGCGCTGAATCCGATAAGCAACTGATATAACTGTTTTTTCATCAACAATTTACGATACAGAATCGGCAACAAAAAAAAGGGCGCAAACAACGGCGCAAAAGTGAGGCGCACGCCAACAGCGCCTCCCAACAAAATGCCGCTGACAACGGCGAATGCCCAACCGTTTTCCCGCTTGATGCCCTGGGAATGCAGCAAAAATGCCCCAAGCGTCAGCAGCATGGGCAGATCGTGATTCCAGGCATAGCCGCTGGTGTGCACGAACACCGGGCTGCTGATCATCAGCGTCACCGTTCCGGCGGCCAATAACAGCCGTTCCCATTCCGTTTTTTCCCGAAAAAGCCGCCAACTGACGCAAAAAACAAGTGTAATCGTTGCAAAGGCGCTCAGCATTGAAATCATGCGTGCGCTGAACAAGAGCTTATCGAAAATGATGAAAACGGCTGCGTAAATGTATGTCAAATAGGGCAGGTGAAAATAGGGATAATCGCGATACATCATCAAACCGTCGCGGGCCATTAGCGCGCCGCTGGCCACAAATTGATGCTCGTCGTGATCGAGCGGCTTTTGCATGGCGAGGTTGAGCAGCAAAAGAAACACTGCGGTCAGGAAAAGCGCGGCTAAAAATTTGTTGATTGTCAATTGCCCTTTGTCCATTGAAAAATGAAGAATGAAAATTGAAAATTATCCCACTGTCCCGCTGTATTCAAGGTTGTCCGGTGTCCACCTAACCCTTTGGGCCTGTTGATTGTCAATTATTGTTCAAAAATTTTGTTAGCCGCTATCAGGGATCGGGCATCCAGTTATTCATCGCAGCAAGCCGTATTTGACAATACACCAAACTGCCTGAATGCCATCCCGCCAGTGAATTTTTTTGCCATCGGCATAGGTTCTGCCGGCGTAAGAAATGCCAACTTCATAGATACGCCAGTTGCCCTTCGCAATTTTTGCGGTGATCTCCGGTTCAAAACCAAAACTATTTTCTTCAATCGTGATACTGTCCAACACTTCCTTGCGGAACATTTTGTAGCAGCATTCCATGTCGGTGAGATTCAGGTTGGTGAACATGTTGGATAGCAGGGTCAGGAATTTATTGCCCTTGGAATGCCAGAAATAAAGCACCCGGTGCGGGTATCCGCCGGTAAAGCGCGAGCCGTACACTACATCGGCATTGCCGTCAAGTATCGGTTTTAGTAAATCTTTATATTCGTCGGGATTGTACTCCAAATCGGCGTCCTGCACCACGGCAATATCGCCGGTGACGGCTTGAAAACCGCTTCGCAGGGCAGCGCCCTTGCCTTCATTGCGCGCTTTGTAAATCACCTTGTCAACCAGCGGTTCGATGTCACGTATTAAAATATCTCGCGTGCCATCCGTGGAACAATCATCCACGACAATGATTTCCCGATCCAAATCGCCGATATTGCTATTTTGCACGCGCCGAATGATCTCGTGGATGAACTCCTTTTCGTTGTAAACCGGTATTACGATGGATAATTTCAAATGAAAAGCTCCCGAAAGCTAAACCGCGAACGACGCGTTTTTTTTACCAAAAATACAGAACAAGCTGCATGACCAGCAGCGTATAAATGCCCGCGCCGATGTCATCCAGCATAATTCCCCAGCCGCCGGGCAGGTCCTGCAGCGAGTCAATGGGATAAAGCTTTGTGACGTCGAACAGGCGAAAAAGCCCAAAGGCGATCAGGTATAATATCGGCTCCGGCGGCACAAACCATAAGCCAAGCCACATCCCGGCGACTTCATCGATGACGACTTTTGAGGGGTCTTCCGTGCCCATGTCTTTTTCCACAAAATCCGCGGAAATTGTGCCGATGATGGTAGCCAAAATCGTCGCGCCGATCAGCAGCGGCAAATCGCCCTTGAAAAAGAAAAACGAGGCCAACAGCGCCAGCAGCGTTCCGGCGGTTCCGGGCGCCGTCGGTGAATAGCCGGCGCCCAAAGCGGTGGCGATGATGTAATGTAGTGTCCGCATAATTTCCTTTCGTATTCTAAAGTTTGAAAAGATAATTGTTTGGCGGCAGATTTCAAATGAATTATTTTGTCAACTTTGTAACGTTTGGGTATTATTTTCCATCTAAAACAGTGTAAAACGGGAAAAAAATGGCAAAAAAAATTAACGAAAATATTTCGGAAATTCTGAAAAACCATAAAACCATCGCGGTTGTTGGTTTGTCGGATCGCGCCTTTCGGCCCAGCCACGGCGTGGCGAAAATGATGCTGGCGGAAGGCTACCGGGTGATTCCGGTAAATCCGAACTGCCAAACAATTTTGGGTGAAAGGTGTTATCCCAGCCTGCGCGATGTGCCGGAACAAATCGATCTGGTGAACGTTTTTCGCCGCCCGGTTTTTGTGGATGAAATTGTTGAGCAGGCAATAGAAACCGGCGCAAAAGCGTTGTGGTTGCAGCTTGGCGTGGTCAATCCCGCGGCGGCGCAAAAAGCATTGGACGCCGGGCTGGATGTGGTGATGGATCGCTGTTGGTCAATCGAATATCAAAGATATATGTTAAACGTGTTTTAAAAAAGAAAACGGGAAAGGGAAATATTTATGCCGATTTTTGAGTACCGCTGTAAAAGCTGCGGCGCAAAGTTTGAAAAGCTGGTCTATTCGTCGCAAAAGGGGCCGATTAAGTGCAACCGTTGCGGCAGCGAAACGACCGAGAAATTGTTTTCGACGTTCGCGGCGAGTGGATCCGGCGCAGCTTCCGGGACATCATATTCGGGTTCCGGGGACAGTTGCGGCCCCAGCGGCTTTTCGTGAGCATCGTAGCTTTTTTGGCAGTTTGCCAAAACAAAAACTATGTTCAAATTTTTCTGCAAAACACCCAAAACGCTTTTGATCTTTGGGTGTTTTTTTTTGCGACAAATTCGAAGAAAAGATGAATTACATTCCTTATTTTATCCAACATATCCAAAACTTCGCTAATAAACAGTGAACAATGGTTTTTATGCTGAATTTATTGTTGATTGATTTTTGTGGGCAAAATTGCTATTTTTCCACGAATTTTTCATCCGAAAAAAATGATCGCTAAATGAAGACTAAAATCAACACTGCGCTAATCGCACCTATTCTTTTATTTGCTTTTGCGGGCTGCAACAACAAACCGCCCACGCCAAAATCGGTTGAAAATATTTCCACGCCGCCGCCGGTAACGCAAACGGATAAAAAATACGCCAACGTTTTTTCCATGCTGGACGGCAAATGGGAAGGCGTTTTTTCCATTTATGAGGATTCACTTGGGCAGCACAAAGGAAATGCGCAGCCGGAGATTACCGAGAACCTGGAATTTGCCGGATTGGCGCTTCGCCCGATTCAGGAAATCGAAGTGCGGCAGGAATATGTTTCGGAAAGCCCCTATTTTCAGCGCGTGATCATCCACGACACTTATACGGATGAGAATGGAAAAATCCGCACCGTGGAAAGCCGGGGCGTGAATAAGGTACAGGACGGGCATTTGTGGTGCATCGTCAAAAAACCGGACGAAACCGTTATTCACTACGGAAAACTGGACGGACCCGGCACGATTATCTGGCAGCGCGATGAGCGAAATCCGGTAAAAATCGAATATTTTCGCGAAACCGTGGAGGATGATTACTACAAAATCATCGGCTGGGGCTACTACGAGGGCGACGACCCGAATTTGACGCCGCGGCTGTGGTTTGTGGGAGATTACTCGAAAGTGGATGAATTCAACGCGGCAATCCCATAGTGATTTATGAAATATTTCAGAATAAATATCATTCAGGCTGTTGCATATTCAAATAATTTCGCTAAATTTTCCGCATGAGCGCATTTGACACCGCCTGTAAAATTATAAAACCCCCAAAATAAGGACGGTAATGATAAAGCAAATTTTTCTGCTGACAATTTTTTTATGGAGTTTTTCATGGGCACAATCCAACCCGGATTTACAAAAGCTGGCCGGGGATTTTTGGGCGTGGCGGGCCGTGCAGCAGCCGGCCACCGGCGACGATATTCCCCGCGTGGAGCGCCCGGACGGCTGGACGCCGGATTGGTCGCCGAAAGCGGTGGAACGCTATCGCCAAAAATACCGGGATTTTCGCGATAAGCTGGACAGCTTGCCGAGGGACAACTGGCAGCGCGCCGACAGCGTCGATTATCTTAGCCTGCGCGCGCAAATCGAGCGGGTCAACTGGGAATTGAATGTGCTGCGAGCGCCCCATCGCAACCCGGATTTTTACGTGCATCAAACCTTCGGCGCCGTTTACGAATTGCTGTTGATCCATTCACCGATGACCGAACAGCGAATGCAAAATATTATCAAACGGCTGAATTCGTTCCCGAAAACCATCAAAGCGGCAAAAATCAACCTCACAGAGCCGGTGGCTCAATTTTCGGATATTGCCTGGCACAACACCGGTGATGTTTTGATCACATTGGAACGCCTTTTTGCCGCGCTGCAAAATGACAAAAACATGTCCAAAGAGACGCGTACCGATCTTTTAAATGCAAACGACAGCGCCATGGACGCACTGGTGGATTTTCGCAACTGGCTGCTCAAAAAGCGCCCGAAAATGTCCGCTGATTTTAGCTGCGGCCGGGAGGCTTACGAATATTTTTTGAAAAATATCGCGCTGATTCCCTACACGCCGGAGCAATTGTTGCAAATGGGCCGGCAGGAATGGGAACGCGCGGTGGCGTTCGAGACGTATGAAAAACAGCGCAATCTTGAGTTGCCGGAACCGGCGATTTTTAAATCCGCGGCCGCGCAGATCGAACAGGGAAAAAAGGATGAAATCGCCATCCGGGAATTTTTGGAAAAGAACGGCATCATGAGCGTGCCGGATTGGCTCAATCATTACATCAACAAGTTGCGCCCGGAGCGTATTTTGCCGCTGGCACACATGGGCGTTGTGGATGATCTCACCTCGGAAACCCGGCTTGACGAAGACGCCGTGAGCTACATTCCCAAGCCGAGCCGTAAGCTCTCGTATTTCGGCCTTTCCCGCGCCATTGATCCGCGCCCGCTCATCATTCACGAGGGCGTTCCCGGGCATTATTTTCAGTTGGCCATTTCCTGGAAAAACCCGGATTTGATTCGCCGCCATTTTGTCGATTCCGGCGCAAATGAAGGCATTGGATTCTACGTGGAAGAGCTGATGCAACAGTTCGGATTGTTTGATGATCGTCCCAAAACCCGGGAAATTATTTACAATTTTATGCGCCTCAGAGCGCTGCGCGTGGAAGTGGATATCCGGCTGGCATTGGGAACATTTACCATCCAACAAGCCGGCGAATACTTAGCCAAAACCGTTCCCATGGACAAAAAAACCGCGATTGGCGAAGCGGGTTTTTTCGCCTATAATCCCGGGCAGGCCATTTCCTATCAAATCGGTAAGTTGCAGATTTACAAATTCTTAAGTGATGCCAAAATTCAAAAGGGCGATCAATTTTCCTTGCGTGAATTCCACGATTACCTGATGCAAAATGGCAACGTGCCCATTGCCCTGCTGCGCTGGGAACGGCTGGGCCCGCGTGATGAAATCGGGCAATTTTTTGAATGATGATGATTCCGTGGATATGGGTGGGCATAATAACATAATAATCCGGATCGGCATTGCTTGAATGCCCGGGAATCCCGCGCCAGAATTCAGCCGCGATCTTCCCGATTGTTGTCAACTGCCTTTTGCTGTTACAAATATTTCCCAAAAAATATCGATGCTCATACGTGCAAATTGTCACGAAATAATATCCGGCAGCGGAATAATCGACCCCTTTAAACGAATAGATTTACGATGTTTTTTTCAGATTCATTTTCCATCGATTCTCTCGTAAACTTTGTAAATACTGGTGCAATAAATACCAAGTTCTTAACACCTTATTTTCCCGGCTATTAAATTACGCAAAAATTGTCATGCCCAGCCTGCCCCTTTGGGGAACGATTCTATCGGGCATCCATATGCCGGGAATGCTGGATTTCCGATAACGACATTCGGAAATGACAAGGTATCAAAAACTTCGTGTTTGATGTGCTACAAGGTACGCACCCGCCCGCTGATAGATCCCTCCGCTGTTCAAAAGTCTGGCGAAGTGCTTTCGTCTTCCTGAGCCAAACGCTGGTGGTTTTGGAAACCTCCAGCGTTTGGAAAGGTCATTAACACAAAAGACTCTCTTTCCCAAAATACGCGGAAATGAGTTTTATTACGCAACTGATGAGCATTTCGGCGATTAATTTTCCCCGCAAACATTTTCCCCTTCCTAATTTCCCTCATTTTTTTGTAAATTCCGGCTCAACAGCAGCATCAACCGGAGAAAAGTGAATGCACGTCATCTGTCTCGGTGAGCTGATCATCGATTTTACCAGCCTTGAACCGGAAAAACCGCTCTGGAAGGTCGGGAAATTTCAAAAAAATGTCGGGGGCGCGCCGGCCAATGTGGCCGTCGGCCTGCATCATCACAGCGTTGATGTGTCGCTGTGGAGCCAGGTGGGGAACGATTCCTTTGGCGAATTTTTGATCGAAAAAATCCGCCAAATTGGCGTTGACACAAGCGGCATTTTGATCGACAAAAATCATTCCACCAAGCTGGCGTTTGTGGGGCTGGACCGGGGCGGCGATCGCTATTTTGAATTTCACAACGCTAAAAATAGCGCGGAGCAGTATATTGCGTTTGAAAAATTGCCGCTTTCCGCGTTCGATCACGCCCGCGTTTTCCATTTTGGCGGCGTGGCGCTGCTCGGCGATGTTACCTGGGAAACCACGCGAAAGGTGCTGAAAATCGCCAAAACCAACGACTGCATCGTCTCATTCGATCCGAATATTCGCATCGATTTGATGAAAAATCCCGACGAAATTTTAGCGCGTTTTCGC
>Ga0114931_10005818_pt1 | contig 15239 bp, 15 predicted proteins | sample 2SBtaG_FD_89579 | JGI IMG/M metagenome (GOLD analysis project Ga0114931, IMG submission 89579) | Deep subsurface microbial communities from Kolumbo volcano to uncover new lineages of life (NeLLi) - 2SBTROV14_V59a metaG | ecosystem: Environmental > Aquatic > Marine > Volcanic | place: Kolumbo...
AGCTGTCAGGCGTCCGACGAGGTGTAAATGCGCGTGAGGCGCGCATTCCGGCGCTGTCAGGCGTCCGACGAGATGTAAATGCGCGTGAGGCGCGCATTTTAGAGCTGTCAGGCGTCCGACGAGACGTAAATGCGCGTGAGGCGCGCATTCCGGCGCTGTCCGGCGTTCGACGAGGTGTAAATGCGCGTGAGGCGCGCATTCCGGAGCTGTCAGGCGCTCGACGAGATGGAAACGCGCGTGAGGCGCGCATTTCCGAGCTGTCAGGCGTTCGACGAGTTGTAAATGCGCGTGAGGCGCGCCAGACGGACATTTCGCAAGCGATGCCCCCTCGCGTCACACGCCACTGCCGCGCCCGCGCCGTTGGCGCGGGGTTCCCCCAAATCGCGTGCTCGGCGCTTCGCGCCTGCGCGCGCTCAGGGGGAACCCGCCGCTCCGCGTCGCTGTCCGGCGTGGGGCCCCCGGGCGGGCGCTTGCGCCCGCCCTTGGCGGGCCCGCGGCGCGCGTGAGCGCGCCGCGACACAACAGCGCGCTGTAGCGCGGGGGGCAACCCATGCCGATCAGCCGATCGCCGCGTTCTGACGTCGGGGAGGCTCATGCGTCAGTAGCTCGACTTGTCGAGGCGCGTCTTGCCGCGGAACACCCAGTACACGATGGCCGTGTAGGTTGCGACGAACGGCATACCGATGAAGGCGACGTTGCGCATGATGCGCAGTGTGTGCTCACTGGACGCGGCGTTGTAGATCGTCAGGCTGAAGTCGGGGTTCTCTGCGGAAACGAGCAGATTGGGGAACAGCGCCATGCCGAACAGGAAGACGAGCGCGGCGATGCTGCAGCACGACGAGATGAAGGCGTACGCGGGGCGGCCCTGGTAGATCGCGCGCGGGATGTTGGCGACCGCCAGCACGTTCAGCAGTACGACGACCCACGCGAGCGGCAGTCGCTCGAAGTTTTCGACCGCGTGCGGCACTTCGACCAGCGTGAAGATCGTCACCAGGAGGTAGAGCACGAGGAACAGTCCGAAAGTGCGCCACATCCAGCGGTGGATGCGCTGCTGCAGGTCGCCTTCTGTCTTCAGGTACAGGTAGATGGATCCGTGCATGGCGCAGCCGGCGACGGCGAGCGCGCCGACCAGCAGCGGGTAGGGGCCGAGCAGGTCGGAAAGGCGGCCGGCGAACTCGTGATCGGGCCCGATGGGGATGCCCTTGATGGCATTGCCGACGGCCACGCCGAACACGAACGCCGCGGTCGCGCTGGCCAGCGAGAACGACACGTCCCAATAGCCGCGCCACAGCCGCGAGTCGCGCTTGCTGCGGAACTCGATGGAGATGGCGCGGCCGATCAGCGACGCCAGCAGGATCATGAACGGCAGATAGAACGTGCTGAGTGCGGTGCCGTAGACGACGGGAAATGCGGCAAACAGCCCGCCGCCGAACGTGACCAGCCAGACCTCGTTGCCGTCCCAGAGCGGGCCGATCGAGTTGATGACGATGCGGCGCTCCTCGTCGCCTCGCACCATCAGGTGCAGCATGCCGACGCCGAGGTCGAAGCCGTCGAGGATGGCGTAGCCGGTGAGCAGCACACCGAGCAGGAAGAACCACAGCACATGCAGGTCCATGTCAGCTGTCCTCTCCGCGCTCGCTGGACGGGAGGGCACCGCCGTGGTCCTCCTCGTGCTCGGTCTCGGTCAGCGTATAGCCGCGCGCGTGATCCTGCCGGATCGATCCCGCGTCGAAGAAGCTCTCGCCGCCGGCCGCTACCCGTTCCTCGATCGGCTCGGGGCCGTGCTGGATCTTGGTGTGCAGCACGGTCACCCAGATCACGCCGAGTGCGAGATACAGAAGACCGAACATGATGATGCTCGCCAGCACCTGCTGGGGCACGAGTACCGCCGAGACGGCGTCGCTCGTGCGCAGCAGGCCGTAGACAACCCAGGGCTGGCGTCCGACCTCGGCGGCGACCCAGCCCGATTCGTTGGCGAGGATGGGGCCGAGCACCGCGACCACGAACACCCACAACAGCCAGCGCTGCGAGAACAGCCGCTTTCTCCACAGCAGGAAGAGCCCGAGCAGCGACACGCCGATGAAGAACATGCCGAGCGCCACCATCAGGTGGTAGGTCTGGAAGGGGATCTGGACGGGGGGCCGTTCGTCGGCGGGGAAGCGGTCGAGCGCGGTCACGGGCTTCGACGCGTCGTCGTGCACCAGGTAGCTGAGCATCCCCGGAATCGACACGCCGTCGCGCACGCGCTGGGCCTTCACGTCCGGGACGCCGAACAGGTACATGCCGGTGCCGCCCGGCTGCTGTTTGAAGTGACCTTCGAAGGCCGCGAGCTTCGCCGGTTGGTTCACGGCCACGGCCTTGGCCTGTTCGTGCCCCGACACCAGCATCAGGACGCTGCTCGCGGCGGCCACGACGAGCGCAATACGGAAGCTCCTCTTCGCGAGGTCCTCGTGCCGCATTTTCAGGATGTACCAGGCGCACACGCTGAGTACGAAGAACGCGCCCTGGATGAAGCTGCCGAGCAGCACGTGGCCGAGCCGGTGCACGCTGGACGGATTGAACACCATCGCCCAGAAGTTCGTGATCTCGGCGCGCGCCTCGGCGCCGTGCCCGACGATGTGGAAGCCCGCGGGCGTCTGCTGCCAGGAGTTGGCGATCACGATCCACACCGCCGAGAACATCGAGCCGAGGAAGACCATCAGCGTGGCGAAGAAGTGCGTGCGGCGGGACACGCGGTCCCATCCGAACACGAGCACGGCGAGGAAGCCCGATTCGAGGAAGAAGGCGAAGATGCCCTCGGCCGCGAGGGCGGAGCCAAAGACGTCGCCGACGAAGCGCGAGTAGGTGGCCCAGTTGGTGCCGAATTCGAACTCCATGACGATTCCGGTCGCCACGCCGACCGCGAAGTTGACGGCGAAGATCCGGGTCCAGAAGCGCGCCAGGGACTCGTAGGCTGGGTCGCCCGTCCTGAGGAAGCGGGCCTCGATGATGACCATGATCAGCCCCAACCCGATCGAGAGCGGCGGGAAGAGGTAGTGGAACATGATGGTCAGCGCGAACTGCAGTCGCGACAGGAAGACCAGATCCATGGCATTGCCCTCTCTCGAGATACTGCTGGCGGGCCCATGATTGGGCAGCCAGCAGCCCAGCGAAACCCCTGCGTTGGGGGTTTGACAAGGCCCGCGCGCCTCTGTAGATTCCGCGTCATCCGTGCCCGCGGGGGCCGTCCAGGCGGCTTCCGACGACGGCGGATGTCAATCCGGCTGCGCGCTAGCACTAGCGTAGGGCGCGCCTGAAGGAGTAGAGGAAACCCGGGTCGCGGTCCGTCCCGGCACCGGGGCCCCAGGGAAACAAGATGGACAAGGCGCTGACGCTATACGACACGACCATCGGCAAGAAGGCCGTCATGGCGGTCACCGGTCTCGTGCTGTTCGGGTTCGTGATCGGCCACATGATCGGCAACCTACAGCTGTACATGGGGCCGGCACAGCTGAACCACTACGCCCACACGCTCAAGAGCCTCCCGGAACTGCTGTGGGCGGTGCGCATCGTGCTGGCGGTATCCGTGGTGCTGCACATTACCGCCACCGTGCAGCTCTACGACCGCACACTCGCGGCACGCGAGAAGCGCTATCGGGTCAAGAAGAGCATCGCTGCGACCTACGCGTCGAAGACGATGATCTGGACAGGGCCGACGCTGCTGCTCTTCATCGTCTACCACCTGGTGCACTTCACGATCCCGGGCGTGTCGATGGGCAACTACGTGGAGAGCGCGACCAACGTGTACGCGAACGTGGTCAACGGCTTCAGCATCCCCTGGGTCGCGGCGATCTACATCGTGGGCAACCTGGCACTTGGCTACCACCTCTACCACGGAGGAGTCAGTCTGCTGCAGACCCTGGGATTCAACCACCCGCGCCACAACGACCGGGCGCGCGGCATCGCCAGGGCGTTCGCCCTGATCGTCACACTCGGCAATATCTCCTTCCCGATCTCGGTTCTGCTCGGGATCATCAGGTAGCGGGAGCACGACATGGAACTCGAGTCCAAGGCACCCTCCGGACCGATCGAGACGCGTTGGGATCGCCACCGCTTCGCAATGAAGCTGGTGAACCCCGCCAACCGGCGCAAGCACAAGGTCATCGTCGTGGGCACCGGCCTGGCCGGTGGAGCGGCGGCCGCGTCGCTCGGCGAGATGGGTTACAACGTGCAGTCGTTCTGCTACCAGGACAGTCCGCGCCGTGCGCACAGCATTGCCGCCCAGGGCGGCATCAACGCCGCGAAGAACTACGCGAACGACGGCGACAGCGTCCACCGGCTGTTCTACGACACGGTGAAGGGCGGCGATTTCCGCTCGCGCGAGTCGAACGTGTACCGGCTCGCGCAGATCAGCGTGAACATCATCGACCAGTGCGTGGCGCAGGGCGTCCCGTTTGCGCGCGAGTACGGCGGGCTTCTGGCCACCCGAACGTTTGGCGGCGCGCAGGTATCGCGCACGTTCTACGCCCGTGGTCAGACCGGGCAGCAGCTTTTGCTGGGTGCCTACCAGGCGCTGGAGCGGCAGATCGAGGCCGGCACGGTCAAGATGTTCTCGCGCCACGAGATGCTCGAGTTGATCATCGTCGACGGGCGCGCGCGCGGCATCGTCACGCGCGACATGGTGACGGGGAAGATCGAGGCGCACACGGCGGACATGGTCGTGCTCGCCACCGGTGGCTACGCCAACGTCTTCTATCTGTCGACGAACGCCAAGGGCTGCAACGCGACGGCGAGCTGGCGGGCACACAGGAAGGGCGCTCTGTTCGCCAACCCCTGCTACACGCAGATCCATCCGACCTGCATCCCGGTCAGCGGCGACTACCAGTCGAAGCTCACGCTCATGAGCGAGTCGCTGCGCAACGACGGCCGCGTGTGGGTGCCGAAGAAGAAAGAGGACTGCGACAAGGACCCGTCCAGGATCAAGGAAAAGGACCGCGACTACTACCTCGAGCGCATGTATCCGAGCTTCGGTAACCTGGTGCCGCGAGACATCGCGTCGCGGCGCGCCAAGGCCGTGTGCGACGAGGGGCGCGGCGTGGGGCCCAAGGTGGGCGGTGTGCGGCGGGGCGTGTATGTCGACTTCCGTGACGCCATCAAGCGCGCCGGAAGGAAGACCATCGAGGAACGCTACGGCAACCTGTTCGAGATGTACCAGCGCATCACGGGCGAAGACCCGTACCAGGTACCGATGCGCATCTATCCGGCCTCGCACTACGCGATGGACGGCCTGTGGGTGGACTACAACCTGGAAAGCACGATCCCGGGCCTGTTCGTCGGAGGCGAGGCGAACTTCTCCGACCACGGCGCCAACCGTCTGGGTGCCAGCGCGCTGATGCAGGGTCTGGCCGACGGCTACTTCGTGCTGCCGTACACGGTGGGCAACTACCTCGGTCAGAACAAGCTCGACAAGGTCGACACCGACCACCCCGAGGTGAAGAAGGCCGTCAAGGAGGTCGAGGAGCGCATCGAGAAGCTTCTGTCGATCGGCGGTAAGCGCTCGCCGGACTCGTTCCACCGCGAGCTCGGGCACATCATCTGGGACCACTGCGGCATGAGCCGCACGAAGGAGGGGCTCGAGAAGGCGCTGGAGAAGATCCCGGCGCTGCGCAAGGAGTTCTACGAGAACCTCCGCGTCACCGGCACGGGCGAGGAGCTGAACCAGGTGCTCGAGAAGGCGGGCAGGGTTGCCGACTTCCTCGAGTTCGGCGAGCTGTTGTGCCGCGATGCGCTGGCCCGCGACGAGTCGGCGGGCTGCCACTTCCGTGAAGAACACCAGACGGACGAAGGCGAAGCCAAGCGCGACGACGAGAACTTCCAGTACGTTGCGGCCTGGGAGTTCACCGGCGTCGGGAATGAGCCGAAGCTGCACAAGGAACAGCTCGAGTTCGAGTTCGTGACGCCCAGCCAGAGGAGCTACAAGTAAGATGGCGACGATGAACCTCGTGCTGCACGTGTGGCGGCAGGCTGGCCCCCGCGACCGGGGCGGCTTCAAGCGCTACGACGCCAAAGGCATCAACAACCACATGTCGTTCCTCGAGATGCTCGACGTGGTCAACGAAGGCCTGATCGAAAAGGGCGAAGATCCGATCGCCTTCGATCACGACTGCCGCGAAGGCATCTGCGGCATGTGCGGCGTGGTGATCAACGGCGTCGCGCATGGCCCGCAGGCCGAGACGACCGCTTGCCAGCTCCACATGCGCAACTTCAAGGACGGCGACGAGATTTCGATCGAGCCATGGCGCTCCAAGGCGTTTCCCGTGCTCAAGGACCTGATCGTCGACCGCAGCGCATTCGATCGCATCGTGGCGGCTGGTGGCTACATCTCCGTAGCCACCGGCAGCGCCCAGGACGCCAACGGGGTGCCGATCGCCAAGAAGGAGTCGGACCTGGCGATGGACGCCGCGGCGTGTATCGGCTGCGGCGCATGCGTAGCTGCGTGCCCGAACGCTTCGGCGAGCCTGTTCACGGCCGCGAAGCTCGGCCACCTGGCTCTACTGCCCCAGGGTCAGCCGGAGCGCTACGACCGGGTGCGCAAGATGGTGGCGCAGATGGACGCCGAGGGCTTCGGACACTGCACGAATCACTTCGAGTGCGAAGCGGTGTGCCCCAAGGGCATCAGCGTGTCGTTCATCGCCCGCATGAACCGGGACCTGATGAAGGCGATGATCAAATCGCCCGACAGCATCACGCCGCGGACGAAGCAGTAGCCGGTTCGCGGCGTGTCGGGGGGCTCGAGGGGCGCTGAGCCCCTTCGAGGAGGATTCCGGTGTGGGTCAGGACGACGAGTCTTCGACCGGCAGGATCGGGGCCCAGATCAGCTGCTCGAGCATGCTGTCGTCGATCATGATGCCGTGGTCGCTGAAGCGCAGAGCGTTGTCTTCCCCGTTCTCGTGCGACTCGCCGACGAACAGGATGCCCTGGCCGGCCTCGTTGTAGCCGAGCTGCACGATGGCATTCTTGAGCCAGCGGCCGCCGCCTTCGAGCTCGAGCGTCTTGGGCAGGGTGTAGAAACCCTCGGACGGTAGCGCCTTGAGCGTCTTGGCCCAGGACGGCGAGCGCAGCGGGGTGGTCGGCTCTCCCCAGAACCAGCGATTGCGGCGGTTCTGGCCCGGGCGCACCACGAACTTCACGCCGCCGTTCTGCGGCTGCCCGAGATACACGAGCACGCCCGCCGGGAACGTTTCCTCGTGACCAGGCAGGGGCTGGGTGGTGCGGTACAGGCCGGGATCGGGAAGATCGAGCATGTTGGGGGGTCCTCGCGGTGGGGGGGGGTGGCGCGGGAATGTAACGCATCTCCAACGAGGCACAACCCGGGGGGAGCGGGCTTTCCCGGGCTGGGCCGAGGTCCGCGGCTTGTGGCATATAGGGCTGGTGTTGCCGCTTGCCTCGCGTCCAGGGCTCGTCGTGGTGTTCCTGTTCACGCTGCTTTGCACAGGCTGCCGCCACGGCAGCGCTGGCTCCAGCTCGCCGGGCGCGTCGGAACCGGTGTCGCGCCCCGCAGGGCCGCTTGGGCTCGACGAGGCACGCAAGTACGTGCTCGCGCTCGTCAACCGCGACCGCGCCGCGCAGGGGCTCGATCCCGTGGAGCTCGACGACGTGGCCAATCGTGCCGGCCAGCGACACGCGGAGGACATGTCCGAACACGGCTACACGGCGCACTGGGGCAGCGACGGCTCGGTGCCGGAGCAGCGCTACACCGAGGCCGGCGGCAAGGACATGGTGCAGGAGAACGCGGCGTGCTTCTTCGACGGGCAGAAGCGCAAGCTCGATCCGGCGCCCCGATTCGATCCGGTCGCGCTGGAGAGGATCGAGAGCGCGTTCATCAACGAAACGCCGCCCAACGATGGGCACAAGAAGAACATCCTCAAGGGGACGCACAACAAGCTGGGGGTCGGGCTGGCGAAGCCCGAAGGCATCGATCAGCCCTGCATGTCGCAGGAGTTCGTCGACCACTACGGGGACTACGAGGCGCTGCCCAAGCGCGTGCATGTTGGCCAGAGCGTCCATGTGGCGGGTACGCTCGACAAGCCGGTCGATTTCGGCGGCATCGGCATCGCGCGCATCGCGCTGGTGAAGCCGATGAGCGCGGCGAAGCTCAACTCGACGTCGCTCTACACGGTTCCGGAGCCGTTCGCGCTCTATTTCCCGGCGGGCTACAAGACACCCAAGCCCGTGCAGGTCTCGGGGCGGAGCTTCAAGATCGACGTGCCGCTCGACGACCGCCGCCAGCCGGGGCGCTACGAAGTGAGTGTCTGGGGTCGTTACCCGGGTGACGACGCGCTCGTGATCGTGAGCCTGCGCACCGTCACCGTGAAGTAGGCAGGGCTGGTGCTCTCCACGAACGGGGCAGGCCGCCTCGGTCTGTCGGCCGGTATGCGCGCACGATTGACGTGGTGCCGCGCTGTCGGCGACCATCCGGCTCATGGCACGTCGCTTCGTGGCTCTGGCGGCAGCGCTCGGCGCGCTGCTCACGTTCGTTCCGCTCGCCTGCAGCAGCTCTTCCGCTAGCGGCGGCCCCACTGGCGGCGGCAGCGGCGGATCCCAGGCGGACGCGTCCGGCGGCGCTGCGGGTGGCGGCGGCACGGCGTCGGGTGGCACTGCGGGTGCGGGCGGCGCGGATGGCGGGTGCGCGCCGGGGGCCACCACGCTGCAGAACGACGGCTTCGATCACAAGGGGCAGGTCGCCTTCCAGGGTGGCTTCGCGCAAGGCGAGTGCTGGGCGTCGACCTATGTGCCGGCGGCCTGCGGCTACCAGATCAGCAGCGTGCTGGTGCTCGTGGGCGGCGGAGACGCCGGCAACGTCTAGTTCGACGTGTCGGTGTGGGACGTCGACTCCGGCGGCAAGCCCACCAACAAGCTCGGCAGCACGGGCGCGACGATCACCGGCGCGTCGGACGTCCTCAGCGAGATCCCGCTCGACAGTATCGGCGTCCCCGCGCACAATGGCACGCCCTTCGCGATCGCGATGTGCCAGAATTCCCATAGCGGCCCGCCGTCGATCGGTTCCGATACCGACGGCATCACCCCGAAGACGAACTGGATCTACACGGGAGGCCAATGGGTCGAGGCCAGCACGCTCGGGGTCAAGGGGGACTGGATCATGCGCGCGAAGATCAACGTGCAGTAGGCGCTGCAGCTCGAACCGTTGCAGAGGGAGGACGACAGATGGGCAGGATCTGGGTTGTCGCGGCGCTGATCGCCGCCACTGGGCTTTGCGGTTGTTCCGGCGCGGACGGCGCCCCCGGCAAGCAGGGGCCGCAGGGCGACGCGGGGCCTGCCGGGCCCGGCGGCGACCCGAGTGTCAACGCTGTCGTGCCTTCCTCGGCGTTCCTTGGCGCATCCGCGACGATCACCATCAGCGGTTTCGCAACCAGTTGGACGGGCGCCGCGCAGGTGGACTTCGGTGCGGGCGTGAGCGTCGACTCCATCCAGGTCGCGAGCCCGACGGCCATCGTGTCACATGTCAGTGTCGCGTACGACGCGACGCCGGGGCCCCGCGACGTGAAGGTCACCGACGGCGGCAGCACGCTGAGCTACAAGGGGGCGTTCAGCGTGGACTCTGCGACGGCGGTGTCGGTCCAGGGTTCGCTGGCCCAGGGCTCGATCCTGCTGGCAAAAGTCCAGGATCTCGACTTCGAGCGCCCGTTCGACGCGACGACGGCGGGCGATGGCCTGTTCACGCCGATCAGCTATCCGAACCTGGAAATCAGCACCGAACAGGGCGTGACTTCGCAGCTCCAGTCGGCCCAGCCGTACGCTGTCGATACGTTGCTCCTGATCGACCTGGATCAACCCGCCGGCAAGACGAAGCTCGACGTGCTGAGTGGACCAGTAGGGGGCAGCCGGGACAACTTCGCGAATCCGTCGGCGCTCGACGTCGCCGCGCGCAAGCCGAAAGCGCTGTCGCTGGGCCAGGACGAGAGTGTGGATCTGAAGGACCCGTACGTGTCGGAGATCTACAGCGTGACGCCGCCCGGATCCGGTTTGAACTTGATCCAGCTGAGCGCGAAGACGTCGAACACCTCGGCCAATCCGCAGGTGTTCGTGATGCCGGCCAGCGGGCACTTCAGCGAGCTGCTCGGCCTTGGACCGGATGTGGTGCTGGCGTCCAGCTCGGCGGGCAAGCTGAGCGTCGTCGTGTGGGACAACAGCGGCACGTCGGGGTACACGGCGACGCTGCGCGCGGACTCCACGGCAGCGAAGGGCGCCGACGAGGCCGAGCCGAACGACACGTCGGCAAAGGCGCAGGCGGCCGCTTCGCTGCCCTTCGTCCTGACGAACGCTTCGTTGTCGTCGGCGAGCGACGAGGACTGGATCGCGGTGACAGCCACTGGCGCGGACGTGGGCAAGGCCCTGCACGTGATCAGCATGCCCGGCGACCCGCAGACCGACACGCTGGTCGAGGTGTTCCAGAGCGACGGCACCACGAGTCTGGGCGGGCCCAGCGACGATGCCGGGTTCCACGAGAACTGGCTGAGCAGCGCTCTTCCCTCGGCCGGCACGTACTACGTGAAGATCTCGGCCTCGCCGTTCTATTCGTCGAGCCAGACGAAGTACCAGGCGGCCGTGCTTCTCGAATAGCCGCAGGCGGGGCTCGCCGCACCTCCGCTCGGTAGTCGGGCCGGGCGATGACTGGAAAGCGACGCGTGATCGATCACCCGGCTGGGTCCGGCACCGTATCGTGGCGAGAGGCATAGATTCGCATCGAGGGATCGAATCTGGGGGTGGCCGGGGCGGGTCCGGAGACGGCGACCGGGACCGTGGCAGCGTCCGCGACCGCGCCGGTGGCAGTGGGCAGGGGGCGGCACGGACAGAGGCAGCCACGGCGCGGGGCAGGCGCGCGCCAGCCCTCTGGGCTGTCACTCCCGCCTGCAGGCTCGGACTCTCGACCTCGCTCTCGCAGCCCAGCAGGCCATCGTGCCGCTGGTCCACCGCCGTTCCGGTGTTGACGCCGGCCTGCGTTCTGAATAAGAAGTTAGAAGTTCAACTTCTCACTTTTATGTCAGCCACAGGATCAGGGTCCGGCCCGGAGCTGGTGAAGATGGCGACGCTGTCGCGGCGCAGCGGTGTGCCGGCAGCCACGATCAAGCACTACCTGCGAGAAGGCCTGCTGCCCGGACCCGTGCGCCGCAGCGGACGCAACATGGCCTGGTACGACGCCGCGCTGGCCGGGCGCATCCGGGCCATCAAGCAGCTCCAGCGCGAGCACTTCCTGCCGCTGTCCGTCATCAAGACCGTGCTCGAGGGCGCGCGCGGGGTCGACGACGACCAGACAACGGCCCACGCCATCGCAAAGGTCCTCTCCCGGCACAGCCCGGAAGAGGGGCGCACGCGGGCCGAGCTGCTCGTCCAGGGCGTCCGCGGCGAGGACCTGGATTGGCTGCAGTCGCTCGGTCTCGTGACGCCGGAAGGAGCGGAGCAGCGCTTCTCCGGCGACGACCTGGCGCTCCTGCGCACGCTCGGCGCTGCGCGCCGGGCCGGCATCCGTGCTGAAATGCTGCCCACGGCGATCCTCCAGGACTACGCGCGTGCGATCCGCGATCTCGTGCGCGTCGAGCTGTCGATGTTCCGCGCGGGCGTGATGCCGCTGGCGGGTGACGATCTGGATCGCATCACCGCGGCGGCGACCTCGCTCAGCGAGCGGCTGGTCGTGCTGATCCGGCGGAAGATGCTGCTGCCGACGCTCGAGCAGCTGGTGCGGGAAGCGAACGAAACCGGTGAAGAAGCCGGAAAGCAGGCCCGGCCGCGTAAGCGCCCGGCGAGGAGGCGGCGATGAAATCCCTGTGGAGCTTGCTGGGAATCCTGTGTCTTTCGGCATGCGGCTCGTCGCAGAGCGGCGATCCTGGAGCGGCCGCTGGCGCCGGCGGCGCCGCGGAGGGCGGTTCCGCGGGTGTCGCAGCAGGAGGCGCAGCGGGGAGCTCCGGAGCCGCTGGCAGCTCCGCGGGCGGCAGCTCCGCGGATGGCGGCGCAGGCGCCGCAGGTGCAACCGCGGCCGATCCGTCCAAGCCCGGTCCCTACGCGACCGACCACGCGGACGTGACCATCGCGGTGGCGGCGACCCAGCACAGCATGCCGTCGCGCTGCTACTTTCCCACGAGCGGTCCCGACAAGCCCCCGTACCCCGTGGTCATCATCGCCCACGGCTTCCAGTTGCCCGCAAGCCAGTACTACGGTTACGCCGAGCGGCTGGCAGGCTTCGGCTTCGTCGCCTGCGCGGTGGACTATCCGGCGAGCCTGACGCAGGTGAACAACGTCGCGAATGCGAACGATCTGATCGCCGCACTGGACTGGGCGATTGCGGCCTCCCAATCGAGCGGCAGCCCGCTCGCGGGGCTGGTCGACGGCTCGCGGGCGGGCGTTGCCGGTCACTCGCTGGGCGGCAAGCTCGCGGTGCTCGCGGCGAGCATGGACGCACGCTTCAAGGTGGTCGTCGGGCTCGATCCGGTCGATTCGTCGATGTTCTGCAATCCGACGGACTGTCCGGACGCGAGCAACAAGCTGCCGCTGCCGATCCCGACCGCCTTCCTGGGCGAGACGACGGACTCCACCGCGGGGGTCGGGGGACAGGCGTGTGCGCCCCAAGCGGACAACTACCAGACCTTCTTCGCGAGCGCTGCGGCGCCGAGCGTCGAGGTCACGCTGAACGGCGCCAACCACATGAGCTTCCTGGATGACCCGTCGAGCTGCGGGCTCACCTGCAGCTTCTGCAAGGCGGCGACCACGCCGCACGCGCAGCTTGTCGGCATCGCGTACTCGTACACGGTCGCGTTCTTCGAGCGGTACCTGCGTGGGGACGCCGCCTACGACGAGTATCTCACTGGACCGACCGCCCAGCAGCGTTACGTGAAGAGCGGCGAGATCCAGCTCCAGACGAAGTAGCTCTCTGCTACCAGCGCCCCTGCACGTTCTTCACGAAGTCGTACGGATAGCCGAGCTCGAATTGGCTCGCCTCCTCGAGCGTCTGCACGTGCTTCGGCTCTAGCGACAGCTCGGCGGCCGCCAGGTTGTCGCGGACCTGGTCGATCGAGCGCGCCCCGAAGATCACGGACGTGACGGCTGGGCGCGCGAGAAGTCAGGCGAGCGACACCTGGGCCGGCGTCGCCCCCACTTCCCCGGCAACCGCACGGACCGCGTCGACGATGCGCCAATTTCGATCGTTGTCGAAGCGGCTGTAGCGGTCCTTCCACTTTTCCAGCCGCGCTCCCTGCGGCGGCGCCTGTCCGCGCGAGTACTTGCCGCTCAAGAACCCGCCGGCGAGCGGCGACCAGGGCAAAAGGCCCAGCCCGTAGTGCCCGCACACCGGCACGTGCTCGCGCTCCAGGTCGCGGACGACCAGGCTGTACTGCGCCTGGAGCGAGACGAACCGTTCCAGGTGCTCGGTACGGCTCAGCCACAGGCTGTCCACGAGGCGATAGGCGGCGTAGTTGCTGGCGCCGAGGTAGAGCACCTTGCCCGCGCGCACCAGGTCGTCGAGCGCCCGCAGTGTCTCCTCTTCCGGCGTGGTGATGTCCTGCATGTGGATCTGGTAGAGGTCGATGTGGTCCGTCTTGAGCCGCTTGAGGCTCTTTTCGACCGTCTTGACGATCCGGTAGCGCGCCGCCCCGGTGCCGTTCGGGCCCTCGCCCATGCGGAACCGGAATTTCGTGGCCAGAACGATCTCGTCGCGGCGCCCGTCTTTCTCGAACCACTTGCCGATGATGCGCTCGCTCAGGCCGTCCTGGCCGTACACGTCGGCGGTGTCGATGAAGTTTATCCCAGCGTCGACAGCGGCGTTCATGATGTCCATCGACGTCTTCTTGTCGGCGCCCACCTGGTGCATGAACGAGTTCTCGTCGGCTTCGCCGAACGTCATCGCTCCGAGGCAGAGCGAAGAGACCTTGAGGCCGCTGTGGCCGAGCGGGCGGTAGTCCATGAGAGGCTCCTTTCGGGAAGCGGGGAACCCCGGGGGCGTAGGGAGGCGCGGCGGGTGTGTCAAGGACCCGGAGTCGGGCGCACGATCCCCGGCCAGAACAGCTCCGGCCCACGAGACGCTTGAAACGCGCCGACGGCCGGGGTTGGTTGACACTTCCCATGCCTCTCCTGGTCCTCTGTCGAATGCCTTCCGCGCTCCCGGCATGTCCGGATTGACCGGCGAAGTCCTCGCCGGGCGCTACGAGCTCGAGGAGGTGATCGGGCGTGGCGGTCACAGCGTCGTGTTCCGCGCCTACGATCGCGTCGTCGATCGCAACGTGGCGGTGAAGATGCTGCACGATAGCGTCGCCGGCGATCCGGAGTACACCGTGAGGATGGTGCGCGAGCAGCGGGCGACCCGTCTGCTCAGCGGTACTGCTGCTGTGCGTGTGCTCGGCATGTGTACCAGCCCGCAGGGCGCGCTCTGCCTGATCATGGAGCTGCTCGAGGGCGATGACCTGGACGACTACCTGCCGAAGCTGGAAGCGTGCGGCGAGCGTATGGGAGTCGACGAGCTGGTCGAGGTGTTGTCTCCCATCGTGGACACGCTGGAAGCGGCGCACGATGCGGGGATCGTGCATCGCGACCTGAAGCCGGGGAACATCTATTTGATCGATCCCCGCCGTGGGGGCGGGGTGCGGCTGCTCGACTTCGGGTTGGCGAAGCTGAAGTCCGCCGCGCCGCTCACACGAAGCGGGATGATCATCGGCTCCCCGAGCTACATCGCGCCGGAGGTGTGGGCAGGGCAGCCTGCGCTGCTGGACCAGCGCGTGGACATCTATTCGCTGGGGGCCATCGTGTTCCGCGCCCTGGCGGGGCGCGTGCCTTTCGAAGGCGCGACTGTGCGCGAGAAACTCGAGCTGGTGACGACCGCGCCCCGCCCGAGCCTGCGCGCCCTGCGCCCGGACCTGCCGAAAGACGTCGACAACTGGGTCCGGCAGGTGCTGGCCGTGGATCCGGCGCGGCGGTTCTGGCGCATCCGTGCGATGTGGAGCGCACTGGTCGATGCGCTGGGCGAGGAGAGCCGCGCGCCGACTGCGGTGTCGAGCGCCTCGTGAGTCCACAACGGCCTTGACTCGTCGGCGAGGATGAGTCCTTCTCGGGCCCCCAGCGGAGGTAGCGAGATGGCTGCAGCAAAGCGGACGGCAAGCAGGAAGACGAAGAAGCGCACCGCGAAGAAGACCGCGAAGAAGACGACGAAGAAGCGCGCCGCGAAGAAGACGGCGAAGAAGCGCGCCGCGAAGAAGACG
>Ga0114931_10005819_pt1 | contig 15237 bp, 17 predicted proteins | sample 2SBtaG_FD_89579 | JGI IMG/M metagenome (GOLD analysis project Ga0114931, IMG submission 89579) | Deep subsurface microbial communities from Kolumbo volcano to uncover new lineages of life (NeLLi) - 2SBTROV14_V59a metaG | ecosystem: Environmental > Aquatic > Marine > Volcanic | place: Kolumbo...
TTACGAATCTATCCACCGGAGCACGTCGATTTGGCGGCTGAAGTTGCCAAGTCGGGTGCCGTGATCAGTGAATTGCCGCTGACCTTCGGGGCCATGAGTGGAACCTTTCCTCAGCGGAATCGGCTCATCAGCGGGATTACCTTGGGTACGATTGTTGTCGAGGCGGCCTTGCGGAGCGGTGCGCTGATCACCGCCCGACACGCCATGGAACAAGGTCGCGAAGTGTTCGCCGTGCCGGGACGCGTGGACAGCCGTATGTCGCATGGTTGCCATCAATTGATTCGCGACGGGGCAAAGCTGGTGGAATCGGTCGACGATGTGCTCGAAGAACTTGGCCCCTTGGTCGAGCCTGTCGCCGACGCCGACGGGCGTACCGTGCGTCATCCGGCCGAGTTGAAACTCAATGACATCGAACGTCGCGTGTTGGAGTCGATTGAAACCGATCCGACATCGATCGACGCTATTCAACCTCAACTCGAAATGCCCATCTCGCAAGTTCTGGCTACGCTAAGTGTTCTCGAGATGCGACGGCTGATCGATCGCACCAGCGGCAATCAGGTCGTGCGTATCTGAGCGCTGCCGTGGCGGGCGATGGCCTTGACCGGAATGTCCGTTCGCCGCCGTTTCAAGCATGGTTGGCGGCCCCAAACGATACAACCCACACGTTCACACCCCTGACCATCCGGGTATCGCTTTGCTGTCCCCCCGGATCGAAGACCCGTGCGACGTATCGTTGAGTTAGGAAAGGCTCCACCCGAAAAGAACTCTCCGACTCACCATGAACACCAACGACAACCGCCGCCGAAATATAACGAAGCTCTTGCCACGCCACCGCGCGCGTCAACGAGGTTTTTCGATCATCGCCGTAATGGCGATCCTCTCGGTGGCTGTCGTGATGACATACGCCATGTTGCGGGCAGACGTAATGTCGATTCAACTCAGCCGTAATACCGATCGTGCATCCGCGGCGCGACAGGCCGCACGAACGGGGCTAGCGATGGCGATCCGACGTATGCACCATGCGTCGGAGTGGGGCGGGGTGTCGTCGGTCTATAGCCAGTCGTTGGGCGCCACCGAAAGCTTTACAGCCACCTATTCGGCTGGCGATCCCAATCTCACCACCACGGACCCCGACTGGGAAGATTATCCCTATCGCGTCACCATCGATGTCCAAGGTTTCGCTGTCGACACGATGGTCTCCAACAATGTGGCGATCGCCAACATTCGCGCCGTGGTCAAATTGGTGCCGGTGGCCATGCCCGCGGAACTGACCAACTGGAGTACGGTCTTGCAGCACACGATCTATCAAGCCGACAACCTGGATGTAAAGATCGAACTGCCGTGTCGTTTTGAGGGATCCGTGCGCTTGCAAGGCCCGCTTCTCATTGCGGACCAATATCCCGATGACACCGATGCCCGTAACGATTATCTCCAAGATCTGAACGATGCCCAACTGGATGGCCAGCCAGACTACCGCCCGTTCGATGGTCCCGTTAACCTGCCATTCTCCGAACAAGACTCCGGGATGTTAAACGATCTCACGGTGCTTCTGGGTGTTCCGGTCGTCGACATTCCGGTCAGTGAGATTCCTTCGGACTGGGACACCCAGCCGAAACCAAAGGACTTTTCGACGTATCAGATCTACCCTGGCGGGCCGATCTACTCGACAGAGACACTGAGTGGAACGATGTCGGGTGTCACTTTCGCCCCCAACCCGTTGACGAATCCGCTGGGTTTGTTCGAAAAGAGCAGCGATTTAACACTCAAAGACAGTGCGTCGATCCGCGGCACGTTGATTGTGGATAAAAAACTCAAACTCGACGGGACCGGCATCAGCATCTTGCCGGTGGACATGCTACCGCTGGATGGAACGACGTCCCCGGTGCAATTGCCGTCGGTATTGGCCAACGATTTGGAAGTCAAAGACGGTGCCACCGCCACGGTGACCGGCTTAGTAGGTCTGTGGAACAAGTTGAAGGTGGCTGCGGGTGTATACAACACAACGTTCGACTTCAAGGGACATCTGGTTTTTCCGAAGTTCGATGTACAGCCACGGACCGAATGGTCCTCCTCCAACTGGGGATTCTGGCACTGGATGTTCGGCTTGACCGCTCCCGCAACCGGACCGAATCAGTACTTCCCGTTTTGGCTCATGAACCCGCCAATGTCCTTTTCTCCAATTCCCCTGCTCACCTTCAAACAAGATACCCAACCCGCCACGTATCACTGGAAAGACCCCGACCCGAATGTCACCGTCTACATCCCGCGTTCCGGCGACGATGGTTTGTTTTGGGATGTCTTACGCGTGGAAATGGAACCGTAAGTGGCCCCAGCGGGTTCCTACCCGAAGATGCGGTCACGGCGGGCCTGCTGAAAGGCCAGCTTTTCAGCTTGGGTCATGCGCGTGAAGTCTGGCTGAGGGTCATCGGGGACCGGTGGCGCGGAAAGCGATGGCTGATCGTTGCACTTGCAGGTCTTTGTATCCGTACCGCCACAACCACAACCCTTGGATCCGGAGCTTGGCGTTGGAATTGTCCCTGGAACCGACGCGGATGAACTACCGTAGCCCATCACATTGGTTTGTAATTGCGAATCGTCGGCAAGCGATCGCTGTGGAGGGATGTTCAACCGTTGCAGAACGCCATGATACGCGCGCACGGCTTCTTCCGGCGAAATGGTCCCCTCGACAATGAGCCGGAGAAATTCGACGAACGCAAACTGACATTCAGCATGATTGATTTTTCGACCGAACAGCGCCACCCGCGCGCCATGGCGTTGTGCTTCGGAGATCAACTTGAAGGCGTCGTAGGTCGTGCCGGCGCCGCCTCCCAAGATACCGACGATCAAGTGAGGGTCGTAAGCGACCAAGTCTTCCATTGCCTTGGGACCATGATAGACAACTTTGAGAAACAAGGGTCGGCCGGCGGACGTTACTCCGGCAAGCGTGCGGACGATCGAGTCGTTGACAAAGTCGGGGATTTGTTCGGCCGAAAGCCCCTGCGGCGCGTTGGGATCGAACACCTCGAGGAAATGCCGGAAGCCGCGACGTTCGGCCTCGAGGCGGAACTGTTTGTAGTTCTCAAGCGACGTCAGATCGGCTTCCAGGCGGTTGTTGAACGTGATGCTGTAGAGCCCCAGATTCGCGCCGCGCGATCGCGCGGCCTCGTGGCATGCAACTTGTCCACATTGAATGTGATCGATCGTGGCCGTGCGAAATGGCCGCGATGGTTCAGCGCTGTAACTTGATCCGCGAGCGATGAAAATCTCGCTTGTGTCGTTGGCTCGGGCCGCCGGCGTGACGTGGCTTTGTTCAAAGATCCCCTCTTGGATCGCCAGTTGGTCGTTCGTGCTGGCCGACATGAGCATGATGTCGACCACGCCTTGCCGCACGATCTCGCGAATCTGATCGCGATATTCGGACAGCGTTCGTAGACGAACCTCTCCGGCGTGCATCTCGGGCGACTGCCCGGGGGCACCGATGCCGAACGCCATGTCGGCGTCCTTGGCATCGGCGATGATGAAATCTTTCGCGCCCGAGGGATCGGCGTGGATGTTGGCGAGCTTGCGATCGAGTGATTTTTCCATGCGTCACGTTGTCCGAGAAAATGATTCAATCGAGAGAAGTTTGTCTTGTGCCATGCGGCAGTGCGAGTTTCATCACTTAGTTCCGATCATCGGACCGCGCCGAGACGAGTGAGCACTTTGTCAACGGTGCCGCGAAGCACCTGCCCGCTCTGCCTTAAGCCTTGCATCTCTTTGGGCCACAACTCGAATTCATGGACGGCGAGCACGCCGTCGCGACCGACGAGGGTGGGGAGCGATAGCGCGACATTCCGAATGCCATAGGCTCCCGACTGAACACTGGAGACCGGCATGATCCTCCGCAGATCGCCTTCGATGGCGGCGATTAGATCGCGGATCGACAGCCCCACGGCAAATCCGGCGCCCCCTTTTCGTTTAATGACTTCGGCCCCCGAGCCCTTGGTTCGAGTGAAAAGCTCGTTAGCCAGATTCGCGTTCCAAGCCGGATGCTTGTCCAACGGCATCCCCGCGACCGAAGCGCTCGACCAAATCGGAACCATGCTGTCGCCGTGCTCACCTAGAATCACGGCTGACACCTGCGTCGGTGCTACATCGAGACGCTGTGCAATCAAGCTGCGGAAACGAACACTATCGAGAAGGGTCCCCAAGCCAATCACCTGAGACGACGGCAAATCAAGGATGTCGGCGGCAAGATACGTCAATACGTCGACAGGATTCGACACGACAACTACGATCGCGCTGGACTTAGGCCCCGCGGCGCGGATGTCTTGCAAGATACCGCCAAACAGATCGACATTACGGTTGATCAGATCGAGACGGCTTTCGTCAGGCTTGCGGCGGAGTCCCGCGGTAATGCAAATCACATCGCTGTCGGAAATATGCTCGTAGGACCCGGAGGAAAACTGTTGCTCGGCCGAGATGCTCGAACCGTGCAGCAAATCGAGCGCCTGCCCGGTTGCCATTTCGGCGTTGGCGTCCAACAGCGCGATGTGATTCCCGACGCCCGCGGCTTGCAGCGCGAAGGCGGCACACGACCCCACAAGCCCGCCGCCGCCAATGATACTGATTTTCATAACGAGTCATTCCCATGCGAAACATTAGCGGTTGTTGAGCGCCGCGAGAACGCGGTCGGTGATGGTCTGTACGAGTTGATCTTGGTTCGTGCCGTGGCTGACCGCGGGGGGCGAGCCTTCGGGAACCGCGGCGGTTTGCACCACGTTGGTCGAATCTTGATGCGAAGGGGCATGAAACGCGCCTTCGGTGACGCCGGTCGCGTGCCAACTGTCGCGAAACGTGTCGTTGGCACACAGATCGCAGTTCTCTATCTCTCGACCGAGACGAGGGTCGGCGAAACCCAACCGCGATTTCAGGTCGAGTAATTCGCGTGTCTGTTGAGGATCGAAATAGTTCACGCGACCCAATCCGCGAGCCAGCATCAAAATCCGACAATAGGCGTCGAGAATTTCCGTCCACCAATAGGCACGTTCCAACGTGTCCCCGTAGCTGACGGTGCCGTGGTTAGCGAGAATGATCACGTTGGATTTCTCGACGAACGGAAGTACGGTGTCGGCAAAGTGTTGCGAACCGGGCGTCTCGTACTTCGTGAGCGGAACTTCGCCGAGAAAGACTTCAACTTCCGGCAAAACGCACTGCGGAATCGGTTCTCGCGCCACGGCAAACGCGGTGGCGTGCGGCGGATGACAGTGGACGCAGGACTTGATCTCGGGCCGCTTCTTCATAATGGCCAGATGCAACAACACTTCGCTGGTACGCTTACGTCGTCCCGAGAGTTGATTGCCCTCCATGTCGACCGTACACAGATCCTCAGGCTTCATAAAACCTTTGCAGATCATGGTCGGCGTGCAGAGTACTTCGTTTTCACCCAGACGATAGCTGATGTTTCCATCATTTGCGGCGGCGAATCCCTTGTCGTAGATACGACGTCCGATTTCGCACATTTCCTGTTTCAGGCGATGCAAGTTCATGGTTGTCCTTTCGGAGAGGATGCTATGTGTGGGTTATCGAACGCTCGACTCGGTCGAGCGCTGCTGCGAAGTTACATCGATTTGATCAAGAATCGCCGCGTTATAAGCGTCAATTGGTTTCAATTCCGGCAAGAAGGGCTGCGCGGCCTCACCCCCTTGGCTGACCGCCACCTGTGAACCTTCGCCCGCGGATCGTTCGTCGTAGACGACAATCGCTTCGGCGCGCTCGTCCGAGGTACCGCGAAGATTTTCCAACGTCAAAGGCACGACCAAGCGATACCGCCCGTTGTTCAAACTCCGGTGGCAGCGGTTCAATGTAACCGTGCCAATTACTTCGCCGATGAACATGTACACCTCTTTGCTTGTGGCGTTTGGAGAGCCAATTCCGCCGGGCACGATCGGACCGGGGAACGAACGAATGCCGCCACCATCGACCGCAGTGCGTAGATGCCGGCCCTGCGTGGCTCAATGACCAACACGTTCGCGCCCAGCGACTCAACCGCCTGATTGACATCGTCAAGCGTACGCACGACCGCGGCTCGCGCGCGACTGTCGCGATTGGCCATGCACGCGGCCAACGCGCCTCGATCACTTAGCAACACACCCACGCGATCGCCTCCGTCGATGGCGGCGATCAAGCGTGGGACAGCGTCGGATAGTTCGGTTGATTCGATGAGGTCCGTTTCTCTACCCAGGGTTGTCATGGCCGCGAGAAAGTCCGCGGCACGAAACGTCGTCGCCGCCGTCGCGACAACCAGAGAATGGACCGCTTGACTTCCGTCGCATGTCTCCGCGTTGAAATATCGCAGTGTGATGTCGTTTTCCTTCAGAACATCACGCACGGCTGGCGTGACGACCGCGCCGGCGGGAACGGTCAATGTTTTCGCACGACCCAAGCAACCATCAATGTCGTCAAGTGTTACCACTTGTTGCGATAATCGCACGTCTGTTGGATCGACCTGTTGATGAATCGTTGGCCCGTTGGATTGAACTTCGGCCGCGCCGGCTAGTGGGCGATCGGAGTTGAGCCGCCGCAACACTTCGCGCACGACCGCGTCAACATCAACATTCGATGATGTCGTGGCGTGGGCCGTTTCATACTGCCGGTGAGTCGTCACTCGAGTCGTGCTCAATCTGTTCCACGGAGGGAAGTAAAACGTTGGTGGTTGGTTCGTGCGACCGCTATCGCGAATGATCTTGGATTCCGATCACACTCCATCGCACGGGTGTATTCTTGTCGCCAACTAGCGATTGCGTGCCTTTCCCGTCGCTGGATAGCAGGACGATTTCATCTCGACCGGCGCCGAGATAGTCGATGGCAAGTTGTGGCGTGCCGTCTGCCCGTCGACCATCGGCCATCAGTAGTTGAACGATGAGCATCCGCCAGCCTTCGAGCGAGCGATGCTTGATGGTCGATGTTGCCGTTCCGACGACGCGCCCAAGCTGCATGGTGTCGTGTTCTTTGCTGTTGGGGGAATAATCCGTTCGGATCATGTGACGGGTTACTTTCCGAGAATTCGCAGGTCGTCGATCAGCGAGCAACGTCGCTCTCGGGTGAATGTCATCGGGGTGGTCACGCCTTCGCCGGTGGGCGTGGCGATGGAAAACGAAATGTAACCTTCGCCTCCCAAGCCAAGCGCCGCCATGCTTGGACCATTCTTCACGAACAGGGTTGTATCCATGGTGCGTCCCATCTTGGTCATGTTTCGCACGTTGTTCGAGTGGATGATGCTGGTGTGACGGAATCCGTGTTCATAATGATGAGCCTTGGCAATCGCCTCGTCGACATTCTTGCAACGCACGACGGGGATGAAGGGCATCATTTGTTCGACGGGCACGAAGGGGTTGCTCTCGTCGGTTTCGCCGAAGAGTAATTCGGTCCGTGGCAATACCGTCTTGCCAATGGCCCGGGCCAAGACCGCGGCATCTTGGCCGAGCAATTCTTTCGCGGCGACGTCGTGGCGATGCTCGCCTTCGCCAACTTGGGTGATCCCGGCTTCGGTCAACGCATCGACTTCTCGATCGTTGAGACGTGCGGCCCCCGCTCGTTCCATGGCGGTCATGAATTCGTTGAACACGGTGCCGACGACGAAGACTTCTTTTTCGGCGATGCACAACAGATTGTTATCGAAGGCCGCACCCTGAATGATGCACTCGGCGGCTCGGTTCAAATCGGCTGTTTCGTCGACCACCACCGGCGGGTTCCCTGGCCCGGCGACAATCGCCCGCTTGCCGCATTGCATCGCGGCACGCGCCACCGCCGGTCCACCGGTAACGCAGATGAGCGCGACTCCGCGGTGGCTGAAGATCTGCTCGGCAGTTTCGAGCGTGGGTTCGGCGATAAGACAAAGCAAGTTGTCGATTCCCAGGTCCTCATGGATTGCCTCGTTGAATCGGCGCACTCCTTCGACCGCCACACGCTTGCCGGATGGATGAGGATTGACCACCAACGTGTTGCCGCCGGCAATCATGCTCACGGCGTTGCCCGTGATCGTGGGAAGGCTATGCGTTACGGGAGTGATGGCGCCAATCACCCCGAAGGGGGCATGTTCGATCACGGCCAATCCATGATCGCCGCTGAAGACTTCGCTCCGCATGAACTCGACCCCCGGGGTCCGCCGCCCGAGCGTTTCGAGCTTTTCGATTTTGTGTTCTAGACGACCAATTTTGGTCTCCTCCATTTCCATCGTTCCCAATTCGACGCGCTGGTCGATGGAGATGCGACGGATATGGTCGATGATTCGTCGGCGGTCGTCGATGGTCCGTTCGGAGAGGCGCTCGAACGCTTCACGTGCCGCGACGACAGCTTCGTCGACACAGGTGAAAATTCCATGTCTTCCCTGAAACCCGCGGCCGATGGGAGCGGCCGGAGCAGGACTCATTTGTGCCAACACTTCCTGGACGACACTGCGAATCAACGTCTCGGTGGTCTGCATAATCGTGATGTCTTTTTGGAAAAAAGGATTCGTCTGTGGTTTGCAAACGATTACGAATGAATCATCCAGTCTTAAGCGGTCTCGTTATCTTCGCGGCTATAAACGCATGTGGATTCAAGTTGCACGGTATCGATAATTCCCACGATGGCGGCGTCGACCGGCAAGGATTTGGTTTCTTCGGTCAGCCGCGCGCTGGAGCCCTGTACGATGAGCACGTATTCGCCCTGTCCGGCGCCGACGGTGTCGACCGCCACGAACGTTCGGACCGTGCCCTTGAGATGCGTGCGGTCGTCTTCGTCGACCCGATACGGTTCGACGATCAGCAATTTCTGACCGACCATGGTCGATACCTTCTGCGTGGCGACGACGTGCCCGGTTACCTTGGCGACGAACATGGTGTTTATTTCTCCAACAGTGCTTTGACTTGCCGGGCCACGACCAACTCTTCGTTGGTTGGCACCACCCACAGTTGCGCGCGGCTGTTGGTGGCATCGATCCGTGCCTCACCGGTGGCTTCGACGTTGGCCAACGGATCGAGCACGATGCCCAACTCGTCAAGCCCCTGACACACGCTCGACCGAATGGCGGACCCGTGTTCGCCAATTCCGCCGGTAAAGACGATCGCGTCGGCACCGCCCAACTCCACGAGATAGGCCCCCAGATACTCGCGTACACCCCCCACGAATACATCGAGGGCCAATTGCGCGCGGGCATCGCCACCGGAGGCCGCGGCTTCCAAATCACGCACATCGCCACTGGTGCCGCTGAGCCCCAAGAGCCCGCTACGCTGAGCCAAGTCGTCGAGCAACTCATCCAAACTCTTGCCGGTTTTCCGAAGCAATACTGGCAAGGCGAACACATCGAAATCGCCAACACGGTTGTTGTGCGGCAGTCCGGATTGTGGGCTCATCCCCAAGGAGTTCGCCATGCTTTTTCCTGCGCGAATGGCACACAACGACGCCGAACCACCCAGATGACACGAGATAATTCGTGCATCGTCCCGCTCGAGCAGTTCGGCCATTCGCTCGGCGATGTAGCGATGGCTAGCACCATGGAACCCCCACCGCAACACGGCATGTTCCGTTGCCCATTCATACGGCACCGCATAGTACCGATTACGATTGGGGATTGTCTGGTGGAAGCCGGTTTCAAACGCGGCAACCAAGGGGATTTCCGACAGGCGCTGGCTGAGCAGTCGCATGGCTTTTACATACGGAGGGTTATGTGCCGGCGCCACGCGCGCCATCGACTCCATATCGGCCAACAACGCGTCGTTCACAAGATGTACGCCACTTGTCGCACCGGCATGCACGGCCTTAAAACCGATGGCCGAAACTTCGGACACGTCGGACAAACAACCGTCGTCAGGATGGGTCAACTGTTCGAGACACAACCGCACGGCCACGGCATGGTCTGGCACCGCTGTTTCCGTCTCGCGTCGCACGTCCCCCATCTCGACGAACTGACGACTTCGCTCGTCGCCAATTCGTTCGGTTCCGCCGCGCGCCAGTTGGCGCTCGTCGTCCATGTCGAACAACCGGTACTTGAAGCTCGTCGATCCCAAGTTGGCAACCAGGACCTTCATCGGCGTTTCTCCTCGGCCGAGTCGTGTGATGAACGATTGCCATCGAACCTTTTCGTCGACAATCTCATGCACGATCGCGGGGGTCAGGTATGCCTTATTCCAAGTATGCGGCGACCAAGCCGTCGGACGGCCGTGGAATCACATGGCTGGCAACCAAATCGCCAATTTGCGAGGCCGTCGCCGCGCCGGCTTCAACAGCCGCCCGAACGCTACCCACGTCACCGCGAACGATGGTGGTCACGTACGCGCCGCCAATTTGAATCTGCTTCACGATCTCGACATTCGCGGCCTTGGCCATCGTGTCGGTCGCCTCGATAAGGGACACAAGGCCCCGAGTTTCAACGAGTCCAATGGCATCATGCATTAAAAGGGTTCCCTGTATCAAAAGGTGTCTAAACAGTAGGAGCCAGTTCCAAAACTTCCGTGGAGAACGTCGCCGAGGGAGTTCTCTCGTCGGTATTGGAAAGGGCACTAGGCCTTGCCGCGGCCCGAGCTGGTTCGCGTAACACCGGGAGGCAAAATAGCCTGTAGGTCTTCGTGTGGTCGCGGGATGACCTGCACGGCAACGATCTCGCCGATGCGACCACCCGCCGCGGCACCAGCATCGGTGGCCGCTTTCACGGCGGCGACGTCACCGGTGACAAATGCCGTGACCAAACCGCTTCCGATCTTGCTCCAACCGAGGTACTCGACGTTGGCCGCTTTGACCATCGCGTCGCTGGCCTCGATGAGAGTGATCAGGCCTTTGGCCTCGATCATCCCCAACGCTTCCATCGTTTTTGCCATTTCTTTGTCTACAATCGGTCAACAGGTAAATAACGTTATTGCTTGATCAATTCCACGCGATCAGCGTGGTCGAGGTTGCTGGCGTTCCCTTCGTCGGTGTCGAGATGCACTTCAAGTTTGCTCGTCTCGTCGGCGCGGACCAGTAGGTTTTCCAAGACCACGCCACAGGTTGAATGAATCCGCAGATTCATGCGGTCGCCGTTTGCAACCCCGTAGTAGGCGGCATGGTGGAGGTTCATGTGCACGTGCCGCTCGGCACGGATGACGCCTTCGCTCAGTTCGACGACTCCCTGGGGGCCCACAAGCACGCAGCCCGGGGTTCCGGAAATTTTTCCGCTGGCTCGAACGGGCAAATCGATGCCCAGCGAGATGCCATCGGTGAATGCCAACTCTACTTGACTGTGGGGGCGTGTCGGGCCGAGCACCCGCACGGCCGGTAACATCCGTTTCCGTGGACCGACAACCATCACCGTTTCTTCGGCGGCGTAGAATCCGTCTTGATAAAGCGGCTTCATCGGCGTCAGTGCGTGACCAGCCCCAAACAAGGTCTCGACGTGCGCGTCGGTAAGATGAAGGTGCCGCGCCGAGACGCTTACAGCCAGATCCGGCGCGCCGCTCGGCACATTGGCCTGTTGGATTACGATCTCTCGCACGATCTGTTCGATCGTGGCACGGTCGATGGATGTCGCGGTACTCATAGGCATGATCGTCGCCGGGAGGGCGTTGTCGCTCTCGGGTGATGTTATTGTGTGTTGTCTCAATCAGCCGTTGTCCGTCGACCCGGCGATCACCAATTGCACGCCGGCGGCGGTAATTTTGCTGCGCCAGTCCTCCGTGATATCGTTGTCGACGACCATCCGATCGACGTCCCCCAATTCGCCCAGGGAGCAGAGGCTTCTTCGGCCGAACTTCGAGCTGTCGACGACGACCATCACCTCGTCCGCGGCTCGCATCATGGCCTGCTCGGTTTGCACCAGAAGTAAGTTGCTGTTGTAGTACCCCTCGTCGGTAATCCCGCCCACGCTGAGCACGGTTCGCCGAACACCGAGGGTGCTCAGCATCTCGTCGGCATAAGGTCCCAGCGTGACGCCCGTTCGCGGATAGACGTAGCCGCCGATCAACACCAAATCCGTCACCGCGCCCGACGCGAATAAATTGGCCACCGGAAGACTGTTGGTCACCACTTGAAGTGGACGCCCCACCAAAAGTCGGGCCACTTCGTAGGTTGTCGTGCCGCCGTCAAGCAGCACGGTCTCACCATCTTCAATCACCGCCGCGGCCGATCGGGAATCAACTGTTTCTTGTCCTATTGCTCTGGCTGCTGCTCCTCGAAGTGTGGCAAGCGGGGAGCATCGCCAGCGTAAAACACGCCGCCATGGGTCCGCTTGGCTGCTCCACCCTCCTCCAAAACGTCGAGATCGCGACGAATCGTGGCCTTGGAGACGCTCATTTCCTCTGCCAACTCAGGCAGTGATGCGAAGCCCCTGGCGCGTACTAGCTCCAATAGTCGGGTTCTACGCTCCTCGGCAAGCACGTTCGCACCGCCCTGTGCAACAAGAAATCTGGGTCACTTTCGGCAATTATAACGACAAATAACAACAACTTCAATCAAATTCATCCATAGTTATAGTTAGATATTGATAGAAATCAATCATGGTCGAGCACGGAAGACCGATTTTATTTTCAAGAAGCATCAAATATAGCAATCCGGGACTAAACCCAATCCAGTGCATGGAAATTGGTCTGAACCTTGTTCGACGGCGCCTGGCTGCGTGGCAACTGTTGATTGAAGTTGGCTCGCGATGCGCCGTTGTCTTGTTGGGTACTTGGCCGGTTCCCACGGCTGCAAACCACCTGTCCGAGTGAAGAACCGTGAATCAGAGTGGGATCGAGCAAGAGCGGGTTGGCCTGATGCCTCGACGGATATTACAATCGCTATTGTCGAGTGTAGTGTGCGCATCTCCGCTTCCGCACACGTCGTGATTCCCTCTAATATCACGCCTTCCGGTGCTTCAGTGCTGACTGAGCCAGAACATCCAACCCGAGGTCTGTCATGAGTCAATCCGAGAGCAATACCACGTCACGCCGTGAGTTCTTAAACAACACAGGCCGTGTTGCCGCTGCATCGGCCCTCTTGGCGTCCACGACGGCGCCGGTGCATGCTGGTGAAGACAACACGATTCGATTGGCGCTGGTTGGTTGTGGTGGTCGCGGAAGTGGCGCGGCGGCGAATGCCCTCTCGGTCACCAACGGTCCGATCAAGCTAATCGCCATGGCGGATGTCTTCCAAGATCGGATGGACAACAGCTTCAACTCGCTGCAGCCAAAGTTTTCCGACAAATTCGATGTCCCCGAGGAGCGTAAATTCATCGGCTTTGATGCCTATCAAAAAGCGATGGATTGCCTGAAGCCCGGCGACGTCGTCATCTTGGCCACCCCACCGGCCTTTCGTTGGGTACACTTCAAGTACGCCATCGACAAAGGCCTCAACGTCTTCATGGAAAAGCCTGTCACGGTCGATGGGCCGACTTCGCGGCGCATGTTCACCTTGGGTGAAGAATCGGTTGCCAAGAACCTCAAAGTGGGCGTCGGGCTGATGTGTCGCCACTGCGAAGCGAGACAAGAACTATTCGACCGCATCCAGTCCGGCGAGATTGGCGATATTCTCGAACTAAGGGCCTATCGCATGGCCGGTCCAACCGGCACGGCGGCAACCGGACCACGTCCCAAGGGCGTTGATGAACTCGAATATCAGATCCGAAATTTTCACGCTTTTCTTTGGGCCAGCGGTGGGGCGTACAGTGACTTTCTCATCCACAACATCGATGAATCGTGTTGGATGAAAAATGCCTGGCCGGTCAAAGCCAGTGGTGCCGGTGGCCGGCATTATCGCGGGGACAATATCGATCAGAATTTCGATACGTATTCCGTGGAGTACACTTACGGTGACGGGACGAAACTGTTCCTGGGTGGTCGGACCATGCCCGGCTGTCATCAAGAGTTCGCCAGCTATGCCCATGGAACCAAAGGCGCGGCGGTGATTTCCACGGCGGCACACACACCCGCCAAAAGCCGCATTTATGACGGGTATAACTTGACCAAGAAGAAGCTGGTCTGGAGTTTTCCACAGCCAGAACGGAACCCTTACCAACTCGAATGGAACGACCTGATCGCAGCCATCCGCGAAGATAAGTCGTACAACGAAGTCAAACGTGGCGTTGAGGCGAGCCTTGTAACGTCGATGGGACGCATGGCCGCTCACACGGGTCAAATCATCACCTGGGATGATATCTTGAATTCCGAACACGAGTTCGGGCCAGATGTCGATAAGCTGACCTTGAACGGCCCCGCGCCGTTGCAGTTGGCCGCCGGAGGCAAGTACCCCGTGCCCATGCCGGGCATTAACAAGCGACGCGAGTACTAATCGCGTTGGGTGTTCGGCGTGCCGGAACTTATTCCAAGCTAGTCCGCCGATGGGCTGACGCGAACCATCCGACCATCGATCTCAAGACGTCCGGCCGCGTAAAGCCGGATCGCTTCGGGATAGGCTTCGCATTCCGCGGCGAAGATCCGTGCGGCGAGCGAGTTGGCGGTGTCGTCTTCGGCCACCGAAACCACTCGCTGCAAGATGATCGGCCCATGGTCGTAGTGGTCGTCCACAAAGTGGACCGTGCAGCCAGAGACCTTGGCGCCATAGTCCAACACGGCCTGATGCACGCGGCGCCCGAAGTATCCCTTGCCACAGAAGGCGGGGATGAGTGAAGGGTGGATGTTCATCACGCGACCGCGAAAGTTCGACGGAATAGTGACGAGTTTGAGGAACCCGCCCATCACGATCAGCCGTGGGTTGAAGCGACGGCAAGCGGCGAACACGGCATCGCTGTAGGGCCCGATGCTCTCGAACTTCTTGGCGTCGACAACGGTGGTCGGAATTCCTGCGTTGGCGGCAATCGCCAGCCCACCGGACTTGGGATTGCTCGACACAACGCCCACGACTTCGACGTCAAGCTCTCCGGCGTCGATCTTCGCCAGTAGATTGCCAAGGGTCGTACCGCCCCCGGAGAGGAGTACGACGATTCGCAATGTCGCTATCGCGGGAGCGTTGGTCATCCAAAACTCGTGGACCGGGAATCACTTGTTCTTCTGGTTGCGTGGAACTGGCGATCTGTTTGGCCGTGCCGGTTTTTCAATATCTATTTCTTAGCCACTTGCACGAACAACTCCAGCGGTTGCCCGTCGATTTCCATCGCCTTCGATTCGGTGCCGGGAATCGCGTCATACTGTACTTCGGTGGCCAACGTCTCGCTCATCAGGAACGCCTGATGTTGCTCGATCGCTCGTCGCAGCGGTTCCGCGTGGGTGTGCAACCCCAGGCGGATGCGGTCGGTGTACTCGCAGCCAA
>Ga0114931_10005820_pt1 | contig 15236 bp, 19 predicted proteins | sample 2SBtaG_FD_89579 | JGI IMG/M metagenome (GOLD analysis project Ga0114931, IMG submission 89579) | Deep subsurface microbial communities from Kolumbo volcano to uncover new lineages of life (NeLLi) - 2SBTROV14_V59a metaG | ecosystem: Environmental > Aquatic > Marine > Volcanic | place: Kolumbo...
CCGAGCAAAGCGAAGGTTTACATTTCCGAACGAGCGCTGAAACTACAGGTAAACAAACCTTTATTTTCAAGCGAGTGAGTGAAATGGAAGCCGAGCAAAGCGAAGCTTTACATTTCCGAACCTGTCCGCCTCAGGAGGAAGGTCGCAGTAAGACCCAGCATATTTTATACATCGGGGAGCCTTTATTGTTCCGAGTCCTCTGTATTTTCAATATTTTTCTTTTCTTTATTCTTTGTGTAAAGGATATACCCGATCTCTAAAACACCTAGAGTGTTTAATAAAAGTAAGGCAATAAACCAATTTCTTTGACCTCTTCGCGCTGACATCCACAATGAAATACCTTTCCATGTAAATGTCCAGGCTATAAAGGCTATAAGTATAAAAGGGTTTGAAAGAATGAATTGTAATAGTTGTTCATTTGGTCCCATATATTTTAAATTAATTGTTTATGTTCTTACATATAAATTGTGCCGGGAGATGGATTTGAGCTCTCACTAGATCGCCTTAGGTGGACGCTATTTTAAACAAATGGTGGGCGAAGAGGGAATCGAACCCTCATGGAGTTGCCTCCACACGATTTTGAGTCGTGCGCGTCTGCCAATTCCGCCACTCGCCCCCCATTTATTTAAAATATTTTGTCAATTCCGCCACCCCCAGTATTTATTAAGATTATATTTTTTCTCTCTTATTGTCAATTAGCTTAGCGCTTTTCAGTATGACTGTAATGGGCTTATTGAGTTTATTGAATATGATTTCTTGAAGAACATTTATTTTAATGATAAGATGGTTATAGAAAAAAGGATATTTTTAAATTATGGCAGCTAAAATAATAGCATTTTGCAATCAAAAAGGAGGAGTCGGGAAGACAACAACAGCTATAAATATAGCTGCTTATCTTGCAGAGAGCGGCAAGCGGGTTTTGCTTATCGATCTTGATCCGCAGGCCAATGCCACCTCAGGCATAGGTATTTATCTTGGTGAAAATGATAAAAATCTTTATCATTTTATAAGTGGTCAAGCTTTGGCGCAAGATGTTATTTTGAACACCGGGATGGAGAACTTTGACATTCTTCCCGGTTCACAGGATATGGCCGGAGCTGCTGTTGAGCTTGTTTCTGAGGAGTCCAGAGAGTTTAAGCTTAGGCAGGCGCTTTTTCCTATCTTGGATTACTATGATTTTATAATCATCGATTGTCCGCCTTCTTTGGGAATACTTACCATAAACGGACTAGTTGCGGCTGACAAAGTTGTTATACCGGTACAGTGCGAATACTTTGCTCTTGAGGGGCTTTCGCAGCTCATGGAGACCATAGAGTTGATAAAAGAGAATATAACTCCAAATCTGGATATTTTAGGTGTTGTTCTTACAATGCATGACAAGAGGAACAAGCTTTCGGCAGCGGTAGTAAAAGAGGTCAGAAGGAATTTTTCCGGCAATGTTTTCGAGTCAGTTGTGCCAAGAGCGGTTGCTTTAGCGGAAGCTCCAAGTTATGGAAAACCGATATCAAGTTATAGTTCCTTTTCAAAAGGAGCAAGGGCTTACAAAAATCTTGCCGAGGAGATAATAAAGATAACGCAGGATAAATAATTTACAAGATTAACGGCTTCCGGTTAAAAGCAAAATGCTATAAGCCTGAGGTTAATAAAAAATGGCGCTAGGAAGAGGTCTTTCATCTTTGATACCTGAAAAAAAATCCACAGCTTCTTTTGGTATGAAACAAGATCCAAGGCACAAGGAGTCTGTTTTAAATATTGAGCTTTCAAAAATAGAGCCAAATCCATATCAGCCAAGAAAGCATTTCAAAGAAGATGCTCTGAAAGATCTGGCAGAATCTATTAAAGAACATGGTATACTTCAGCCGATAGTGGTTTCGGAGGTGGGTGAAGGAGAAAATAAAAAATATCAGATAATAGCAGGTGAAAGAAGATTTAGAGCCTCTAAACTTGCGGGGCTAAGCGCTATACCGGCGATCTTAAAGAACAGCAAGAGCGGAAAAGAGCAACTTGAGCTTGCTATCTTGGAGAATGTGCAAAGAGAGGATTTGACCCCGATGGAAAAAGCTTTCTCGTACAAACAACTTGCGGATGAGTTTGGCATGACAAATACGGAGATAGGTGAGAGGGTTGGGAAAAGCAGGTCAGTTGTTTCAAACACAATAAGGCTTCTTGATCTTCCTGAAGAAGTGAAAACAGCGCTGGAAGCCGGGGAGATAACGGAAAATCATGCCAGAGCCATTTTATCACTTCCGGATGATGCCATGAAACTTAAGCTTTTGAATGAAATAAGGATTAACAAGCTTTCTGCGAGAAGCGCTGAAACAGCTTCAAGAGTAATGCAGAAAAAAACGGTAAGGAGTATGGTCAATCAAGATCCTTTTATAAAGGAGGCTTTATCGAAGTTGGAAAATGATCTTGGAACAAAGGTGGCGCTGAGTCCCAGAAAGAAGGTAAGTGACGGTGGAGATCTGGTTATAAAATATTTTTCGGACGAAGATCTAAAAAAGATCTTAATGAAAATATCAAAAGATTAAGATGTAAAAAACCGGAAGCCATGGCTTTCGGTTTTTTAATTTCTACTTTGTTATTTGCACTTTAGTGACTTTCTTTACACCCTTTATCTTTTTAATTTGAGAAGTTATTTGGTCCGGCATTGTTCCGCTTTTTGTGGAAAAGCTAACTGTTGTTACCGGTCTTGTTTTATTTGCGGTTTCTGTGTTTATTTTTGCAAGGTTTATTTTGTTCTTATGAAATACAGACAAAATGTCCTTTACCATCCCAAGTCGATTTGAGGTGGTTATTTTTATCTCATAGTTTTTTATCTTTTGCAGATTTACGGATGGCACGATCTCTATGCCGAGCTCCTTTTTTAGGTAGTTTCGTATTTTGTTCTTTGCGTAATTTGTCTTTATGAGATCTATCCAGCCTCTGGACGGTTTTTTGTTCTTGTTTGTTAATATCTCGCAGATCTCGCCATTTTGTAAATGGTAGTCCAAAGATACCATTTTGTTGTTTACGATCGCGCCGGAGCAATGATTTCCGATATCAGAATGGATATTGTAAGCGAAATCCAATGGGGTTGCTCCCTCGGGAAGGTCTATCACATCACCTTTTGGGGTAAAGACAAATATCCTATTTTTAAAAAGATCTATCTTTAGATTGTTTAAAAAATCATAGCTTTTAATAGAATCTTTTTGCCAATCCCTAAGTTCAGGTATCCAAGATATTTCTTTATCTACTTTTCCACCTTCTTTGGGCTTTCCTTTTATGGAGTAAGCCCAATGGGCCGCGATACCATTCTCCGCCTCTTCGTGCATCTTCTGGGTTCTTATTTGAAATTCCGTCACTTTGCCATCCATGCAAAAAACAGTTGTATGAATGCTTTGGTAGCCATTCGGTTTTGGTAGGGCTATATAGTCTTTTATTTTACCCGGAACCGGTTTCCAAAGTCTGTGAATGATCCCGAGCGTTGCGTAACAATCCTCAATAGAGTCAGTGATTATTCTGACCGCGATGATGTCGTATATCCTGCTTAGATCCATGTCCTTTCTTAAAAGTTTTTGATAAACACTGTAAAGATTTTTTACTCTTGAGTCTATCGTTACGATGTCTATGTTATTTTTTTTCAATTCCTCTGATATTCTTTGTTTTACTTTTGCAAGATATGTCTCTTGTTTTTGTTTGGCCTCCGTCATATTTTCAGTAAGCCATTTGTATTCTTTTGGGTAAACGTATTTAAAGGCAAGGTCTTCGAGTATGCCTTTAAATCTTCCCATTCCAAGCCTGTCGGCAAGCGGAGCGTACACTTCAAGTGTTTCCATCGCTATTCTTTCCTGTTTGTGTTCCGGAACACTTTTCAATGTCTGCATATTATGGATCCTGTCAGCTATTTTGATGATAATAACTCGAATATCTTCTGCCATCGAGAGAAGCATCTTTCTTAAGTTTTCAGCGTGTCTTTCAAGCCCTTGATATTTAACCGTTCCAAGTTTTGTAACACCTTCCACTAGAAATGCCACTTCCGGACCAAACTCTTTTTTTATTTGTTCCGGAGTTGCTTTTCCATCTTCGCATACATCGTGAAGCAAGGTAGCTGTTATTGTTGCTGTGTCTGTTTGGATTCCGGCAAGAATAGATGCGGCAGCGACCGGATGCACAAAATATGGCTCACCGGAAAATCTCGTTTGTCCTTCGTGAGCTTTTTTTGCAAATTCATAAGCCTTTTTTATCTGGTCTATTTCCTCTTGGCTTCTGTCTTTAAGTTTTTCTAAGATGTCATTTATGCTTGTTTCCATACTTTAAATTTACAGGAAAGCAGAGCCCTTTGCAAGTAAAGGATTTGGATTGAAAATTATTTATTTCTATGATATTATTTATTATGGTAAATATGGTTCTTTGATCACATTAAAGGGGCAAAATGTTAAAGCTGATTAATACGGTATGGAAAAAGTTTGATAGCTTTATGTCTGGCTTGGTAGATATGATTCCTATGTGGCTGCAGATCTTTCTTTTTATTATTATGGTTATCGGAGGTATATACTCTGCAGCCACAGTTCCAAACAATCCTGACATACAATTTTTCTTTTTTGGAATGAAGGTTGTGGCAGTGGCGGCAGCTGTAGATGTTGTGTTGGTTTTGATGCTTGTCCTTAGAAGGATCGTAAAAAACAGAAATATAAAACACTGAATAGAAGCTGTTTAAAAAGCCGTGGCATGTGCCGCGGCTTTTCTTCATTATTTTTTATTGTCTAATTTATGGGGATTATGCATCGGACAGTTTTTATCAGAGCATCTTTCCGGGATTGTTTTAGTGCCTTCCATCATTAGGCTGCCGCACATCTTGCAATTCTTTCCAGTTGGTTTTGCTTTGATGGCGTATTTACAGGAAGGGTATTCCGAACATGAGTAAAATATCCCAAAGCGTCCTTTTCTTTCGGACAGCTCTCCTTTTTTACATTCAGGACATTGAACTCCGGTCATTCTTTTTTTCTTCTCCTCCTCATCTTCTTTTATGAACTTGCATTTCGGATAAGTCGAGCAGGAAATAAACATTCCATATTTTCCTTCTCTTTGGACAAGCGGATTTTCGCATTTCGGACATTTTTCACCGGTCTCTTTCGGTCCCTCCAGTTCTTTTCCTTCCATTGTTCGTGCGCCTTCACATTCCGGGAACTTAGCGCAGCTTAAGAACTTTCCGTTCTTTGCCAGCTTGATCACCATCTTGCCGTTGCATTTAGGGCATTTGATATTTTCATCGGCATCTCCAAGATTGGTCACTTTGTCCAGCTTATCTTTTTCTTTTACCTCTTTTGAAAATGGTGTATAAAACTCTTTCAGAGTTTTTTCATAGTCTCTTTTTCCTTCTGCTATGTCATCAAGCTCTTGCTCCATTTCAGCTGTAAATGTATCTGATATATATTCTTCAAAATTTTTCTCTAGAAATGTGCTCACAACATCTCCGGTGTCGGTTGGGAAAAGGGTCTTTCCTTGTTTTTCGGTATAGCCTCTGTCGGCAAGTGTTTTTATGATGCTGGCGTAAGTGGAGGGTCTGCCTATACCTTTTTTTTCGAGCTCTTTTATAAGTCCGGCCTCGGTGTATCGAAAAGGAGGCTGGGTCTCTTTTGCTTCCTTTTCTATATTTAAAAGTTTTAAGGCCTCATCTTTTTTAACTTCGGGAAGTAGGGTGTCTTCTCCTTTTGCTTGCGGGTCGGCTAAAAGCCAGCCGTCAAAAATAACCCTTGAACCGTTTGCTGCAAAATTTGGGATGTCGCCATTTTGTATATTTGCAACTATCTTTGTTCTTTTTACTTTTGCGCTTTGCATTTGGGAAGCGACAGTTCTTTGCCATATAAGCCTGTATAGTTTTTTTTGCTCTTCGTTGTTTCCGGCCATCTCAAGATTTATATTTGTTGGGCGGATGGCCTCATGCGCTTCCTGTGCGTTCTTGCTTCTTGTTTTGTAGAAGTTTTGAGAAACAAAGGTCTTTCCGAACTTTTTCTCTACCAATTTTAAAATTTGCCCTTGAGCTTGCTTGCTTAGGGATAGGCTGTCTGTTCTCATATAGGTTATAAGACCGTTCTCGTAAAGTTTTTGAGCGACGCCCATGGTTCTTGAAGGAGCAAGGCCAAGGCGAGTGCTCGCTGTTTGTTGCAGGGTAGAGGTTGTAAAAGGAGGCTTGGGCGCTCTTTTGGCATCGGTTTCTTTAACATCTTTTACAAACCAATCTTCTTTCTTACCCAAAGAAAGTATTCTCTCAACTTCTTTTTCATCACGCGGTTCTTTTGAGCAAATAACTTGGAACTTTTCTTTTTTATTGTTTTCAACATCCGCAGTTATGGTCCAAAAATTCTCAGGCACAAAAGCGCGGATCTCTCTTTCACGCTCCATCAAGATGCGAAGGGCGGGGGACTGAACCCTTCCGGCGGAAAGCCCGTAGCGAACCTTTTTCCAGATAAGTCCGGAAAGGTCGTAACCGACAAGTCTGTCCAAGACCCTTCTTGCTTCTTGCGCTTTTCTTAGGTTTGTGTCTATTTCTTTCGGGTGTCTTAGCGCTTCAAGTATCGCGTCTTTTGTTATCTCGTGGAATGCTATTCTTTTTGGGTTTTTTAGATTGCAAGCTTGTGCGATATGCCAAGCAATAGCCTCTCCCTCGCGGTCGGGGTCAGTAGCTAAAAGTACTTCATCAGCTTTTTTAACCTTTTCTTTCAGTTCTTTTATGACCTTCTCTTTTCCGGCGGATATTTCATAGTGCGGCAAAAAGACAGCCTCAATGTCTATGGCCTTTTTATTGCTCTTTGGCAAGTCGCGCACGTGTCCGACAGATGCGCGAACAACATAATCCTTGCCTAAATATTTTTCTATTGTTTTGGCCTTGGAGGGCGACTCAACTATTACCAGCCTCATATGTTTTCTATTTTAATAGTCTGCTTCTTTATTTTTTTATATAATCTATCTTAACCATATTTTTGATTTAAGATATTATGAATAACGTCAGCTAAGATCTAATTCTTAATTCTTAAATCATCAATCTCAGATCTTTGTGTACACATTTCCGCCAATATCCTTCACCGCATCTTTTATCTCCAGCATCGTTATTATCGTAAGAACTTCACCCGCGGGCATTTCTGAAACTTTTATTATATCATTTGTATGAAGCGTTTCTACTTCCAGTATTTCCAATATTTTTAGTTCTTCTTCTGAAAAGTTATCTTCTTTCTTTTTTATCTCTATGCCGGAAAGTTCAAGCTCTTCCAAAATATCTTCCGGTCCGGTCACAAGTTTTGCGCCTTCTTGAATAAGCTTGTTCGTTCCTTTTGAGCCGGGCGCATATATCGGTCCCGGCACTGCAAATATATCTTTATTCTGCTCAAGGGCCAGTTTTGCCGTTATAAGCGAACCGCTTTTTTCTTTGGCCTCTACTATGATAACTCCCAAAGAAAGTCCGGAGACTATCCTGTTTCTTTCCGGAAACTGGTAGGGAAGAGCGGGGGTTCCCGGTTCGTATTCTGATATCAAGGCTCCGTTTAAAATGATGGTCTCGGCCAATGATTTATGAGAGTAAGGGTAAATCGATCTTTCGTCAAGCCCCGAACCCAAAACGGCAAGTGTTCTGCCGCCGGCGTCCAGCGCACCCTTGTGAGCCTCGCCGTCTATGCCAAGGGCGAGTCCGGAGACTATGGTTACTCCATTTTTTGCCAGACCGTAAGCAAGTTCATAAGCCACTTGCTTCCCGTAAGAAGAATGCTTTCTTGATCCGACTATGGCGATCGCAACCTCATCTTGCGGCAATATTTCTCCACGCAAAAAAAGCTGCTTTGGCGGTTTTGGGATTTCTTTTAGATAAGCGGGAAAGTTTTTATCAGAGAATTTTATTTCTTTTATGTTGTTTTCTTTGCTCATTCAAAAATTCTATCAGATAAAATAAAAAGCGTAAAAACTTTTTTAAAAAATTCTGTGGATATGTTTTAAATTAGAACGCAAAATAAGAATCAAATATTTTATCTTTTCTTTATAATATTTTTATAAAAACTTTTCCCCAGAAATAAACTTGCACCCCCCCCCAAGAAAAATGATATAGTTGCTAAGTTGTTGGAAATAGTTCTGACAACCTTTGTTCTTTTAAAACTTTTGCAAAAAAGGAGATATGTATGAAATTGCTAAAAAATGCATTTTTTGCGATAATGCTGGTGTTGCCGGTTTTTGTTTTTTCAAAGGGTGTGTATGCTGACGGGTATAATCCTTTTCAAAATTATACCTCTGTAATATCGTATCCGCTATTGCAAGAAAATCAACCCGTTTCCTATACTGTACCATCAACTCAATTTACAGGTCAGATAGTGGAAGTGGAGTTCTGGCCTTGGAAATCTGGGGCTTGGAATTTGAGAGTTTGGAATCAGTCTTTTTGGGATTATGGCGATGATTTGGGTAATCCTCCGGCTGGTGCAGCTGTTGAATATGCTTGGAAAGACATCAACAACGGTAATACATGGAATGTATGGAAAACCACTGTTATAGTATTTCCATTCTGGGAAGATACTTATCTTTTTAGCGGCAGTCCGAGTATTGCTTATCGTATTCGAATGGCAAGCTTGGATGATGCAGGTGAAAGATTGCAAATTTCAGCAACACCGCAGTAAAAGAGCTGAGACCACAGCTGAATATTCAGCTGTGGTCTCAATTAAATTAAAATTTATGCAAATACAGAAATAAAATGAAAGATTTTTTTAAATTTAACAAACAAAAAGTAATAATTGCTTTAATATATGTATTCATCCTTTCTATTATAGGTGGGTTTTTCTTCAAATATAACTTTAACGCAGGTGTTGCTAAAAATACAATTCTTTCAGGTTTTGTTTATCCTGTGGAAGTTCTATTCACTATTGTTTTTCAGCCATTTCTTGACGCAGAAAAGATTCAGAGCAGTGTAATGTACAAAGCATTTTTTGTTATTTTCAGCTCAGCTTTTGTGTTGTTGTTAAAGATATCTTATTATTACACTGTTGCTTGTTTTATCTTTTGGATCAAAAATAAAATTGTTGGAGAAAAGAACATACAAGCTTTAGAGGAAGAGTAATTTCATTTTAAAAACTCTTATTGTAATACAGGGAGAGTTTTTTATTCAGCGAAGACAGAAGTAAGTTTTACGCTAAAAAGGAATACGAAGTCACTAAATACATTATGGATAATCCGAGCGGTGATGATGCTCTTGATATGGTTGACGAGTATGAAGCTACCTATGATGAATTATTTGGGATAGACTTTCCAGAAAGTAAAAGAGAGCCATTAAGAGAGAATCACTATAGAGCAATGACAGAAAATATAAAGGTTGATCGCCTTTATGAGGCTAAGGAGATAACCAAAGAGGAGTATGCAAAAATAATGCAGGAAAACTTTGACAAGTATTTTGTTGATGCTCATAAAAAACTTCTTAGTGATGAAGAATTTGCATTGCTTTTTGATGGGCATACCAAAGACACTGTAGATCATGGATATTGGGACTTTAATCTAGTACTTGGAGTTTTTGAGTAATTGTTAATTAATAAAAAAGCCCCGCTGATCTTGCGGGGCTTAAAATTTATGATAGATCATATAAAAAAACATTTATAATAAGTTTAATTGTTTCATCCGTTTTACTGTTTTTAGTTTTTGGATTAAAACTAGAACTGCCATTTCAATTATATACGCCATTTTTCATGGATATGTTTGGCATTTCTTTTTGGGTTATTTTAGGTGGTCTTATTTACGGATTTTTTATAGAAGAAAATCAAATAACTAAGTATTTAAAGGTGGCTTTTATTGATTCTTTAATATTAGGGGTTGTGCTTTATTTAATGGCAAGCTTTTTCTTTTTTATAACAATTGGTGAATTTTTTAGTGTGATTGGTATTGTGTTTTTGGCAGTGTTTTATTTTGTTGGTTTTGTTTTAGGTATTTTTCCAAAATATATTAAATCTCTTTTTTCAAAATCTAATAAGTCTGAGTAGCTTTTTGCAGTCCAACGAAGCACAAAAAGTCTAAAACCAAAATAAAACTCGGTTGAGGTGTGCTTCGCACTACACGGAAAGTGGTGAAATGAAAGGAGATGATAGATGTTAAAAATTATTTATAAAAACTTTTCCCCGGAATAAACTTGCACCCCCCCCCTAAAAAAATGATATAGTTACTTTGTTGCTAAGATCGGATTGGCAACTTTTTAGTTCTTTAACAACTTAATAAGAGAGGTGAATATCATAGAAATATTTTAGAATGTTTTTTATTGCGATGTAAAATGTGTTATGATCACCTTAATCTGTAAACTACCATTAACTAAGGAGTAATTTATGAAGAAAATGAGTTTGATGTCTGTAATTATTATTTTGTTGGTCGCTGGGATATCCGTTTCTTGGGGTGTCACACAAAAAAACCAACAAGGTACGTTTAATGTCCCTAACTTAACGTATGTTGAACATGGTGTTATCTACGAATCAAATCCTGCTATTCAGGATGATAATTCGACAAGAAAAAGAATTGATGACATCGATCAGATCGTGTCTGATCACAGTACGTCAAAAGTTCTTTTTCTTAAAAAAAATCAAGAGTGGAAGCTTGGTACTGAAGCTAGTGGATCTTTCGATCTATGGCTTTTTGATAGTGCTCTTAGCAAGTCTTATATGGTATATAAAGACGTTAAGGATGCCGATATTTCGACATCAGGCGACCTGATTGCCGCTGCTGTTGATTATCCAAGCAATGAGATCAGTATTGTAACAAACAAGGGTGAGCTTGTAAGTAAGGTCGGTGTTCATGGGACATCTCCTTTATTTTCCGCTGATGGAAAATTATTAGCTTACTACAAGTTGGCTGATTACGGTGAGGGTCAGGATTTATTCTTTAATGCTAAGGGTATTGCACTGTACAGCATTGAAACTGGCAAAGAAATTCTTGTTACAGATAATTCTGAGGATTTTTCGCCGATTGCTTTTTCAAGTGATCTTAAAAGTCTTTATTTTATATCTGGTAGACCTCAAGCAGATAACCCGATGAACCATATAGCATCTCTCTGGGTTGTTAGTATTGACGGAAAAAGTTCTCCTGTACAACTTACTAACTTGGATGGTCTTGTTATGCCTCCATATTTCAGCAAGAATGCCCTCTGGTCTACTGATGGAAAGAGTGTTATAGATAGCGATGGCAGTGATGTCTGGTTATTTAGTTTTACTGAAGCAAATTCTCCACCAACCATAAACCGTCTTTCCTCAGGAAGCTCTCCAAAATGGATAGAACGTGATCATGTAATCGCATTTCGTGACGGCGGAAAGTGGCACACCCTCAACATCAATCGCTAACTCACAACTGCATAAGGAGTTTTTATGAAAAAGTTCACACTTTCAAGTATGTTTTTGTTTTTCCTGTCTTTCATGGGGGTGGCTCAGGCTACAACATTGTATCGTTTACCTCTTGCGTCAAATCCTGGATATTCTGCATGGTTTGATCATGATTCAAGTGCGGATATGCTTCGTTATGACGGTAATACATCCGTTCCATACGATGGACACAAGGGAACAGACTTTGTCGCAACCACAGGCACGTCTGTTTATGCTGGCGCTAGTGGCTCCCTGTATTACAGATACGACGGATGTTACGATAAAGGTAATCCTTTATGGAGTTCAAGTTGTGGTGACGGAGGATATGGTAATCATGTCCGCATAGAGCATTTAGACGGTCACGTTACAATGTATGCTCATATGGAGATTGGTACTCCTGTGTGGTATCAATCTATACTATGCGGTGGGTATGTAGGACAGTTTGGTGCATCAGGCTATGTCACTGGACCACATCTTCATTTTGAAATGTGGCCAAGTGCTACATATGGCAGCTTTATAGATTTTTTTGGTGGCAATTACAGTAATGGTGGTTTTAGTTACTGGAAAAATCAAAATGGAGGATGGCCAACCACACAATGCCAATAAATAAATTTGGTAGTTAAACTGCCAAAACAAGATAATAAGTTTAGTGATTTATTTTAAAGACTGACCGATTGGTCAGTCTTTTTTATTTTGGTTAACGATAAGCCATGTTGGTGGTTAATTGACTCCAATTGGGTTGATTCATATGTCATTGGCAAGCACTTTTTTAGTGACGTTGCTCTTAAAAACGGAGGTTATCACGGTACAGCGGCTTATTTAGGAACGTGGAATTAGTGATAGCTTGAAAGAAGCTTGACCTTTCTGAGGGGGAATCTTATTATAAAGTGATCCCCCTTCTTTTTTTAAAATATAAAAATACATGAAGTTTTTTTCTAAAAAAAGTATATTTGCTATTGTATTGTTTGCAGTTTTAATAACTGCAGGCTTTTTATTTTATCCAAAAAACCATCCTGAAATTGCAAGTGATATTATGACAGAAATAGGCAAAGATTATCACATAGAAACAAAAGATGGCATATCCTTGGATATTCCCAAAAATTTGCAAATTGAAATAGAACCAGTCATTTTTTCAAATGGTTACACATATTATTTAATTGTACCGAAAGGGGAAGATTACACTTCTGAGAATAAGATAAGTTTTTATATTTTTCAAGAAAATACACATAAAAATTATACTTGCTGTTTGGGATATATGGGGCACATATATTATTATGGAGATGGGGCTGTTGATCTAAGTGGGGTGCATGAGGGAAGTTTGCGAAATTATAAAACACTTGAAGCGGATGCTAAATTTAACTATGGAAGATTTCCGCAATTTACTCATTATGTTTTTGATGTGATTCCAAGAAAAGGTGTTTCTGTAGTTTCATTTGCATATACAAGAAATAGTGATAATCCAAATCAAGACATGGATAAAGTATGGGAATCAATTAAAAATTCTTTGTACATACCTGATAAGTTTCTTAAAAAGACTTATGGCGATGTTAGCTTACCCATTGTTGAGTAGTCTTTATGCAGTAATTCAACGAACCTAGATTCTAGAAATTAAGATATTTTTTTTACCTAAATTTTTCTATTGCCTCGTTCAACATCTCGCAGTAAAGGTTCAGGCCTATCCGGTTTATGGTTCCGGATTGTTTTTGTTTTCAAGCGAGTGAGCAAAATGTGAAGCCGAGCAAAGCGAAGGTTTGCATTTCCGAAAGAGCGCAGAAAATACAGGTTCAATACCTCGGAGCTTGCTCCGAAATTGAGTGAGCGTAGCGAGGTCTGCGTAATACCCCGCATGCTTGCATCGGGGAACCTTTATTGTATTGACATTGTATTGTAAAAACAATACAATAATAATATAAAAATTTAATTAAAGATCATGAGCGCAAAAACAAAAAAAACTGAATATGTTCAGGTTAGGATAGATCCGAAAACAAAAAGGGAGGCCAGGAAAATTTTAGAGAATATAGGCATGGACACATCAACCGCAGTGAATATATTTTTAAAACAAGTTGTAAGTACAAAATCTTTCCCGGTGAGTTTAGGCAGGACAGCGAATGGTTTTACTCCTGAGCAGGAAGCGGAAATGATAAGAGAAACGGAGTGGGCGCTAAAGCATGGAAAGAGTTATTCTTCTGCAAAGGAACTTCATGATGATATCTTCAAAAAATAAATGTACGAAATAGTACGGTCTAAAAAATATAGAAGATCTATCAAGAAGCTCAAAGCGTCAGGCTCTTTTAGTGAATATGAGTTTGATAAAGTTATAGATATATTGGCGACAGGTGAGACTTTGCCTAAAAAACATCAAGACCACGCTCTGTCTGGAAGTATGTCAGGATATCGTGAATGTCATGTAAAAAGCGATCTTTTGTTGGTTTATTACAAGGAAGATAAAGTTTTAATTTTGGTGCTTGTGGATATTGGGTCGCATTCAGATTTGTTTTAAAATAATATGCTTATAATAATGTATGGAAATATGGGTGTTGGAAAGTCAACCCTGGCAAAAGCGTTTGCCGAGAGTTTTGATTTTGAGCTTGTGCAATTTGATCCTCTGGTACCGCCTGTAACTGGTAAGGAATATATGTATGGTGATAATAATGAATTTTTACTTTCTGACGAAGATATAGATGAAGTGCATTTAAAAATGCGGATTACGGCAAAAGAATTCTTAGAAAAAGGGAAAAGTCTTGTTATGGAATCAATGTTTTTTAAAGAACAACGCAAGAAAGCTGTTTTACTTGCTGAGAATAGGGGTGTTAGGTGTTTTTTAATAAAAGTTGTATGTGATGAAAAAGAAAATATAAAAAGAATTAAAGATCGTTTTAAAAATAATAGACAGTCAGCGGGGGAGAAACTTTTTTTAGAAAATAAAAATTTGTTAAATGGTGATCCTTACGAGAATTTTGTGATAGATACGACAAGAAAAGGCATTAATCAATGCGTGGAAGATGTCGCCAAAAGAGTTGGTTTAAAATAATTTTTTAATTCCTATTCCTCTCAATCGCTTCATTCAGCATTTCACAATACAGGTTCAGCCCTATCTGGTTTATGGTTCCGGATTGTTTTTTGCCGAGGATGTTTCCGGCGCCGCGGATATCAGAAGTTAATGTGCTTGACTATATCTTTCAGTAATATATAATACTAAACGTACAATAAATTGTACGTTTAGTATTAAGTTATAATAATATGCTTACAAAAATAAAAAAGAACATTGGAGTGACTGAGTTTAGAAAAGATATTTCGAAATATTTAAAACAAGCAAAGGATGAGCCTGTGGTTGTTTCTTTAGATCGCGGAAAGGAGCAGAGAGTTGTTTTGAGTGCCGAGCTTTATAATAGTTTTATTGAGTCCTCTGAGGATTATCAAGATGCCAAGGAGCTTATGAGTCTTAAGAAGGAAGATAACGGGGAAAGGATGAGTTGGGAGGATATAAAGAAAAAATGGATCTGCAAATAAAGAATGAGCTTTAAAGTTGAATTTACAAAAAAGGCTTTGAAGGAATTTAATTCTCTTTCGGAAAGGGATAAGGTTTTTGTTGCTTTGTTTTTTGATAAGCTGGAAGAAGATCCTTTTTCCGGCTCTCAAAATATAAAAAAACTAAAAAACCCGTTTGAGGGTTACAGAGGAAGAGTAGGGAAATTTCGAGTTTTGTTTGTATTGGAAAAAAATAAGATAATAACAATTTACTCAGTAAGGCACAGAAAGGATGTTTATAGATAGTTTTTTATTTTCAAGCGAGAGAGTGAAATGGAAGCCGAGCAAAGCGAAGGTTTACATTTCCGAAAGAGCGCAGAAACTACAGGTAAACAAACCTTTATTTTCAAGCGAGAGAGTGAAATGGAA
>Ga0114931_10005821_pt1 | contig 15235 bp, 9 predicted proteins | sample 2SBtaG_FD_89579 | JGI IMG/M metagenome (GOLD analysis project Ga0114931, IMG submission 89579) | Deep subsurface microbial communities from Kolumbo volcano to uncover new lineages of life (NeLLi) - 2SBTROV14_V59a metaG | ecosystem: Environmental > Aquatic > Marine > Volcanic | place: Kolumbo...
AAGCCGCAACGGCAACTGACCGAGGCGGCGGAAAAGCGCCTCTCCGCACTACAGGAGTTCACCGCCCTCGGCGCCGGATTTCAGCTGGCGATGCGCGATATGGAAATCCGGGGCGCCGGCAACCTCCTCGGCCCGGAGCAGCACGGCAACATCGCCGCCGTCGGCTTCGGCCTCTACTGTCAAATGATCGAAGAGGAGATTCGCCGCCTGCAGGACGACGCCCCCGCCGAGTTCCGGCTGCCGGCCGTCTCCCTGCCCGTGCCGACGCTGATTCCGCAGAGCTATATGCCCACCGAGGGCCTGCGAATCGCCGGCTATCGTCGGATCGCCGGCTGCCGCACCGAGGCCGACGTCAGCGCCGTGCAGGAGGAATTCGAGGACCGTTTCGGCGACCCGCCCCGCTCCGTCTGGAATCTGCTGGCGATCATGCGGCTGCGCCTGCGCTGTCTGCCCGCCGGCGTGGCCCGCATTCAGGCAGACGAGGCCAAGGCCACCCTCTGGCTGGCGCGCAAACTGGACTCGCGCCTCATTCGCGAGCTGCGGCGCGAGGCGCGGCGGGCGCGCTTCCTCCCGGATCGCATCGAGCTGTATCACGACGGCAATCCCCTGCGCCCGGTGGAGAATTTGATTGACGCCTTGGCCAGCCGCGGCGGTCAGCGGGCGGTCGCCGCCGTTCAGAAGCAGTTGCAGGCGGCGGAGAAGCTGGCGGAATTGACCGCTGCTCGTTGACCCGCCGTGGCCTGAGGGAGGAGAGCGTGAAGCCCACCGCCGAGACCCCGCCCGCCGGCCCGCCCCTCCGCTGCGACACCTGCGGCCGAATCAGCGACCGCCTCTCGCGCGTCGTGATCGAGCCGGGTTACAATCGCGCCAACGCCCGCCCGCTGTGGAACTGTCCCGCGTGCTTCCAACGCAAGAATCAGCAGCGTCGCCAGCCTCCCCGGCGCCCGACCCAAGACTGACGCGGCCGAATTGGCTTTACCGGCTGGTTCGCCCCTGGGCGGGGCCGCTGTTTCGCCTGGTGTTCTGGCTCCTAGGCGGCTTTCGAGCTGAGGGGGCCGGGCAGGTTCCCCGGAGCGGGCCGCGCCTGATCGTCTCCAATCATCTGAGTCTGGCCGACCCCTTCGCCACCTTTGCCGCCCTGCCAGTGGCCGCCTGGTATATGGCGGAGGAGGAGCTGTTCGGCTCCCGCTGGTCCACGGCGATCCTCCGGTTCGCGCTCACCTTTCCGGTGAACCGGGGCGGCGCGGATCGCCGGGCGCTGCGGCGGGCGCTGCAACTGCTGGCCGCCGGCGAGCCCCTTGTCGTCTTCGCGGAGGGCGGCATCGCGCTCAGCGGCCGGCTGGAGCCCCTGCGCCCCGGCGCGGCCTTATTGGCCCTCCGATCCGGCGCGGTGGTCATCCCCGTGGGCATCTCCGGGACGCAGCGGGTCCTGCCGCCGGGAGGACGTCGGCTGCGGCGGGCGCCCGGGGGCGTTACAGTCCGAATCGGGGCGCCGCTCGATTTGAGCGAGATGCCGGCGGACCTTTCCCGGCGGGAGCGCGAGCGCTGGGTCACGGCGCGCCTGAGCGAGGCGATCGCCGCCCTGCTGCCCGAGGATCAGCAGCCGATGCCGGACGAGGCCGGGTGATTCGGCTCAGCGGCCCGGCTCTTCGCCGATTACCCGAACCTCCGTCTCCAACCGGACGCCGTGCGCTTCGAAGGCGCGCTGCTGCACATACTCGATCAGCGCCAGGACGTCAGCGGCTGTGGCCCCGCCGGCGTTGACGATGAAGCCGGCGTGCTTGCGGGAGACCTCGGCGCCGCCGATGCGATGCCCCTTGAGGCCCAGACCCTCCACCATGGGGCCGACGTACTGCCCTGGCGGCCGCTTGAAGACCGAGCCGGCGCTGGGCATGGACAGCGGCTGCATCGCCTCCCGCCGTCGGGTGAATTCCGCCATGCGCGCCCGAATCGCCTCCGGGTCATCCGAGTGCAGTTGCATTGCGACGTCCACGACGATCCAGCCCCGACCCTGCAGTGCGCTCCGTCGGTAGCCGAAGTCCATCTCCGCCGGGGAGAGCGTCTGCAGCCGGCCCGCGTCATCCACCGCACGCACCTGCGTCACGACTTCCTTCATCTCCCCGCCGTAGGCGCCGGCGTTCATGATGACGCCCCCGCCCAGCGTGCCGGGAATCCCCACGGCGAACTCCAGGCCGGAGAGCGAGACGCGGGCCGCCGCCTGCGAGACCTCCGCCAGCAAAGCTCCCGATTGCGCCACGCCCGCCTCCCCGGCAAACTCCACCGCCGCCAGGTTTTCCGCCACCTTGAGCACCACCCCGCGCAAGCCGCCGTCTCGCACCAGCAGATTGCTGCCGTTGCCGAGCACCGTCAGCGGATACCTCCGCTCGCGCACGTAGCCGACAATCTGCTGCAGATCCTCGACCGTCCGGGGGAGCAGCAGCAGGTCCGCCGGTCCGCCGATTTGAAAGGAGGTGTGCCGCGAGAGCGGCTCGTCGCGGCGAATCTCGGTGTCAGTCAGCAGGGAGAACAACTCGCGCCCGATGCCGGGGGCCATCGCAGCGGACCAAGGCTGTCCAGCCGTCGGTTCCGCACGATCCGCGGTGGATGATTTCGCCATGGAGACCGGATTCCGGATGAAGGTTTCTAGCTCGCGCTCACAGCCTCGCCGACGGTGGCGAACAGCGCCGGCACGGACCCGCCGCTCTCCGAGGACCAGCGTTCGGCGATGCTGGCGCACCGACCGGCGGATCCGGCGGCGATTCGCAAGACCTGCCGATTGCTCTCCGCGTGAGTCGCGATCTCGCTCAGCACTTCAGACGGGTTCTTCGGCCAGCCCTGCAAGGAGGTCAAATCCAGCGTCACGCGCCGGCGCAGCGGGCCCTGCAGATCGTCGAGCAGATCACGCGTCGCCTGGAGCAATCGCTCCCGAGAGCCCGCCTCCCAGACGCCCTTCCAGCTAATGATGTCCCAGCCGTCTCGATAATGGTATTCGATGGCCGGGCCCGGCGCCGGCGGCGGGGTGATCGAGAGCGGTTGCAGGCCCCTCTCCGGCGCGGCGCCGGCAGCTGGGCGCTCGCCGCCCACCGTCAGCGAGACCAGCGCGTCCTTGATGGCGGGATTCCGGCTCGGATCCAGGGCGGCGCGCAAGTCGCTGGCCAACTTGTGAATCTGATTGCGCGCCTCCTCACAGGCGCGCAAGGCGTCGGCGGCGGCCTGTTGCGCCCCTCCGGCTGCCTCGTCCCGGCGGCGCTCGACCAGCCCGTCGTTAATCTGCCGAACTGCCGCCCGCAGCCGCTCGGACATCGCGGAAGCGCGGTGCTCGGCCTCGATGAGGCGCTTCACCGCCGCGCCCACATCACGCCGATAGTGACGCAGGATGAGCAGCGCCGCCCCGAACGATAGGGCGGTCGCCGCCGCCATGATCGCCAGAGCAATACGGAACAGCAGGAGCCACTGTTCTTCGTTGACGTGGAGTTCCATCGCGCCTCGTCCGCGGGCCCCGGCGACTCCGGGGGCCTCCCTGTGCTTAGGATAGTCGGTTCGTCAAGCCGCCGACCGCCGGCGCAACGCCGCGTCGGCGAGGGCTATTCCTGTCGCCGCCGGCGCGCCCAGCGAAGCAGATCGGGCAATTTGGCCAGGGCTGCCTGAATTCGTAGTTGTTCGCGATGCGGACGCGCCGGATTGCCGGAGACCACACTGCCGGCTGGCAGGTCCCCCCAGACACCCGCCTGCCCGCCCACGCGACAGCCGTCCCCGATGGTCACCCCGGGATTGACGCCCACCTGCCCGGCCAAAACAACGCCGCGGCCCAGCCGCGCGCTCCCCGAAATCCCCACCTGAGAGACGATCATGCAGCCCTCTCCGATCTGCACATTGTGCCCAATCTGCACCAGGCAATCTATCTTCGTGCCCCGGCCGATCACGGTATCGCCCACCGTCCCCCGATCAATGGTGCTGTTCGCCCCGATCTCCACATCAGCCTCGATCCGCAGGCCGCCAACGTGGGGAATCTTGACCCATTGCTCGCCGTCCCACTCGTAGCTGAAGCCGTCGGAGCCCAGGACGACGCCGGCGTGCACCCGCACGTTGGACCCCAGCCGCACCCCCGAATAAGCATGCACTCCCGGCCCCACGAAGCACCCGTCCCCCACTTCGACGCCCGCCTCCAGGCTCGCCTGCGGAGCCACCTGCACGCCCCGCCCCAGTCGCACACCGGGACCGAGATAGGCCAGCGGGCCAATCTGACAGCCCTCGCCGAGTTCCACGTCGGCCTCGAGGACGGTGGAGGGATGCACGCCCGGCGTGAGCGGTGGCTCCGGATGGAAGAGACGCAGGCACCGCGCGAAAGCCAGCCGTGGTTGGGCCGCCAGCAGGCACGGGGGCGCCTCCGGCGGCAACTCCAGGTCCGGGGGGACGATCCAGGCGGCGGCCGGGCTCGCCAGCGCCGCGTCCAGATACTTCTTCCCCTCGATACGCACCAGAAAACCGGGCTGCACGTCGTCCAGCGTGCCGGCGCCGCAGAGCCGGATGCTCCCGTCCCCCCGATGCTTCAGCCCCAGCGCCTGCGCCAGATCGGCCAGGCGGTAATCGCGGGTCCTCGAAGCCGGCGCGCTGTTCATCGGACGGAGGCCGCTCGCGTTCCGGTGGCCACCGCCAGCCGCTGGCGCAGCCGGGGAATGAAACTTGCCGTCGCCTCCCGCAGCGCTGGACGCTCCTGGTGAAAGACGGGGGTCACCGCCGGCGCCCGCTGGCGGGCCAGGCTGACGACCAATGCCTGCACTTCGCGGTCCACGTGCCGCCGGAGCCGCGCCCGGGCGCCCGACTGCGCCGCCCCATCGCCCGGAGCGGATCGTACCTCCTCCCTCGGTGGGCCGTCCGAGCCGAGCGTCGCCGCCCGCAGCTGCAGCGATTGCAGGGCGCCGTCGTCGGTCGGCGGCGCGGGCGGCGGCTGGCGGGGGGCGGCAGGGCGCGGCTCCGCGTGGATCTCGGCCTCCAACTCTTGCAGTCGCCCCCGCAGGCGGGAGATGGCGGCGGCCACCTGGGCATCGCGCTGCTGACGCAGCCGGCGGAGGGCCTGAAGATCCGGCCCCGGCGTCCGCGGACGCTCCGGGGTCAACAGCCGGGCGAGCACCGGCAATTCTTGCTGCTCCACCTCTTCAATGTCTTTCCGAATGGCGGCCGCGGCTTGCTGACGGCGCTGTCGCTGGGCCGGGGTGAAGAAAAACGCCTCGGACTCGCCGCGCGGCTCCAGGGAACTGAGCTGCAGTCGGAGCCGCGCCAGCCGACCCAGAAGCGGCTGAATCCGTTGCAAATAACGATTCAGGGCGGCGTCATAATCGGGCTGTGCAGCCTCCCGGGCCATCTCTCGTATTCGGGCGGACGCCTCCGAGTATGCCTCGTCCGCCGCCGCGCCGGCCCGACGCTCTTCTAGGTGAAACTGTTCAGCCAACTCCGCTCGCGCCCGCTGAACGGCTGCCTCTAGCTCCGGCCCGGCGCTGGCCGGAGGAGCTTCAACGTCGGGGAGGGCCACTGCCGTGGGCGCCTCCGGACGGGCGACTTCCGAGCCCGACGCGGGTAGGGCAAGGCGCCCGGAGGGCTCGGGGCGTAGCCGGCTCCAAGCCGGATGCAGGTATCGCAAGCGGGCGAGATTGACAAACACCCGCTCCGGCGGTGGCCGCCGGGTTGCACAACCGCTCAGCGCCGCAGCCGTCACCGCGATCACGGCCGCCAAGCCAGCCGGCGCCGCCGCAGTCGCCGCTGGAGCCGGGGTGTGGCCATTGAGTGGCTCCTAACCTGCCCGCCCGGGGCGCGCCGCCCTTATTTTGGCAGCTTCTGCAGCACTTCGGTCGTGAGATCCGTGCCCCCAACGATGATGGCTGAGCGGTCAATGACTACAGTCATCCCGTTCGACTTCGCAACTTGGTTTATGATGTCCGTGACATGCTGCCGCATTTTCTCCAGCAGGTCGAGCTGCTTTTTCTCCAGCTGAGCTTGCAGCTCTGCGCGCTGGTTCTGCAAGTTCTCAATGGCGGCAGTGCGGATGTCTGTGAGTTGCTTGAGGCGATCATTTTGCGCCTTCGTTGGTTTCTCTACTTGTGAGAGCCGGTTATACTCTTTGTCAATCGCCACCGACTTCTGACGCAGGGCCTCAATTTTCCGCTTCTCGGCGGCGCTCACCTTGGGCTTGGCTTCGAGGGCCTGCAGGGTCCGGCGCTCCGCATCGCTAAGGTAGCGGCTGCGCGACAACTGCTTCAACTGGCCATCAAGCCGGGTTCGCTCCGTGTTGGCCTGTTGTTCCATGGCCTTCCAGGTGGCGGTTTCCTTGAGCTTCTCGGTGACCTGGCTCAAGTCCACATAGCCAATGCTCGAGGCATCCAATTGGGCGGGACGCTTGTTGCCTTTGGCGCTGGCGGCAATGCCCGGCAACGTACTGATCCAAACCACTGCCAGGGCAAAGGCGCCCAAGCCAGCCACTATTCGTACTCTGCTCATGACGGGTCCTCCGGAGGTCAGACGCTCGGCGGCCTGACCAGCGCGTGCTTGTGGTCCAATTCTACCAATAATCCGCCGGGGAGGCCAGTGCCGGGATCGCCCCCGGGCGCCGGGGCAGCCTCCTAAAAGGCGTGTCCGAAGCTGAAGTGCGTTCGCGTCCCTTCGGAGCCAAGGCCGAAGTCGAGCCGAATCGGCCCCACCGGGGTCGCCACCCGGACGCCAACGCCAATACTGGCCCGCGGTTGGAAACTGTCGGATTGGGTGAAGTCAGTGCGAAAGGCTTTGCCGGTGAAGCGGAACTCCTTGGGAGAGCCCCAGGCATGGCCAGCGTCGGCGAAGATCACTCCGACGATCTTCTTCAACAGCGGTCGCCGATACTCGACGCTGGCGAGGAACATATTCTTGCCCCAGAAGCGGTCCTCGCGATAGCCGCGCAACGTCTGCGAGCCGCCCACGAAGAACTGCTCGAAGAAGGGAACGTCCCCGGCGGTGGCGCCGGCCAGCACCCGGATGGCGATCACTTGCACCGTTTCCGATTCCTGTTGCCGCTTCGGCTCCTTGCGGGCTTTGATGCTCTTCAACCTGAAGTAGCGACGATAGTCTATGCTGCCCTTGTCGAACAGCGAGGAACTGAAGCTGGAGGTCTTGCTGTTGGTGTCCAGTGTGGCGAAGCCGATCTCGTTGTTGAAGGCCTTGACGCCGCCGCTGGTGGGGTAGTTGGGATAATCGCGGGTGTTCTTCTCCACCCGGCCGCCGAAGGCGAAGACGCTGCCGTCCTGTGGCGGCACGCCGACACCGACGGGCAGGTTGCCGGTGTTCACCCGCTCGCCGCGGACGTGGAGGCTGGCCGGCCACCCGAAGGGATGCCCGAAAGTGATCCGGGCCCCCAGATGGCGCTCAAAGAACCGGTCGTCGTCGAAGCGGACGCCGCGCCGGCCGCCCAGGTTGGTCGAGAAACGGAAGACTAGTCGGTCAAAGACGCTGACGGTCATTGACGTGTGATTGGCCAGCAGCCAGGGCTGGAAGAAAGTGAAGTCGAAGCTGGGCGACCCGTCGGTGCCGAAGGCGCCTTGCTCCACCGAGAGCCGGAGACCGATGCCCTTGCCGTGAAAGTTGCTGTCGGATAGCTCCGCCCGGCCGAGCAGATTCTGCCGGGCGCTGAACCCGGCGCCTACCGAGATCTGCCCGGTGCGCTTTTCAGTCAACACCCAGGTGATCACCACCGTCTGCTCGGTGGTGATGTCCACCTTGGGGTCAATCGTCTGGAAATGGCCCAGCCCCTGTAAGGCCCGGAAGTCCTTGGAGATTTGATTCTGGTTGAACAGTACGCCCTCGCGCTGGGACAATTCCCGGAGGACGACGTAGTTGCGCGTCTTGTGCCGCGAGACAGTGCGGATGACGTTGCCGTCCTTGTCCTTGATCTCCCGGCTGGGCCACTGGATGATGACTTGACCCACCTTCAATTCCGTGATGATCATCCGCAGGACGCCGTCTCGCAGGAACTCCGGTGCGCTGCGGTTGTCCGAGACTCGGACGAGGTAGCCCTTGTCAGAATAGAGATCGTTGACCTTGGTCAGCGCTTCGGACCAGGTCACTGCATTGAAGACTTCACCGACGCGGACGCCGCTGATTTCGGCCAGTTGCTCGTCGCTGTAGAGGCTGCTGCCGGTGAAGGTCAGCGAACTAAGGACCGGAAACTCGCGGACGACGAAAATGACCCGGACGCCGTTGGGCACGTTCTGCACCGTCGGTGGGCTGACAGCCTGAAACCATCCCAGGGCCTCGATGGCGCGCCGATCTCGTTCCAGCCGCTCGAGAGACACTTCGTCGCCAACTTTGGTGGCGAGGACGGCGCGGATGGAGGCCTCGTTGATTCGCTGATTGCCGCGAATCTCGATCTGGGCAACTCGCAAGGCTTGGGCGGAGCTTGCCGCCGGAAGCGTGAGGAGCGCGGAGAACGCCAGGAGCCAGGGCAACGCTCGGCGGGTCGCAACGCGAAATCGGTCCATCGGCATAGGTCCCCTGCTTGTCTGCCCGAACCAGGTCGGGCCCCGCTCAATTCTGGCCCGCAGTCGGCGCTGACGTCAAGTTCGGAGGTAGGCTTTCAGCTTCCTTCTTAGCATCAGGCGACCGCGGTGAATGCGTGTTTTCACGGCCTCGAGGCTAAGCTGGGTGATCTCGGCGATCTCCTGGTAGGACAGTTGCTGCAGGTCGCAGAGGATGATCACCATGCGGTAGTCCGCCGGCAGCAGCCGGATGGCCCGCAGCACGTAGCGATAGGTCTCGTTCTTGATGAAGACTTCCTGCGGCGACTGGCCCCAGTCGGCGACTTCCAATTGCCGGGGCGGTTCTTCGTGGCCGCCTGGCGAGCTGTCCAGGGAGGGGCCTTCCAGGGATCGCCGCCGGTCTCGCTGGCGAAAGCGGTTTTTGCACTGGTTCATGGCAATCTGGCAGAGCCAGGTTTGCACTTTGCACTCGCCCCGGAAGGTCTGGAAGCTGCGACAGGCGTTGAGGAAGGTTTCCTGGGTGAGGTCCTCCGCCTCGTCCCGGTCGCCGATCTGGCGGAGGATCAGGTTGAAGATTTTCCGTTCGTACTTCTGGAGAATCTCCGGAAAGGACAAGTCGCGGTCGGCGTCCACGATGGGCGCGGCGGCTTTGGCGCCCTCCCGGTCGGCCGAAGAAGCGGGCGCGGCGCCCCGCAGGGGAAGGGCCGCCGCAGCCTCGCCGGCGCCGACCACCGGAGTGCGCTCCCCGCCCTTGCCTCTCTTGGATGTGCCCATACTACCTGCTGAATTGGCCACCACCGGCGAGAGGGAATCGTCGGCCGGGTGTTGTAATGCCTGCGGTGAAGATTCCTGGCCTCTATCCGGCTGGAGCGCTCGGCCTCGACCCCTTAAAAGGCCAGGGCGCCTCCAAAAAAGAGTATTTGGTCCTTATTGAGCCGATCGTCTCGGTAGCCGAACCGCAGCCGCGGCGTCAGCCGATAGTACAGCTCAAGTTGTTGCCGTTCCTCCCGGGTGGCGCCGCCCACCGTCTGGCTAAAGGCGATGTAGAGTTCGCCAAGGATTCGCTTCACTCCCCGGATGACCACCGGGTTGCGAGCCCCTCCCAAATCCAGCGAGAGCGATTCCAGCTGAAAAAGCTCTTCCACGGATCTAGTCAGCCCGCCGACGACGGCCGAGCCCCCGGTGGCGAACAGCAACTGTTGCAGTTGTTGGCCGGCGCCTGCCTGTTCGTTAGCCCCGCCGGAGACGATTCCTTCCAGCCCGATTTGCTGACGCACTAAGGCGTTGACCTTCTGGGTCGGCAAGGGCGGTTCGGTGCGGGCCACGATCCGTAAACCGCTGTTCCCGGCGACCGTCAACGGGCCGACAGCCGCCTCCGGCCCGCTCTCGCGCAAGGGCGCTGGTCGCGCCGGCGAAGCGCCTCCCAGGCCGCCGGTGAGGTTGACGATCAGGTTGTATTCCCTTAGCTCGGCGTCAATGCCCTGCCGCGTCCGGACCCGGCCCCGCCCTTCCAAATCTACTCTTACCATCGGTCGGTCCGCGGCGACGCGGCCTTCACCGCCAGTCTGGACGATGACGTCGCCGTCCACCTTCAGCCGCTGCGCCGGTAGGCGGAGCACGCCGCGCTGCACGTGCAATCGGCCCCGAATTTGGGGCGTGGGAAGCGCCTTGGTGATGCGCAGTTCGCCGGTCATCGGCAGGTTGAGCAGCGGATACTGCCAGCGGCAGTTCTGCCCGAGGAAGACATGAACGTCGAACGCCGGCCGCAGGGGGTAGGGCCAGCGCTTCTTGACGTATCCGCCCGGCGGGGTGAACCGCGTGTTCTGCAGTAGGACCCCGCCGCTGATCAGCGGCCGCATCAGCGTGCCGGTAATTCGCCCGGCTGCGGCCCGCGTCGGGGAGGCCGGGCTCACCGTTTGGACGGTCGCCTGCGCCAGGCCGCCTTGCCACGGCTTGGCCAGCGCCGTCGCGACGTTGGTTTCCTCGATGCGCAGGTCATTGAGGGCCAGCGTCAGGTTCAGCCGGGGGGACAGCCGGCCCTCGGCGTCGGTCTCCAAAGTGACAAACCCCCCGCCCACGAAACCGCCCCCGGCGCTGGAGCGACCCTCGCACTGGCGGACCAGGACCCGGTCCCCCGACAACTCGAGGCGGATGTTCACATCCTGGAATTGCGTGTGCGCTTTGCCGTAGCGGACGCCGCCGTCCCGCAGATAGAAGGAGCCCCGCGTCTGCAGGTCGAGGCCCGTGCCGCCCACGACTACTTCTCCGCCCACCCGACCCTGACTGCCGGCGAAGCGATGCAGCGTCCGTCGCCAGCCGATCGTGACGTCCTCGCCCGGGCGCGGCGGCGGCGCCAAGGCCTGCAACGTGGCCAGCTCCTGTGGCGGCAGGGTGAGTTTCAGCTCCCGAGGCGCCTCGGGCGGCACCCGAAACTCCCGCCGGTCGAAGGGGAGATAGCCGCCGATCACCAGTTTGAGCAGACGACTTTCCCCACCGCCGTTCCCAGCCTCCGGGGCGCGGAGGGTCAACTCGGTGGGCGGCAAGGTCAGCCGGGCCGGGTCGCCGCTGAAGGAGGCGTTGCGAACCCGCAGGTCCGCCAGCTTCACGCCCCGAATCGAGAGGTCGCGGCCATCCAGATCAACCGTGAAGTCAGGGCGGCGATCGGCGCCGAAAGCGTGGGCGCGGAGGGCAATCTCGCCCTGCACCGGCCGGAGGGCGGCGAGGACCTGGCGGGCGCGCGGATCGGAAATCATGGCGATTCTGCTCAGCGGCAGCCGGTCGGCGGTCAGCCGCAAGTCCACGGCGCCGGGGGTGTGCGTCCCCGTCGGCCGGCGCCACTGACCGGCCAGGCTCAACGTCGCTCCCCCGGGCTCCCGCAGGTCGCATCGTTGAATGAGCAATTGCTTGGGCGTGAGGGAGAGACGCAAATCCGCATCGGCGGTGATCGGGGCCGTGGGAATCGGCGCCTGACCAGCGGGAACGGGCGGGCCCAGCCAGGTCAACTGCCGCAGGGTCGCCGTCGCCTCCACAGGGAGTTGCGCTGATCCGGCAGCCTGTCGGGCCGCCGGCGTCGGCAGGGCGAGGGCGAGGGAAAGCGAGCCGCCGGGGGAGGCGAAGGTGGCCAGCCAGCGACTGATCTGCTGCGCTTCTTCGCCGCCCGCCAGCCGTTTCGGACTGCCCCGCCACAGCTTCTGCAGCCACTCCACGCGCAGGCCGTCCAGACGCACCCTGCCGGCGACGTCCTCCAGCGATAACTTTGGCGGCCCGTCCGCCGGCCAGGCGGCGCTCAAGCGGGGCGTCGTCAGGGTAACGCCCTCGCTGACGAATCGCAAGCTCTCGAGGCTCGCCCGACCGGGCTCGTAGCGCGCCGCGAAGGCAGCTTCAGTGAACGGAACGCCGTTCACCGCCACGTCCCCGGCCTGAACCGTCAACCTGACTCTCGGCTGCGACCAACTCCCGGCGATTTCCCCGCTGAGGCGGGTGATCTGCCCGTGCACGGAGGCATACTCGAACAGCCGCGGCGCCCGGCGACGCAAGAGGGCGACCGGCCGCAGATGACTTGCCTGCACTTGCAAGGACAGCTTCAACCCGCGCAGATCGTCTGCCGTTCGGGGCAGTTGCACCGGCTCCCCGGGGGGCCGCGGCAGCTCCAGCCGGCCCGCCAGGGTCACGCGCCCCACATCCGAGGCGAGCGTCTCCCGGTCCAGATCCATCCGGCCGGTCCCCATGTCGGCGCGGGCTCGGAGGTTAACGTCGCCCAGGCGCCAATCCGCGGCGGCCACCCGCGACAGGCGGCCCTGCACCTCGAGCCGAGGGGCGCTTAGAGGTCCGGAGAAGGCGACTCGCGCCTGCCGCAACTCGCCGCTGAGCGGCGTCTCCTCCAGCGAAGCCTTCGTCATGCCGGCCAATCGCGCCGCCCGGGCGAGCAGCAGGTTGTCCACTTCGGCGACTCCCGTCGCCTGCCAGTCGGCCAGACCCGTCTCGGAGCCAGTCTTCCACACCGAGGCGTCGGCGATTCGCAGCCGCGCCGGCGGCAGGCTCAGCTCCCAGTCCAGCAAGCGCAGGGAATCGAGGCCGGCGGCCTCGACGCGCCCGCGCGCGGACGCCAATTCCAGATTGCCAGAGCGCAGGTTGTAGGCCTGCACCTCGCCGCTCGCAGTCGGTGCGGCAAGCGTCCCCCCCAGGTGCGCTCGGACCCAGGCGCGGCCGCTCAGCGAGCGCCCCTCGGGCAGCAAGCCGGCCGACGCTCGGGCGAGGTCCAGCCCCGCCGTCGTCGCCTCCAAATCGAGATCGCCGGCGGGAGAGATCGTGCCCCAGAGCCGGCCGCGCCCTCGCTGCTGCACCAGCTGCGCCGCCTCTATGCGCACGCCTTCGCGCGGATTCCACTGCGCCCGGCCGCTCACCCGCTCGACCGGCGTGTCGCCGATTTGCAGCGGGCCGGCATCCAGATAGGCCCGCGCCGAGTAGTCCTCGACGTCTCCGGAGACGATCAGATCCCCGCTGACCGGGCCAGAAATCTCCCTCGACGCCAGAGAGGAGGCCGGCGTTTGCGCCAGGTCCACATCCCGCAGGCGGGCGGCGGCGTAGAACTGCACCGGCCGAGCGCGCAAATCCGCCCACCCGCGCCCTAGGGCCTCGCCGCCGCCGAAGCCGCCGGCCGCATCCCGCACCTCCAGATAATCATCTCGCAACCGGAACTTCGCCCGGGCGCCGCTGAGCGTCAATGCCGGCTCGGCAAGGCGGGCTACGGCGGCTCGCAGATCCCCCTCCGCCGCCAGGGCGCCGTCGCGCCATTCCAGCCGGAACTGCGCCGCGGCGTCCTGCCAATCGAGCGCCGGCCGCTCGTATCGCCCCGCCGGCAGCTCCAACGTCCCCGAGGCGCGCACCTCGCGGCCCTGAAACTGCGCTTCGAGCGTCGCCTTCGCCGGACTGACCAGCGTCAGTGACTGTAGAGCGGCGTTCTCCGGTGCAAGCTTCAACAGCGTCGCCGGCGTGATGTTGGCCAGGGAAAGCTTCGCATCGCCCCTCGGCTCTCCGGCGAGATTGACCGCCCCCCGAGCCGTCAGAGCGACCTCGCTCCAGGCGCCCCGCGCGTCGAACTCGACCGTCGGCCCGGCGGACTTCAGCGTCGCCCGGCCGATGTGCAGCGCGTCTGATTGCCCGGCCAGCCCGAGCTCCAGGTCCTCGACGGTCGCCGTGCCGTCCCAATCGAGCGCCGGTCGAGCGTCGTCGCCGGCGCTCGTCGTCGCCGTGTTGCCCAGCGTGACATCGGCCACCAACCGTCCGCCGACGACCGAGGCGCGCTCCGCATCCGCCGGCCGGGCCGCCGCCAGGGCCGGTTGTCCCAGATAGCCGTACCAATACCCCAGGTCCTTCGCTTCCAGGTGCAGGTTGGCGAGCCAATCCTTGGACTCAACGTCCACGTACCCCGCAGCACGGAGCACTCCGCCATGGGAACCGGGTACCTGACCGCGCCCCTGAAGCCGCACTCGCGGATAGTCCGCTAGGTCCATCTCGCCGCTCACGCCGGCGAGACGATTGGCGACTGTGACGCCCCCGGTGCGATAGCGATCGCGCAGGTCCACGCGGAGGTTGCGCACTCGCACGATGCCGCGAAAGAGGGTGGGTTGCGCCGCTTTCTTCTTGGGCAGCAGATCCAGCAGGTTCAGGTGGCCGTGCGCATCACGGTTCGCGCGCAGATGTATGTCCTCGAGGAGCACCTTCGTCACGGATTCCAGCGGAGGCAGGCGTCGTTGCCAAATGTCGGCCCAGCGATAGCGCGCCGTGACCGCGCCAATCGTGACGACCGGCGGCCCACCCGAATCACCCGGGATTGCCACGTCAGTGAGGACGAGCCGGCCCGGCGTTTTGTACTCGATGCGACCCACCGCCACCTGCCGGCCCAGCGTCGTCCGCAGTTGCGCCAGGATGACGACGTCCAGCGAATTCCAGATGCGGAGGACCTCGCGCCGGGTCCAGATCGCGCCGCCGACGAGGACCAGCAGCAGCAGACCCGTCGTCAGCAGCCTCGCCCGTCGCTTGCCGGCTAGATTCATGCTGCGCCTCCGAATCGTGCCGCCGCCAAGGGGACCGGTACGCCGGCCGGCGAAGCGCCGGCGAGCACTGTCCTAAGGATGCCCGCCGCGGCAGCCTTCGAGAGGGGCTCGTTGTTCAAACCACAGCGGGGGCTGTAGATGCAGGCGGGACAGCCGACCTCGCAATCGCAGGCGGAGACGGTCTCCAGGGCGCGGGCGAGCAATTCGTCCAGCGTCGCAAAGCAGCGGGCGGCAATGCCCACTCCGCCCGGATAGCCGTCACAGAGAAACACGCCCGCACCGCCCAAGTCAGGATGACTGACGTCACTGACCCCGTTCAGGTCGTCGGGCTCGCACATGACGAACAGGGGCGCCAGCGCCGTCGTCACATGCTCGACGGCGTGCAGACCCCCGGCAAATTCCGTCTCTTCCCCAGGCGCAAGCCGGCGACCGCAGCCGGAGAGATCCAGCCAGGTCGCTTCAGTCTCATAGGTGGTTTCCGGCAAGTCCAAGTCCACCATTTCCAGGAGGCGGTCGCTGCCCGGCAGATGTTTGCGATAGCCGATGGTCCGCCGCGAGACCCGCACCAAGCCCAGATTCGCCGTCGCCCCCGACGGCAGCGTCCGCGTCTCGAAGGTCGCCAACCGACGAACGGCGGCCTGCACGCGAGCAATAGTATAGTAACTGAGTTCGGCCTGCCGT
>Ga0114931_10005822_pt1 | contig 15235 bp, 14 predicted proteins | sample 2SBtaG_FD_89579 | JGI IMG/M metagenome (GOLD analysis project Ga0114931, IMG submission 89579) | Deep subsurface microbial communities from Kolumbo volcano to uncover new lineages of life (NeLLi) - 2SBTROV14_V59a metaG | ecosystem: Environmental > Aquatic > Marine > Volcanic | place: Kolumbo...
CACCGCTGCCATCGTAAATAGTGCCGCCACGCAGAATGAGATCGAGCGAGGTGGATGGTGCGCAGGGCGACAAATCCAATGGTGATAAGAATGCCGATCAACAGCCGGCCGATGCCCGTATTTTCGCCCATAAAACTCTCCGGAAATTAATTATGGTGACAGTGACCCTATTTCCGGCCATTGTACTGAATTAGGGTCACTGTCACCTTAATTCCGGGCTGGCATGGGCTGACACCACGCATACTATGCTTCGAATCTGCCGCCCGGTACGGCGCGCGCGAAAGTCACTCTTGCTCGTACATAGCCTTCTGCACTGATCACCGGGTAGGTCGCACGAGACCGCGGACATTCAAGGTCATTATTTTCCCCAACTATTCGTCGAGCAAGCGGTAGTCCGGGACTGCGGTATCAACCAGCTGGCCGCGACGCAGTAACACGCGGTCGATTTGTGGTCGCGACAGAAGTTCACCGAAAGAGCGTGCGGAAAATAATATCAGATCGGCGAAACTGCCGACCTTGATCGTGGCACGCTCGGATAGTTGCATGATTTCGGACGGTGTCGTGGCAACTGCTGTTGCCCAATTCTCAATGTGCTTATCAAGATGTCCGCATAGCACCGAATTGGCCAGGACCTGGTGCATGTCGTAGTCACCAAAAAAGTTGAAAAGATCACGGCAATTGTCGCTCGCGAGCGCGATTGGAATATTCCGAGCCTGCATTTCCTGCAGGCATGTGATTCCGCGCCAACGCGGTGTAGTGCCCCGCTTGCGGTCCTGAAGGTACAGGTTCGTCAAGGGCAAACTGACAATGTTGATGTTGCTGTCAGCTACCATGTCCAGGGTGTTGTTGATGTCCTCCGGATTCTGCTGCGCGAGGCTGCAGCAATGCCCAACCAATACGGTTTGCTGAAAGTCATTGCGTAGCACCGCCCTGGCGATTTCCCGCAGGCCATGAGAGGCGGGATTGCCATTTTCATCGGCATGAAAATCGATATCCAGGCTGCGTTCTGCCGCCAGTTGCAGAAGGTGATCAAGAATAGCCGGGAGTTTCGGGTTTTCACTATCGAGAATCGCACAACCGAGAACGCCATCCTGAGCGGCAACAAAGTCGGCCAGACGTTCGCCGTAGTCACCTTCACACAAGTCGACATTCAGTATCGAGACAGGTTGCAATTCGATCTTGTCAGACCACGCAACCCTTAGCTGCTGAAACACATGCCAGATTTTGTCACGCACAGCTTCTTCGCAACAAAGATGGGAGCGTATTGCCCGAGTTCCGTGTGCATACGCGCATTGCAATGCGAAGTTCATTCGCTTGCTTAGGTCATCTTCCGACCAGAAGTTGGATTGATCAGTTGCTTCGGCCTGAATGGCCGCGAGCAGTGTACCATCCGGGTTAAGCGTTCGACCCGAAATGTGGGACTTATCGAGGTGTGTGTGCACATCGATGAAGCAGGGCCAGACCTGGCCGCTATCGAGATCCACAGAATGGTAGTGATTGTCGCTACGCTCGTCGGCCGGGGAAGGTTCGGACAGGTGGTGAAGTGCTTCAATACGCCCATCGGCGATGTCGATGTCGATGTCGAGCAAGATCATGCCATCGGGGCTGCTATGTAACTTTTTGTGTGGATATTCCAGCAGCGTTGACGGAACCCGAGCATTCTTCAGCCGTAGATTGCAGCCATTCGGCAGGTCGTTGAATGTAGTGATTGTCATGATGTCATCAGACCTGTTTGCGACTGTTTGCCCTGGCGACACGGTACGCTTGACAAAAAGTATATGCGATCATAGTGTGTGATCACAGTTTTTGGCCATTTTTTTCCAACGGAGTGCAGGGAATGTCGGTAGTCACAGTGCAAATGTGGGCTGGTCGAACGGTTGAACAAAAACGGGAACTGATTGCAGCGATTACCGACGCGATGGTCGATATCGCCGGCACTCATCGATCCGGTACGCATGTCATTATTCAGGATATCCCAAAAGACAGCTGGGGGCGCGGTGGTGTTCTTGGAATAGACCGAACCGACACGACCAACGAGAAGGACAAATAGCATGCTGCTCGACTTGCTGGACTCGCGTAAAGCCGCGTTGATCGTCATCGACTTGCAAAACGCTTTTTGTCACGCCGATGGCACGCTCGGCCGGTCTGGTCTGGATACGGATCACCTGAGTTCCGTGATTCCGCCACTCAGAAAAGTTATCGAAGCTTGTGTGGATGCAGACATTCCGGTGCTGTGGACGGTGCAGGAGCATCTTGAAGTGGATTACCGCCGGGCTCGCAAACGTCTGCCGTCGCACACCTCCAAGCGCAAGGGAGTTTCGGCACTCGCCGGTACCTGGGATGCTGCGATTGTCGATGAGTTAGCAGATCTCGTCACTGACCCAACCCGGGTTATCAGGAAGCATCGTTTTGGCGCTTTTTACGAGACCCGACTGAATGTGCTGTTGGAAATGTTGGGTGTGGAAACCCTGTTCGTTACCGGACTGACCACTAATGCGTGTGTTGAAACAACCATTCGTGAGGCTTACCTGCGCGATTTCGACGTTGTCGGAATCAACGATTGTATCGCTGGCGTTAATCCTGAATGGGAGGAGAACGCGAAGAAAGTCTGGCGTCAGTACATGGGTATTACTATTGATTCCACGGAATTTCATGACTGGTTGGTGACACAACAGGCACCCGAAGTGACCGCTTTGGCACATATGTTGTTGCAGGTTGGGAATCTCGAGCAAGCAGAAGAATTTTATATTGGCAAGCTGGGTTTCCGGAAAAAAACCGATGCGGTCCCGTTGGGCGATGGGCGGCCTCTGACCGTTACTCTGCAGGGACTCGGACTGACCACTGGCGGCCCTGGCGATTCCGGGCAGATCGATCATATTGCTTTTGAAGTCAGGGGCGTAGCAGCACTTGCCGAGCGCCTTAAAAATGACGGCGTGAAAGTTCTAAAGGAGCTTGGGCCCGGCGCTTATGGACTGACGATCTACGTCGAAGATCCCGACGGCAATAAGGTCGAGTTGTTTGAACCGTAGACTTGGTATTGATCAGATTACCATTTCGTATCTGTCCATTGGGCAACCGTAGGTGTGAATCCCGCGGCAAAGTCATTATTCATGTGATCGACGCCCTGCAGTAGCCAGATCGGTGCCTCCCCAAAATTGATCAATGGCAGGCTTGCAGCCAATGATCGTTGCACCGCGGACGACTGATCCCGCACAAAACGCGAGCGACCGGACGCATATTGAATCACGTACTCGCAGCGGTGCGAGTTGCCACCCGTGTCGGAGTAACGATACGGTGCATATACGTCGTGAAAAATCGCACTTCCAGGATTGAGTTTCAGAATTTCAGCTGCATTGCTATCACTCGTATTTGAGTTCATATTGATCATCAGATCGAATGCTGAGACGGGAATACGTACTGTTACACCCTGCAAGGTATCGAACGGGCTGAAGTCCGATTCGCGAATCCACGTAGCCTTCGGCACATGATCGGCAAGGCTGAAAAACCGGCTATCCCAGAGAATGATATCGTCACCCATCATTTCAGATACTAATTCAAGCAGGGTTGGCGATTGGCAAACGTCGAGTAATTTCCAACTATCAAAAATGCTTGCAGCTCTTCCCCAGGGATTGTGTACACCGCTCAGTTGGTAGTATCCAGACATTTTTTTTAATTTTGCGATCTTCCGGTGCTGGTCTTGAACAGAGCTCCACAGTGCCGTCGGAATTTCAATACTGCGCATGATTGTCGGCTGCTCCCGCTGCGATCAATACGTCAGCAGGGAAAAATTGGCTGAGACTTTTTTCGACCGCGACCTGGCTGAGATCGCAGGTGATAAATACGATCACGGACTGCTGTTCCGTGCCGGGCCATTTCGCCAGTTCGACCGGTGGATACAGCATGTTTTGTACGGCCTGAATGACAATCGGTCCATTTTTTCCACGAATATTCAGCAATCCTTTGATCCTTAATATTTGCCGGGAGCGACTGGTCAGTAATGCGTCTATCCAGGCGACAAAGTTGTCCCACTCGAGCGTGCCGTGCATTGCAATACTGAAGGTATGTATTGCCCCGGAGTGACTGTTTGAAGCTGCGGCTGCATGCGGTTGCTGCCCCAGCCAGTCCTCGATTTCACCCGGGTCCCGCTCTTTCATACGTGATTCGTGCAGGAACACTTCGCGGCAGGCGATCACTCCGCCGGTGACCTCACTGATCGATGCCCTCGGATTAAGTTTTCTGACTATTGTTGTCAGCGAGTCCCGTTGCGCCTGATCGCTGAGATCGACTTTGCAGAACAGCAGCTTGTCAGCAAGCGATATTTGACGCGCAACTTCCCGATGTACAAGCAATTGAGATTCGCCCAAAACCGTATCGACAGTGGCTACGACAGAACCCAAGCGGTAATGCGACATCAGCTTGCGGTTCGACAGCAAAGCCCGAATGATCGGCGCAGGATCGGCAACACCTGTTGTTTCGACCAGTACGTGAGTGAATGCCTCGACATCACCTGCTACGCGCCGCTCATGAAGTTCAATCAGGGTGCTTACGAAATCACCATTCATTTGGCAACAAATGCAGCCAGACTGCAGCAGCATAATCTCGTCGCTGATCGTCTCGACGAGCAGGTGATCAAGGCCAATTTCACCAAATTCATTGATCAAAACGGCGACCTTGCCCATCTCATTTTGTTGTACCAAGTAGTTCAGCAGTGTGGTTTTCCCGCTGCCCAAAAAACCGGTGATGATGGAGACCGGGAAGCGTTCAGGGGAGATGGCGGAAAGGGTGGCAGACGGGTTCATGGGGCATTGTAGCTGTATTTTCCTATCTCTTGAGGTCATATGTGATCACATGTTAAGATCACAAACAAGCATCCGAACTATCCGAGAATAAGCGAATCCTGGGACTAATATGAAGATTACAGGCTGTGAAACTTTCATCGTGGGCTTGCCGAACCGACGCCACCATACCTGGGCAAGTAAAATGACAGCGCCTATCGGCCGCCACCTGCTCATTCGTATCGATACTGATGAGGGCATCCAGGGCTGGGGTGAGGCGCCGGCCGGGATGTCGTGGGGCGGTTCGCAGATGCGTTACTACGGCGAATCTCCGGAAACGGTTCGGCATGTCATCGCAGATCACTTGATGGAGCACCTGACGGGGAAGGATCCGCGTCATATCGGCGTATTGCATTCATTGATGGATAAAATAGTGAAAGGTCATCCGTATGCTAAAGCGGCAATTGACATGGCTTGTTATGACATCGCTGGCAAGGCAGCCAACGTGCCTGTTTATGTATTGCTTGGTGGCCAATATCGTGATCGCATCGAGGTGGCACATTCGCTTGGTATTATGCCGATCGAGCAGTGTGTCGCTGAAGCGATCGAAGCTGTTGATGAAGGCGCCAAGACCATAAAGTGTAAGACGGGTCTGAATCCCGAGCGTGATGTTGGCCTTGTGGAAGCACTTCGCAAACAGTTAGGAGACAAGATCAAGATTCGTGTTGATGGCAATGAGGCTTATGAGTCGGTTTGGGCTGCTATCAACGTTACGCGGCAACAGGAGGAGTTCGATATTCTGCTGTGTGAGCAGCCTGTCATGGGTGCGCGTGACATGGCGTTTGTCGCAGAACGCATAGAATCGCCGATGATGGCAGATGAGTCGGCCTGGACCGTCGACGACATCCTGGAACTCAGTGAAACCAGAGCGGCCGATTGTTTCTCTTGCTATGTGACTAAACCCGGTGGCCTTTACCGGGCCAAACAACAGGCAGACTTTGCAGCGACGAGGGGAATGTACTCGGATATCGGTGGTTCAATCGAGATGGGCGTCGGCAATGCGGCCAATCTGCACCTGGGGGCCGCCGATGAACGGGCCATTCTGCCCAGCGTTTGTCCGACCACCAACCCCGTGGGCGGTGGTGGGCCCGCGATGGCGGGTAACTACTATAAAGATGACATTGTTACGGAAGCATTCAGGTATGAAGACGGTTGTGTATTTGTTCCTGAAGGACCCGGTCTTGGCGTTACTGTGGATATGGACAAAGTCAGGAAATACGCTGAATGACGACGATAGCAATTCTTGGTGCCGGCGCGGGAGGTGCAGCGGCGGCAACCGAGCTAATTCAAAACGGTTTCAAAGTCCGCATTTGGAATCGATCAGCAGCAACATTGCGAGCGTTTGTTGAAAATGGCTGTGTCAAATATGAAGGGGTACTTGGCGAGGGCTCGGTAGTTCCTGATATTTTTTCAGACAATCTTGAGGAAGTGCTGAAAAATGCCGATGGCCTATTAGTCTGTATGCCGACTCTGGCGCATGGAGCCCTTGCTCGCGCGCTGGCTGCCCTCGGACAAAGTTCTTTGCCAGTGGTGCTTAATCCCGGCCACACGGGCGGGGCGATGGAGTTTCACGAGACCTACCTTGGTGAAGGCGTCAAACCGCCGCCTTTAGCTGAGTTTTCAACGCTAACGTACGTTGCGCGCAAGTACAGTCCCGAAAAAGTCATAATCACCGGCGTGGCGAAACAGGTACGTGTTGCTGGAATGGCAGGGGATACAATTGCGACGGAACTGGCAAGGTCTCTGTATCCGCATGCGGTAAAGTGCGAGGACGTTATCGCTACCAGTCTGTCCAATGTCAATCTCGTGCTGCACCCACCGGGTTGTGTCCTGGCTGCAGCATGGATCGAGGCGACCGGTGGCGAATTTACTTTTTACGTAGAGGGCATGACCGATGGTGTGGGCTGTTTAATACAACAGCTGGATGATGAGCGACGTATGCTGGCAAGTGCTTTTGGACATCAACTGCCTGCACTGGATGACGAGATGTATGCCATTGGAACGATTGATGAAGCGGATACCAGGATCAGTGTGTCGGAAAAGATTCGGCGGGGTCGGGCAAATCGGAATATCAAGGCGCCGACGTCACTGCAACATCGCTATTATCTGGAGGACTTTTGGTATGGGTTAACTCCTTTTATCGAGTTAGCCACTGCAGCTGGTGTGGCGGTACCGACCGCCAGCTCCTTAATGACAATTGCCGCTGCGATGAAAGGTTGGTCACGGTCACCACTAGGCCGAACAGCGCAACGCATGGGTATCCAGGGGCTTGGCAAAAAAGAAATCATCGGTCTGGTTCGAGGAGAAAAATGAATACAAAGTCTATGGGGTTTCCGAAAAGCTGGGCGGAACTCAGCATTGCGGTCGTCGGCGGTGATGAACGTGAACGGGAAATCGCGCGCCTTGCCGCTGAGGCCGGTGCAGCAGTTACCGCTTACGGTTTTCCCTGGCCAGACGCCGGCATAATGTCCGTCCATTTTGCTAAAAGTGCTGCCGATGCACTCAAAGACGCCAACGTAGCGCTTTTCCCCATTCCCGGAATGACAATGGACGGAGCAATTTTCGCCACCGAAAAAATCATTCCGGATGCGAAGTTGCTGGCAAACATGGCACCACAGGCACACATCATCCTGGGTACTGCTGATGCTGCATTGCAGCAGGCGGCCAGCAAACTTGGTATCGGTATTCACGAATACGAACAAGACCGGCGGCTGATGCTGCTCAGAGCCCCGGCGATAATCGAAGGTGTGATCAGAATCATCATCGAAAATACCGATATCACCATACACAAATCGAAAACCTGCGTTGTCGGCCAGGGCAATATCGGTACAGTTATGACGCGCTTATTGCTATCGCTGGGTGCGCAGGTAACGGTAGCCGCGCGGAATCCAGTGCAGAGAGCCAGTGCGTATACGCTCGGCGCGGATACGATTGGCATTGTCGAGCTCAAAGAGCAGGCAGCCAGTTTCGATATTCTTATTTCAACGGTGCCGGTAGCGATTATTGGTACAGACATCATCGATGCTCTGAATGCGGATACTCTGCTGGTTGATATATCGGCGCCACCGGGCAGCATCGATCTGGATTACGCAAAAGCACACGGGATCAAAGCGATCTGGGCCCGCGCTATGGGCAGGAGAGCGCCGGTCACGGTGGGTGGCAGTCAGTGGTCCGGAATATCAGTAACGATATCCAATTTGCTACAAGGAGTGATCAATCAGTGAAGGCCGATCTGATTATCAAGAATGCACGCGTTATCGATCACCAGGCAGAATTTTTCGGTGGCATAGCGATCAAGGACGGCAAGATTCTGATGGTTTGCGACAATTCAGCTTTGCCAGGCGCCGACCGTGAAGTTGATGCCCAGAGGCGTTGCCTGCTTCCGGGTGTTGTCGACCCACACTGTCATCTCGGTGTTGCGTTTCCGTTCGACGAGGATATGCGCACGGAAACTGCACAGGCGGCACGAGGTGGCATCACGACGATATTCCTGTATATCCGGAATCTCGGAGCATCCTACATTCCGTTTTACAAAGAGCGGCGCGCAATCGCCGAGCAAGAGTCCTGCATTGATTTCGGTTTTCACTTTGGCATCCAGCGCGAAGAGCATATCAACGAGATCCCGAAGATTGTTGCAGAGACCGGAGTGCAGTCGTTCAAGTTGTATTTCGGTTATGAGGTCGAAAACCCCATAGGGATCGTGCCCGCTACAGACGGTTGGGTATACGCGACGATGATGCAGGTCGCCAAACTACCGAAAGGGGTGGTATCCGTGCACTGCGAGAACACTGAGATCGCGAAGTGGATACGCAAGGATATCGAAGCCAGTGGGCGCCAGGACCTTGGCGCCTATACGGAATCACGGCCAGCGTTTTGTGAAGAAGAAACGATCAAACGAATGATTTTCCTTGCTGAACGCACCGGCTGCAGCTTGCAGGTCGTGCACACTTCGGTGGCCGCCGGGCCGGTACTGGGCGCAGAGGCGCGTGCCCGAGAACTCGATGTCACGATCGAAACCTGTCCACACTATCTTACCCGGTCTTGTTATGACGAAGACCTCGACATGCGGGCGAAAATTTCACCGCCACTGCGTGACGAGAGCGAAAAAGAAGGCCTGTGGAAGGCGATGCTAAATGATGAGATCGGCAACATCGGCAGTGACCATGTGCCTTTCTTTCCCAAGCAGGGTGTCGACATCTGGACGGAAAAGCCTGGCGTAATTTCTTTTCCCTGGGAATTACCTTTGTTGATTACTGAAGGTGTCATCAATCGTGGCATGACCATGCAGCAACTGGTTAACGTGAACTCATTTGGTCCGGCCAAACGGTTCGGTGTTTATCCGTCGAAAGGCTCGCTGGAGGTTGGCACAGATGCTGACATGGTACTCGTTGATATGGATGAAGAGCGCAGCGTCCACCACCCAGTCGATGGCAAGGGATATTGTATCTATGAAGGCATGAAGCTTAAGGGCTGGCCAGTCATGACTATCTCTAACGGTCAGGTGATTTTCGAGAACGGTGAAGTCACCGACGCGGCGTTCGGAACGGGTCGCTGTATAACCCGACCAGAGGCTTAAGGGTCTACTTATGAAACAACATCAAGGTCTTGTCGCTGGAGAGTGGCTAACCGCAGGCTCCGCGAATCGGGTGATTCACGATCCGGCGACGGGCGATCCTGTTTCCAGCGTCCCGGAAATGGGCGTCGAGCAGGTAGACGCTGCGGTGTCCGCAGCCCGGCACGCACTGCAGATTAGCGAATGGTCGTCCAATGGCCGGCTGCGTGCCGATGTGCTGCTGGAATGGGCCGACAGGATCTCGAGAAATATTGAGCCACTCGCCGAACGGCTTACTTTCGAAAACGGCAAACTGCTGGGCGAGTCGCGCTTTGAGATTAGCAATCAGATCAACGTTATTCGCTACAACGCAGGTTTAGCCCGTTCCGTCAGCGGTCGCAGTCATGCGCTGGGTTCTCAGGCTATGGGCGTGGTTACAAGAGAACCTATCGGCGTTGTTGCGGTTATTTCTCCCTGGAACTGGCCGATCACCTTGATGGTCCGTGATATGGCGCCTGCACTCGCGGCAGGCAATGCGGTTTTGTGCAAACCGGCGTCTCAAACAGCCGGTGTTGCGCTCGAATTTCTAAAACATCTCACGGACTGTGCAGACCTGCCGAGTGGCATCTTGAGCATGCTTACGGGTGCCGGAAGTATTGTTGGTCAGGCGATGGTCGAAAGTTCGGGAATCGACATGATCGCTTTTACCGGAGATGGTTCAACAGGAAGGCAAATCGTTCGTGACTCCGCTGACAGCCTGAAGAAGGTTGCGCTCGAGTTGGGTGGCAAGTCGCCGTATGTCATCTGTGCTGATGCGAATCTCGACAAAGCAATTCCGGAGTTGGTGAGTGCGGTATTTACGACCACGTCGGGCCAGATTTGTACGGCACCGTCTCGTCTTGTCGTTGAGGGCAGCATCAGTGCCGAAGTGATGCAACGCCTAACGGTAGCAATATCCGGAATCCGGGTCGGCAACGGTTTTGATCCGAAATCACAAATGGGTCCGCTAAGTACTGCGGAGCAATTCACGAAAGTAGAACGATTCGTTGCCGAGGGGCGTAGTGATGCCCGACTGGTTGCGGGAGGTGAGGCACTCGATCGTGCAAAACTGGGAGGCGGTTACTTCATCAGCCCGGCGATTTTCTCCGATGTCAATCCGCAGTCAACGTTGGCACAAGATGAAATATTCGGCCCGATTCTTGTGGTACAGGAATTCGCAGATGACGACGAGGCCGTCGAAATCGCAAACAATACGATGTTTGGCCTGGCCGCTGCAGTTTTTACCGAAAACGTACATCGCGCGTGGGGTTTGTCTCGGGCGATCATAGCCGGCACGGTCTGGGTCAATACCTACAACCGCTTCTATGCAGAAACGGAAGTCGGTGGTTACAAAACCAGCGGCATTGGTCGCATGGCAGGCATCGACGGGTTGCTGGAGTTCACCCAGACCAAGCACATCAACTTCGATAGCGTTCCACCCGTGCCGGTTGCAGGACGCGTCCGCTAATGTCCCTGGCTAACAAAATCGCATTAGTCACCGGCGCGGCCCAGGGAATCGGAGAAAGTGCCGCGCGACGATTAGTACGGGATGGTGCAATGGTTGTTATAGCGGATATTGACGAGGAGAAAGCTGCGGCGGTCGCTAATGACTTGAGTGCTGGCGGTGCACAGGCGATGTCGGTATTCATTGATGTTCGCGATGAAAGCAGTGTCACTAGCACGCTGGATCATGTACACGATCAGCTTGGGCCGGTCGCCATTCTCGTAAATAATGCAGGTGTGTTGAAGGGTACGCCCCTGATCGAAATGCCGATGAGTGACTGGTACCTCAACATAGAAACGATGCTAAGTGGTGCGCTGATTTGCGCACGGTCCGTAGTACCCGACATGATCGAGGCCCGATGGGGACGTATTGTCAATATGAGTTCCATGATGGCGGACATGGCTTACGGCGATGATCATGGCTATTGCTCTGCCAAGGCAGGTGTTCTCGGTCTGACGCGATCTTTGGCGATGAGCTATGCCCGTCACAATATCTGCGTCAACGCGGTTTGTCCGGGCAACGTACGAACTCCAATGCTGGATGAAGTCGCAAAACATGTTGAGGCCAGGGACGGTCTGGCGCAGGGAGAGTTCTTCGCGCAACGTGAACGTGCAATTCCGCTGGGCCGTATCGCGGAAGCCGAAGATATTGCGAATGTTGTCGCTTTCCTGTGTGGTAGCGACTCGGATTACGTTACCGGTCAGGCGCTGCATGTTAATGGCGGCTTTTATCTTGCATGAGAAAATTGACTAACGAAGGGTAGAGCTAAATGAAACATGACTTAAGTATTCGATTTATGTGGCCGGAACTTTCGGCACCTGACAGGGCGCGCAAAGCAGCCTCGTACGGCTTTGACATGATCGAATTATGGGACTGGCGTACTGAAGACATGGACGCTTTACATGAGGCTTGTCAGGAGTGTGACATCCAAATCAATGGCTTTTTCGGGCATTCCAGTGGCGGGCTGAGAGATCCGGCGTTGCATACCGAGGTGCTGGATAATCTTGCGGAGTCGCTTGAGATGGCGGAGCGTGTAGGTGCAAACCACGTGCACCTGTTTTCTGATGGTATTCGCCGGCCTGCTGGCGAGATAGTAAAGCCGCCGCCGATTCCAAGAATTGCTCAATACATGGCCTGCATAGACGGCATTAAGAAGGCCTCGAAACTGGTCGAAGGAAAACCGCTAACGCTAATACTTGAGGCGATCAACACTGTGCACGTGCCGGGATATTTTTGGGATGAGTCCGGTATCACCGTTGAAATGGCAAGCGCAGTCAATCATCCGCAGGTGCGCCTGGCTTTTGATTGTTTTCATCAACAACTGGTTGCGGGGCGACTAAGCGAAAACCTGGTGGAAGCATTGCCGTGGGCGGGCAGAATTGATGTTGCGAATGTCCCGGGCCGAACCAGGCCCAGTGTTGGTGAGATCAATTACCCTTATATTCTGCAGGTGCTTGAGGATGAAAAATACGATGGCCCAATCTGCTACGAAACCGTACCGATCGACGGCGATAGCGATGGCTGTGCTGCGGATATTGTAGCGATGTTTGGTATTTGATGGCAGGAGATTAGACAGTGATTTCAGTGCAAGGGAAGGTAGTCTTGATCAGTGGCTCCGGCAAAGCGGATGGACAGGGTGCGGCCGAAGCCAGGGCCTTGGCAGAGAACGGTGCTTCTGTGTACATCGCCGATATTATCGACGAAGAAGGGTGCGCTACGGCAGAGGCGCTGGGCGATGCTGTCGAGTTTGTGAATCTTGACGTAACGAGTGAAGAAAGCTGGTCGCAAGCCGTCAAGACGATCATGGACAAACACGGTCGACTTGATGGCTTGGTTAATAACGCAGGTGTCTGGAGTATGAGTGGCATACAGGACACCAGCCTCGAAGAATTTCGTCGGGTCATCGAGGTAAACCAGGTCGGCCCATTCCTCGGCATCAAGGCGGTCGCAGGAATAATGACGGCTGCTGGTAGCGGCGCGATTATTAATATTGGTTCGGCGGCCTCACTTCGTGTAGGCGTTCAGTATTGGCACAACAAGCTGACAGCGCATTCCTATACCGTGACCAAATGGGCAGTACACGGTATGACCAAAGCCGTCGCCATGGAGCTGGCACCCTACAGCGTCCGGGTGAATTCAATTCACCCGGGGCCCATTCAAACCTCAATGCTGGGCGGCGACCTTGATGACATTGCATCATGCATACCGATGCAAAGACTCGGGCGAGCGGAAGAAATAGCAGAAATGGTGGTCTTTCTGGTGTCTGACAGTTGCACATTCATGTCTGGTGCGGAGATAGCGATCGATGGTGGCGCAACGGTGTAATGGGGCAACGCAAATGGCAAAACACGTGAAAAGGAAAATCTCGCTGAGCGAATCAGAATTACTCGACGCGTATCGGCGCATGTGCACGATCCGTGAGTTTGAGGATGTCATTCATCGCAATAACGCGTTGGGTAATGTGCCCGGGTTCATACACTTGTCAGCGGGACAGGAGGCATCGGCCGTCGGTATCTGTTCGCATCTCAAAGACACGGACTACATATCGAGTACACACAGAGGTCACGGTCACGCTATCGCAAAAGGTTGCGATGTGCGGGAGATGATGCATGAGATTTACGCGAAACGAAGCGGTATCTGCGGCGGCAAGGCAGGCTCGATGCACATCGCGGATTTTAGCAAAGGCATGCTGGGTGCCAACGGCATTGTCGGCGCTGGTGTGCCGCTTGCGAACGGTGCTGCACTAACGGCGAGAGTGAAGAAGAATAACGGTATCGGTCTGTCATTTTTTGGCGACGGTGCGTTCAATGAAGGTGCGACGCTTGAGACATTAAACCTGGCAAAGGTTTGGAATTTACCGATGGTCTTCGTGCTGGAAAATAACGGTTACGGTGAAGCGACACCTGCGAGCTGGGCGATTGGTGGTGATATCGATGCCAGAGCTCTCGGTTTCGGGCTTCCCTGTCAGCAGGCAGACGGACAGGATTTCTTTGCTGTTTACGCGGCTGCTGAAAAAGTAATTGCTGCAGCGCGTTCGGGTGCCGGGCCACAGTTTCTGGAAGTCAGTGTTTGTCGTTACTACGGGCATTTTGAGGGAGATGCGGCAACCTATCGCAGTCAGGATGAGGTCGACAGCGTTCGCGATGACAGAGATTGCCTGGATAATTTTGAACAACAGGTAATAGCAGGTGGGCTGCTTGAGAAAAGCGCGCTCGATGCCGTGCGGTCCGAGGTAAAGGTATTTATTGATGAGTGTGTTGCAGACGCGGAGTTGGCCGATGCGCCATTAACGGCAGACCTGCTGACGGATGTGTACAGCAACTACTGAACAAGAGGAAACCTGATGGCAGAAAAATCCATGCGGCAGGCGCTCAACGAAGCATTGTCGCAAGAGATGGAGCGAGACGACGATGTCATTCTCATTGGAGAGGATATTGTCGGTGGTATGGGCGGCTCAGGGGAGGAAGACGCCTGGGGCGGGGTCATGGGCGTAACCAAGGGCCTCTACGGAAAGTTTGGGCCGGACCGTGTTCTCGACACGCCGATCAGTGAAATGGCCTATATCGGATCGGCCGTCGGAGCAGCAGCATCCGGGCTGCGACCGGTCGCCGAACTAATGTTTTGTGATTTTGTGGGTTGCTACCTCGACCAGGTGATGAACCAGGCCGCAAAATTACGTTATATGCTGGGCGGCAAGGCAAAGATTCCCCTTGTCATTCGCACCCAGTTTGGCGCCGGTTTAAGTGCGTCAAGCCAGCACAGCCAAAGCCTGTATTCCTTGTTTACGCACATTCCGGGACTAAAGGTTGTGGTGCCATCGAATCCCTACGACTCGAAAGGTCTACTCATCGAAGCGATTCGAGACGATGACCCGGTGATTTTCTTTGAGCATAAAGCGATGTACGACGACACGGCCGAAGTACCGGACGAATCCTTTACAGTGGCGTTTGGCGAGGCCCGATTTACGCGCGAGGGCTCTGATCTGACAATTTGTGCGACGGGTCGAATGGTGCAGCTAGCCAATGCGGCCGCGGACAGTTTGGACAATGACGGCATCCATTGCTCGGTCGTTGACCCGCGAACTCTATCGCCCCTGGATGAGGAGTCATTAATTGAATCAGTCGAAGAGACCGGGCGATTGCTGATTGTCGACGAAGCGAATCCGCGTTGCAGCTTCGCCTCGGATCTGGGTGCGCTTGCCGCTGAGAAGGCGTTTTTTGCATTAAGGGCGCCCGTCAAATACCTGACAGCACCGCACACACCCGTGCCCGTCGCCCCCAATCTGGAAGCCACTTATATTCCGAG
>Ga0114931_10005823_pt1 | contig 15235 bp, 1 predicted proteins | sample 2SBtaG_FD_89579 | JGI IMG/M metagenome (GOLD analysis project Ga0114931, IMG submission 89579) | Deep subsurface microbial communities from Kolumbo volcano to uncover new lineages of life (NeLLi) - 2SBTROV14_V59a metaG | ecosystem: Environmental > Aquatic > Marine > Volcanic | place: Kolumbo...
GGCGACGATCCGGGACACGGTGGGCGCGACGGGCGACGGGATCACCACGACGGACGCGTTGGGGCGCGCGCGCGCGTGGCTGACGACGGCACAGGCGGCGGGGACGAACAACGTGACGGCGACAATCCTCGATGCGGTTCCCGCCTCGCTCGAGGCCACCTCGTTCTCGGTGACGACCGCCGCCGGCTTGATCGATCACTATGATGTTTCACTCGGCGCATCCACGGCGATCGCCGGCGATACGATCGATGTTATTGTCCACGCCCGCGATGGCGCCGGAAATCTGGTCAACGACAGCGCGACGATCGTACAACTTGCCGTGGCACCGGCCGTGCCGGTTACCTGGGGGGGCAACCCGGTGACGCTGCAGGCGGGATCTCTGACCACCACCGTTCGCCTCACCGCGGCCGACACGTTCGTGGTGAGCGCGCAGACCGCGGCAAACCCGGGCGTGAACGGCACCGCATCGCCGCTGATCATCGCGCCCGCTGCCCCGGCCGGGGTTGTAACCGTTACGGCTGTTCCCGATACGGTCACGGCGGACAGCCTCGGCACGTCCAACCTGTCCACTTCGCCCGTTACGGATGCGTATGGGAATTCGGTGGGGCCGGGTGAGCACATTACCGTCGTGGCAACCCGGGGCGCTATCATCACGCCCGACGCGGACTCCGGTGAACCGGGTGTGCAGGTGGCAACGAGCAACTCGGGTACCGCGGCCGCGATACTGCGTGCCGCCGGTTCCGCGTCGACGGCGAACGTTTCCTTCGTTTCCGTGCGTGGAACGGCCAACGGGGCGGCGTCGGTCGTGTTTGCCCCCGCGCCGCAGTTGGCATGTACGTCTCCCGCCACGCCGAGCGTAGTGGTTCCGGGGGCCACCGCATCGTTTCAGGTAACCGTGCAGAACACGTCGACAACCGGTGTTATGCTGAATACGGCCACCACGTTACAATTCAGCGACGGCAATCTGACATTCAGCGCCGCGCTGGCCGCACCCGACACGATTGCGGGGGGCGCGTCGCAAGTGCTCACATTCCAGGGCGTGGTGATTGACCCCTCGTTTACGCCGGCGGCGTACCAGCCGTTGATTTCCTTCGCGGGAACCGACCAGTACGGCGCGTCGTACGCGGGTACATGCACTCTGCCGGCCAACAGCGTGATCGTGACGTCTATCCAAACCACGGCCATCGTGGCTCCGGCGCTCATGAGTCGCGGCCAGTCCGACACTGTACGCGTGACGGTATCCAACCCCGGCGCGCAACCGGTTACCGTTACCGGGGCGGTCCTTACAATTCGCGGAAACGGCATGTTTGCGCAGAACGACGCCGTGGATCTGCCCCTCGTCGTTGCCCCGACGACGAGCGGCATCATCCGTGTGGTGCTCACCCCCCTTCCCGCGTCGCCGCTTGGCACCGATACCGTCGACGTGGCGATTTCCGGCACATCTTCCGGCGTGCCGGTATCCGATCCAACGTTTCTGCCCGGCGTGTTGCCGGTTATTCGCGTGCAATCCGATGCGTTCGCTTCATACGTTGCGGGAACGCTCTCGCCGGCGGTGGTTACCAGAGGGCTTGCGTACGCGTTCAGCGCAGCAATCGCAAACGGAGGCGAGGCAACGGTGACGCTCGACACCGCGTTGACGACGCTGTCCTTTAGCGACGGTGTGCGGTCGTACGTGGCCCATCCGGTGGGTTCGATTGCGCTCGCGGGGAATTCGTCACAGGCGGTGGTCTTCCAAACATTGTCGGTGTCGGCGGCGATGTTGCCCGGTTTGTGGGATGTATCATTGCGCATCGCGGGAACAGAAAACGGCGCCGCGTTTGATACAACCCTCTCGACGGCGGCTGCGGGCGATCGTGTGGACGTGCAGACGCCGTCGGTTGTGGCCGAGGACTCCCCCGGCGCGCTCGTGCCGGACGTGGTGAGCATCGGGTCGTCGTCGGCGTTCACGATACGTGTGCGCAACACAGGAGGAACCACGGTAGACCTCAATCCGGCGGCTTCGTCCCTGTCGATCGCTGGCGGAACGTATACCGCGGCGCTCGACGGCGCGGGCGGCACACAGGTGCCTCCCGGTATCACGACACTGGCATTTGTACCGGCGCCGATGAGCCCGCTCGTACCCTCCGGCGTGTACCATCCCCATGTTCACCTGCAGGGTACCGAAAACAGCCAGCCGTTCGTTCTCGATATCTCGCCGACCGCGGACAGCGTAATTGTGCAGGCGGCGCCCGATCTGGCGATTGTTTCGACCACGCCGTCGCAGGCACGCATCACCGCCGACCAGAGCGATTCGCTGACGGTGCGGATGCTCGTGGCCAACAACGGGCAGGCCAACGTGGACTTCTCCTCGGCCTCGATTCAATTTGTTCTCGGCGGGCTCGACCGCACGTCGCAATTCGTGATCACCCCGATCGACACGTTCGCCGTGCTCGCCGGCGGTGCGACCGATTCGGTGGTGTTTCGCGTGTCGGATAACACCGCGGGTGCGATGAATACGGGGAATATGACCATCGAGGGACAGGTATCAGTGATCGACCAGAACAGCGGGCAAACGCTCAACGCAACCACGGCGACCGGTGGACGCGGTAGCCTGATTGTTCAGTCGCCCGCGATGGTCAACGTGCTGGCGGCCGTGCCGTCGCAGCCGAAGGTTACGCAATCCGATTCCACGCACGCGATCACTGTGCGCGTGCCGGTGACGAATACCGGCGAATCGGATGTCGCGCTGGCACTCGATGCGTCGACGTTCCTTTCCATTGTGCCGTCCGCGGGTTGGATTTCGAGCGTTCGCGCAGCGCTCGCCGGCGGAGGGTCGGTGCTCGCCGGTGGGGCAACCGATACCCTGGTGTTCGACGTATTGCGTATGGGCGACAACGCCGTGGCGACTTCCATCGACGTGAACGTGGCGGCGTCCGAGATCAACAGCGGCCGGGATGTTTCGCGGGGGACATCGGGAGGGACCGGAACGATTCTGGTGCAGACCCCCGCTGCCGTTGCCGTGACCAACGTCCGGGCATCGCGGGCCACCCTCACGAGCGGTTCAACGACGCCGTGGAACGCCGTCGTTACCGTCGTCAACACCGGCCAGTCCGACGCGGTGCTCAACCTGCCCTCGGGGTTTGCGCTGGTGATCGGCGGTGCGAATCCGACCCCGCCAATTACCAACCCTGCCGCGCTGCTCGGTGCCGGCGGTGTGGTTCTGGCGGGTGGACAGGTCGACAGCCTCCTCGTGGCCGTAACCGAGTCGGGTAATTTTGCGGCAACCGGAACCAAAGTGCTCAACGCGATCGTCACGGGGACCGAATCGAATACCGGGCGGGTCATCTCGGCGATCGGTTCGGGCAACATCACCGTTCAGTCCGCCCCGATTCCCGGGTATGTCGCGGCGTCACTGGTTCCGGGTACCGTCTCGCGGGGCAACACGGTTACGTTCACGGCCGACATCTCCAATGCGGCCGCGGGTGCGGCCACAATTCATGTCGACACGAGTACCACGCTGGTGATCGGCGCGGCCGGTAAAACGCTCAAACTATCCCCGACGAGCGCCACCGATGTGCCCGCCGCAGACACAACGACGGTGCGCTTCCGCACAGCAAGCATTGACGCGGCATTTCCGTCGGGAGCGCAGCCGGGCACGCAGCTCCAGTTGCAATACACCGAAAACGGTCGTGCCCGGTCGGCGGTGCTCCCCATCGACTCGCTCGATCTGATCGTGCAGGACGCGCCACAACTCTCGATTGTCGAGGTGCATCCCTCGCGTTCCCGGTTGTCGGTGGGTCAGCCCGTATGGCGCCTCACCATGGTGGTGGAGAACACGGGGCAGGCCGACGTGGACATCGATGCCGCCTTGGCGCGCCTGACGTTTACTAACGCGATCACGGCGAGCAATGTCACCATCGAATACGATTCTCTGACACCGCCGGCCGTGCTGTCCGGAAGCGGTACCACGCTTCTACCGGGCGGACAGCGCGATTCCCTGGTGTGGGTCTCGCGCGGTACGGGCACGACGACCGGACCCATCGTGGTCAGTGGAGAAATTTCCGGAACCGATCGCAATTCCGGCGCGACGGTTTCGGACAATACGGCAGACGGTGGCTCGGGTGTATTTACCCTCGAAGCACCGGGCGTGCTGCGCATTCTGTCGATTACTCCGGCGCAACCGACGGCAACCGCTGGACAGACCCGCAGCTACCGCGCGCGCATGACGGTTCAAAACACCGGTGGGGCGGCGGTCGATCTCGATCTCTCGCCAGGCCGGACGGGGGTATCTTTCGCGCCGGGGGCCGGGTGGAATGCGTCCGTCGATACGATCCTGTCGGGTGGTGGGGTGCGGTTGCGCGGTGGCGACGTGGACACCGTGACGGCGTTTGTCACGGCTACGGGTGATGCGGCCGCTGTCGTGCGCATCGACGGCGGTGTGCGCGGCACCGAGACCAATCTGGGGGTTGCGCTCGTCGACAGCACGGACGACGTCGGTAGCGGGTCGATCCTCGTCCAGACGCCGGCCAGCCTGGTGATCGATTCGGTGACCCCTTCCCGCACACGAGTGATGGAGTCCACATCGGTGCCGTGGGCCATCGACCTGGCCGTGCGCAATGCGGGCGGGAGCGATGTCGACCTCACGTTGCCCGCCGGCGTGTCGGTGTCGATCGACGGGGATGTCGGACCGTCCACTGTATTTTCCGGGGTCAGTACGCTTCAGGGTGGTGGTACGACGCTCGCCGGCGGGGAGACGGGAATTCTGCATGTCCCGGTGTCGTCGACGGGTACGTTTTCCGGTTGGGGCGATCGCGCGATCGCCACGACCTTTAAGGGGACGGAACAGAACAGCGGGCGGGCCCTGATGTCCTCTCCGGGCGCCGGGACGATCCGCATCGACCGCGCACCCGTGCTCGCGCTCATGTCCGGTTCGCTCCACCCGGGCACCGTTTCGATCGGCGCGGTAGAGGGGTTTGTTGTAACCGTCGTGAACACCGACTCGTTTGCCGCTCCGGTGGCGCTCGACCGCGCTTTGACGCGACTGACGTTTACCGACAGCAGCACAGTGTATTCCTCGCTTCTCGACGCCGCGAGTCCTGATTTACTCTTGGGTGGCCAGTCGAAGGAGCTACGGTTCGAAAGCCGTCAGGTTGGCACGGGATTCCCCCCCAGAGTCTACGATGTGGACGTCGATCTGCGGTGGACGGCGGACGACATCAGCGGACAGGTTCTACGCACGGCGTCGGCGGCGCTTACCCTCCAGGATGCGCCGCAACTGGCGATTATGCAGATTTCTCCGTCGCAGCCGACGGTGACCGCCGCGCAGAATCGTGCGTGGGACGCCACGATGACGGTCCAAAACAATGGCGGCGCTGTGATCGACATCGATACTTCTGCGGCGCGGACGGGACTTACGTTCGATCTGCCCGGCGGCGGCAGGGATTCGACAGTGCGTGACACGCTCATTTCCTGGCCCCATTCGCTTGCCGGCGGAGAGAGCGGCACGCTGAAGTTCAGTGTGCTGCGCACGGGCGACTCGACCGGTGTAATAACAATTAACGGCCGCGTAGGAGGAACCGACGGCAACACAACCCCCCCCGCCCCTGTCGACGGCAACACGTTCACGGGTGGACGCGGCACGGTTACCGTGCAGTCGCCGGCTCGTCCCGTGGTCACCCGCATTACGCCGTCGCAAACGCCGGTGACGGCCGGCCAGACCGCGCCGTGGGGAATCCGGGTGGTTGTCGAAAACCGCGGTGGATCGGACTTTGCGGTCAACGGGACGACGATGCTCGATTTCGGCGCCGACGCGCCGAACTGGAGTGTTTCGCCGCCTCCGTCGTGGCCGACGATCGCCGGGGGCATGACCGACAGTCTGGTATTCGTCGTTAATACCACGGGCTCGGCCGGTTCGCCGGCGGTGACGGCTATGGTGCGGGGTACGGAAACCAATAGTGGCCGCGCCGACTCCGCGAGCGCGTCCACAACTTTCGACGTACGCACTTCGCCCCAGATCGTCATCGAGCAAACCGGCATTGTGGCGGCGACGGCGCCGAATGCACCGCATGTGAACACCGGACAGATGGACTCGGTGGCTGTTACGGTTCGTAATAGCGGAGGCGCCGATGCACAGAATGTGCATGTGAGGCTCGAATCGATATTGCCCGTCGGGGAGGGATCGACGGTGTCCGGGTCACCGGCCACCATTGCGTTGCTGCCCGCCGGTGACCGCCTCCGCATTGCGTACGCGGTGACGGCTCCGGCGACGCCGCCGTCCCCGCCGTCCGACAGATTGCGCGCGGCGTTTGTCGACGGACTCGATGCGAACTCGGGGGCATCCATCGATTCCGCATCCGTGGTGATCATGGACGATACCGCCACCGTGGTCATCGATAAGCCGGCGAATCTGGTCGTGGACGCGGTGACGACGAGTGTGTCCTCCCTCACGCGCGGGCAATCGAACCCGTGGGCTGTCACCGTGCATGTACGCAACGCGGGCGGGGCGTTCGTCGATCTGGATCCGCCGATGAGCGCGGACGTTTCGTTCCGTATCGCCGGCGCGCAGATTCCCGGCTATTCGGTGACGGCTCCCGCGGCACTTTCCGGCGGCGGCCTGGCCCTCGGCGGAGGGCAGAGCGACTCGTTCACATACACCGTGGATGCCACCGGTAACGGCGTGGGAACGCTGGACGTCCGCGCGATCGTAACCGGAACGGACCGCAACGATCCGTCGGCCGCAACGGCTCCGGCGGACACGGGCAGTGCACAGGTCACCGTGGAGAATCCGGCCGGTCTGTTTATTCTGTCCACCGCGGTGGATGCTCCGACGGGAATTCCTCGTGCAGTCGGCGCGCGTTCGGTCGTCAATACCGGGCAGACGTACACGATTCGCGTACGCGTACGCAATTCGGGTGGGGAAACCGTCGATTCGGTGAAGGTGTCCCTTGCCGCGGACGGCGCATCGGTGGTGGCGGACACGACAGCGCAGTGGCGCACCGTGGTGCCCGGTGACACGGTCACGTACCGCTTCGGCGTCACTGCCGGCACGCTCGCGAACGCGCTGGAAACATTCGCCGCGGCAATCGATAGCGCGCGGTCGAGTAACACCGGAGCGCAGATCGCCGTACTCCCGCCGTTGGACGCCACCGCGCTGGTGGAAACCCAGACCCCGGCGGATCTGGCCGTGTCCCTGCGCATCGTCGGGCCGGCCGGCGCTCTCGACGGTGCGGTCAGTCCCGGGCAGAAGTTTCGCATGGGCGCGGTGGTGGTCAACAACGGCCAGGCGCCGGTGGATACCGCCGGCGCGCGCGTGCGCCTGACCCTTCCCGCGGCGTTTTCGTTCGTCGGCGCAATCCCGCCGCGGCGAGCGTTCGTACCCGGGGATTCGATCTTCTGGGACGTTCGGGCCGACGCGCAAAGTGCCGCGGCGCCGATCGTTTGCGCGATCGATTCGATTCCCAACGATCGCAACACAGCCGCGCCCGCGGCGGTTTCGACCGACAGCGCGTCGGTCAACATGGCCGTTAGCAGCGGTGGGGCCCTCGCCGCCGCGTCGATGACGGTCGTCTCCCCGGCCGGGGCGATGGACGACACGGTCAGCGTGCTCCAGGAATTTCGCGTACAGGTGGGCGTGACGCCCTCGTCGGATACAAAGAGCGTGACGGCGAGGCTTCTCGTGCCGTCCGGGTATACGGTGATCGGCGCGTCCACGCGGCCACTCGGTGATGGTGCGGGCACTCCCGTGGTCGATACCTTCCGCGTGCGCGCGCCGTCGGCCGCCGCCGCGGCCGGGCAACTTACCGTGCGCTTCAACGGGGTGGATGTCAACTCGGCGCAGTCCGTGCCGACAGCCGCTGATTCCATAATGGTCACGACGGTGACCGCGCCGACGCTCAGCCTTGCCGCGACCGTGGCCGACAGCATCGTGTCCGCCGCAGAAATATTTGATGTGACCGCCCGCGTGACCAACACGGGAATGGCAGGCGTTACCGGTGCAGCCATGCTGCGTCTGCAGCTGCCTTCCGGATATACGCTGGTCGCGGCGAGTGCCCCGTTGCTGCAATCGTTCGCGGTAGACAGCGTGGTAACCTGGACGGTCAGGGCGCCCACGACGCCGTCGGGACCCGACCGAATCACCGTGGAAATCAATACGATTCCCAGCGACGAAAATTCCGGTGCGCCGGCGAATGTGGCCGTGCGTACGGTGCAGATCGCGATGGTCACGCAGGGCGCCACGCTCGAAGTACGCGACGTCACGTCGTCGTCGGGTATCGACACGCGTGTGGTCCCCGGCGGCGAGCGCGACGTGCGCTTCTTCGCGATGGAAATGCGCTACGCGGTCACCGACACGAATTCAGCCGCCGCGCGCGTCGATACGCTGTGGATCACGATCCGGGGAAAAGACAACACATTGCTCCCGCCTGTGGTGTTATCCCGTACGGTCACGAGGATTTTCGCGGACTTCGGCGGTGGTGTGGTGTGGCAGTCCACCACGCCGGCAACCAACCCCGTACCGTTGATGCCATCGGCGTCGGCCGACAGTGTGAACATTGTGCCCAACGCGGCCGTTTCATTCGTCGTCGGCGTCGATGCGGCGAAATCACCCGCAGCCGACGAATTGCGCGCGTCCTTTGCTGCGGTAAACTTCGACGTCGAGGTTGCCGGGCAGCCTCTGGGCGTCATCGATGGCCGTAGCGGGCAGCCCCTTCGTGGCGAGGTCCAATCGAATCCCCTCGTATTGCTCGCCGGAGGGTTCGAACGCTACGCGCATAACTACCCGAACCCGTTCCATGCCGGGTCGCAGGATACGCGGATTGCGTACGTGCTCAACCGGGCATCGCCGGTGAACGTGCGTATATTCAGCATGACGGGTGATCTGGTATGGGAAGAGTCCATTGCCCGGGGTGACCCGCGCACAACGCCCGGGGCGCATGAAACGCGCTGGGACGGTCGGAACATGCAGGGCAGCGTGGTGCGCAACGGGCTGTATATCTGCGTTATCCAGGCACAGGGGCAGTCCGCACGATTCCGGATTGCGGTGGCAAAATGATGCTGTCGAATTCAAGAACCATTCGCCGCGTGGCCGAGACCGCCTTTTTGTCTGCGCTACTATTCGTGGCGGTGGTGGGTAACAGCGCGGCCCAGGACGGCGGTACGCAAAGCGTGTTCTCGCTCGGGGCGGGCTCGCGGGCTATCGGGTCGGGGCGCGCCGCGGTCTCGACGGCGGACGACGCAAGCGCTCTGTACTGGAATCCGGCGGCACTGCGCAACGTGCAGGCACCGCAATTTTCGGTGATGTACATGTCGCTGTTCGGCGATTTTACCGGGGCTTCGTATTCGTTCGCCGGGTTTGTGTATCCCACGCTCCATGCGGGATCGTTTGGGGCGGGGTTCATGCGGGTGGGTTCCACATTTAACGGGTTCGATGCATTCAGCCGTCCGACCGGGGAGCTGAACTATTCCGAGAGCCAGTATTTGTTCTCGTACGCGTTCGCACGGCACTCAAAATGGTGGATGGGTGAGCTGGCGCTGGGTGCGTCGTTTAAAGTGTCGCGCATTGCGGTAGACCCGTTTTCCAGCACGGCACCGTCGTCCGATTTTGGTGCACGCTGGACACCGACAGCGTGGCGCGATTTTTCTCTCGGCGTCAACGTGCAAGATGCCCTGTCCTCGGACCACAAGCTCGACGTCAACGCCGACCCGACGTTCCGGACAATTCTCGCCGGTGCTGGATATCGGCATGTGTTCCACGGGGGTGCCATGCTGTCGCTCATGGCGCAGGTGGATCTGCCGGAAGCCGCCAACAGCCGTTCCCACTTCGGCGCTGAGTTTTCGTTTGCACGCATCCTTTCGCTGCGGGCGGGTGTGGACGATGGCAATGCGAGCTTTGGGCTGGGCGTGATCGTTTCCCGCTACGGGTTGGACTTTGCCATGATGTCGCGCGATGAAGCCGGATCTTCGCACCCGGTGACGTTCACCACGCGGTTCGGCGAGACCATAGCCGCCCGGCGGCGCGAGATTGCTGCCGCACGTGAGCGGGACGAACAGGACCTGCTGCGTCAGGCATACGAGCGGCGGGTGTCGATCCACCGTGCCAAAGCGCGTAAGCTCGAAACCGGAGGCGATTTCAGCGCTGCGCTCGACGAGTGGAAAATTGTGCTGGAGTTTGTTCCCGACGACTCGTCGGCCATTGCCGCGGCATCGGTCGTGCGCCAGAAAATTCTCGACGAGCAGGCAAAAACAGTTCACGACGCCGAGAAAAGGGCTGTGGTGAATACACGATTCGCACGGGGCCTCGACCTGTTCAACGCGAAGGATTGGTTGCGCGCGCGTACCGAATGGCGGGCCGTTCTCAAGATCGATTCCCTCAACGCCGGCGCGAAGCGTTATCTCGTTCGCACGCAAAGACGAATCGACACGGCAGTCGGCCAGCACATCGCGCGGGCACGGTCTCTCGAAAAATCGGGACGACTCACGGAGGCGATCGCCGAATGGAACAATGTGCAGCAATACGATCCGGGCAATTCGATGGCGAAACGGTCGGTGGGGCGCATTCGCACGCAGATCGAATCGGCCAGCAAAGACCTGGCCGCCGCGCGCGCCCGTTTGCACATCGTCACGCTCTACGACCAGGCGCTCACCCATTACAACGCCGGTGAGTACGCCCAGGCACTCACCCGTCTGAACAAACTCTTGCGTATCAAGCCGGATCACGAAGATGCGTTGACGCTGCGTGCATTGGCCCAGCGTAAGCTCACGCCGCTGTCGAAAAAAGAAAAGAGCGAGATTCGAAAACTCTATCTCAGCGGTATGAAGTATTTCTCACGCGACGAATACGCCCGCGCCATCACCGAATGGAAAAAAATACTTCGGATCGATCCCACAAACGAGAGCGTCCAGAATAACATTCGGGAAGCCCGCGAGAGGCTCAAGCGGATCGGAGAAGAAAAGCGCTGATGGGCACGAAAGCTCGCATGACGACGGATGCCGCCGTAAAGGAAGTCACGATCCCGGCCGAAGAAACGCAACTCGGCCGGGTGCGCGATTTTGTGGTGGGCGTTTGCGAAGAAGCAAATTTTTCCGAGCGCGAAACGAGCAATACCAAGCTTGCCGTCGACGAGGCGTGTACCAATATCATCAAACACGCCTATTCCCACGATGATGAGACGGGAACGATTCACGTGTTGGCCGAAATCGGGCACGGCGAATTGACAATCCGCCTCAAAGACACCGGCCAGCGGTTCGATTTTGGCAGCGTGCAGGACCCCGATCTCAACCAGTACGTGGAGACCGGCCGCAAGGGCGGTCTCGGCGTGTTTCTCATCAACCGTCTGATGGATGGAGTGGAATACAACGCCACCTCCAAAGGCAACGAATTGGTCCTGACCAAGCGTGGCGAGGGGGCTCTGGCAGTAACCGCCCTCCAGAAGGCGCCACCGCTGCGGGGGACACTGCGCTATCGGTTTACACTGCGAGCGGGAGCCGGACTGCTCGTGCTGATGCTCGCCGTATGGGGTTTTAATTTTATTCGGCAAACCCGGGGTATTCGCATGCAACGCGCCGCGAAGTGGCACGACGAACTTCGCGTGGCACGAAATCTCGCCGGCGGAAGTGTCAACGTGCTCCTCCAGCCGGACGCGTTCTCGGTGGCCCAGACCACGCTGGGGGCCGAACTCACGCGGCTTGTCGGCGGCGGACACGAATTTGCGTGGGCGCGGGTGGTGTCGCGTGGTGGAGAAATAGTCAGTTCGGGAAACATTGATGAGATTCTATCACCGTATAAGGATCCGGGCGGTACAAAACTCCCCGGGGGGGGAGCGGATATACACTGGACCCGTATCGAACGCGGCGGGCGCGCCGTGCGTGACATCGCGGTAGCCGTGCATGTTCCGGATGAAGCCACCGGACGAAAGCTCAATCTGGGAACAGTGCACCTTGGTGTATTCGAAGACGCGGTTCAATCCCAGATAGAGGACAACCGGGCCACGACGTCGCTGATTATGCTCGGGATCTTCGCATTGGGGTTATTGCTGATTACCGGGCTCGTGCGCGTATTCGTCCGGCCGATCCAGGTGTTGACCGACGGCGTGCGTGCCATCGGCGACGGATCGTTCGAGAGCAAGTTGGAAATAAGTGGCCCGGCAGAAATTGGTGCGATCGCCTCTGTGTTCAACGAAATCACGGACAAGTTCAAGCGGGCCCAAAACAGCATCCTCGAGCAGGAAAAACTCCATAAGGAAATGGAAGTGGCGAAAGAAATTCAGCACTCGCTCCTTCCGCGTCACCAACCTACTGTAAGCGGCTATGACATTGCGTCGCTCTACCAGGCGGCTGCCGAGGTAGGTGGCGATTACTACGATTTCGTGCAGGTGGATGAAGACACCATTGGCGTGGTCGTGGCCGACGTTTCGGGCAAAGGGGTGCCCGGCTCGCTCGTAATGACGATGATTCGTACCGCGTTGCGCATGGAAGCCCGCGGGAACAAGAACGCGTCCGACGTGATGTCGAAAATGAACGCGTTCGTGACGGACGACATGAAGAAGGGGATGTTCGTGACGATGTTTTACGTCATCCTCGATTCCCACAACCGCGTCATCAGCTACGCCAGCGCCGGTCATAACCCGATGATTCTTTACCGGCATGAAACGAGCGAAACGTTTTTCCTGAATCCGCGTGGATTCCCGGTGGGAATCAGTTTGCCGGACGAGGACCTTTTCCGCAAGAGCATCAGCCTGGAAAAAATTAAGCTCAAGAAAAACGACATGCTGTTGATTTACACCGACGGTGTAACCGAAGCAATGAACGAACGGCGCGAGCAATACGGAGAAGACCGGCTCATTGCACTCATCAAAGAGTACGGCAAGCTGTCACCGGAATCTTTTATGCAACGTCTTGAAGCTGATATCCATAAATTTACAGCAGGTCACGCGCAGAACGATGACATTACCGTTGTGGCGGTAAAAGAAAAAATGACAGCGGACGACGTGCTGTTTGGAATCCGCAAGAAGCTCATGGATCTGGTGGAAGTCGAAGGACTGTCGGTACGGGAGGCGTGCACCAAAATGCGGGTGTCGCCCTCTACGTACTATCGCTATAAGAAACGCCTCGTGGAACTGGGCGAACGCGGCCTCAAGAATAAGATATTGCGCGAAGACATCACGCTGAAACGATTGAGCATCGAAGCGCGCAAGCGAATCATCGAAATCATCGCTGAGCACCCGGAGTACGGGGCCAGGCGTCTTACCGAGGAATTCAACGCCGACCGCGACGATCCGCACCGCGTTACCGAGCGCATGGTGTACGACGAGTTGCGCCGTCTCAATCTCAATACCCGTGAACTCCGTATCGACTATCTGCGACGAAACCGTCTATCCCCGGCGGAGGAAGGTGTTGGCGATCTGCGAGAAAAGACATCCGATCTCATCGACGGGTTGATCGATGGCATCCCCGGGGTAGGTATGGATGACCATCGTGCCGCTGCCCCGGAGGGATCGACCCCGGATGGTGCAGGACGATCGGTTGTCCCCGGGGTGCCGGAGCCCGGAAGCGGGTCGCAGGAAGGCGCCGGCGACGTGCTATTCCGGCCCGCCGATGAAACCTTTGACGATGTCGACGGAGTGCGCATTTCGTTGACCCATCATGATGGGGGGATTGTCGAACTGAGTGTCGCGGGACACCTCGACTCGGTCACATCCGCCGCGCTCGAACGACGCCTGCGCGATGTGGTTTCCCGGGGGATGACGCGCGTTGTAGTAAACCTTGCGGACGCCTCGTACATCTCGAGTGGTGGCTGGGGTATTTTCACCGGTGAGGTGCGATCGTTACGACAAAGTGGAGGGGACATCGTACTCGCGTCGATGATGCCCGAAGTGTACGACGTCTACGAGCTGCTCGGTTTCGCCGACGTCTTGCGCAGCTTCCCGTCGGTCGATGATGCCCTGGCGTTTCTCTCCCTGCCCGTCGACGAGCGTCGCCGTCAGGCGCCTGCGGACGCGGAGACGGGTGATTCGTTCCTTTCGGGAATTGACGAGGAAGCTGGCGTCGATAGCCCGACGATTGATGGTCCCGTGGACTTCGTTGGCGGATGGGAGAGCCTGAACATCGAGGCGACCACCGTGGGCGAAGAAGGAAATATCGCCGTGCTGTCGCTGCGCGGCGTCGTCGACACCGTAAGCGCCGAGCGGCTGCGCGAGGCGCTGGCCCGCGTGATCAAGTCGGGAATCCATCGCGTCGTTGTCGACATGGCGCAGGTGGAATACGTCAGCTCCGGGGGATGGGGTACGTTTACGGAAAGATTGCGGGAATTGCGGCGTGCCGGCGGTGACATCAAATTATTCGGCATGGATCCCGACGTGTACTACGTATTCACAATGCTCGGATTCAATATTGTTCTCTCGTCGTTCGATATTCTCGTGGATGCGATTGATGACTTCAAGAATGCGCCCTCGGAAAGCGCGCCGATCGAGCCGGATGGCGCCATTCCCGACGACGTGGTCATCACGCCGCGCCGGTCGTACGAAGCGGACGAACGGGAAAACGGCCCGGTGATTGACCTGGGCGCCGCCCCGTTTGCACCGGCAGGGCGTACGGACATCGTCGATTGGACGGTCGACGGCGATGTGGCGATCGCCGCGGTGCACGGGGCGATCGAAGCGGTTGCAGCCGATGCGATATCTCAGAGTTTCGAGCAGGTGCTTGCGCAGAAGCCGGCAAATGTGGTGTTTGACCTGTCCGACGTGGACTACATATCGAGCACGGGATGGGGGCGATTTGCCGCCGCCCAGGATGCGGTCTCGGCGTGGGATGGAAGGGTAGCATTGTGCGGAATGAGTGCGTCTCTTCATGAAATTTACAGTTGTCTGGAGTTTCGTACGTTCATCGGGGCATGGCCCGACGCGGCCGCGGCGGTCGCCGGACTGCGCCTGGTTCGTGACGCCGGGCGTTCCGGTGGCCCCGGGATGGCAGACTCCGGGGTGGGTGCAAACCGCGGCGCACCTCCTCCCGTCGATGCCCGGCCGGGCGCACCGGGCACCGCGAATCCGCCGCGCGTTCCCGGAAAAATACCCGTTACGGACGCGAACCCGATTCCGGATACCACCGACCAGGGCGAGGACGTAGATTCGTTACTCAACGTCGACCTGTCCGATGAACCCGCGCGGCGCCCGTCGCCACCCCCGGCAGGGGCAATCTGGCCGGGCACGGATCGTATGCCACCGGACGACCGGCCGCCGGCGATTGACCGCGCCGTCCCACCGGA
>Ga0114931_10005824_pt1 | contig 15232 bp, 10 predicted proteins | sample 2SBtaG_FD_89579 | JGI IMG/M metagenome (GOLD analysis project Ga0114931, IMG submission 89579) | Deep subsurface microbial communities from Kolumbo volcano to uncover new lineages of life (NeLLi) - 2SBTROV14_V59a metaG | ecosystem: Environmental > Aquatic > Marine > Volcanic | place: Kolumbo...
GTTCTGATAACAAGTTCATCGCCGTCATTTTGGTTTCCCGTCAGCGCTCGGGCAAATCTCCGTAGAGAAGGCAACAGCTCAATAAATTCTGCACTATACCTCATTTTCGCAGTGCCCGCCTTTTTTGGTGGAGGATACTCCTCAAACTGGCGAAAGCAAGAAGCAATCACATACTACGTTATGTTAACGCTCTTATCACCTATTTTATCTAATTAAATAACACATAAGTGATTCACCATGGTGGGATGGTCAGAACCTATGGGTAAAAATCAGTTGGCCTGACCATTTTCTCCAAGCATGACTCGCTTGAATGAATTCCGCACACGCCAGTTAATGCCATTGATCATCTTATGGAAGATATTAGCTACTCTGATGAGCGGAAGACGTCTTGGGGATGTTCTTCAAGAGCCTGCCTGACTGCATCCAGAAGACTTGCCCATGCACCTGCTGAGGGGCGGTGAAGAAATGACGAAGGACTCTGATTTCCATCGGGATTTTTTGAGGCTCGTGCCTGATTTGCGCGCGTTTGCCCGTTCACTGGCAAGAAATGTTGATGTTGCAGACGACCTGGTGCAGGAGACCCTGCTCAAGGCGTGGGAGAAACGGGCCTCACTTCGTGATCGAGACAAACTGAAACCATGGCTCTTGATGATACTGCGCAACATTTTTTTGCAGTCTTTACGGCGCACCAGAAATGAGGTGGAAGACTCCGACGGGATCTATGCCCAGACGCTTGCCTTAGCGGCGCCACAGGATGCAATTTCAGAACTTACTGATGTCATGCGGGCGATGGACACTCTGCCGCGAGAGTTGCGTGAGGCTCTCGTTCTAATATGCGTTGAGCAACTTTCCTATGATGAGGCTGCCGCCGTGTGTGGCTGTCCTGTTGGAACCCTTAAGAGTCGCGTCAACCGTGCTCGTGCACGTCTTGCAACGTTGATCGAAACCGAGCCGGCTCAAGCTCTGTCACGCCAACCGCAACATTTTACGTGCAACAAAGGCTCAGCAAGGTTCTTGAAGGGCGCCACGGCGAACCAATATTCTGGCGCTGTTATTTGTTCCCCCGATTGAGCCAATTTGTCCGGCAGCGGGAACATGAAGGCTCTAAACTGCTTGGTTCGTAAGCAAGTTCGGGATTACCATCAAACCCTTTCGCCTCTCCATTCTAGAATACAAACGTTGGAAAACGCGTGGGCTCAAGGCCTCCTGAGCTTTTGAACCGTCGGATCATTTTTCAGAATCCTCAAAATCCGCATCGAGCTTCTCGAGTAAATCGATGAAACGCTGGGGAACCGGCTCCTCAAGAACACTCGAATAAGCTTCCCGGATTTTACGTCCCAGCTCACGTTCGATTTTAATGTCGATAGCGGCTGTTCCGTATGCGCTGTCCCAAAGACCCTTGCGCGTCTTTCTTCGGTAGGCATACGAACTCGCCATCAGATTACGTATCCTCTCTTATCAAATCATGGCAACATAAATGCTTGCAGGTACACAACAGGAAATCGCCAGTGAGGAGAATGGGAAAACGACAATTCCGGACCTATCAACGCATAGGGCGGCGCGAAATTAATAACTCTATTGCGACGCAATTCTGCCACTCAGTAAAGACTGTTCTCGTCTAACAAGACCCTTACTTTATACGTGATACTCTTTGGGCACGCCGTGGCGCAGTGCACAAGACAACAAACCTTTCCCCTTGACGCCGGAAAGACTTTCGTTGATCTGCAATTTTTTTCATTCCGGTTGGAACCTTTTGCGGGGTCTTGAATCCTATTTTGCGTAAGCAATGAATTTTACGAGTGCCTTCCCACCAGAGAAGACGTGAAATCTCGGATAAATCGTAGTGGAACCATGAAATTCGCATACGGCTCAACCCTGTCAAAGCCAGCAGTCATGCGTGCTCTGTTTATGCGTGTCCGGACAATCCTTGCCCTTTTTGTTCTGATTTGCGCTCCTGTGTCAACTTCATTTGCATTTAAATCCAACTTCGGATTTGCAGTTTCTCCAACAGATTTACGCATTACGTCACAAAGCCAAGCTTCCAAATACCTGTTTCATTCGAAGGTATGGACACTCGGTTCCCGAGACTTGCATGGTCTCTTTGTCGAATTCAGACCCAGCTTTTTATTCAGGCGAAACATGTGGTCGGGCGACAAGCTCACATCACGATACTCAAGATTCGCAATGGCAATAATGCCACGGTGAATCTGATGACAACTGGCGTCAATCACTTGATGCGGGGAGGCTATAAAAGATGCCCCATTGGTAGCGCCGGCAGAGTGCCTGCGCATAAAACATTCCATTTGTTTGGCAATCAAAATTGTTGCCGGATTCGGTAATAAAGTTTCCACCCAAGATGCCCTTGAGGCCCATCGGTCAAGGATGGCCGTGCGCGATACGAAAAACTTCGTTCTTAGCCTCACACCTCGAACCGTTAGCAGCTTTTAAATAATACTGTCCCAGCACAACACCATCATCATAATAATAGTAATACACGGCCAGCGGCTACGGCCGCAGAGCGGGCAAAGCTCATGGAATGTTTGAATCGGAACCAAATATTAAATGAAACAAACGATCATGTAATTGCCGATAATTCCTAGGTTCTCTTTTTTAACTTGAAAAACGGTAGGTCGGAGATTGGTTGCGTTAAGATGCCGAAGGTAAAATTGTCCACAAAATCAAATCGCAAAAGCGCTCGCAAAGGACGCAACAAACATATCAGCGTTTCTTCAAAGAAGGGGTGTATCTCCAAAGAGCTGTCCGATGCCGATGCATTTGACGTCATTGCCAGAAGCTTCAGGGATGGACTTGCGATCTTCAATCCTTGCGGTCAACTTGTGTTTTTCAACAAATCATATCCGGATTTGTATCAAGGTGTCGAAGATATCATCGCAATCGGCGTGAAGCGAGATGATATCTTCGACACCGGATTGGCGAGGTCTGTATTTGATACTCAGAATCTTAGCTCACGAGAATGGCTCAAGCAGTTTGCCGTGCCCGTCGATGTCGGTGAGACAGAACATTATGTAAAGTTTTCTGACGGTCGATGGATTCTTAGGCGCAACACCCGCATTTGCTCGGGCTACACGCTGGAGCTGTGTTCGGATTTAACCAAATGGAAAGAGCGCGAAGTTGAATTGAATGAAGCCGTGCGCAGAGCAGAATGCGCCGAGCAGGACCTAACCCTTGCACTGCGGTATGAAGAAGAGAGAATGAAGGAAGAACGTCTGCTGTCGAAATTGAACCAATGGCTGCATTCCTGCAAACGCATAGAAGAACTCCACCAAGTCGTGAAGACATTCCTGTCTCGTCTATTGCCATCTTCATCGGGAACGCTTTACGTTTATAATTTTTCTCGTGACGTACTGGTTCCCGCTTGTTCCTGGAATACAGCCGTCGAGCCAATCGAGATTAGATCCGATGATTGTTGGGGACTGCGCCAAGGAAAGGCCTATTATTTTGGACATGATGGTTGGACCTTCAAATGCGACCACATGCCAACAAGCGAGCCGGAACAGGAACAACCGAAGTACTTTTGCATTCCCATCGTTGCCCATGGTGATACAGCCGGCATGCTCAACATCATTCCGCCAGTGAATCTTCGGGATAAACCCAATGAACTTCAACACGTCTTTAAAATAGCATGCATATGCGCTGAACAGGTGAGCCTTGCCATTGCGAACGTCATGCTTGGCGAGCAACTCAAAAATCAGTCGACACGCGATTCGCTGACCAATTTATTCAATAGAAGGTTCTTTATCGAACGCTGCGCCCGGGAAGTCGAAAAATCCTGCCGGTTCGGGCTCCATTCTTCGATCATTGCGCTGGATATTGATCATTTCAAGAAATTCAATGACAGCTATGGTCATGAAGCTGGTGATGTCGTCTTGAAGGCCTTTGCTAGAGTCCTTCTGGAGCATTTCCGTGCAGATGATATTGTTTGCCGGGCCGGAGGAGAGGAATTTACGGTTCTCCTGCCGGGGGCAGAGGAGCACATCGGAATAAAGCGTGCAGAAGAGCTTCTGCCTAAAGTCCAGAAGATGCAGGTGCGCTACGGGAATGAAACCCTTCCGCCAATTACGGTTTCTGCTGGTGTCGTGTCGGTGCCCGAGAGCGGTAATTGTGTGCAGACGGTACTGAATAAAGCAGATAGAGCACTCTATGCCGCGAAAGGCCGCGGACGTAACTGCGTCGTTTCTTCCCAGGGAATTCCGAAGGTTTCTATTAAGGAGAGCGCGCCACGAGGGCAAAAGAAGCTTGATAAGGTTCCAGCCCCTGAAGCCTAGATACGGTTGAGCAACCTGACGCCGCCGATGGCCCGCCTTGGGCCACCTGAAAGGCGGGCAAAATGGCCGAGAGGCGTCGTCGAACCACTTGTATAATGAACCCCATCAAACGGCGTGAATCTCGTTTCGCCGGAGGCGGACAAGAATTGGGACTGTCAGCCATTTTGCGTCTGTGCCGCCTGCGTCGCCATGAATAGATCAGGCTAGAACACTTCAGGATTAGATGGAATTATTCTGTTTGAAAACGATTCCAACCGCAATAGATTTCATCATAGTTTTTAGCCTGGAAAACACCGCTCCCAATTGTCTCCGGCGCAAAGTTGGACAGCTATCATGCTGCTCACCTGCTCACTTAGCCCCGTTGTGAGCCAATTGTTATCGATCTATTTTCCATAACTTCGCAATGCGTTCTCTTGCGCGAACTAGTTCTGTGCTCCGGCCATCTACTTAGAAACCAATGGTCAAGGAGAACGGCGTGGGAACAGAGGAGCGAGTAGCGCTTATTGAAGGCGAGGGCGGCGATTGCAACTTGCCTCCTGACCTTGAGCAGCACCTGCATGATGTTGAAAGTATGCTGGGTTCGCATGTGGCCGCTTTGGACTACATGATACAAGGTTTGTGCTTGTTCGACAGCCGGCAACGCGTTGTCATTTGCAATCGTCGTTACGCGGAAATCTATCGTCTTAGTGAAGATCAGGTTAGCCCTGGCACCACGCTTGAGCGGATTTGCCGGTATCGAATTGAAAATGGTCTATGCGGAAAAGACGATCCGGAGGCCTACATTCGCGAGTGGACCTCATCAACTATTGAAGGATCAGAGAGAACCCAAACCTTAAGTGACGGGCGCACGATTTTAATCCGTCGTTCTCCGGTTCTGGGTGGTGGTTGGGTCAGCACACATGAGGATGTCACGGCACGGCGCACCGCCGAGGCAAAAATAGCCTATTTGTCTTCACATGATGACCTCACGGGGTTGCCAAACCGGGCTAAGTTCATTGAACGACTGGATAATGTGCTCAAGTTTGTCCGTCGTGGTGAAAAAGCAGCACTGCTTTACTTTAACATTGATCATTTCAAACGGTTGAATGACACGTTCGGCCACACAATAGGCGACCGCCTACTTCGTGAAGTTGTGCGACGAGTCTTAGACACCATTCGCGAGACCGATACATTCTCAAGACTCAGCGGCGATGAATTTGCAGTTCTACAAACTCAGGTCAGCGATGAACGCGATTGCGCGGCCTTGGCGCAACGATTGATCAGCGTTATCAGCAATCCCTATTGCATTGAAGGACATGCCCTTTCAATCGGAGTAACAATCGGGATCTACGTATGTAGCAAGGCGGAAGATGATCCGAAGTCGCTCCTGCGGGGCGCCGACCTGGCACTATCTCGCGCCAAGAACAAGTGTCGAGGTGCGTACCTGTTTTTCGAAGAGGAAATGAATACAAGGCTGCAGAACCGCAGTCAAACCGAAGCAGACATGCGTGCAGCGATCGTAAGGGAAGAATTCGAGATCTTTTACCAGCCCATTCTAGACGTAAAAAAAATGGCTGTGACCTGTCTTGAGGCCCTCGTTAGATGGCGCCATCCCAAGCGAGGATTGGTCATGCCCTGTGAGTTCATAACAGTTGCAGAGGATACTTCCTTAATTCTTCCCCTTGGCGAGTGGGTGTTGAGGAAAGCCTGTTTTGACGCTCAGAAATGGACCGAACCGCTGCGTGTGTCTGTAAACTTTTCTGTTGCTCAGTTCACGCATGGAGATCCTGTCGGCTCAATCGAAAAAGCAATTTCCCTGTCGGGACTTGAACCGGCTCGACTCGAAGTTGAGGTGACCGAATCACTGTTCATTGAAGAACCGGATGAAGTCATCAGCAAACTGCGCCGGATCAAGGAACTCGGTGTCAGGATTTCCATGGACGACTTCGGAACCGGCTATTCATCACTAAAATATCTAAATTTGTTTCCGTTCGACAAAATCAAAATAGATAGGTCATTCGTAAAAGATCTGCCCCAAGATTGTCGATCGCTGTCGATAGTGAAATCAATAGCTTGTCTGGGACACAATATGGGATTTGCGACAACGATGGAAGGTGTGGAAACAGAACAACAACTTGAAATAGCCGTAAAGGAAGGTTGCAACGAGGTTCAAGGTTATTTCTTCAGCCGACCAGTGCCGGCTTTGGAGATGATGAGCATTGTCGAAAATTGTAATTCGAAAGCTTTTGATTTCACGCGATCCAAGACGAACTTTTCAATCTAGGCCGAAGCAAAGAAATTGAGAGGACGCGTTTTTTAAATGTCGATTAAACCGGTTTGGACGAGTTTCAGTAATGAGTGCGCGCACCCGATAAAAATTAATTCGCATCCCGTTTTCGATCGGATGATCAAGAAAGTACATCCCTCTATACTCGCAAGCTTTACTCCATCTCAACTAAATGCCCTCGCCGCGGTTTCAAAACCCTCTCCTGGACAGCACTGGATTGACTATCGCGTGAGCCTGCCGATATTTGGCCGGCGAATATATCTGACAATTCTTGCAGGAAGGGAGCGGCGAAGCCTAACGCGCCTCAAGCATGAGGGGCAGATTAGTCTTGCAATTACTTCCATTTCGTATGTGGTAACAACCTGGATGATTGCATCTGCGCTCATCGTCTCCTTAGTTACCGTTCTCTATATCCTGAAGACGATCATAGGACTTGATTTGATCGAAGGTCCATCCTTCATGCACGACTTTGTCTATCCCTGATCAAAAGCATAATCTCGGATCGTTTGAGGCGAATGAACTCCAAGCCTTGATCCTCGTCCCAGCGCCATGATGAAACATTCTAAGCAACACCTTTACTATTAGCGTGTTTGGTTTCTGGCTCAGATTGGTCGCCGCCTCGTGCGTTAAATTGTCCAAAGCGCAAGGCGAGGGTTGGCAGTACTAACAGATTGAGCATCATCGATGTGATGAGGCCTCCTACGATTACCAGCGCCATTGGTCCTTCAATCTCGCGCCCCGGCTCGTTCATGCCGATGGCCAGAGGCAGCAGTCCAAGGGTTGTTACAATCGACGTCATCATGATTGGGGCTAAGCGATCACCGGCACCTTTGATGGCAGCATCCACGCCCCATTGCACATGCTCCTGCTGCACGAGATGCTCGAAATGCGAGATCATCATGATCGAATTGCGTAGAGTGATTCCAAATAAGGTCACGAAACCGACCATGGCGCCAAGGGATAACACGCCGCCATTTGAGAAGATCGCGAGTACGCCGCCAACAAGTGCAAATGGCATGTTCGCAAGAACGAGAAGCACATTGCGCCAGCTTCCCGTCACGACAACCAGGAGCAGGAGAATACCGAGACTTGCGACCAACGAATTCATGAGGAGATTGCGGGTGGCTTCCTCTTGCGCCTGAGCCGAGCCTGCAAATTCCAGATGCACGCCGGATGGTAGCTGCATATTGTCAGCAATAGCTTTACGCGCATCGGCCACGAACGAGGTTACATCCCGGCCGACGACATTGGCCGTTACCGTTTGCACACGCTGGCCACCGAGGTGGAGCACTTGGTTGCGCCCGGCCGTCTGATATACGTCGGCAATTTGGCGTAGGAGAACGAAGTTTCCCGCAGGTGTTCGAAGCGGCAGATTTCTGACCTTGGTTACACTGTTGCGGCTCTGTTTATCCAGGATAGCGATAACGTTGAAAACACGGTTGCCGTCATAGCTTTGACCGACAATATCCCCCTGGTAGGCGGCCCGAAGCATGTTGAGGACATCGACCGGGTTCATACCCCAGCGCTCAAGATCGGCCTTTCGTGGCCGAATGGTCAGTTGTGGCATTCCCGGTGGGGACTGCAGTTGGACCTCAATTGCGCCTGACACCTCGTTCATCACCTGCGCAATATCGCGCGCGGTCTCGTCGAGAACATCCAGATTGTTGCCGTGGATGTTGATGATAACAGAAGCGGTGTAGCCGGAAAGTGATTCCTCAACCCGCTCCGTCAAGAATGGCTTAAGAGCGAAATTCACGCCTGGAAAACCCGACAGGACCTCGCGCATTGCGATTTGTGCCTTCTCAGATTCCGCGCCCGATAGATTTGGTTTCAAACCCACCTCGAATTCGCTGTAGTCCGTGCCCCAAGTATCATCCGCCTTTTCGGCACGGCCAATGCGCTGAGAAATGACGCGAACCAATGGAAGCTTCAAGAGTGCCTCGCTCACACGCGCCCCCATGCGCTGCGATTCTTCGATCGAAGTGCCGGGGACTGCCGCCATGTGCAATGTGAAATGGCCCTCTTTCAGCTCTGGAAGCAACTCGGCACCGAAGAAGGGAAGAGCACTGCAACCTATCACAGTAAAGGCTATCGCCGCAGCCATGGTTGTGCGGGGCCTTGCAACGATCGCACGCAGAAGGGACTCGTAATGCCTACGCATCCATCGTGTGACTGGTGGATCCTCGGCAACCAAGGTTGTTAACTTACTGTGGTCCGAGGACATGTTCGGAAACAGCAGAGCGCACAGAGCTGGCGTGACGGTAAGGGCCACGATGAGTGAAGCAAGAATTGCAAGAATATAGGCAAGACCCAATGGCGCAAAGAAGCGCCCTGCAAGCCCTGGCAGAAACACGACTGGAACAAAAACCAGAATGACGGCCAAGGTTGCATAGACGACGGCACCGCGCACTTCGAGTGAAGCATTGAGGATGACTTGAGCAGTGGGAAGCGGGTCACTTAATCGCCGATTAAGACGCAGGCGCCTTGCAATATTCTCGACGTCTATAACGGCGTCGTCCACGACCTCGCCGATAGAAATGGCCAAACCGACAAGCGTCATGGCATTTAGAGTCGCTCCGAATCCATTGAGAACAGCGATCGCGGCCAGAAGAGACAATGGAATAGCCAACAAGGAGATGGTCGCTGTGCGCAAATCGAACAAGAACAGGCAAAGCACTACGACGACCAACGCGCCGCCAAGCAGGAGTGAATCGCGTACATTGCCAGTGGAAATTGCAATAAAGTCTGCTGGTCGGAAGAGATCGGCACGCAGTTCTACGTCTTCCTTGTCTATAAGTGGCTTCAGGTCGGCAAGCACTTTCTCTATGCCTTTCGTCACATCGATGGTGTTGGCGCCGAGTTGTCCAGAAACGAGAAGCACCACACCCGGCTTGCCCATTACTGCAGCACCGCCAATCGCAGGTTCAGGTGCGTTCATGACATCGGCCACGTCCCGCAACAGCACGCTGGCGCCATTGGAGGAAGCCACCACGGTCCGTGCAATATCGTCGGGATTGATCGATTGGCCTTCTGACTGAATGACAATGCGCTGATTGGGTGTCTCGATAAAGCCGGCACCCGTAATCGACGTAGCCTTTCTGGCTGCTTTGAGTACGTCTTCGAACGATAGTGAGTGGCGAATGAGTTGATCGGGATGCACCAATACCTGCACCGAGCGTACATCACCGCCGAACACGGCGACCTTAGAGACGCCGGGGACAGCAAGCAGACGCAGGCGGAGAGTCCAATCTGCCAGTGTGCGCAAATCCATGAGCGAGCGTTTTTCAGAAGTGAGGCCGAGCACAAGCACGGTACTCGACGAGGATGTTAGAGGCGTCATCGTTGGGGCGGCAACATTTGCAGGAAGTTCCTCGGCAGCTTCGGCAAGGCGCTCGGACACGACCTGACGATCCAAATAGATATCGCTCTTGTCGCTAAAGATCACGGTGATTACCGAAAGACCCTGGAAAGACGATGAGCGCAGCTGGTTCACTCCCGGCACACCATTGATAGCGTTCTCTATCGGTTGCGTGACGAGTACCTCGACCTGTTCGGCTGTTAGGCCGGGCGCCTCGGTTTGAATCCCAACCTGCGGCGGTGCAAACTCGGGAAAGACATCGTACTTGGCTCGCGAAATGGATACCGCCCCATAGCCCAGCATAAGAATAGCTAATGCGGCAATGATACCACGAAAACGAACGGAGAAACCGATGATCGCGGCCTGGATGCCGCCGGAGCCCGGGGCTGGTGGTCGACTACCCGTTGGCATCAATCGTCGTCTCCTTCAACCTGGATCTGAGCTCGGAATTCCTCCGAAAGGAGCATCTGTGCCCCTTTGACGACAATCGAGGGATACGGCTCTCCTAATGAACGAACCGGGACCAAAAAACCACCATCTCGCCCAAACGGTATGTCGGTTGGAATCTCTCGTCGCGTAAAGGCATTTCCTTCAAGCTTTACGTACACCCAAGCTCGTCCTGACCACCACACGACGGCTGATGGAGAAATGACAAAACCCCCGACCGGGACGCCGGAAGAAAAAAAGACACGTACATTCATACCTGGGAGCACGCCGCTATCGGCGGAGATAGTATAAAAAAAACTCCTACCTTGAATCTTCGGATCGGTGCGGGTGGCTGGGGAGATGTATTTGGCTTCAATGCGACGGCTTCCAGAACCCATCTCCACCGAAGCAATGGCAGGCGCATCAACCGAAACTCCCGGCGGCACAGTGACCTGCAGCAGAAATTTCTGTCGCTCAATCAACTGGAAAATCAAAGGAGCGGAATTGACAATTCCCTTTCCAATAATTTTTCCCCATTCCTGCACCCCGGTCGCCGCCAGCGTGCGCACCTTGGATGCAGCAGTTGCGACTGCGGCGCGATCGCCAATGAGTACAGCCTCTTCTAGCTGCAGTCGAGCCAGACTTCCGATTTTCTCCTTATGCAAAGCCTTCGCGCGCTCATAAGCTGGCAGCGATGCCGCCAACTTGGCCCGTGCCGTCTTCAACTGCGAAACCGCTTCCACATAGTCTGTATTCAGCTTCGTTAATTCGGCCAAGTCCAGAACTGTTCCGAAGGCTCTAATTTGATTTTGATAAGGTACTGCCTTTGGCGTCACAATCTGCAGGTTGATAGCCTCTTGCGCCTCGGCATCAATCGTAACAACCGGTTGCGCGTGAGCTTGAAGCGCAACCCTGAGCGGCGGCTTGATGGGCTCACCACGCTCGGCTTCAACGACAGCCTCTTTGCGCCCTTCGAGGAACCCGAAGACCACAAGGAGGCCGAGGGCACCACAAACAGCCAAGACAGATATGAAACCAGCCAAGCGGCGAAGAAAATTCGATTTTTTAGGGACGTTCACCAAAGATGCTCCAAGTCCTACCACAGGGCAATCTTTGCCACCCATCCTTTAGTGGTTCTTGTTGGCCACTGAGTGCCGAGCAGTGACATTTCATCTCTACATCTAAATATGGCATCCGGAAATACGCAACCTGTTTGCGGTTAACTGGAAACGGACCTCTGCCACTATTGTTAGTGCGCAGGGACTCAGTTTACCTATTATGACTGGCATCCTCGGCACAAGAAAAACCATCTGAGGTTTTCCCCCCGCAGCCTGACCAAAACCGCTAATAGGTGCATGAGGGCAACATACCGCTCATTGACAGAGATCTACCGTCTTGGCTGTCCAGCATGGTTAGCGTGTTTCCATGGTTCCTGGTCGCGCATGATTGCGTTTAGGATTACAATGAGTTTTCTCATGATGGCTGTTATGACGAGCTTCCACGGTTTTCCGCGTATGGTGAGAATGTCGGCAAATGCCTTCAAGATATGATAATGCCTTACGGCGACGATTGCCGCCATGCAAAGGCATCGCCTGATCGCACCCGTTTACTAATAATTCCCCTCGACCTAAAAATCTGCTCGGAATTTTAGATCAATCTCGGAGACCAAGTGGAGTCATACTTACCTTAAGGTTGCAAGCTATCGCCAAATCTTGGTGACGGGGTGATGGATTAGGCGGCGACGGTTGCGGGCTGAGAGCCCACCAAATTGGCAGAAACTTCGAGCCCGTCGTTAAATTTCACATCTTGAATGAATTTTGGCAACTGGTTGGGTCCATCGAGCCTTCGCCAGTTTTTCTGGGCGCCTTCGACGAGCTTGAACACCAGTGCCCGTGCTGTCTTGTTCGACAGGCATCCTTTCGCGCGGATCGTTCGGTGGCGCACCGTTGCAAACGTGCTCTCAATGGGGTTCGTCGTGCGTAGATACTTCCAGTGCTCGGCCGGGAAGTCGTAGAACGTCAGCAGCGCCTCGCGATCCTTAGCCAGGCAGGTAGAAGCCCTTTCATATTTGAGTTCGTCGTTTTCGATGAAGGCATCAAAAGCGGCTTCGGCCTGGGCTTTTGTTTCGGACATCCAGATTTCATGTAGCGCGCGTTTTGCTTTCGGATGCAGCTTCTTTGGCAGCTTATTGAGGACGTTTCCGCTCTTGTGCACCCAGCAGCGTTGCTCCCGTGTTGTCGGCCAGACTTCACCAAGCGCTTTCCAGAAGCCACGTGCGCCATCGGCAACGGCAAGCTTGGGCGCAACAGATAATCCGCGCCGCTTCAAGTCGAGCAGCAGTTCGCGCTCATCTCGTGTGCGCTCTCGCGTGTGCCACCCGCGAAGCCAACAAGCTCCTTCTTGCCCTCCGGTGCGGCGCCGATGATGACGAGAATGCACTGCTTTTCATCTTCAAGCCATGCCTGAAGATGAATGCCGTCTGCCCAGATATAAACGTAGTGATGCACCGAGAGGTCGCGTTTCTTCCAGCGCTTGTGCTCGTCGGCCCATACCTCCTTGAGACGTGCGATCGTCGATGCCGATAACCCGGGTGCATCTGGCCCAAGCAAGGCTGCCAACGCCTCGGCGAAGTCGCCTGTGGAGATGCCTTTCAGGTAGAGGATCGGGATCAGAACTTCGAGGCTTTTGGTGCGCCGCGCATAGGGTGGCAGAATCGCGGGCGTGAAGCGGATGTGTTCGGTTGAGCGGGAATTGGCTTCCCGATCGCGCACACGCGGCTGACGCACAGGGACAGGGCCGATCCCGGTCATCACCTCACGTTGGGGAAGATGGCCATGGCGCACGATGCGCTTATGACCTTCATTGGTCTTGAGATCGGCGTGCTTGGCAAGAAAACCAGCGACCTCGGCCTCGACCGCCTGGATAAGCAGCGTGCGCGCGCCGTCGCGAAGGATTTCTGTGAGTTGATCGTCGAAAGTTCCTGGCTGAATCAGTCTGGTAACGGTCTCATTGGACACGGCAAATCGCTCCTTCGGTGGAAAAGTGGAGGCCTCAAGCAACTCCAGTATATGCCGCCCTCCCCGATTCGCCCCGTCACCAACTTTGGGTCATAGCTCACGCATCACCGGCAAGGTTCTCACGTTCCATACAAGAGCCTGGTTGAGCTTCGCGCCACCTACATGCCGGATGCCGCCAATCTTTCTGAAAAGGGGCGGGCAGTCTTCAAGGCAGCCCCCGAACTTCTCCCGCAGGAAGGGTCACCCCGCGGTTTCAACATCACCTAATCCGCTTTCGACACTTCAGCGGTTGTTCGCTTGCGCTCGCCTCTCTCAACCTTACCTGTCGGGATCATTGCCCCGGCGTTTCCGCAACGCTCACTACCATGGCTTTTGACCAAAGCAGCTTGCGGTGGCTTGGTATCGGCACTTCATCGCCCAACCCAAAGGGCCCACCTTCATCTCCTATACAGTTACGCATCGCCGTGTGGACCGGCAATACGCGTGACACAAGAGCCTACGCAGAAAGTATATCTACTCACCAAAAAGCCAAATGGATATAACCCATTGATTGTTTGTAGTAATTTTGGTTGCGGGGGAAGGATTTGAACCTACGACCTTCAGGTTATGAGCCTTTAATTTTAAGAACAAATGGGGAAACATAGCATCACATAAATAGTTGTAATAATCAAATAATATCAATGAATTACACGATTTTTCCACAACATGACATAACCTCCCAACTCTCGACATTTTGCTACCCATACGCTACCCCTATGGAGGCGGTTTCGGTCTAATATCGGCACCGACCTCTTTTTCGAATTCCTGAAGGTCGCGGTTACGAACCTTCGTGTCCACTCTGGGTAGCAGCGATGGTAGTCATGCAGCAGAAGTTCACCGACCTCTTCTTGAAGAAACTGAAGAGCGATGGCCGACCGCGCATGGAGGTGTGGGACGGCCAAATCCCGGGCTTCGGGATGCGCGTCACGAAGGCTGGCACCAAGACGTTCATCCTGCTCTATCGCCACAGAGGTCGGCCGCGCCGCATGACGCTCGGGCGCTATCCGTTTATGTCACTGGCCGACGGCCGCCGCGCAGCAACAGATGCGTTGACGGAGGTCGGCAAAGGGAACGATCCGGCGATCCCCGAACATGCCGCAGACGATCCGGCATTCCGGTTCGACGCGGTCGTCAAAACTTACGTGCAACGCCATTGCATGGTCCACAACAAGCCGAGTACTTTGAGGGAGACCGGCCGGCTCTTGCGCAAGCACTTCGTTTCGGCCTGGGGCAAGCGGGACATCCGTGACCTTCGTCAGAGCCACATCAATGAAATCCTTGACGCATTGATTGCGGCCGGGAAACCGAGCGAAGCCAACCACGCGCTCGGCGTAATCAAGACGCTGTTCCGGTGGTGCACCGATCGCGAGATGCTTGCCGTCAGTCCCTGCATGAACGTCAAGAAACCGGCGAAGCATGGTTCTCGTTCCCGTGTGCTTACTTCCGGCGAACTGAGTGATGTGTGGAACGCATTGGCAGCGGAAGGCTATCCATTTGGAACCATGACGAAGCTCCTCATTCTCACCGGCCAACGTCGCGGTGAGGTGACACAGATGCGTTGGCCTCAGATCGATTTGAGTGCCAAGACATGGTTGATCCCAGCGGAACTCTCGAAGAACGGCCGCGAGCATCTGTTGCCGTTGTCAGGTCCCGTCATCGAAATATTGAAGTCGATGCCGCGACTGCATGACGAAATATTGTTTCCGGCAAAGGGCAACAGCGATGCGGTGATTTCTGGTTTCTCACGTGCGAAAATTCGGATCGACAAGGCGTCCGGTGTCACGGGTTGGACGCTGCACGACCTGCGCCGGACGACGGCGACTTACCTTGCCAAGCTCGA
>Ga0114931_10005825_pt1 | contig 15231 bp, 7 predicted proteins | sample 2SBtaG_FD_89579 | JGI IMG/M metagenome (GOLD analysis project Ga0114931, IMG submission 89579) | Deep subsurface microbial communities from Kolumbo volcano to uncover new lineages of life (NeLLi) - 2SBTROV14_V59a metaG | ecosystem: Environmental > Aquatic > Marine > Volcanic | place: Kolumbo...
CAGCAGCGGATGGGGTACCGGGTCCGCCCCTCCTGGATCTGGCAGCGGAAACGTTACGGCTCCAGCGAGGTGATTCTGGGGCTCGCGAACGACGGTGTGGCGGGCGTCCCCGGTGTGTTGCGCATTCACCTGGAGAGCCTGGACGGAAAGGTGCGCGTAGGAGGCGGTCTGGATGCCGGACATCCCCACGGTGGCCGTACGCGCGAGGCGTCTTTTCTCCTCCCCAAGGGGATGGAAGGGCAACAGATGAGAATCCGGGCCGAGCTTGAGACCCGCGGTGTCCGCAGACCGGTGCGGTGGGCTTGCGCGCAGCCGCTGGATGCCGCCGGCGCTCTCACCATACAACTCAAAAGGTTCGATGATGGCGGCTGGCGAAAGGGAGTCTGACCCCGCGCGGTTGGCGCCTCCGCCGCCGGCTATTCATTCGCACCACACCACCATGCCGCGTCCCAGTTCCGGGATCACGGCCGAGACGCCGGATTCAGTTTTCTTAACCGTGGTCAACTCGCTGACCGTTCCCAGGAAGGGGAGCGCATAGACCCGGGAGCCGGCTGATGCCGGGAAACGGACTCTAATGTTGTGTTCCGTAAAGGGCTCAGCGTTCACGCCTCCGGCCAATCCCTTGAAGTTCGCCAGGAAGACATGAATCTTGCCGTCGACGCGAGCAATCTGGGCGGCCACGAACGGCGACGCCTCGACTTCGACCGCCGGGCGGTAGCCCCAGGCGCCGGTGAGTTCCGCGTCAAACCTGGACCGGAGCCTTTCGAACCCCCGGCCCTTTGAGCTCCCCGCAAACCCGGCTTCATTGAACTCCTGGCCCAGTTGCCGCAAGTACGCGCGGCCCGGGCAATCCGGCCGGTACACAAACGCCTTGCCGGATCGGCTGCTGTCTTGCGGCGCATCGGCATCGCGGATGTCCAGAAGCCGCAACAGCGGGTTTTCCGTTCGCCTTTCGCCGCTCCCCGTGTAGCGGCCCGTCTCTCCCGTGACCACGAGTTTCCTGCCCGAGGCCAGGAGCAATTCGAGGGCGTCCAACTCCGTCTCGTCCAGGCATCTCACGTCGGGGAGAAACAATATGGCGCCGCCGAACTCCCGAAGCGTGCGGGGAGTGACAATCTGAAACTCGCGGTGAGAGTGCAGCAGCAAAGATAAGGTTCCTTTGTAGGACTCCAGGAATTCCCGCGCGAAGTAGTTCCGTGTCCGCGGCGAGAAGTAGACGCCGGCCGGTTGAACCGGAACCCGCGGGTGGTACAGGCGCTCTTCGTTTTGTTCAATCCAAGCGAAGACCTTCTTCCGCGTCGGCGGATCGTTTGATCCCGACATCACGTGGCCGCGGGCGTCCCAAACGTTCGCGCCCGCCGTGATCTCCGCCACAAAAAGGTTCTTCATCGCCTCCGTGGCGGAGATATCTTTCTGGCCGTCCCAGGAGTAACTGAGCATCCACGTCGCCTTCGGCCCGGCAAACGCGCGAAAGCTGTACATGCCGATCATGTACTCGAACCAATCCAGCGGGGATTTCGAAGCAGCCATCGAAGGACCCGAACCATGGTATTCGTGCGCGATTGCGTCCACCGCCCGATACATGCCGTAAACATCCGCGCCCACCCGTACAACCTCCTCTCCCAGACCCGGATAGATCTCCGCAATGGTCATGCATTCCCTGTTCACAGCCTTGGCGTTCTGATCGATTTCGGCCATGAACCCGGTCAGCGTCTCGATGCGGAAATCGACCCAGCGCCGGAACCCCGGATCTCGAAAGTCCCCCAGGCGGACGTCCTTCCGGGCGTCCAGGCCGCTCCGTGCCTTGAACTCGGCTACCGTGTAGTTGTCGAAGCTCGCCCAAGTATCCTCCCAGCCCTCGAAATGGGTCATCCAGTACGGAATGTCCACGTAGATGCCGTCGATCCCGGTCCCAGCGATTTGGCGGATAATCCGCATGTACCTGCGGCGCCACTCGGGTGCGTACGGGCTGATCCAGACGTCCTCATCGCCTTTCCGTATCCAGAAAGCCGATCCGCCTCCGAAGACAGCCGGCTCCCCCGTGATCCGGCGCTGCACCCAATCGGCGTGATCCTTGAAGAACGAGTGTGGCCGGCGGCGCGCATCGGCCGTGATGCACTCCAATCCCGCGATGTAGACGAACGCCTTGTTCCCGGCGGCGTGGGCTTTCTTCGCGACGGCCCGGATCGCTCTCAGCTTCGCTTCCGGGTCCAGGAAGCTATCGTATCTGCCGGGAATATCGTTGTCCGTCTCGATGCCGAATACCCGATCCGCTCCGGCGTCACGAACAATCGAATCGGCGTTGTCGGCGCGAAGTCCGTAGCCGCCGATGCGGACATAGTGGGTCCAGTTCTGTTCCAGTTCTTGAGCCGCGGCCGGGTTAGCAGCCGGCAGTAAGGCGAGAGGGCAGAATCCGAGTGCGAACAGCACCGCGAACCGGCCGGGTCGAAACATGCGCACAATGTGGCCTCCGGCATCCGCCACCGCGAGTACCACCGCTTAACTCACCGGCTGGTAAATGCGATGGGTGATGTATGTGGTCTTGACCGGTAGATTATCACGGATGTCGACTTTGAAAAGAACCTGCCAGTTGGAAGGGAACTCGTTTCCAGGGGCATCCGCCCGCAGCCCTTCGTAGACCGGCCGGAACTGTTCGGGATCAGCGAACAACCGCGCCATCGCGCCGGTCGCGGCGCTCGATGGCCCCGCCAGCACCAAGACACGTGATTCAGCAGGCGTTTTCCAGGACCAGATCAGACCGTGGTCCTCGATCGGGTTCCCGGTCTCGTCCCACTTCTCCGGATAGATACTCGGTTCTCCGTCTTGGGGGTTCCGATTCTCGATCCCCATGTTCACGATGTTGTAGTTATGCCTCGGGACATTCGCGTCGGCCCAATCGTTGATGTCGGGAGAACCCAGGATAACCAGGTTCCGCCGCCGGGCCGAGTCCCAATTCAGGAAACGGGCCTGCGTCACCAGCATCCCCCGGCCCAGTGTTCGCATCAGCCCGCCCAGGTAGAAGCAGCCGGTGGCATCCCCGAGCCCCGTGTAGTCGTTGTTCTTGATCTGCAGCACATGGTATGGCATCATCCGGTCAGCACGATTGGTCGCGGACACGAAGTATTTCTTGAGTTCTGCCGGGACTGGAATTGCCGACGCGGTGCCAATTTCCCGGGCATCTTTCGAGGGCGTTCCGGCGTACAGCAGCACCACTGGATTACCCAGCACAAGCTGGGTTCCCGCGGCATCAACACCCGTGGCGGGTCCCAGCACGTCATCGTACATGGAGTAGGCTTCGGGCGCCGGAAGTGGGGATCTCGGTGCCAGTCGCCAGCCCGCAATGAAAACAAGCACCAGCGCGGCTGTCGCCACGGCAGCACCGGCCAGCTTGCGACTCTTGCCGGGGGCGGCGGTGACCGAACTCCGCGAGCCCAGCACACCGTCCTTATCCCCATTCACCTCCGAAGTGGCAGCGCGGTTGGAGCGTTCGTCGAACCGGGCCACGTAGTGCCCTTTCGGAATGGTCAAAACTAGCGGTTCCGCCCGGCCATCGCCGGCGAAATAGTCGTCGAGCTTCAGCCGTAGGTGCCGCATTTGGGCCCGGACGATGTTGTCATGACCGGGGTCGAAATCCGGTCCTCTGTTGAGAGCGATCGAGCCGATTTCCTGCTCGCTAATGGTGACCGGGCTTTCGGTGAGGCTCCGCGCCGCAACATAGACGAGTATGTCTCGCAGTTGCGGCGCCTTGTGGAAGGCGCTGCTGGCGATGATCCGTTCCACCAGTTTCCAGCGCTCATCCGTCACTGGCGCCCGTGGTATCCCCCACCGCTCTAACCAGGCATGCATCGCGGTTACCTTTCACGTGAATCCTACGGAAACGGATTGAGCATATCACGCTTGGACCGGCGATACAATCCCCCAGGTTCGCGCGAAAAACGACGCAATGCCAGAGAGTTACGCGGCCTCTTCACGTGAACCCCGCGCGTTCACCCACGGAACACTTTCTTTTCACTTGACGGCGGAGGAAACCAACAATAGTATAGCCGCGTGGGGTGAAGCCCAATTCTCGTGGGGCCAGCGCTGTTACGGAACGGCTGACAATCGGGACGAGGGCGTGTTGGCAAGCCAATATTGGAGAACGGAGTTTGTAATGAAAATATCGACAAGGTACGTCATTCTGCTATCGATGCTGTCGATCCTCTGCTTTGGTCAGGACTACCGCAGCAGAGTTCAGGGGACTGTCACGGATTCGAGCGGTGCTGCAATTGTGGCCGCCAACGTGACTTTGCAAAACACCGACACTGGGGTGGAAGCGGTCCGGACCACGAACGAAGCTGGCCACTACCTATTTGACCTGGTGGAGCCCGGGACATACACCGTCACCGTGGAGAGTCCGGGTTTCAGCAGGTACGCGCAGGAGCAACTCAAAGTATCTTCCCGCGCCGATGTGACGGTGGATGCCGCCTTGAAGATCGGACAAGTCAGTGAAGAAATCACGGTCAAGGCCGAGGCGGCGGCGCTGCAGTTCAACACCGCCAAACTCGAGACCACAGTCGACCAGCAACTGACGCAGCGCCTGCCGCAACTGCATCGCAATGTTTTCCTGCTCGCGCAGTTGGATCCCTCGGTGCAAAGTACTTCCTGGGGCGAAGACAACCCGTATGACACCTGGGCGTCCAACAACATGCGGATTGGCGGCAGCGGATCATTTACCAACGACCTGCAGGTTGACGGGAGCCCATCCGGTATTAGTGTGAAGACGGGCTACGTGCCCTCCCCGGACATGGTGCAGGAAGTCAATGTTCTGCAAAACGCGGTAGACGCCGAGTATGGGCACAGTTCGGGGTCCGCCATCAGCGTGGTGCTGAAATCGGGCACTAACGAGTGGCATGGGAACGCCTTTTTCCAGGCCCAGCGCTCCAAATGGAATGCCCTTGAAAACCGCATCTATCGGACTGAGAACCAAACTCGCAACAATATGTTCGGAGGTACGGTCGGTGGGCCTATCCTCAAGAACAAGCTGTTCAACTTTGTGGGTTTCGAAGGCTGGGAGAAAACCGAACCCTCCACGCTGTACAACACGGTTCCCACCGATGCGGAGCGGGCCGGGGACTTTTCGCAAACGATGACCGATGACGGCGTCCTCCGGCCCGTCTACGATCCCCGGAGCACGCAGACTGCTCCCGACGGGACGATTTTCCGCCAAGCTTTTCCTGGTAATGTTATTCCCGGCAGCCAGATTGATCCGACCGCGCTGCTCTACACCAGTGAACTTTGGAAAGCCAATGGACCGGGTATAGATGCCTTCCATACGAACAACTTTGTGGTGTCAACTCCGATCAAGTACCCCTACAAGAATTTCTCTGACCGGGCCGATTACATCGTAAATGACAAACTGCGCATCAACGGCCGGGTCAGCATGACGAAAACCCCGGTTCAGGTGGTCGGGAATCCCACTGGCTCACCAATTTATATGTCTGACCGGGGGGCGAACTACAATATGTTCTCGACTACCGGCGACGCCACCTACGTCGTGAGTCCGTCGACGATCATCAACGTGCATGGCGGTTATCACAACTTCAAGGACACGTCTCACTTCGCCACGGACTTCCCCGAGCAATGGTCTTGGCCCGGGGTCTTTCCAAACACTGACTTTTATGCTCCGGTGTTCGAGGATCCAGCTATCCCGAGGCTGATCCCGCGGATGAGCATCTGTAATGAGACCAGTGAAAGCTGTACTCAAATGGGGCCGGGCGGGGGCTATTGGAACGAGACCCCTCACGCCTGGGAAATCAGCGGCAAGGTCGCGCAGCAGCATGGCGCGCACTATCTGAAGATGGGTACGGACCTGCGCGGCAACATTACCGATAGCCTGCTCTTGAATGTCAATCCCGGCTTCGGATTCGACGGGAAACCGACCTCGGCGACTTACAACAACCCGGACCTTCTTCTGTCCGGCGATCCCTATGCGACATTCCTTACCGGGGCGCTCTCCCCGATCTATACGGCCGGCTGGGGTGCGAACGGCAATGACTGGGATAGCGGAGCCACGGGCATGCCGGTTAACATCAAGCCCCACACCAAGACGCGTTTCTATGGCTTCTACATAAATGACGACTGGAAGGTGACGCGGAACCTGACGCTGAACCTGGGCCTGCGTTATGAGTACGAATCACCGTACCACGATACTCAGAATCGCGAGACCCGCGCGCTGGACTTGAATCAGCCGATTCCGGAATTGCAGGGTACCCAGATGCCGGACGAAGTCAAACAGTTTTACGACGGCGACTGGCAAATGAACGGCGCTTTTCAGTTCGCCAGCAATGATCATCCCGGAGCCTGGGACGGCGGACGGGGGACGATTTCACCCCGCATCGGGGCTGCCTATCGCTTGAACGACAAGACCGTCATCCGCGGGGCATACGGACGCTACGTGGTCCCCTGGACCACCAATTCCGGACATGATCAACTCAGTGGGTATCCTCTGTACGGTTACAGCAATTTCACCGGTGCTCCAAACGCCATTCAGGGTGTGCCGCAAATGGGACTGGACAATCCTTTCCCGGCCAGCAACCCCGTTGCCCCATTCCGCGCGAAGACGCTCGGAATCTACACCATGGTGGGGGATTCCCTCTACTTCTTTAATAACGATCGGCGGCGCAGCAACAGCGACCGCTTCAACTTCTCCGTGCAGCGTGAACTGCCGGGCTCGATGGTGCTGGATGTTACCTATTTCCTCAACCGGACAGGTCAGGTATTCGAAACCGACTACAACATCAATCAGGTGGACCCCCAAATCTATTACACCAATAAGGAAGCAACACTGGCCGTAATGGACAACCCTTTCTACAACTTGCTGCCGGTGGAGCAGTTCCCGGGGCCACTCCGCTATGAACCCCAAGTCAGCGTGGCCAGCATGGCGAAGCCGTTCCCGCACTATGGGGATATTACCGTCGTGGATCGCTTCAAGGGCGGGACCATGAAATACCAGGCCTTGCAGATCAAGCTGCAGAAGAACTACAGCAATGGCCTGACCCTGCTGGTAGGCTACAGTTATCACGTGGAGCGGGACCAGCGATTCTATAACGACATCGCCAGTTACGGCCACGAATACTCGTGGCAGAATCCGAGCACTTATCGGCAGCGCCTCACTGTTGCAAGCACGTGGGATATTCCAGTGGGAACGGGACGGGCCGTCCTTCCCGACGCATCACGGGCTCTGGATGCCGTTGTGGGTGGGTGGAGAGTTAGTCCCGTTGTGGTCTGGCGCTCCGGGCAGTTGCTGAATTTTGGCGGTATGCTTTGGGACGGCCAAGATCCCAAGGTGTCCAACCCAACACCGGACCGGTGGTTTGATACCTCGGGATTCCAGCGGCTGCCGGACTTCACGCCACGGAGCAATCCCTGGGACTTCGACGGGCTGTACGGGCCTGGCGTTTTTAACATGGACCTCTCACTGACAAAGGACTTCCAAATTGTGGAGAGGGTGAAGCTGCAATTGAAAATGGATGCGTTCAACCTGCTCAATAATCTAAGTTGGGGCAATCCGTCGACTAGTGTCACCAGCAGCAACTTTGGAAGAATCACGAATCAAGCAAACCTCACCTATGGACGCCGCATACAGTTGGGAGCACGCCTGGAGTTTTGAAGCCGCTCTGACATTGTGTTATCCTGTCACCCCTTCGGCCTCCAGGCCGAAGGGGCGCGTTTTTTGCGCGGCAAGATCCAATGCCCAAGAATGCCAGCGTTATTGTTTTGTTTCTCCTCCAGGCGGCTGGTCTCCTCCTGCCCGCGCAACCTCAGTCGCTGCGCGAGGCGGCGCAACTGGATGCGGCGGGCAAATGCAAACAAGCTGAACCCTTCTATCAGAACGCCTTGGCGCGAGGCGATCCTTCCCCAGCGCTCTTGAACAACTCCGGCAACCACTATCTCGTCTGCGGTCAGACCGCCAAGGCCCAAACCTGTTACGAGAAGCTGCTTGAGATCAACCCTGTTCATGCCAACGCCAACCTGCAACTCGCCCGGATCGCCGTCGGCCGGCAACAAGGGGAAAAGGCCCTCGAATACTTGGCCCGGGTACAGGAAACCGGCCCGGTGGTTTCGCTGCTGCGGGCGGAGGCGATGCACTGGGCCGGGAAAACGGACGGGGTGTTAACACTGCTGGACGGTGTTCAGCAACAAGCTGCGGGCGACCCGCGATTGCTGTATCTGCTGGGTCTTACCTATGCCCGCCTCGCTCTCTACGAAAAGGCGGAACGGGCATTCAACAGTGCGCTCGCCCATCAGCCGCGGAATTTCGATATCCTGTTCAACCTTGGGCGGGCAGCGGCGCGGGCCGGGCACTACGATCGTGCCGTCCGGGCTTTCGAAACCGCGCGGAAAATTCGGCCGGGAGACGTGGATCTGCTGTTGGAGCTTGGACGAGCCTGCGCCGCCCAACAGAACTATATTCGCGCCGCCTTCGTTCTGGCTCAGGCCCGCCGGCGGGCGCCGGAACGCGCCGACGTCCTTCTGATGTTGGCTCGGGCGGCTTACGATGCCGACTATTTCGACGATTCGGCGAAAACCTACGATGAGTACCTGCGGCTACGGCCGGACGACGACATTGCTCGGCGGGATCGCGCCCGAGCCTGCGGCGCCACGGAAACACGGCGGGATGAGGCGCGCAAAGAGCTGGAATGGTATATGCGCGAGCATCCGAAAGATCCGCTCGGTCATTTCATCTTCGCCCAGATCTTCTGGAGCTCCGATCCGCAAGAAGCTCTCGATCACTTGACCGAAGCTGTCCGCCTCGACCCTGATTCCGTGTCGATTCGCTTCTCCCGCGCCTGGATGCTGCAACGGTTCGGCCAGATGGACGAATCCCTGCCCGATCTAGAGGCAGCCAACCGGTTGGAGCCGAACAATGTCCGGATCCTCGACTTGATTGGATTGGCCCACTTGGCATTGGATCAGCCGGCCGAGGCGGAAAAGGCTCTGCGTCAGGCGCTGGACAATGAGCCGGACAACCCCGAAGTGGTGATGCACCTGGGGCGCGCCCTGATGGCTTTGGGCCGTGAAGAAGAGGCTCAGGTCTTCATGGAGCGCTATCGGAAACTCCGCCCGAAGCGGCTGCGGGGACTGCGGAAACGATTCGGGCTGATCGAGTTGGCAACGTTGACGGCGGAGGAACAGAGGAAACACGAAATAGGGCGCTATCGCCAACTGGCGAGCGCACAGCCGGACCATCCGGAATACCAGTTTCGTCTGGCCAGCCTCCTGCTGGCTGACAACCAGCGGGATGAAGCCCTTCGTGAGTTTCGTGTGTTGCTCGATCTGAATGCAACCGGCGAAGTCTGGGAACACGCGGGCTCTCTATTGGTGCGCGCTGGTGAATACGCCCTTGCTCGGGAGTTCCTTCAGCGGGCCGTAGCAACGAGGCCCGCTGCTCGCCTTGATCTGGCGATCGCCACCTTCCATTTGGACGGTCCCGGACAGGCGCTTAAGTTTCTCGACAACCTGCCGGCAGCGGAAGCGGCCGGGGATATGCTGTTGTTGAAAGCTGAGCTTCTTTACGTGGTGGGACGCAAGGCGGAGGCCGAAAAGGCACTCGACCATGGGCTCAAGCAAGCTTCCGGCCAGCCTTCGATGATAGAAAAGTCCGTATTGCTGCTGGTTCGACTAAACAGAAAGGAGGAAGCGATCCGTCTGCTCGAACAGGCGATTCGGCTGAACCCCCAGGATTCGGATCTCCCGCTGCTCAAAGCTATTGTATTGGGACTGATGGATCAGCTCACTCCGAGTGAAGAGACGCTGCGGAACATCGAATCGCGGTGGCCCGAATGGGACCGGGCCTACCTGGTTCACGGCCTGCTGCTGGAATCGGCTGAGCGGCCCGTGGAAGCCCGGCGGATGCTGCAAACGGCGACGGCTCTCGGTTCCCGGGATCCGAGCCTCGAATGCGCCCTGGCGCGGCTGAAGAAAGAGCCCACGCCCACACCGGAATGCACCTGCCTGACGGGGCTGGAGCAACTGCTTTTCCCGCACTGCGCGGATCAGGAATAGGGAATGAATAGACTCTACTTCATAGGCGCGGGTCTTCTCGCCGCCGGCCTCTGGGCGCCCTCTTCCTTCGGCCAGACCGCGGCTGCTGCTCGTAGTCCTCATTTTGTCGACGTGGCTCCACGCTCCCGGATCTCCTATGTCACCAACAATGACTACACCGGCAGGAAGTACTTTCCGCAGCCGATGTGCGGCGGCATCGCCATCTTGGATTATGACAACGATGGCAAGATGGACATCTACTTCACCAACGGCGCCAAACTGCCGGAGCTCAAGAAGGTGGACCCGTCCTTCTATCACTGCTTGCTGCGTAATCAGGGAGATGGAACTTTCGAGGATGTGACCTCGGCCGCCGGGCTCACCGGTACGGATTTAGATTTCAGCTATGGAGTAGCCGCCGGAGATTTTGACAACGACGGACACACGGACCTATTCGTTTGCAACACCAAGCGGAATGTGCTGTATCGCAACCAGGGAGATGGGTCTTTTGCCGACGTGACCGAGCGGTCCGGACTGGACCACAAGCCCCCGAATACATTGAGCGTGCAGGCGGCGTGGTTCGACTACGACAACGATGGTCTGCTGGACCTGGTGGTGTCCAACTACACGCTCTGGACCCCGGAGACGGATCATCGCTGCTCCAGCGGCGGCGTGGACGTGTATTGCCATCCGAAAACCTATGTCGCCGTTCCGCACCGCCTCTATCACAACCTGGGCGACGGCCGGTTCGAGGATGTCACGGAGAAGTCCGGACTCGGCAAATCGCCCGGCAAGGGTATGGGCATCGGCATTGCCGATTTCAACAATGACGGATGGACTGATGTTTTTGTCGCCAACGATACCGAACCCAACTTCCTCTACCTGAACAAGAAGGATGGAACTTTCCGGGAGGTCGGCCTGCTGTACGGCGTGGGCTACAACGACGCCGGAGAAACTGTCTCCGCCATGGGTTGTGATGTGAAGGATTACGACAACGACGGCTGGGTGGATGTCTTTTACAACAACCTGATGGGGCAAATCTGGGCACTGTTTCGGAATCAGCACGGGAGATCGTTTCAGTATGTTTCTCCGTCGACCAAAATACTGCTGTTGAGCGGGCGGCGTTCCGGCTGGAGCAACGGGTTCATCGACTACGACAACGATGGCTGGAAGGATCTCTATTCCGCCAACGGCGACGTCGACAATCTGCAACCATTCTGCTGGCAGCACGATTCGATGTTCAAGAACGTCAATGGTAAGACGTTCGTGGATGTGAGCCAGGAAATGGGCAAGGGTTTCCTGCGCGTCGGTTTTCAGCGAGGTTCGGCGTTTGCCGATCTGAACGACGACGGATTCATGGATATCGTCGTGACCTCGCTGAATGAGAAGCCGCGGATCTTGGTCAATTCGGCGGATAACGGGAGCCACTGGCTGCTGCTGAAACTGACGGGCACGAAAAGCAATCGCGACGCCATCGGCGCGAAAATCAAGGTCACCACACCGTCCGGGCGGACCCTCTACAATCACGTGACGGTCAGCGTCGGGTTCATGTCTTCGAGCGACCGCCGGGTGCATTTCGGGTTGGGCCGGGAAGCCAGCGCCGCTTCCATCGAGATTCGTTGGCCGAGCGGAGCATTGCAACAGCTTGAGAATGTCGCCGCGGACCAGATTCTCGCGGTGGAGGAACCGCGGTGAGGACTATCGAACGTAGCTTATCCAGGGAGGATTTCATGAGCCGAAAGCGCCACTACGGCGAGTACTTATTGATAATCTGTGCGGTCATCGCTCTTGTCTCGGTTGCCGGTTGTTCACGGGCCCAGCCAACTTGGCAACCCAGCAACGACTGGGGCCACTGGAGGCTGGGTCACAAACCGGATCTGAAATTCCTCCGGAAGAACCACCTCACCGTCACCTTCGGCCCGGGCGCGCCCAACTTCGAGGAAGTGGACCGTCAGGAATTCAATCAGAAGATGGAGCAGGCAAAGTCAGTCAACCAGAGCTACCACGAGCAGGGCTACATCGTGCTTCGCTACCTCTCCAGTTCCTTGAGCGGCGACTCGGATACCCCAGAGTCCGCGCCCCGCAAGGACCAGATAGCAATGCTCAAGTTCTACAACCAGCGATGGGACGAATTTGAGGACTACATCGGGCCTAAGCCCAAGGACGACCCCACGACCTGGATGATGGTTCGGTCCGACGGCAGTTTCCCCTTCTATCGCTACGCACCATACGGCAAGACCCCCGGCAAAGGGTTTGAAGCCTGGGGGTGCCCCAATAACCCCCATTACGTGCGGTTTATGGAAGGCAAGATCCGGGCGCAGGCCGAGACCGGCATCGACGGTTCCTATATCGATTGGACACAGATTGCTGGGGGGACGTGCTACGGCAAGTACTGCCGCCGGAACTTCATCGCCTATCTCGAGAAACACTTGCCGCCGGAGGCCGCGAAAGCGAAGTACGGAACGGCTGACTACGCCAACGTTCGCGCGCCGGAGAAGCGTGGTGACCCGTTCTGGATGGAGTGGATCCAGTTTCGGGGACACTCGGTGGCCGAGTTCCACCGCCACCTGCGGGAGATCGCCCGCAAGTACAACCCCCACTTCATGATCTCCGGCAACGTTTTCGGCGGGTTCGGCTATGGCCCCATCGCCTACGACGCGGCCGGGAACGTCGAGTTGCTGGGGCGCGAGGGATACGACGATTTCGTCTACTCCGAGATACAAGAGTTTCTCGACAGCGCTCCGCGAAAGAACGAAAAGGGCGTGAAGATCACCAACAGCCCGGCGCTGAAGTTTCTGGCCGCCGCGACTCACGGGAAACCCGTGGTGGTTTACGCCACCGAGATCACGCCTCCCATCTTTCCGAATCCCACCGAGAAATGCTTGAGCGCCATGGCGCAGATCAACATTGTGGAAGCGGAGGCCAACCACGCCATCTTCCGGGAGAAACGAGAGACGCCGCCGGGCGCCACCCAGGTTTACGCATTCCTGGCCGCCAACGAGAACCAATTGCTCGGAGCTCAGCTTCACAGTAACGTCGCGGTGCTCGCGTCACTGGATCAGTACCTCGCCGATGAGCTCAGCTTCGCGTTCAGTACCTCGCGCGTGCTCGCCGACCGGGGCATCTCTCACACAATGATCGTCGAGGACGACTTACTCTCGGCCGGCCTCGGCAACTACGACCTGATTGTTGTTCCCTACCTGCCGCTGCTCAGCCAAACGAAGCAGCAGGCGCTCGTGCGCTATGCCGAAAACGGCGGTATTCTGCTGATCCTCGGGCAGTCGGGTAAGAAGGACGCTTACAACGTGCCCCAGCGGGAAATCCCCCTGGCGAAACTCTTTGGCGCCTCCAGCTACCCGCCAGAGGAAGCGGTGCGCCCGGTGAAGAAGGGGAAGGCGCGGTTCATTCCTCTTCCGATTCCCTCATCTCGATACCTGATCTCGATGAAAGCCAAGGGAGACTACACCACTTTCGGGCCGACGATGGCGGACCTGTTCGCCGACATTCCGGAAGCCTACACCCGCAACCGTATCGACCCCGCCCTGCGCCGGATACTGAACAATGTGGCCGACCAAGTGGTCGCGGCGTTGCCGGGCCGGTTGACTCGCCTGGTGGAAAGCCGGCCGTACTTGGAAATCACCAGCATGATCGCCGGCGACAACGAGCGGATGCTGATCCACTTGGTTAACTACGATGTCACCTTGGACGGCGTCATCACGCCCGCCCACGATGTGAAAGTTGAGGTTGCGGTCCCCAACGGAAAGAGCGTCGCGAGCGTGCGCTACAGCGGTTCACTCTCGGCCCTCCGGCCGTTGAAGTTCGAATCCTCGGGCAGCGGCATACGCTTTGAAGCAGACACCGTGGGGATCTACGGCTTGGGCATCGTCGAGCTTCAGTAACTGGCGGCGTGTTCGGCGCAGCTATTCAAGTAATCCAATTGCGCGCTGTGCATCGGTCCGATCCGAACGCTTACATGCAGTGGTGATGATTTGCATTCAGCGGCACAAGACCTCAACGACCCATAGGCTACTGACGACATCATTCAGGAAGGGCGCCACGACGGCGAAAACCGTCAGCGCGAGTTCATATCGAAAAAGGCCAGAACCCCACTCATCCCCATGAACACACGAGACTTATCAGCCAGTCCCGAAGCGGTAGCCGGAGACTATTGTGACGACGGCCACGTTTCTCCCCCAAATACCTTGGAAGGGACGTCGAGTTCTCGTATGTTAATGAAAACATGGAGCGGGAGACGGGGGTCGAACCCGCGACGTCCAGCTTGGGAAGCTGGCATTCTACCACTGAATTACTCCCGCTCGATCTACGGGATCAAATATAGCAGAATCATTCAGATGCAGGCAAATGAATTCAGGAGTGCATGGGGATCCAGCTTCTACTTCGAAGGATTCATTGCCTCAAGCTTTGGCCACGCTCCCGGTACCGCCCAGACCACCCACCCGAGAAAGAACATTGCCGACATCGGTTCAAGAACTTCACGCATTCAATTGCCTCCTTCCCCCGGTATTACCGCGGCCCGATCCGAATGTTAACCAGAAGAAAAGTGCCGGGGACGCGCTACTCTGACACCGGCGCCGCGATCTCGGGAAGCTGGCGCCCGGAGGCGGCGAGCCCCGCGTCAGTCTGAAATCGCGAGGGAGGAGGGCTGCTAACCTATTTATTTTGAGTCCGATAGGGCGATTTTGAGTTCGTTTCGTAAAACGGGGGCCGCGGGAGCAAGCTGAGAAATTTTTCAATTATTGATACCGTATTCTCATACGGCAATCAATGCCGTATAATGAAACCATGGCTCCAGAGGAGATGCAGAAGGTGACCGTCCTGCTGCCGAAGGCGCTGGTGAAGAGGGCGCTGGAGGCGACGGGCCAAGGACTGACTCCGACAATTCGACAGGGGCTGGAGGAGGTGACGGTCTCCCGCGCCTGCGAGCGTTTGCGACTGCGCCGCGGCAAAGTGAAGCTCTCGCTCAACGTGGATGAAATGCGGGAGGGCTGAGCGTGGTTTGCGCGGATACGAGTTGCTGGATCGCTTACCTTGCCGGGGATCCGGGCGAGGACACCGACATTCTGGAACAGGCGCTGAAACACCGTATCGTGGTCATGGCTCCGGTGGTGTTGACGGAACTGGTGAGCGCTCCCGGGCTTTCTATCGAGGACGTAATGGACTTGATGACGATCCGGCTGCTCACACCGAAAG
>Ga0114931_10005826_pt1 | contig 15230 bp, 14 predicted proteins | sample 2SBtaG_FD_89579 | JGI IMG/M metagenome (GOLD analysis project Ga0114931, IMG submission 89579) | Deep subsurface microbial communities from Kolumbo volcano to uncover new lineages of life (NeLLi) - 2SBTROV14_V59a metaG | ecosystem: Environmental > Aquatic > Marine > Volcanic | place: Kolumbo...
AATTGTCATTCCCGCTACGTCGGGAATCATACTCCTCTTTGATTCCGGACAAGCCGGAATGACTATTGAGAGTTGACGCGACACTACAGCATATCCCCTGCTTACGCGGATGCCATTTCTCCTTTCTTGAGCACATCCACCATCCGGATTGCTTCCTGCAATGCATTGGGGGCATTGTCTGCGGTAGAATCAGCGCCAAACTCCTCAACGGTCTTTTCTGTAATGGGAGCGCCACCAATCATGATCTTGACATTGGGATTTTTTTCCTTGATCATTGGTATCACCCTCTTCATTCCCACCATGGAGGTCGTCATCAAGGCCGAAAGCATGACTATATCAGAGTCTGTCCGGATCTGTTCCTCAACGAACTTCTGGAGAGGAACGTCCCTCCCGAGGTCGTGTACCGTCCAGCCGGCTGCCTCGAATACCGCCTTTATGAGGTTCTTCCCGAGGTCATGTACGTCTCCCTGCAGGACACCGAGCACCACCTGGCCCTTCACCTCCCCTTCCTTGACCTTGATCCGGGGTTTCAGGATATCCAGGGCCGCATAGAGTGCCTTTGCACAGAGGAGCGTTTCAGGGACAAAGTACTCATGGCTGTCAAACTTTTCGCTTACCACTGCCATGCCTCCTGCAAGCCCTTCCATTGTCATCGTGTAAGCATTAACTCCCGCATCAACAGCATCTTGAGCAGCCTTCTTTGCCTCGTCAACCTTATAGTTGACTACAGCATCCTGAAGCCTGTCAATCAACTCCTTTTCTTTTTCTGTAAATGCCATATCTGTCTACCTCCTGATCTTTATCAGATTTAAAATATTTACTTGTATACACCGTATTTTTTTGCAGCATCAACAATTAACCGGGAATTCCATAGCGGTGCATTAGGCCCGAACTCGCATCCGGTTGAGAGTATGAATCCCCCACCCTTTGCGAATATCTCAATTTCAGCCTTGCATTCCTCTTCAATCTCTTCCGGCGTACCGAGCATTGCTACTGGTCCGGGCGGAATCCAGCCAATGGTCGCAATCTTGCCGCCCCACTTTGCCTTGTGCTCTGCCCAGCTGTCCACATCATCGGATACATAGGCATGAGAAATCCCTATAGGGGAGCCCCACTTTTCGCACATGTCAAAGTATATCCCGTTCCCACAGTTATGAAAGAGCACAAGGGCTCCTGCGTTATGAATAGCGTCACAGACCTTCTTCTGCGACTCGCCCTCGAATTTCTCCCACAGCTCCTTGCTCAATATACTCTGCGAAGCATAGAGGTTGTCATAGCACACAGCATGGTCGCCCGCCTCAGCCTGGGCCACCGCATATTCGGCAAGCACATCATCCATGATCTGGAGGGCTTCCATTACTTCATCGGGGTGCTCCATCAGGTCCATAAAGAAATTCTCAGGACCGCGCATCATGCTCAACGTCCCGAGGGAGCCATAAACGAAACCGACTATTGCGTGTGTCTCGCCGATCTCCCTGGAAAGTCCTGCAACCATGTCAATTACTCCCTTCATCCTCTGGGTCTTTCTCGGATTCACCTTTTTTATCTTCCCGTATTCATCAGGTCCCTTAATGAAGGGGGAGTCATAATTTGGATGGGCGGTATCGAATTCAGGGAATATAACCTCACAGCCGAATGCATCTGCCTCGACGGACAGGTCAACAAGTGCCACCACTCCATCATGGCCAAGCAATTTTATTGCCTCGACATGCCCGCGAACCATTGCATCGATATTTGTGCATCTGGACCACTCACCATAGGTTATTCCATACACCCGGTGTGAAGCCCCGCATACAAGTGGGGCAACGGGCACCCTGTCAGGCTCCTTTTGCTGAAGAGCAGTTGCTATCCGTTCAAGTCCGCTCATTTCATCCTTTGTTGCCATGTCTTACCTCCTCCTTTGTTAATTGAGGTTTTTGGGATCGTTAATAACTCTATCCGGATCAGGCCTTTATCTGCAGCACGCAAAGTACTTCCTAATAGATCAGGACCAGTCCGCTCCATACTATCTCCTTTTCCGGCGGTATCTCAAAGGGCAGTCCCGCCTTTAGACTTGTCTTGATTACATCGATACCAACCCCCTCCATTGACGGCCTCGCTTCATAAGGATGCCGGCATCCCTTTGCAGAACCTGCACCCACGCATTCAGTACAGAGCATGCACTCCCCCCCGATAAGACCGAGGGCATAAGGGAACCCAAGGGTCATGGCCTTGAGTTCAAGCTCGTTAACCAGTTTATGCAGCATGACGGCAGCATTCTTTACCTTAGCGAAATCATCAACGGCTTCCTGGTCTTCACCCCCTTTCTTCCTTGATTTCTTGCCGGGGTTTTTAAAAAACTCCTTAACTTCTTCCCTGTCGTAGGATTCAGCTTTCTTCTCCAGCAAAGTCACTATCTGTATTAAGATTGCCTCTCTATAACGGTTCAGTACCTGTTTGAACTCTTCAACGGTAGGCACATTCGGTGGACAGGTGAGTGTGCGACCGTAGTGAGGGCAGAGGGGGATCTGGCACTTCATCCTTACCCGCTCATCCAGTACAACCATACGTGCCGGAAAGACCCTGGCATGGTCTGCACCTCTGTCAAGTGCAAATTCTTCAAGCTTCCTGATTTTCTTTGCAGCTTCCGCCTTTTCCATATAATAAATCTCCAGAGCTGTCCTTCCTGCAATCAAGACCTGTAAAAATACTTTTTGGGCTGAAAGGTCCTGGCATTAATCATGTTTTCGTTCAACACCACCTGCTTTTTCTTCCAGCAGGCAGGACACATATAACGCGACCTGAACCCCCTGTCCGGTCCCGCATAACGGAGTTCCATATGAGATCTGCAGAACTTCCTGTCACAACCCGGACATATAAAGTCAGCCTGTTTCCTGCATTTGGAACATACTTCCATTGACCACACACCTCCCTTCTTCAGGTTGTAAGCCTTTTGTAAATCAGTGGTAGGCTCGTTGGTAAAGACTCAATGTTATCTATAATCGTGTAGTTCGATTCCCCGTACATATGGGAGAGATATTCGCGGCTCCTTTTGTCTACCGTAATACAGAAGGAGCTTATCCCCCTGCTGCGACCCTCCCAGAGGGCCATCCTCGTATCCTCAACCGCATAGTCGAGTTCACCGTAGTCAATATCATAAGGTCTGCCGTCTGAGAGCAGAATCAGCAGGCGTATCAGGGAATCCTGTTTTTCCAGCAGTTTGTTTGCATGTCTGACGGCAGATCCCAAACGTGTTTGGGCCATCGGCTGGATACTCTCAAAACGCATCTTCACCTCATCATTAAAGGGTTCATTGAAATCACGGACAATATAGAAGTCGACCCGGTCCCTGTAGTTTGTAGAGAATCCATAAACAGCCCATCTGTCGCCGATACTCTCAAGGGCCTCGGCCATCAGGACAAGCCCCTCCCTCTCGATATCAATTATCCTCTTGCCGGAGGGAAGTTCCTCACCGGTGGAATAGCTCATATCCACGAGAAAGGCAACAGAAACATCCCTCAATTTTTTGTCCCGGCGGATATATACCCTGTCTGACGGGGTCACCCCTGCATGACGGTCAACAATAGATTCAATCAGGGCATCAAGATCAAAATCGTCACCCCGTTCCTCACGAAAATACCGTTTTATCCTGTCAGGCCTTAGAAGACCAAAGTGTCTCCTCAGGAGACTCACAAGCCCATAGTTGACACTGATTGTCTCGTTATAGAAACGGAGGGTCGTTGGCGGCATCTCTATCTCACGTACCCTGCACCAGTCCTTCCTGTAGTCATTGAGTTCCAGATCCCATTCATCGTAATAGACAGACCTCCTGTAGCGGCTCTCTTCCTCAATATCTGTGACGATAAGCTCAACTCTTTCATATAATTCATCGAGTTCCCTATTATCCCCTGTCTGCCAGAGGAGCAGATCGGATTCAGGCCCTTCACACTCTTCTATCCTGAGAATGGCCTCTTGAATTACCTCTGAATTTACTTCTCTACCCCCTTCATTAAACCGTTCCATCATCTCTGAAAGCAGATGAGACATACCGGCACGGGCGCTCTCGACAAACCTGTAGTCAATGATGCTACGGTAAAAGAGCCGCTCGTATGCTTGCCGGCTTTCAGAGAACTCAAGGGGCCTTTCATGCCCGGGGCAACAGATCTTCATTGTTAACTCAAGTACACCCTGAACAGTCTGTGCAGGGTTTCTCACCTCTTTTAATGCATCTTCAAGAACTGACCTCAACTCACTCTTCTTAGTTCCCGATTTATCGAATGTGTCCGGGATCTGAAACCCTAAAGAGGCGAAAACGGATCTTCTCCCGTTATCACCGGGAGGTATCCTGCTCAGATAATTGTCCATGATCATGCGTCTGTCCTTTTCGAGTCCCGGGTATTCCCGCCCCATGAGATAATCAACCCTTTCGTCCTCAAGAAATTCAAAGATCTTGAATGCCTGTACATGGCAGTCAGAATCTGAGAGTCTGTTAACCCGATCTGCACCAATGTCGAATGTCCCGAACAGAATATGGGCTATCTCATGTGCAAGGGTACACTTATAGGTCTTGAAATTCATCTCTTCGTCCTCAAATACTGAAACCCTCGAGGGGAGAAATATCCTTGTGCCATCTGTTACAGAGAAAAAGCGGCCCAGTCCCGGAAGGTTTTTGTAAAACATGGAAGACGATCTGATCTGGATTCGCCTGTCAACCAAAAAAGCTGCAGACCTGTTGAGGACGGAATAAATATCCCTTAATTCGGTCCCCTTTACGAGGTTCTCTACCGTCTCCCGGCTCGATCCGGTCTTTAAGGAAAAAAACGCCGTTCCCTTCTCTCTGCCACTATCAACGGCCTCCAGGCCCTTTACAACCCATTGTTCCATGTCATTCATCGAGAGGCGTCCAAGTATCTGTGGTGATGACCTGAAATACTGCGCCGCCAGATCAATCACCCTGGGCTTACCTGCACCTGTGCCCTGGGCAAAGAGACTGTGTGCCCCATACCCGGTCTTAACCCGGGGGCTCTTTTCAAAAAGGTGCATACCGAGACGTGCCCATCGTTCTATCTCACAGGGATCAATCCTCTTAAGGACATCCGGACTCGCTTTAAAATACTCCCTGCCTGCCTTCCATGCCATCTCCGTGATCTTCTGTCCCCATGAAGCCCAGTGAACGAACCTTGCAGTGCCAAGTATTTCATATACCGGAGGTGATACGGCAATATATTGAACAGCCACGTCCTGATCAATCTCACCGATCTTGTTACCAAGACTCAACCAGTCTGCAAGAAACCCTGATGGCATATGAGAAACAAGGGGTAGAGTCTTCAGGGCCTCGGCTGCCACGCTCCATTTAGCCCTGCCCATCCTGATTACCTCATTGAGTACCTCCGTACACGTATCAGGATCATCAATTGCTGAGAACAGACCCCTTCCCGTCTTGAGCAGCCGGAGAGATACAGAGTGGTCGAAGCGGACAAACATGCCGATAAGCCTTACGTAGTTTTTTAATCCCTCATCATTGAGCAGGGGACTGACATCACGGATTTTCTCCCTGAGATACTCATCTTCTCCGAGCCTCTCACCAACAAGAATTATTGTCTCTGATAGCGATATATCTTCTTTCATAACAGTACCTATACTACAGTTGAGACAACCTCTTTCAAAGTCTTTTGCATTTCAGGGTCATCGGTTATCGACATTATAAGAGCAACGGTACAGGCCCGGCGTGGGTCAATACCCTCTTTAATCAATAGCCCCGCATATATCAGGAGTCTTGTACTCACCCCTTCATCAAGCCCCCTGCCCTTCAATGCGCGGAATTTTTCTGCTATCTTCCTCAGGTCGGATGCCGTCCTCTTGTCCACACTGCCCTCATGGATTATGATCTCCTCTTCAAGGCTTGCCGGCGGATAACCGAATTCAATCGAGATAAATCGCTGTTTGGTACTCTGTTTGAGATCCTTAAGGACTGTTTGATAACCGGGGTTATATGATATGGCAAGCATGAACTTATCCGTTGACTCCAGAATTTGCCCCTGCTTCTCAATCGGGAGCATCCTCCGGTCATCGGTCAGTGGGTGAATCACAACCGTGGTGTCTTTCCTTGCCTCTACTATCTCGTCGAGATAACATATCCCTCCGTACCTTACTGCAAGGGTCAGCGGACCATCCTGCCAGCGTGTTGATGCACCATCGAGCAGGTATCTTCCGACAAGATCGCTTGCGGTCAGGTCCTCGTGGCAGGCAATTGTTATCAGGGGCAGATCCAGCTTATATGCCATGTAAGAGAGAAAACGAGTTTTCCCGCACCCGGTGGGACCCTTCAGCATGAGGGGAAGCTGATTGTGGTATGCAATCTCGAAAAGCCGGATCTCATCCTCGATTGGAAGATAAAAGGGTTCCTCCTCTATTCTGAAATCCTGCATGCTTTTCTCAATGGTTTTTGTATGGATGTCACCCGTCATGCCTTCCTCCTTCCGGCCTATACAATGGAATTACCTTTGGTGCAACAGGCTGCCTCGACAGACCGAATCCGCTAATCGTCCTCTCAAGTGCCTCTTCCGTAGCCTCTTTTACAGCCTCCTCTGTAATCCCGTAGATAACCGAGTTCAGGACAAGCCTGAAACTGCGTACAGCATCCCCCTCTCTTCCCTCTATAGTTACATCCCCGGCATCTCCGAGGGTGTCCGCATATAAAAACCCGGTACCCGTTTCGATATACGCCTTAATATGCCCGATATCTATAGCCCCGTAATGAAAGCAGGTCCCGGATACAGACACCATCAGTTCCCTGGCAAACCTTCTGAGTTCATTGCCTTCAATCTCCCTGTCCCTTGAGAGGAGACATGAAACGCTATAGGCAAAAATTCCTTCATGGAGGGGGTCCCTGCTCCGGAGATCATCCTTCATTTTTTTATGGTCACCTCCTGAACAGCCGTGGCAAGGGTCATAACACCATCTCCCCTTCGTGTTGAGAGTCTTATGATCCCGGCAGCAGGATTAATGACGGAAACGGCCTCACTTGCATGTTCAATCACATCCTCGGACACCTTATCGATCTTGCTAAGGGCGATAAAGTCGGCATCTCTGATCTGGGTGGAGATCAGCCTCTTCAGCGTTTCATAGTTCAGAAGCTTTTCAGATCGTGTTGTATCAAAGAGTACGATAGTGGGACCGATGTCTATGTTAAGAGCTTCAACGGTCTCTCTTATCGAACCGGGTACCGCCATCCCCGTTGGCTCAATAATAACCAAATCCGGGTTTTGCTCATCCCCCAGGAACCGCAATGTCCTTGTCAGATTCCCGGCAATCTGGCAGCAGATACAACCGCCCCCGATGTCCTTAACGGTAAATCCATAATCCTCTATAACCTTGCCGTCAACAGGGATTTCGCCTATCTCATTAACCAGGATCGCCACCTTCAAGCCCGACCTTGACAGGCCCTTGCTCAATGCAATAACGAGGGTGGTCTTGCCGGATCCAAGATAACCTGCTATCTGTACCAGTTTCACATCACATCCCTAAAGCCTTAGCCTCCTTGAGGCAGGATATTAAGGTCTCCATATTTACCCTTGGGACCTCCTGCCACAGGTCGCATCCCGGCCAGACTGCATCTGCTCCGGCAGTCAGGCATCCTGTTACCGCCGGACAGACATCTCCGGCCTTACCCTGCATCAAGACCTTTATAGGATCGAAATTACCAAGGATGATTACATCATTGCCGAGCTTCTGTCTTGTTTCGGTAAGATGGTTTTTCTGGTCGACACTGATAGCATCGGCCCCACACTCCGCCATATCCTGAATAATGGCATTCGTATCGCCGCAGATATGTAATATGCTGGGATGGGGCATTTCAGCAATAATCTTCATGAGATGGGGCTTGATAAGACTCCTGAAGCTTCTCGGGCTCATTACATCGGAGGTTCCTCCCATCTCGCGAAGTGTAAAATAGTCAGCGCCGGCTTTACTGTAAATATCCAAAACCCTGATAATGAACTCGGAAAGCTTCTCAAGTAAGCGGCTTGTCTCCTCAGGATTAAGGAAGGATTCTTCAAAGAGTTCGTCCAGTTCCTTTACCTGGCCTGCAAGCGTAAAGGGACCGAGGATATACGTTCCTATGGCAGCATCCCCTCCGATTTCCCTTCGTAATATCCTTATTGCTTCCGCAACAACAGGAATCCTGCCTGTATTTTCAAGGTCCTCCGGAAACTTAATGTCTTCAGCGGTTTTTACAAACTTTTCCTTGACGGTAGGATAAAGCAGGCCCTCCACATCGTCGTAGTAATTCATCTTTGAACCGAGCGCCTCAGCCTCCACACCCAGGTCAAAGGGGACTACAGCGCATTCAAACCCGAAGTCACGGTACATTCCTGCCGCTGCCTTTGCCATCAGTTCAGGGTCACGATGGGCCTTGGCAAAATTGATCCCGTACTTTTCCAGTACGGATGTTATTACGTTCCCCATGCCGCTGAATATAGGTGGCCTGTCAACTTCTTCACCATTTAAAAACCCCAGCACCCTCTCTCTTGGCGACAAACTTTTCATTGCATCTCCTTTCTGTCTCTCTTTATTGCATAAGCATGTAGCAAGCGGAATGGGAAGATCCTTTCAGTCCGGTCTGAGCCGCCGGATTTGAGAACATTAACCCCCGTAGCCATATCGTAATGCTATCAACATTTTTATTATGATTGCAATCAGGTTTTTTTACCCCTAAAATAAGGGAAAAACTAACTGTAGGGTCTTCTTTCAGAAAAGGGTGGTATCGCCTGGGATAACGTTATATCTATGCGGCGGCAAGGTTAAAGGGAAGTGAGTCCTTCACGAATTGCATATTTTGTGAGTTCAGCAACACTGTAAATACCCAGTTTATTCATAATCTTGACCCTGTGAGCTTCGACGGTTTTGATGCTTACGTTGAGATGAGCGGCGAGTTCCTTTGTGTTTTTGCCTTCCGTAAGAAGCTGCAACACCTCCCGCTCACGGTTTGAAAGTATGGAATAGACGGAAGACCCATGCTTTACAGGGTGTCTTATAAAGTCCTCAACAACGATGCCGGAGATGGCCGGACTAAGGTATGTCTTGTCATCCATTACAGCATGGATAGCGGTTATAAGCTCCTCAAAGGCACAGTCCTTCAACAGGTAGGCAGAGGCACCCACCTTAAGCATCTCTGCAACAAACCGTCTGTCTGAATGCATTGAGAGAGCTATTACCTTAACTTCAGGCCGTTCATCCATAATCTTCCGGGTGGCTTCGATCCCATTGAGGTCCGTCATTGCAATGTCCATAATGACAATATCGGGAGACATTTCCTTTACTAACTCCACCGTTGTCCTGCCATCTTCAGCCTCTGCAATCACCTCAATTTCCTGGTACCTGGCCAGCATAGAACGCAGACCGTCGCGTACAATCTTGTGGTCATCGGACAGGATGAGCTTAATCTTCATCCGTTTCCTCCTCAACCTCAACAGGTGCCGTAAGCACAACCTGCGTTCCCCGGCCTGGTTTTGTATCAACAAAAAACGTGCCGCCAAAGTGTTTCAACCGTTCATGTATACTGAAAAAGCCGAAGGATTTTGTTCTATCGATCTCTGATGTATCAAATCCGACGCCGTCGTCCTTTATGCTGACAAGCATCCTTTTGCCCTCTCTTTTTATTAATACCTTCACCCTCTGAGCATGTGCATGCTTGACAATGTTCATGGATAATTCACGGACCGCCTGAAACATGAGCACACTGACGTCCCTGTTGAGAGGCTTTGGTTTTTCATCAAAATGGAACTCGAAATTTATCTTATGATGCTTCTGTATCTGCTCTCCGAGCCATTCTATGGCCAGCTCAAAACCAAGTTCATAGAGTATGGGCGGACTGAGTTCAAAGGTCAGAGACTTTGTGTATTGAATGCTCTTCTCGATCAGAGACCGTATATCGGAAAGGAGGCTGTCGTATCTGTCAGAGTCAAGTGAATCACTAAGTACGCCCATCTGTATCTTTGCCATGGCAAGGGATTGACCAATATGGTCGTGGAGCATTGTAGCAATTCGACGCCTTTCCTTCTCCTCCGCCAGTGAGAGTTCAGAGGCCAGGGAACTGAGTTGCTTCTGATAGGCAAGGAGTTTCTCTTCAGCCTTCTTTCGCTCTGTGATATCGCGATGTATCAAAGCGAAGTGAGTAATTCTGCCCTCATCATCCCTAATGGGCGTAATCTGCCATTCAAGGTTAATCCTTGCCCCGCCTTTCTGGTAATTAACGGTCTCCACATAAAATGCCTTCCCTCCCGTTTTATCAGTCTCCAGTTTCAGCCATTCTGCGCCATCTGTTTTTGGCCCCTGGAGAATAATCGAGGGATTCTCCATAACCTCCTCGGCTGTGTACCCCGTCAGTTTTGTAAATGCAGGATTTACGAATACAATCTCTGAAGAGGGATAATTTGTGCCCGTTGTAGTAATGATAATCGAGTCCTTTGCCTGATGAAAGGCAGATTCGAGAAGCCTGAGTCTTTCTTCGACCTCTTGCGTTCAGTTATATTACTGCAAAAGGCTAATGATGCAGGCCTGCCCATCCAGTCAATCAGGACGGAGTTTACTTCAAGCCACTTTATATTGCCGAATTTATCAACAATTCTGAAGGAGTAAACACTGGGCAGGGAATCTCCCTTCAGCAGTTTCAGGTATCTCCCCAGGACCATCTGCTGGTCGTGAGGGTGAACAAGCAATTTAATAAACGGGTTTGCGGTTAACTCCTCTTTAGGGTACCCGGTTATTTTTTCTGTCTTTGGATTAATGTATTTACACATCCCGTCCTGTACGACCATGATGGCCTCATTGGCATTCTCAACGACCAGTCTGTATTTATACTCGGAATTCCTAAGCCTTTCTTCAATCCATTTGTATTCGTGAATCTCGTGCTGCAGCCTCTTATTCGCTTCAAGAAGCTGAGCGGTACGGAGTTCAACCTTCTTTTCAAGGTCATTGCGACACTTCTTCAGCAACCGTTCGTTGTATTTCAGTTCGGTAATATCATTCCCTACACACAGAACCTCGGAGATCTTTCCATCTGCATCGGTTACCGCTTTATTCGTCCACAAAATCCACACACTCCCGCCGTCCTTCCGGATATTTTCAAACTCCCAGTTGGCATACATCTCGGGATCTTTACCGATGTTTGCGATCATTTCCCGGAAACTCAGGACGGCTGTCTTCTTTTCGGGAACAATCGTCCCTATCGCATTTCTGGAGAGTATTTCAGCCTCCCTGAACCCGAAGAAGTCCTGGGCAAACCTGTTAAGAAACGTTACATTCCCCCTTAAATCCATTCGTATGATTATACTGTTTACATTTTCAACGATCTCCTGATATTTTGCCTCGCTCTTAATGAGGGCTTCCTTGATCTCTCTCTGGTTGGTTATGTCCTCAAGGATACAGACCATACCGTCATAAGTGCCGTTGCTATGCCTTGGTATGAACCAGCCTGACTGATAGGTCTGTCTGCCCGCCGGGGTAACAACAGGGATTTCAGAATAATGAACGGACTGTAACACTTTCTTGGCCTCCTGATAGTACTGACGGAAGTAATCGATGGTATTTTCGGAACTATCCGAAAGGACATTGTAGCCCAGGAGTTTCTGATGGGTAACCCCGGCAATCATCTCCATTGCCTTGTTTGCATAACATATAACGTCTTCCCTGTCCGATACCCAAACACCACAGGTCAGCCCGTCAAGTATGCTTTCATACAGACCCAGGCGTCCCATTAAACCTGAATCAAACGTGGTATCATGAATTGACGGTATTGCCGGCCTGCTGTTTTGTCCGGACACAACCGTGGTTTCACCGGCTTTGCCTTGCACTACGTTACCTTTCCCTGTCTTTTTTGTCCCTTTCTTCATACCATATCCGGAAATGAGGGCGCTGCCCTGTAGATGAGGATTATAATGCAGGTTTAGTGTGTAGTAATGAACAAACTGTTCCTTCAGCAAGGGTTAAGGTGAGAAGATTATGACTCCTGATCAGCACTGCAGTCGCCTCAATGTTTCATCCAGATCCGTTGTCTTTGAATCTCCGGATCTTCCGGCAGCATAACTTATACATATTATACCCAAATCCGGCAATAAAAACTCACCCGGGGGGGGATGACTCCTGCTTACAACTTCTTGATCCTCCTGGAATGAGTTCTGAATGTTCAGGGAAACGGCAGGCATTCCAGAACCCGGGCCAGGAGGTGGCTCCTATCCTGAAATTAAAAATTCCTGAAATTAAAAATCACGTGGATTTTACGGCAGACGTCCGGGTGTGAGGGTGACAAATTGACTGGTGGAGCTGAGCGGGATCGAACCGCCGACCTCTTGAATGCCATTCAAGCGCTCTCCCAGCTGAGCTACAGCCCCGACCTATATATAAGTTATACATTTACTCCCAATATTGTCAAGAAGCCCGGGAAAACCCCAAATCCGCCATATGACTCGTGGGTCAAGTTGAGGGCAGATGGGTAATGGCTTTGAGCGGTTTCCAGGCAATTTAGGGGGAACAGGGACATAAAAGTGTATGATGTCTCCGGTTCATTACACGGATTCATTACACGGAAGCGAAGCCTCACCCCGGATCCAATAGCTTGCCCCCATGTTCTGGTCCGTTATGTAGAGACTAATCCCCCTGCTTTGGGACAGTGGTTGACTTTTAGCCTATACATTTGTATAGTATTGGTATGGAGCTGACCACTCAGCAGAAGAGGGTGCTGGAATACATAAGGGAGTATATCATGGACAAGGGGTGTCCGCCGACGGTCAGAGAGGTGGCCGGACACTTCGGGTACCGGAGTCCCCTTGCAGCAAAGCTTCACATAGATGCACTGGTTAAAAAGGGGTACCTGAAAAAGAAGCCCCTCCTCTCGCGGGGGCTTGAGGTGGTGGGCATGAGGCCCTGCGAGGCAGTTCAACTCCCGGTCCTCGGAAGGATAAGGGCAGGGGAACCCCTTATTGCCCGGTCCGATATGGGGGATTATATAAGTCTTGACCGGAGGATGTTCAGGATGACGGATGGATTCGGGCTTAGGGTGGTGGGAGACAGCATGACGGGCGCCGGCATACTCGAGGGAGATACGGTGGTGGTTAATCCCGGAGTTGAGGCCCGGCAGGGTGATATAGTCGTTGCCCTTATCGGTGATGAGGCAACAGTGAAACGTTTTTACAGGGAAAAGGGGAAGATAAGGCTCCAGCCGGAGAATCCGGAGATGGAGGCAATGGTGGTTGGGGAGGAGGATGTGAGGATCCTGGGAAAGGTTGTGGGTCTTGTGAGGAGGTTTTGATGACGCCGATAGATGAACCTGTTGTGGTTGTTGCCTCCTTTGCAGGTGGTGAAAGGGTCAGGCCCATAAAGTTCAGATGGGGAGACAGGGTGATTCATGTAAAGGAGATAACATACCGATGGACGAAACAGGAGGGGAAGCGTAAGCTCTATCTCTTTTCCCTGACGGATGGAAGGACCCTCTATAACATAAGTTTTGACCCCGCAAGGCTTATCTGGAGGCTTGAGGGCCTGGAGACGGATATATGACGGAACGGTTGAACCGGGACGGTCTGCGCCCCTGCACAGGCCGGCAAGAGCAGAGGGGCTTACGGATTAAATGGTGAATACAGAGAGAACAATACTCCTTGTTGATATGGATGCCTTTTTTGCCTCCGTTGAGCAGCGCTGTAATCCCGCCCTCAGGGGAAAACCCATAGGGGTGATAGGGGGTGGGCACAGGACGGTTATTACCACCGCATCATATGAGGCACGGGCCTACGGGGTAAAGACGGGGATGAACATATATGAGGCCAGAGGCCTCTGCCCCCGACTCATACTTGTAGTGGGAGACAACAGTAAATACACCCATACCTGTGCAACCCTGAAGAATCTGTATCTGAGGTATACCCCCGTTGTGGAGGTCTATTCAGTGGACGAGGCGTTCCTGGATATAACGGGGTCCCATCACCTCTTCGGGGGTCCCCGTGAGGTGGGCAGGCAGATAAAGGAAGGGGTCAGGGATCTGTTTGGCATAAATGCAACAGTCGGCATAGGACCAAATAAACTGATCGCCAAGCTTGCGTCAGATCTCTCCAAGCCCGATGGCCTGAGATGGGTCAGGGAAGATGAGGTGGAATGTCTCCTTGAGGATCTGCCGGTAGATAAACTATGGGGGGTAGGAAAGGGGTTTGCCAAAAGGCTTGAATCCATCGGGGTCAGGACCTGTGGTGAGCTTGGAAGGTCTCCTGTCGGGGTGCTGAGGAGTCACTTCGGGATACCTGGTGAGAGGCTCAAGGCAATGGGCCTTGGGGCTGATTCAGCACCTCTTCATCCGGATGAGGTGGAAGCGGGGAATGAGACAAGGTCCATTGGGCATAGCATGACACTGTCCCATGACATTTACACTCGTTCAGAGATTCAGACACACATCCTCAGGCTTTCAGAGATGGTGGGGGCCAGGGCACGAAGATACGGGTTCAGTGGGCGGGTTATTGGCGTGACCGTCCGGTACCGCAGTTTTGAGACCTTTACCAGACATGGCAGGACAAATTCCGTAACCAACGATACCCGGAGGATTTATAAATCCTCCATGGGTATACTTGAGAAGATAAGGCTGAAAGAGCCTGTGCGTCTCCTCGGTGTAACGCTGTCAGGCCTTGAGAAAATGAACGGTCAAATCCCCCTTTTTGAGGAACACAGGCAGAGGGAGCGACTCCTTAAGGCGGTGGACAGCCTTAATGAAAGGTTCGGCTCATTCACCCTGACATGGGCACCCTGTCTTTACAACCCCCTCCATGGAGGCGTTATCTCCCCTGCCTGGCGGCCTTCAGGGGTGAGGAAAAGCCTGTAATATCCCACTACCGGGTAGTTTTTTGTGAGGCAATTCATGAGGCAATTCGGCGAGTAATTGACATCAGCCATAAAATATGATAAGGTTTGTTTAATTAAAGTCGAACAGTTGTCGTTATTCTGTCATTCCCCGAAAGCATTCGGGGAATCGTTCTTTGAAAAGGATTCCGGACTTCCGAATGCGTTCGGGATTGCGGGAATGACAAATAACTGTAATTTATACACAGACACTATTTAGAGTCTGTGTATAAATTCGAACAGTTGTCGTTTTACTGTCATTCCCCGAAAGCATTCGGGGAATCGTTCTCTGAGAAGGATTCCCGACTCTCCCGAAAGCGTTCGGGATTGCGGGAATGACAAATGACTGCAGTTTATACACAGACTCTATTTAGGGC
>Ga0114931_10005827_pt1 | contig 15229 bp, 14 predicted proteins | sample 2SBtaG_FD_89579 | JGI IMG/M metagenome (GOLD analysis project Ga0114931, IMG submission 89579) | Deep subsurface microbial communities from Kolumbo volcano to uncover new lineages of life (NeLLi) - 2SBTROV14_V59a metaG | ecosystem: Environmental > Aquatic > Marine > Volcanic | place: Kolumbo...
ACGCGGTCATAAACGGATTCGTAATACTCATCATTTATGTTGAGCGTTTCAATGAGATTTGAATCCATTTTATCCAGGGAATCTAAGATGTTATCCGTCGCAAAAGCAAGGTGTTGAACTCCGGGACCCTTGTAAATATCCAAGTATTCGTCGATTTGGTTATTGTTATCATCTTTGCCTTCATTAATTGGAATACAAAAACTCCCATCAGGCGAACGAAGTGCGTATGAAATAAGGGCAGTTTTTTGTCCTTTGATATCGAAATAGCGGACTTCGGTAAAACCAAAAACTTCTTTGTAAAATTTCGCCCAATCATCCATTGTTCCTTTATAAACGTTGTTGGTTAGATGGTCGATTTCAGTAAAGCCTTTGTCCTCCTGAATTTCCGGTTTGTCCAAATCTATAAAATCATTTCTGTAGATATTATTTTCATCGCCAAAGTTATCGATAAAATATACGAGGCTATCTCCGATTCCATAAATAGCGGGATAATCAAGATCTTTACTGCTTTCGTTTGCCGATTTTGCGCCGCGTTTAACAGCCTCATCATGGGCAAAATTAGCATCATCTACTCTCCATCCCATCGAGGAAATTGCGTGTCCATGGGTTTTTGCGAAATCCGACGAAAAGCCTTCTTTTTCATAGTTTAACAAGAAGTGGATTCTGTTTTGATTGTAATAAACAATATTTTTCTCGGCGTGTTTTTTTAGTTTTGAAAAACCGAACGCCATGAAAGTGTCGTGAATGAAATCATTATTTGGCGCGACGAATTCGGTAAATTCTATACCGCGCATATTTAGTGGGTTATTGGACATGTATTCCTCCGATTTGTACTTTGAAAACTCAAAAAGTTGTAAATATTAGCAACGGGAAATATCGTCGGTTTTGAATAAGGATATTGCTTGTGTAAAAAAACACCGTTAGCCGCCCTCGGTTAGCCGACAAAATTTAAGAAGGAATGGGGTTTAAGACTCTTCGATTTTCGCGAAGCGATAATCAGGTAAAATAATCATTTCCCCAATCTTATTAGAAAAACACCAGTATTTCAAGCTTTAGCGTATTGGATTATCCGCTCTACTCTTAGAGTAATTATTCAACTTTAATATCATATTTTTCTAACAATCCTGCTAATGTTGCGGTGGAGAATTTCGCTTTTTTGATTCGATTGTTGTCAGGGTCGATAGAGAAGTTGTGAGAGGAGCGGAAATCGACTTTTTCAAGCAAAGTGTTTTCAAATATCGTACCCTTCAAATCACAATTCTCAAATGTCGATCCGGTCAGATCTGAATTGACAAAATCGACGTCACGAATTTTACAGTCTTTAAACACGGTCGCCGGTAAACTTAGTCCGGAAAATATTGACGAATTTAGTTGGCAGCCTTCAAAATCAGGTGAGAGCAGAAGTTTATTACAGCTATCAAAGGATAAACCCAACAATTTGCAGTCTCTGAATTTTACATCGCGAAAAATCGTATTAGTAATACTTGCAAAGCTCAAATCGCAGCTATTAAATTCGCAATCAACGAATTTCACATCGGATAAATCTGCGCCTGAAAAAGAACAGCTGACGAAAGTGCAAACCTCATATTCACCCTTAATAAAAGGATTCTCCGAGAAATTTATGCTCTTAAATTCTTTATCTTCAAAGTATGCGTCGATCATTTTGTCTTGTTTAGTCTAATACTCGTGTATTTGTAGTTGCTAGACGGAAATTACTGTATCAAAGACCAAGATTGGAATCTATAGACAGGACAACTACCTGAGAAACAAAGAAGATGAGCTTTTTTTGACATTTGGCTAAAGCCAAGAGAAAGTTTCTGGAAATATGCCCCTAGCTGAATCTAGTGGCAAGTCATCAGAAACAACAATCCAAAAGAGCTGCGAAATAGAATTTATGAAAATAGATTTAGGTGACGACCGTTAAATTTTCCGCCTCAATCAAAAAAACGAAATACGCAATGAAACAAAGCATCGTAGGACTGGACGGGCAAGGCGGAAGTCTTTTATTACCGCGTCAGCTCTCTGCGGGGTGTTTTATTTGCCAAACCATCCTCTACGCCAAAAATATACGAGGAGTGCTAGAAAAATCAATATCATCAAACCGAGAGTAATAAAATATCCATAACTAGAGTGGATGAGAGGCATATTCTGGAAGTTCATCCCATAAATTCCCGTAAGCAAAGTGAGCGGTAGCATTGTTGCCGAGATTAGAGCGAGAAATTTCATCACATCGTTTGTCTTGTTTGCGGTTACGCTGAAATGAATTTCAAATAAGCCGCTTACCAGGTCTCTATAACTCTCCGCCATGTCGGAAATTCTCAAGAGATGATCATGTACATCACGATAAAATGGCAGGAAATTCTCGGGGATTTGAGGGAATTCGCCGTGCGAGATTTTGTATAGAACGTCTAACTGCCGAGTAGAAACCCGTTTAAGCCGGGCAACGCTTCGGCGAACGTCCATGATTTCCTCAAGGATCGATGTATCCGCTGTTTCCATTGCGTAAACGCGATCCTCAAGCTCATTAATAGCAATGTCAAAATCATCAACCAACGGCATATAATAATCAACCAATCTGTCGAAAATCTGGTGCAAGAGATATGCTGCCCCCCGCTCAATGATTTTGGGATTAATTCTAATTCGTTTTTTTACGGCGTCGATACTTCGAAAGTTCTCATTACGGTTTGTAACGACGAAGTTCTTACCCAAAAAACCATCAAGTTCTTTTGTTAGAAAGTTTGCGGTGTTCGCTTTATTCGTGATTCCATGGACGATGAAAAACAAGTAGTCGTCAAATTCTTCGACTTTGGGCTGATTTCTCTCTTCGCGGCAGTCCTCAATCGTTAAATGATGAAATCCAAAAATATTTCCGTACAGATTCTCGGCTACGCGTAAATCATCTTGATTTCGAACATCAACGTCTATCCAAATTGTTACATTTTCCTGTTTTAGGAGGTCAGGAATTTCCTCAAACACGATATTTTCGCGGATGTTTTTTTCACCTTTTTGATAAGCAAATATTTCCATTGTTTTTATAGTAGTCGGCGCAAAATAATTAGTAAGCAGATTTTGTCAATTTTGGCTTTGATGACGTTTTTCATAATGCTAACATAAGACTCATAAACCACTTAATGTTTTAGTATTTCTGTTCAGTAAAATATGAGTAATATAAAAGTTTTCATAGCCGATGATGTCAATGAAGAAAAGCTGGCTCCGCTTAGAGATGCCGGTTTTAATGTTGTTAAAGAAATAAAGCTTTCGCCGGAGGAATTGATTGAAAGATTGAAAGATGCCGATGGTGTAATTGTAAGAAGTGCGACAAAGATTACCGCAGATATTATGGATCAAGCCGAAAAACTCCGCGCGATTGGCAGAGCTGGGGTCGGCGTGGACAATATCGACGTAAATGCAGCGACCGAACGCGGGATTGTTGTGTTGAATGCACCGGATGGCAACACCATTACGACCGCCGAGCACACGATGGCATTGCTGACTTCGCTCGCAAGAAATGTTCCTCAAGCCTATACAAAACCACAGTCGGGAACTTGGGACAAAAAGAGTTTCGTTGGCGTCCAATTGCACGGAAAGACTCTGGGAGTTATTGGATTAGGACGAATCGGTAAGCATGTTGTAAAAATTGCCAAGGGCTTCGGAATGAGCATTTTGGCTTATGATCCTTTTGTTTCGGCTGAGCAGGCTGATGAAATTGGGATCGAAATAGGAAATCTCGATAACGTTTTGTCGAATGCCGATTTTATTACGATCCATACGCCCGTCACGAATGAAACTCGTGGAATCATTGGAAAAGACGCTTTTTCTAAGATGAAAAAGGGGGTTCGCCTCGTAAATTGCGCGAGAGGCGGATTAGTAGATGAAGAAGCATTGCTTGAGGCGATTGAAGACGGAACAGTTGCAGGAGCCGCGATGGATGTTTATTTAAATGAGCCTCTAGAATCTGATTCCCCTTTGCTCAATAATTCAAAGATTATTACGACGCCTCATTTAGGGGCTTCGACGATAGAAGCGCAGGAGGGTGTGGCGCTGACGGTTGCGGAAGAGTTACGTGATTACCTTTTAACAGGAGAATTACGGAACGCAGTAAATGCACCGAGTTTGGCGGCGGAGGATCTGGAGGAATTGCAACCTTTTATAGATTTAGGCGAAAGATTAGGTCGATTTCAAGCGCAAATTCTGGGCAATCCGAAACCCGTGTCGAAGGTTGAATTGGAGTATTCGGGCAAGCTAGCCGAAACGGATGCGTCTCCAATTACCCTCGCTTTTTTATCGGGGCTTTTGCGGAATGTTTCTACTCGGATAAATTTTGTAAATGCTTTGCATATTGCGGAAGACAGAGGGATTGAGGTAAAAACGAGTGTGAAGGAAGGGGCAAGGGATTCAAATTATGATCTTTTAACCCGTGTTTTTGCGGGCGATTCAGAAAAGATGGCTTGCGGAAAGGTTTATCAAGACGGGCAAGGAAGGATTACCCAGATTGGCGATTTTTCGGTCGAAGCGATACCAAAGGGATTTATGCTTGTAGCGGAGAATAACGACGCACCTGGAGCCCTCGGCGAAATCGGAACATTTCTTGGCGAAAATGGCGTAAACATCTCACGCTTTTATTTGGGTCGTAACGAAAAAGAAGGCGAAGCTTTAGCCGTATTTGAAATTGACTCGCGGCTTAATGATGATGTTCTTGACCGACTCGGAAACCTTGGGCGAGTAAATTCCGTTCAACAGGTAAAATTTTAGGGCATGTTTTTATGCAAATAGTTCGTTAAAAAGACTTGATTCTAAATATCAAAACTCGCTAAATGAGCGATTTTCCTTACCTTTTTTCGTAAAGCTTCCTGCCTGAAAAGTAAGAAGCCGCTAGGAAAATCAAAGCCGGTACCGTTAGACTAAACGCTCCATCACCAGCGAAATAATGTGCAGACCACGCTAAGATAAAGTCAAAGAAAAACCCGGCGTAAGCCCATTCCTTAAGAGATTTTGAGTAGTTTGACCAAATCGCAATCAAGCCGAGAATTTTGGCGATCGCGAGCGGGTAAATTATGTAGGTTGGGTATCCTAGATGCTCAAACGCTTTTATTATTTCACCGTGAATAAAAACATACATACCGACTGAAAAGAGCATCAACAAACTAAGCAAACCTGTTGCGGTAAAATAGACGATTTTGGTTTTGTTCATCGTTGCTAATCTCCGTGTTTCATCCTGATTTCCAAGGTTTTAAGCAATATTAAAGTGCCGAACATTACGAACGAAATATAACACATTGGTATGCTGGAAGACGTTTTTGGACAAGTGAGTATTTGAGCGATATTTCCTATGCTTCCAACCACTGCAAAGATCATTGCGATACCTGATCCTAGATAAAACAAGATATTTTTATCTTTCAATGCGCCGGTATGAGAGACAATTGCTGCCAAAACGCAAGCGAGAATTATATAACAAGCCGGAATTCCTAAAACGGGTGGACAAATATCACCACTGGAATATTGATCCCAAACCAAATTCGTCGTGCCCCACAAAATCAAGCCTCCGACCAAATGAACGACGTAATGAAGAAGTTTAGCCATCACTCAGCGCCCGCTTTCTGGTCTTCAACGGAGTATGTTTGGTTTAACGTGGGTTTTTCAACTATTTCTTCGCTTCCATCAATATATTTGATCGACATTTTTTTAACGAAGGCATTTTTGTCGATTCCAAATGTTAAGACATTTGTCATATCGCTTCCAAGTCCTTCACCCAGAATATATACATCCGACATTGATTTACCATTGTTGGTTTCAACGACGACCTTCGCGCCAACAAACTTTGCTTTTTCGGGAAAACGCACTTTTAAATAGTTTTGCTCACCGCCCGTGTTTATAAAGACTCTTAGTTTTCCATTAAGGTTTGCATATACCAGATCAGGATAGCCATCTTGATTGAAATCGCTTGTAAGCGGCGTGATAGCGAAATTCTTGTTAACAACTTTCGCTTGTTCCTCGACTGAAGAGAATGTTCCGTCAGATCTTTGGATCAAAAATCGGCAGGGAAGTTTGAAGAGTTTGTGAGCGGGGAAAGCGATGTAGTTTTCCGCGACTGCCAAATCTTGCTTACCGTCTAGATTAAAATCTTCAAAGACTGCACCCCAAGAAAATTCAAAATCGGCGATTTTCGCCGCCTCCGCAGTATCGGTAAATTTGAACTCTCCTTTGTTCGTAAAGAGCAGCCATTTTCTTACTAATTCCTGATCTTTTCTTAAGTCGCCCTTTGCCAAAAATTTAGGAACGGTCGTCCCGGTATTGCTAAAAAAGAAATCAACCTTGCCGTCATTGTTATAATCGCCGACGGCAATTCCCATTGGATAGCCAAATTTTCCGGTCATCGGATTGGGCATTACGCTAAAGTTTTTGCCGGAATTATTTTTATAAGTTCGCGCTTCTCCGGTATCGTAAGCTACGACGAGATCAAGCCAACTATCATCATCGACATCCACAAAAACCGCTTGAAAAGTATTGTGAGTGTAATAGAGGTTCATAGTTCTCGTGACATCCGTAAATCGGAGATCGCCATCGTTTCTTAACAAAACACTATTCGAGCCATAGCCGTGTTGATTGAAAATCGTCTGACCTTCCATCTTTTCTTTTTTTAAGTAGGTGCTGAGAAAGATATCCGCGTCTCCGTCTTTATCGTAATCACCTATTGTAATTGTGGCGGGGTTTGATTTTTCGTTAAGAGTAATGTCTAGTTTTTGCTCGGTGAATCTCTTGCCGTCATTTTTCAAAAAGAAAACCCCGTCACTCCGGGTAATCAACAAATCAGTGTTTCCATCTTCATCGAGATCAAAAGAAACTGCGCCATGCGAACTCGGTTTGTCGGATTCCGTTATGTTCACCTGCTTTGATATGTTTACGAACTTTACATCAGAATACTGGAAAAGCGCGTCGCTCTGCTTATTTCCGCCACCAATAAAAATTTCGTCCACTCCATCGCCATCAAAATCAATCATCGCGCTTGCTAAAAGAGGCAAGTCTGTTTTCTCCGAAAATTTATGCTTGAAATCTATTGATGCCTCGTCGAAGGTCGGGATTTCGGATTCCGGAACCGTATAATCGCACGCGCGAACGTAGGGGTTTTTTGTGTCGCGGTATGCTAAATAGACTAAAACACCCGCCGCGCCAAGAACGATTATAAATACGCCGATGATAATTTTTTTCATTGATTTACCTTTTGATTCAAATTGAAATTTAACGCCAGTAATGATGCGGAAAAGAGAATAAAATGAGCCACGTTCATTGCGGCGGGAAGCAAATATTTTCCGATAGCAGGGATAAACAGAAAAAGCAGAAAAATCACCGCCAGCGTTAAGAATGGGTTAAAAAAAGCCATCCATTTTGGATAGAGAGTTTTATATTTCAAAATAGTGAAAACAAATGTCGCGGACAATAGAAATACCAACACTCTCAGAATTTGAACAAGATTTTCGATGTAGAATGTGTAATTGCCGATGATTTCTCTAAAAACCTCGGAATTCTCTTGAGTTTGGAATGTATGGATAATCGAACCGAGAAAACCGCGAGAACCGACCCATATTCCGCCAATCATAAAAGCAAAAATCCCCAAAACAAAAACGGATGCTGCGAGTTTTTTGCTACCTGTTTGAAGCGCCAAATATAAATGAATATATCCAATTATGTACAAAGGAAGAGTGAATATCATCAAATAGTGTCCGATTCTCAACCGCTGTTCGGGAACAAAAGTAAAGTATCCAAACGGAATTTCCGTATGGATTCCTCCGCTTGAAAAATGTACCAAAAATTCTCCTGTTCCGACGAGAAGGCTTGCCAGCAAGCCAATAAATCCGGTTACAAAGAGGTACTTTAAATATGGTTGTGGATAGCGAATCGTAATATCCATAGAAAAACGAGTTCAAATTTTCGGAAAAGATTTTTCTTGCTTGTAGTTAAGCTATACCATTTTGCCTCGACGCTATTCCAATCTATTAAAGCTATAGCAGCCGGAGCGCGGACACCCATGCCCACAATCCCTTCATAAGGCTTTAACGGCGATAGGTAATCCGATTTTATAAGGGTTTTTCGTTTGCTATCGCAAACGTGCGGACAGGGGTGTCCGCGCTCCGACTCTATTTAGTTTTTCAAACAAAGTGTTTTTTCGCACCGTATAGATACATGGTATCTTAAATTTTTATGAGCGAACACGAAATAACATTAAAAGTTGAGAATGTGTCCAAAAGATTTGGAGATTTTACAGCTGTCGAAAATCTTGCCTTCAACGTAAAAGCGGGAAGAGTCTTTGGCTTCCTGGGACCAAATGGTGCGGGGAAAACGACGACAATTCGGATGATAGTCGGAATTACTTTTCCCGATGAAGGAAATATTGAATTATTCGGAAGCAATGTAGCACCGGAAATTCGTGATCGGATTGGCTATCTTCCAGAAGAGCGAGGACTCTACAAGAAGATGAAGATTCAAGATCAACTACGTTATTTTGCCGCGCTAAAAGGCGTTTCGCAAAAAGAAGCCGACAAGCGGATTGATTTTTGGTTGGATCGAATGAAGCTTGCCGAATGGAAGACTAAGAAGACGTCCGACCTCTCAAAAGGTATGTCGCAGAAGCTTCAGTTTATTTCGACGGTGCTGCACGATCCCGATCTAATTATTCTCGATGAACCCTTTTCGGGGCTCGACCCCGTAAATGTTGAGTTTATGAAGGATGTTATTGCGGAAATTAAGTCACGAGATAAAACGATAATTTTTTCGACCCACCTAATGGAAACAGCGGAAAAGCTTTGTGATGATATTTTGCTGATAAATAAATCCCGCAAAGTGCTTTCTGGAAGTTTACGCGAGATCAAAGCAAGCGATGGGAAAAATGTGGTTTCGCTTCGCTGTGTGGGAGGGGATGAAACATTGAATGATAAGAGTCTTGTAGCAAAAATTGTTGAACACGCTGATGAAAAAGAAGTCTTTCTTGTCGAGAACGGCGACGCACAAGTGCTATTGAAAAGGTTGGTTGATGGGAATGCATCGGTGACTAAGTTTGAGATGATTGAGCCAAGTCTAAATGATATTTTTATCGAAAAAGTAACGTAGAAGGTACGACGTGAAAAGTGAGAGGTGAGAAGTTTTACCTTCGTATTTTTCACTTCTCGCTTTTCAGTTATAAACATATGGATAAATTTCTTGCAGTATTAAAACGCGAATATAAGAAAACGGTTTTTGCTTGGGCATTCCTGATTACGACGTTCTTGATGCCACTGGTGGTGGTTCTTTTGGGGTTTGTATCCTATCTGATTTTTTCCGCAGAAGGGGATGTTACGCGAATTGTTATCGTCGATAAGAAAGGTAAAGTCGCCGTGCGATTAAAAGAGAACTTGTCCGCTTCGAGAATTCAGGAAAAGAAGGGAGAGGCACTCAAAGAATCTCTAAAAAATCTAAACGCAACACAGAAAGAAAAAATTGAAAAAAGCGTAGAGCAATTGGGCGTTGGATTTGGATTTGTTGAATTTGATGTCGGGGACAAAACTCTTGCAAAAATAAGGCAAGAATTAAATGTGCTAATCGCAGAAAAAAAACTTGAGGCTTACCTATTGATTCCCGAGGATATTAACTCCGAAAGCGCTCGTTTTGAATTGTTTTCGAGAAAAGCAGGTGATTTTATTACGAATCAAGTGCTTGAAAATGCACTAAACGAGGCGGTGCGTTCGCAACGTCTTGCGGATGCGAATATTAGCGAAGAAAAGTTAAAAGAATTAAGTCGTCCAGTAAAATTTGCAGCAACGGCGGTTACTGAAGAAGGCGACGAGAAAGAAAATGCTGGAAGTCCTTGGGCGGGGTTCGTAGTTGCGTATCTGCTTTTTATTATCCTGATGATATATGGTCAGGCAATTATGGGGGCAATTGTCGCCGAAAAGGAAACGAGGATTTCTGAGATTCTATTTTCTTCAGCGCGCCCTTTTGAACTCTTAATGGGCAAACTTGTCGGTGTTGGGCTCGCAGGGCTTACTCAACTGGCGATTTGGATTGCAACGGTTGTTGGGTTTGTGACGTTTGGTATTGCGAATGCTGTCGCCGCCGGAGTCGAAATACCCGTTCCCGAAATTAGCGTTTTAACGATAATCTATTTCTTTATTTTCTTTTTTCTTGGGTATTTTATTTATGCAACGATTTATGCTCTCATCGGCTCTATGGTTACGAATATGCAGGAAGGCGGACAACTGCTTTTTCCGGTAATTATGATCATGCTTGTTAATTTGTATTTGTGTTATCCGATTGTGCGAGATCCGAATTCGACGCTTTCATTTTGGGTGTCGATTGCTCCGTTTTTTGCAACGATGGCGATGCCGGTACGCATTTTATCTGAAATTCCACCGTTTTGGCATATTGCGCTGGCAATTGTTTTAAATGGCTTGACGATTGTTGGTTTAACTTGGGTGGCTTCGAGAGTCTATCGAATTGGAATGCTTATGTACGGTAAAAAGGCGACGATTCCGGAAGTCTGGAAATGGATTTGGCAATCTTAGAGTAAATTTCAAGTTAGCGTTGGAAAAATAGATGGCAGTTGAAACCGAGAAAAAATATCGTTTAACGAAAGATCAATATGACCAAGTGCAAGCCGATCTTAAGGAATTTAAAGCCGAATATATTGGTGAAGATTTTGAAGAAAACAATCTTTACGGCAATGATTTTCTTAAAGATAAAGGAGCCGTTATAAGGGTTAGGAAAATAGATGACAAAACTATTTTGACTTATAAACAGTTTGTAACCAATCATTCCGGAATAAAACAGCACATAGAAAATGAAACTGCGGTGACAGATTCTGAACAGATTGATGCGATTATCGAGCACTTAGGTTTTGAGCGAAGAATGGTTTATGAAAAGCGTCGTAAAACCTGGAAGTTTAGAAAGGTTGAAGTTGTTTTGGACGAACTTCCGTTTGGGTTATTCATGGAGATCGAAGGGGAAATGATGGCAATTGCCGAGGCGGAAATGTTCCTTGGTGCGGATGAATTTGAAGCTGAGCAGAGAACTTATCCCTATTTGACTAAAGAATTGGGTGTGCGGGCTGAAAATCGAATAGAAGCGCGTTTTGGGGAATAAGCTTGACGTAGCGGGAGATTATTAGAATAATTGGATATTAAAGGAAATATTTTCACGCGGTCGGAAGATCGGTTACTATCTTTCGAAAGGCTATCTGGGAGGGATGTTTGATTATGACTAAACATATCGTTGGTTTGGTGCTTTTTACATTTATTGTCGGGACGAGTGCGGGGATCGCGGGACTGTTTGGCGAACCCTCGAAACAGGGAAATTCATTTTCTTTACGCGAGAATTTTCGGGTTTTTAAACGAAAACGCAAAAAACGCCGGTGTAGAAAAAGAAGGCGACCGCGATTTTTAAAGCGCAGACTTGTTTCGACCGGTATTACAAAGGCTGTTTTTGATGAAGAAAGTGGCTTGCTTTTAACGAAGCATTCGTTGAGAAGGTCGAGCAATAGTAAAGAGCGAAAAACGCTTGTATATCATTTTTACGTTAAGGACGAATTTGGAACCCATTATGCAAGAAGCAAGAGGATTTCAGGAGCCTTTAGCTCATCGATTACGGTAAACGGAATCGAATGGTTGGTTAATCGGCGTCCGAAAAATGATTTATATATCATGTCCGAATATGTTCCGAATGGGCGAAGCTGGAAGAAACCTTTGGAATTTGATGGGTCGAAAGCAGTTCTTATTCGCGTTAAGTCAGCAGAATAAGAAGGTTATTTGCTTTTGGTAATATTATTTCGTGATATTAATGGCACCGTTTTGTGAACAAACGGTGCTGTTTTTTCGTTGTATAGAATGAAAAATATTGTGTAATTTTGGGATTTGTAGCACAATAGGCGCGAACCCAAAAAAAAAATAAAAAGGAGTAAAAACCATGTTTCATATTCTTGGACAGCTTTTAGTAGGATTATTTATAGGAATGATCGCGAGATTACTTTTGCCAGGCAAGGAAGCCATTGTTGCCGGACCGATTGGATGGCTTATAACTGCTCTGATCGGTATGGGCGGGTCATTTGTCGGAACGTTCTTGGGAAAAACAATCTGGGGCAGTGAAAAATATGCGGCAGGTTGGGTAATGTCAATCGTTGGTGCGGTTTCACTGTTGATTCTGTTCCGGTTTCTTTTTTAGTCAGTAAGATTTTTCGTTTGAACAACCTGCTCAGTGTCTTTGCTTTTTAAAAAGCACTTCGAATTAGTAAATTGACGACATTAGCGGGGATTTATCAGTAGCGGGGACTTATCATTGGTGGGCATCTATCGGTGGTTGGCATCTATAATTGGTTGGAATCTATTGGTGGCGGGCATTGACCATGTTTCAAAGTTCCCCTCCTTTTGAAGGAGGGGTACCCATTTATGGGTGGGGTGGTTATCCCTGTAAATATCCGTAGAGTGTAGAGTTAAAGAAACTACCTTGTCGCGCAACGCGTCACCCTTTCTCCATAAGGATGGGAGCTAAAACTAAGAAAAACCAACGGTTATTTTAGCTCTTATCAAATAAACTACCAAAATTTTCAATTAATTCTCTTTCTCGGCAATTGCAATCTCCCCATCGGTTAATTCATAGAGGCTACAAAACGGACGATCTATTGAATCTTCCGACAATCCGATAATTCTTCACACCCGAAAGGAACATTTCGACAATAGTGCCGTCCATTTATTGCGGGAAATTATTAAAAGAAATCGTCAAAGTTTCATTGGAACGATTGATAAACTTTCAGTCGCGACGACAACCCGAGACACATTTTCTGCCTTTTTTGCTTGTTAAATTTCAGATTTCAGATCAATTATGTAAAACCAACCACCCCGTCAACGAAGCGTTGCCACCCCTCCTTTACTAAGGAGGGGAGTTGTTTTTCTTATGTTGCCTCTACTACTTTGACCTCCGCTGGTGTGAGTGCGTAGAGTTCATAGACCATTTTTGTGGGTGTTTTCTGGGTTTGTTTGTGAGATTTTGTCATAATTCGGAGAAAGAAAAAAGGCTTCGCTCAAAACTATGAGCAAAGCCTTTTTTATATTCAGCATTTGAATGATAGATAAATCTAAAATTCAAAAATTAGAAATCCGAAATGGAATTACATTCCCATTCCCATTCCGCCCGGCATTCCGCCCGGCATTCCGCCCGGCATTCCGCCACCGTCTTCTTCTTCAATATCGGCGATCATTGCTTCAGTTGTAAGCATCAGACCAGCGATTGAAGCAGCGTTTTGAAGTGCTGTACGGGTAACCTTAGCAGGGTCAATAACACCAGCTTTGATAAGGTCTTCGTATTTTTCGGTAGCCGCGTTAAAGCCAAATGTATCGTTATCTTCATCACGGATGCGTCCAACAACAACAGCTCCTTCCTGACCAGCGTTATTAGCGATCTGACGTAGAGGCTCTTCAAGTGCTCGTTTTACAATTGCAACACCGACTAGTTCATCTGCATCTTCACTTTCTGTGTCGAAGTTGTCGAGTGCGTTTGCTGCGCGGACAAGTGCTACACCGCCGCCTGCGACGATTCCTTCTTCAACAGCAGCGCGGGTTGCGTGCATTGCGTCTTCAACACGAGCTTTCTTTTCTTTCATCTCGGTTTCGGTTGCTGCACCAACTTGAATTACTGCAACTCCGCCAACCAATTTAGCCAGACGTTCTTGCAATTTTTCGCGGTCATAATCGGAAGAGGTTTCTTCGATTTGACTACGAATCGTTTTTACACGACCTTCGATCGCTTCAGCTGCTCCAGCACCTTCGACAATTGTTGTATTGTCTTTGTCGATGGTAACTTTCTTAGCCGTTCCGAGGTCATCAATCGTAATTGCTTCGAGTTTGATACCCAAATCTTCGCTGATAACCGTTCCACCCGTTAGAATTGCGATGTCTTCAAGCATTGCTTTACGTCTGTCGCCAAAGCCAGGAGCTTTAACAGCAGCGATGTTCAATGTTCCGCGAAGTTTATTAACGACGAGTGTTGCAAGAGCTTCACCTTCAACATCTTCCGCAATAATCATAAGAGGCTTGCCGAGTTTTGCAACATTTTCGAGAATCGGCAAAAGATCTTTCATACTGCTGATCTTCTTTTCGTTGATAAGAATATATGGATCTTCGAGAACTGCTTCCATTCTTTCAGGATCAGTTACGAAGTATGGCGACAAATAACCGCGGTCAAACTGCATGCCTTCAACAACTTCAAGAGTCGTATCCATTGTTCTGCTTTCTTCAACCGTGATAACACCGTCTTTACCAACTTTTTCCATTGCCTGCGCAATGATTGTTCCAATTGTCTTGTCGTTGTTAGCTGAAACTGTTCCAACCTGTGCAATTGAATCACCAGAAACAGGTGTCGCAAACTTTGTAATCTGTTCAGTAACTTTTGCTACAGCTTTTTCAATGCCGCGCTTAAGTGCCATTGGATTTGCTCCGGCAGCTACCGTGCGAACACCTTCTTTGAAAATTGCCTGAGCTAAAACGGTTGCCGTAGTTGTTCCGTCACCTGCAACATCAGATGTTTTCGAAGCAACTTCGCGAACCATTTGCGCGCCCATATTCTCCAATGAATCAGCTAATTCAATTTCTTTTGCAACCGTCACGCCATCTTTTGTGATGGTTGGTGAACCAAATTTCTTGTCAATAACAACATTTCGTCCTTTAGGACCTAATGTAACCTTAACCGCATTGGCTAATTGATTTACACCGCTTAAAATCGCTGCTCGCGACTCTTCGCCGTGGATAACTTGCTTTGCCATTTTTTATATATCTCCTAAATTTAAATAAAGTTTGTGGAGTTAACTGAAAATTAAAGAGTTAGATGGGCTTTTTCTTAACCCCCTACTCGCAAAAATCCATTAACTATCCGGCGTTTGCGCCAGCACGATTGATGATTCCTAAGATTTCGTCTTCACGCATCATAATAAATTCTTCACCATCAAGTGTGATTTCAGAACCGCTATATTTTCCGAAAAGAACACGATCGCCTTCTTTAACGTCCAATGTTTGGCGGGTGCCGTCTTCTTTGTATTTGCCTTCACCGACTGCGATGATTTCGCCTTCCTGAGGTTTTTCTTTCGCCGAATCAGGTATAATGATTCCACCCGAAGTTGTTGTGCTTTCTTCGATGCGACGAACGATAACTCGATCGTGCAAAGGTTTAATTGTAGTAGCCATCTTATTTACTTACTCCTTGCTTTAAAAGTTAATTG
>Ga0114931_10005828_pt1 | contig 15229 bp, 10 predicted proteins | sample 2SBtaG_FD_89579 | JGI IMG/M metagenome (GOLD analysis project Ga0114931, IMG submission 89579) | Deep subsurface microbial communities from Kolumbo volcano to uncover new lineages of life (NeLLi) - 2SBTROV14_V59a metaG | ecosystem: Environmental > Aquatic > Marine > Volcanic | place: Kolumbo...
CGGCGATCTTCGCTTCCATCGACTGCTTGAAGGTCGTGAGGATGTCGACCGGCAGCGGGAAGACGACGGTGGTGTTCTTCTCGACGCCGATTTCCACCAGGGTCTGCAGGTAGCGGAGCTGGATCGCCGCGGTGGTCTGCTCGAGGATCTCCGCGGCCTCGTGCAGTTTCTGCGACGACTAGAACTCGCCTTCGGCCGCGATCACCTTGGCGCGCCGCTCGCGCTCGGCTTCGGCCTGACGTGCCATGGCGCGGCGCATGATGTCGGGCAGCTCGATGTCCTTGATCTCCACGGCGGAGACCTTGATGCCCCAGACGTCGGTGGCCTCGTCGATGATCTTCTGCAGCGCCTGGCCGATCTTCTCGCGCTCGGCGAGGATCTGGTCGAGGTCGTGCTGGCCCAGGATGTTGCGCAGCGTGGTCTGCGCGTAGAGCGACGTCGCCACGTAGTAGTTGGCGATCTTGAGCACGGCATCGGTCGGATTCATCACGTTGAAGTAGACGACGGCGTTGACGCTGATGGTCACGTTGTCCTTCGTGATGACTTCCTGGGGCGGCACGTCCAGGGTCACCGTGCGCAGATCGATCTTCACCATGCGGTCGACGAACGGCAGGATCAGCCGGAGGCCCGGGTTCTTGAGCAGCGCGGGGTCGACGCGACCGAGCCGGAACAGCACACCGCGCTCGTATTCGTTCACGATGCGGATCGACTTGATGAGGAGCAGCATGCCCATGAACAGGATGGCTGCCAGGCCAATGACCGCGGTGTCGATTTGCATTTCTTCCCGGACCTTTCTCGATTTCTAGCTGCGCTTGACGACAACGCGGGGCGGACTGCGAAGCACTTCGACGACCTCCACCGGCTCCCCCGCATCGATGGTCTCTTCCGCCGTGGCCTGCCAGCGCGCGCCTTCGACGAACACGCTGCCGCCCGACGGCTCGACGACGGTCTTGGCGACGCCCTGCTTGCCGATCATGGCTTCGTTGCCGGTGCCGGGCGGCTTCTTCTGCGAGCGCGCCACCTTGGTGGCCAGCAGCAGGAACAGCCCCGCCACCGCCGCCACGAAAGGAGCGAACACCCGCCAGTCCACGGCCTGCACAGCGCCGAAGTAGCTGCTTTCATCGACGAGCACCAGCGCTCCCAGCACGATCGACACGATGCCGCCCAGAGCCAGGAGGCCGTGCGACGGTATCTTGATCTCCAGCACGATGCCGATGATGCCGACGGCGATCAGCAGGAAGCCGCCGAGATCGAGCGGCAGCACGCTCATCGCCAGAAGCCCGGTCAGGAGCGAGACCGTGCCGACGATGCCGCCCATGCCGATGCCCGGCGAGGCGATCTCGTACAGGATGCCCATCACGCCCAGCGTCAGCAGCATCGACGCGATGGTCGGGTCGGCGATCACGTCGAGGAAGCGCTGCGCCCACGACAGCGGCATCTCGATGCCGACCGCGCCGTGGGTGTGCAGGGTCACGCTGCGGGTGCGCATCTTGATGCTGCGCCCGTCGAGCTGCTTCATCAGCGACGCGGTATCCGGCGCGAGGATCTCGATGGCGCCGTCGTCCTTGGCTTCCGAGGCGGTGTAGCTGGCCGAGTCGCGCACGATCGAGACGGCGAAGCTCTCGGGGCGGCCGCGGCGCTTGGCGAGCGATTTGGCCATCGCCACCAGCGTGTTGGTGGCTTTCTCGTCGAGCGTCTTGCCGAGGTCCTTGCCGCCGCCGGCCACCGGATGCGCGGCGCCGAAGCGGGTGCCGGGCGCCATGGCCGCCACGTCCGTCGAGAGCAGGATGTAGGCGCCCGCGCTCGTGGCCTGGGCGTTGCGCGGCTCGACGTAGCCGACGATCGGGATGTCCGAGTTCACGAACCCGGTCGTGATCTTCTCCATGCTGGAGACGAGCCCGCCGGGCGTGTTGATCGTGACCAGCAGGAACGCGGCGTGTTGCTTGTGCGCGAGCTTCAGCGCGTTGTCGACGTAGCGCGCCTTGATGGGATTGATGACGCCCTGGATCGTGATGTGGACGTAGCGCTCCGCCGCCGACGCCGCCGAGGCGGACAGCAAGACAGCGAGCGCGAGCAGCAGCCCGAGCACGAGCTGGGCTCCCGGACGCTGCCTGGTCTGCCTCCGCACCCCCGCAAGGGAAGGCCGCGCCGGGCCCCCGTCAAGTGAGCGCCATCAGGCGCAGGAAAAGCCGGGGCGGGCGCTGGTCCTCGCAGCACTGGCTCAGCGAGCGCGATTCGCCGGAGAAGTCCGTTCTGATGCTTGTGTCGAGGGCCGGCCCGGCGTTCCCGGTCAGGGCTGGCCGGTGCAGCCCTACGCATACCAGACGCCGATGGAGAGAGCTCGAGCCGGCAGCGAATACCGCCGATGCCCGACGGGTTGCCGCGTACCGCGCACCGTGTGGCTCGTCGTGACCAGGCTCGCGTCATCGGTGATGCTCGCGGACGCAGACAACGACGCGGGAGCAGCGGGCCGGAATATCGGGCAGCAGTGGCCGGGCGTCGCCTTTCGCGAAACTCGTACTCCGCGAGTCCGATATGGCGGACATGTCCAACACGAACGATCTGGCTTACGAGATTGCCGAGATGCGACGCGCTTCCCGGCGGCAGAACTTGCGGGACACCGCGCGCTTGGCAGTACGCATGGGTGCTGGCGCTGCTGGCGGGCTCGTCGAGCTCTTCCTCAAGAACGAGGTCCTGGCGGTGGCGCTCGCCATCGCCGCCACCGCGGCAGTCGTCCGGCTCCAACGGGGTTCCTGATTCCACACCCCGGAACAACGGACGACAAGCACGTCAAAGGAGACGGCCAGGCCCTGGCGAAGAAGCTCGGTATCCACGACGACAAGATCCCTACCCCAGCCGCCCGGCTCGAGCAGCAGCATTGCGGCGGGGCGGGTAGCGATTGGAAGCTAGGCAATTCACGCCGGACATGAGGCCGAAGTCCGGCGACCCCGGTAGATCCCGGGGCGGGAACTTCAACTTCATCCGATTAGCAGTGCGAAGGAGAGGACTTGAACCTCCACGGGAGTTACCCCACTAGAACCTGAATCTAGCGCGTCTGCCAGTTCCGCCACCTTCGCGGGTGATTTGTGGCCCACCTTCTGGCCCAGCTTGGGGCAGTTGGCAAGCTCCGGAATCGGTCAGGGCGTCTACCTCACCAGGAACCGCTTCGGCAAGGCCTTGTAGAACCCGGCAAACTCGGCCCGGGGGTCGAACGACGACGGCAGGGTGCCTCAGGGGGTCGCCTGGGAGCTTCGCCGTTCCGGGGGCAAGTCCTGTTGGTGCAGCACCGCCTGGGCGCTGTCGATCAGGCTCTGGGCTGCCTGGGACATGGCGGCGGCTGTCGCCTCGTCGCTCGCAATCCAGAGCGTGCCCTTGGCATCCGGAAAGCCGACCATGGTCAGGTTCTGGCTGTCGTAGGGCCAGTAGCCGGGATCGGCTGCGAGCTTCGCGGTCTTGTACAGCTTGTCGAGCCGGCCGAAGATCCCGGCCGCCTTGCTGGTGTCCATGCAGCCCTTCCGCTTGCTCTGGACCCCCTGCCCCGACTCCGACGGACCGGTCATCTCGAAACAGCCGCCGCGCCAGCCCCGCATGTGACGACGCTCGGCGCCGCCCTGCGTGTGCCACGACAGCTCGACCACCTCCACGGGCCCCCGGCGCTCGGAAGGCGGCGGCGACGGGGACGGAGCGACGTCCGTCACGGGCACACTGGGGACCGGAGCGGTGCCGCCGCAGCCGCCAAGAAGAGCGACTACGCCCGCCACCGAGAGCCATCGCGCGACTGTCGAAGCCATGGCTGCGGGCAGTGTACACCCACTACCCCCCGAAAATCAGATAACCCGCACCGCTGATGAAGAAGTTCAGGATGATGACGGCGAGCGACGAGTTGACCACCGCGCGCGTGGTGGCCCAGCCCACGCCCTCGGACCCGCCGAAGGTGCTGAGGCCGCAGTAGCCGCTCACCACGGGGATCGCGGCGCCATAGGCCAGACACTTGGTCAGACCGACCGTCAGGTCGCCCACATCGACCAGGCTCATGTTCATGAAGGTGCGGGGATTGATGTTGAAAAAGGCGTAACCCGTCCACATTCCGGTCAGGTACGCCACGCAGGCCGCGACCACGACCACGACCAGTGTCATGACCAGGCTCGCGATGAAGCGCGGCTTGATCAGGTAGTCCACCGGGTCCGCGGCGCACATGCGCAGGGCGTCGACCTGCTCGGTCACCACCATCGACCCGATCTCGGCGGCGATGCCCGCGCCGACGCGCGTCGCCAGCATCAGCGCGCTGATGCTAGCCGCCAGGTCGCGGACCAGAAGCTCGAGGAACGTCGCACCCAGGAGCGACAGATCCGGGACCACACGGCGCGTCTGCAGGCCCGCCTGATAGACGAGGATCATGCCGATGAAGCCCATCACGACGCACAGGAAGATCAGCGACTTGTTGCCGATCTCGTACATCTGGCGGGACACCGCGCCGGGCTCACGTACGCCGCGCACGGTGTAGTACAGCGTCTTGACGAAGACGGAATACAGCTGCTTGCCGGCGTCGATCAGGTCCAGCACGGCGCCGCCGACCGCCGCCAGGCCGGTCCGTTCCTACGGCGGCAGTGCCTCTTCGTCGACCGTACCGACGCTGCTGCTCGCGGACGCCGCCATCTTCAACCGATCGCGAAGGAGACCAGATAGTCGAGAACGAAGATCCCCGCCGCGCTGAACACCACCGTGGCGTTGACCGAACGACCGACGCCCGGCGCTCCGCCGGAGGTCGAGATGCCGAACTGGCAGCTTGCCAGCGCGATGACGATGCCGAATACGATGCTCTTGATCAGTCCCTGGAACACGTCGCCGATGCCCAGCAGACCGGACGTGAGCCCGTTGTAGAAGATCTGCGGTTCGACACCGAGGATGCCGTAGCCGGCGTAGGCCGCGCCCAACAGCGCCAGCACGTCTGCGAAGATGGTCGACAGCAGCAGCGTGACCACGATCCCGATGAAGCGCGGTGTGATCAGGAAGCTCAGCGGATCGATGGCCAGGGCCCGGAGCGCGTCGATCTGCTCGGTCACCACCATCGTGCCGAGCTCCGCAGTGTTGTTCGCACCGACGCGGCCGGAGATCATCAGCGCCACCAGCAGCGGCCCGATCTCGCGCAGCGTTCCGAAGCCTGCGCCCCAGCCGAGCAGCCCCTGCGCGCCGTAGCGCTCCACGATCGGCGCGGCCTGGATGACCATGATGCCGCCGGTGAATAGCGCCGTCACCACGACGATCGGCAGCGATTTCACCGCCATCTTGTACATGTTGCGGAGCAGCTCGGCGCGGTCGAAGTCCAGGCGCGCCATGCGCCAGACGACGCGTCCCGCCATGACGCCCATGCCTCCGACCAGCACGGCCGTGTCGATGAAGAACGTGCCGAGCGCCGCGAAGGGCGTGGCGACGCGATATGCGATCGTGGACGACATGGCGAAGGCGAAATAGCCCGGAGCGGATTATATGCGAAAATCGCCGGGGCCTGCCGCGACCATAGCCCGGTCCCGCCGCGTACTGTCGACGATCGATCTCCGCCGCGCTATGGTCCTCGACTGTCCAGCATGGCCGAACAACCCGGGCAGGTGATCGGCGACCGCTACCGCATCCTGGCGCAGGTCGGCAAAGGGGCCAACGGCGTGGTCTACCGGGCGCGGGACCTGGAAACGCGGGATGTGGTGGCGCTCAAGTTCCTGGGCGACGACAAGAGCCTGGAGCCGGGCTACGTCCGGCGCATCGAGCGCGAGACGGTGAGCATGGCCCGGCTGAGAGGCACGAGCGCGGTCTACGTCCACGGGCTGGAGCGGACCCCGGAAGGCAGGCTCTACATCGTGATGGAGATGCTGTACGGCCAGGACTTCGAGACGTTCCTGGCTTCGGCCGAGCGCCTGGGCGGCCGGTTGAAGAGCGCCATGCTGCTGCAGCTACTGCGCCCCATCGCCGACACGCTCGAGGCGGCCCACCGGCAGGGTATCGTGCATCGCGACCTCAAACCGAGCAACGTGTTCATCCTGGACGTGTAGCACGGCGGCGGCGTGCGTCTGCTGGATTTTGGCCTGGTCAAGCTCATGGACGCCGAGAGCCTGACGAAAACCGGCACCGTGGCCGGCACGCCGAGCTACATCGCCCCCGAAGCGTGGGGCGGTACCCCGAAGCTCCTCGACCACCGCATCGACGTCTACGCGCTCGGCGTGATCGTATTCCGCGCGCTGTCCGGCAGCCTCCCCCACTCGACGACGAACATGATCGATCTGTACGGCTGGGTGCGGCAGGGCAAGCGCCCCAGTCTCCGCGCGCTCCGGCGCAGCCTGCCGCGGGGCATCGACGACTGGGTCCAGCGCGCCCTTGCTGTCGAGCCCGAGGATCGCTTCCAGGACATCCGATCCATGTGGAATGCGCTGGAAGGGCTGCTCGCCCCGCGGCGGCCGTCGCCGTTCTAGTACCTCGATTCTCTTGAATCGAGGGGCTAGACGACCGCGGAGCGGTCGAGGGGGAGGCTCGGCGAAGCCGAGGGGGCGCTGCTGCGCCCCAAATAAACGGTGCTAGTCCCGCGTTGCGCGGCGTAGCCGCGCGTGCGAAGCAGCCATCGCTTCGATGGAAACGCGGGACTAGGCCATTCCGAGCTTGCGCCGGAGCGTGAAGGCCGAATCGCTGACCCAGAAGCGGAGCAGATCGCGCACGACCTCCATGCCCTGTGCCAGCGCGGCACCGGACAGCCCGGCCAGGTCCCCCTCCGTGCGGCGCAGCAGCGTGATATCGCCCGGCAGGTCGTCCGACAGCAGGAGCGCGGCCCGGGCCGCGGACAGCCGCACCTTGGCGCACCAGTCGGCGATGTCCTTCAGCGGAGCGCCCGCGTAGACCGCCGCCGCTTCCTCCATGGCCCGGCGGCCGCGGCGCGACATCGCCTTGACCACCCGCCGGGAGTGGGCGTCGAGGAAATCCTCGTCGGTCAAGCCAGCGCCGAACCCCGGCTGGGCGCTGCGGGCCGCGGCGGTCAGCAGGATTCCAACCGCCTCGGGCGCCAGCTTGTCGACGACGTGGATTCCCCGCGCCACGTTCGCCAGTGGCCGCGCAAGCAGGAATACCTGCTGCGCCTCCGCCAGATTCGTAACGTGGGCGGGAACGAGGATGCCCGGCGGATCGGTAAACTCGACCTCCAGGCTCCCGGAGTGCGCGCGGTGCAGGTAGAGATCGTAGTCCGCTACTCCGAAGCACTGGGCGACGCGATCGCCGAGCATGCGCAGCGGATGCCCCGAGCGCGAGCTGATCCGGTCGCGCGTCGACAGACCGTAGCGCTCGAGCTCGGGCGCGTGGATGCGTCCCAGACCCTCGGCCAGGGTCTTCAAGAGCTCGGACGCCGCGTCCGGAAGGCCCGCTACGTCCACGTGGCGGAACGCGACTTCGTCGAACGAGCCCGGCTGCGCGCTGGCCGGCCGCGGCGGGTGCGAGGCGACGGTGCTCTGCTCCAGATCGTTCGCGACGCCCAGCGCCACCAGCGGGGCGGCCAGCCGTCCTTCGCGCTCGCGGTGCATGCCGGAAAGCGCAGCCGAGAGATCGCGCCAGGTCTCGACGCGCATCACGTCGACCTCCAGCAGCTTGCGCAGCTCCTGGACAGCCTGCTGCATGTGGCCCGCCGCCTTGAGGCGCGTGGCGAGCTCGGTACGCAAGATCACGTCGTCCGGTGCATCCGCCAGACCGCGCTGCAGCGTGGCCAGCGACTTGTCGGCCATGCCCATCTCGTCGCCGAGCACACGGGCGACCTCCAGGTAGGTCGGCGACTTCTTGTCTCCAGGCAGGCTGGTCTGGTCGAGGAAGCGCGTAAGCGCGGCCACGTAGCGCGGCCATTCGGGCTTGTCTCCGCGTTGCTTCTGCTCGTCGAGCATCGCCCTGAACTGCTGAGCCACTTCCCCGCCCTGCCCGACCATGCTCACGGCCTGCTCGTAGGCCTTGGAGGCGGCGCCGTACTGCTTCCGCTCGCGCTCCAGATTCGCCAGGTGCGACAGGGCATCGGCGCGCTCGCTGATGTCCGCCGACACGCCGACCAGCTTCGCGGCCGTGCCCGCCGCGGCTTCGGTCTGCCCGCGCCGCATCTGGATGTCGAGCAGCCGCTTCAGCGCCACCCGGTTGCCGTCGTCGATGGACATGACGGCGTTCAGGCTCGCGACCGCGCGCGCCGGATCGCCCAGGTGCTCGTCGAGGATGGCGGCCAGCCTGAGCTGCGCCTCGATCACCACCTCGCGAGGCGGCGACTGCGCGAGCACCTGCCGCAGCCGGTCCACGGCTTCCGCCCACTGCGAGTCGCGGGCGTAGAGCTCCGCGAGCTTGAGCAGCGTCGGCAGATGGCCGGACTCGTGCTCGATCACGCGGTGCAGCGCCGCCAGCGCTGCGGGCACGTCGTCCTTCTTGTCGGCAAGCAGCGTCGCCACCGAACCCCACAACGCCGCCATGTGCTCGCCCGTGGCCGACTGGGCCGCCATCATCAGCGTGTCGAGCAGCCGATCCACCTGGCCCGCCGCGAGCAGCATCTGTTCTAGCTGCTGTGCCGCTGGCTCGTGCTCGGGATTGAGCTCGAGCGCCCGCTCCAGAGCCCGCGCCGCACCGTCCGCGTCGCCCTGGCCGGCGCGGAGCCCCGCGCCGCGCACCAGCAGGCGCGCCGCCGCATCGATGTCGCGGCTCACCCGCGCTTCGCGCTCAGCGGCCTCTTCCAGAAGAGCGCCGTCGCGCGAACGCATCGCGATCCGCGACAAGCCGCGCGTCGCGGCGAGGTTCTCGGCGTCGCGCGCCAGCGCAGCGCGGTACACGTCCAGCGCGGACGCATCTCCGACGGCCTCCAGGCTCTCGGCGAGCCGCGTGTGGTGCGCGGACACCAGTCCCGCGTCCTCGACGGCCGCGCCCAGCTTGGCGTCGACATGCGACAAGAGCTGGGTATCGCGCGAAGCCAGGGCCAGGCGTTCCAGGGCGATCAACGCGCCCAGGTCCGCCGGGTCCAGCTGGAGGATCGCGAAGTAGGTCTGCCGGAGCTGCTCGGGCGTGGCCAGCTCCTTCGACTCCTGCAGGCGCGCCAGCTCCCGCAGGGCCGCAATGCGAGCACCAGGATCCGCCAGCACCCGCGATTCGGTCGTGTAGACGCCAGCGAGCTTTTCCCACGCGCCGAGCTCCGAATACAGCGACTCGAGCTCGAGCAGCGCCCCGAGGTGCGCCGGATCGCGCTCCAGCACCGCCTCGAAGCACTGCACGGCGCGGCGGCGGTCTTCCAGCTCGAAACGCCACAGCTCGCCCTGGCGCAGGAGCGCGGCGATCGCCATGGAGGGATCGCGGGCCGAGCTCGCTTCGCGCTCCAGCTCCTCGACCATGCGCTTGTAGTCGCGGGCCTGCGAGAGCAGCCGTGCCCGGCCGTCGAGCGCCGGTCTGAAGTCCTCCGAGGCGGCCAGCGCCTGCTCGTACGCTGCGAGCGCCTTGTCCGGCTGGAGCAGGCGATTTTCGTACACCTCGCCCATGCGGAACGCGGTGCGCGCGCGCAGGTCGGAATCCTTCAGTCCGCTGAGCTCCAGCTCCAGCAGCTTGACCAGCTCGCCCCACTGCCCCCGCTCGGCCAGCTTGCGCCCGAGCGCATGCAGCGCCGGCGTGTGGAACGGATCGAGCTCGACCGCCTCGCGGTAGAACTTGACGGCCTGGTCCTCGTTGCCGATCCGTTCCTCGCTGAGCTCGCCCATCTTGTACAGAAGTGCGGCGGCCTCCGGCCCGCGCGGGGCTGCGTCCAGCTCGCGCCGGTACACGTCGAGCAGCTCGTCCCAGCGCCCCGCCTTGAAGTACAGGCGCCCGAGGCTCGCGAGAGCGGGAACGTACTTCGGCGTGCGTTCGATGATCTTGCGGTAGCGCGCCAGAGCCGCGTCGCGGTCCTCGAGGTGATCCTCATACACCTCGGCCGCGCGGTGCAGAAGCGCCGCGACGACCTGCGGGTCCTTCACCAGCTCGGTCTCGAGCTCGAGGGCGTTGACCAGCTCCTTCCAGCGACCGCCGCGCTCGGCGGCGCGCTGCATGGCGTGGATGGCTCCCAGATGATCGTGATCGATGTCGAGAATGCGGCGGTAGGCCGCCACCGCCTGCCCGGGCGCGGCCAGCGCATCCTCCTTGATGCGACCGATCTTGAACAGGTAGGTGATCTTCGTTTCCGCGTCCTTGGCGCCGTCCACGGCCCGCTCATAGAGCTCACCCAGCTCGCGGAACCTGCCCGCATCGGAATACAGCCGCGACAACGCCTTGAACGACGGCGGATACAGCGGCACGAGACCGAGAGCCCGCGCGTGGTGCTGCACCGCCTCGTCGACGTTGCCAAGCTGCACCTCCTGGATGCCGGCCACGCGGGCATGCGCGGCGGCACGCCGCTGTGCGTCCTGCGTGTGCTCGGCTTCAGCGAGGTGCATCCCCACCAACGGCAGCCACTGCTGCTGCCGCGTGTACAGGCTGCCGAGGGCCTGCAGCGCCGGCAAAAATCCCGGATCCTGCTCGAGCGCGTGGGAATACCAGGTGATCGCCTGGGCTTCGTCGGCCAGCCGTTCCTCGAACAGCTGCCCGATACGGTGCATCAGCCCGACGCGCGCGCCGGCGGACTGCACCCGCGCGACGACCCGTTCCAGCGCTCCCACCAGCGGCTGCCAGCGCTTGCCGAGCTCGTACAGGCGCGCCAGCTCTTCCAGCACCATCGGGTCGTCGGGGGCTTCCCTGGACGCCCGCTCCAGCGCCTCCACACCACCCTCGAGGTTGCCGAGGCGATCGGCCTGGACGCGGCCGATCCGGTACAGCGCCATCGCGCGCACCGTCGGGTCGCTGGCCTGCTCTGCCTCGCGCTGCAGCACCTGCGCGAGATCGCGCCAGCGCTGCTGGCCGTAGTGCAGTCGCTTGAGCGCATTCAGCGCACCGGGCGCCTGCGGATCGAGATCCAGCGCGGCCTGGTACAGCTCGGCAGCGCTTCCGGGATTGCCCCGGTGCAGCTCCAGCAGCCGCGCGCGCTCGACGATCACGGCGGCCCGATGACGCACGTCGCGGGTGACGGCTGTGGCCTCGCGCTCGTAGGTGCGGTCGAGCGCGTCCCAGGCGCCCTCGGCGATCTCCGCGCGCTCGACGGATTTGAGCAGCGTCGGATTGCTCTTGTCCAGCTCCAGCGCCGCGGCGAACGCCTCGCCCGCCTCGCGCTTCTGCGCCATCTGGTCTTCGAGCAGCCGCCCCTTCTGATAGAGGAGCTCGGCCTTGTGCCTCGGGTCGGAGGTGAGCCGGACCTCGGCGTCGAACAGCGGCAGCGCGGCCTGGTAGCTCTTCTGCACCACCAACGCGCGGCGCGCCCCCTGCATCGTCGGTACGTGGTCGGGCAGCAGCTTGTTGGCGCGCTGGTAGTGCTCGGCGGCTCCCGCAAGGTCGCCGATGGGATTCTCGAGCAGCCTGGCGATCTCGTAGTCTAGCCGCCCCTGACGGGACTTGTCGCGTTCCTTCGCGAGCTCGGACCGGCACGCCTCCACGAACGCGCGCGCTTCTTCGACGCGGGGATCCACCAGCGCCGCCGGGGGCGCCCGGCTCGGCTCCGCCGCAGCGGCGGCAGCCGGTTCCTGGCCCATGCCTAGCCGCGTCTCGAGACGTGGCGCCCCCGCTTTAGGAGCGCCTTCGCTCGGGCGCCGCATCGTCGTCGCGCTATCGCTGGGCTCCGGCTTGTGTAGGGTCGTGGCAGCGTCGTCTACCTGCACCGCCTGGGGAGCGGCGTTGGACGGAGCACTGGTCGGGCCGCGGCGCGGCGGAGGCGGCGGCGGCGAATTGGCCGGATCGCTGCGCGTCGGAGGCGGCGGCGGTTTGACGCTGCGCCCGCTCCGTTTCGGCGGCGGCGGAACCGGTGCGCGCTGGCCGCCCTTGGGAGGAGGCGGTGGCGAGGCGGCATTCCCTGCCCCACCGCGACGCGGAGGCGGCGCAACCGAACGGCCTTTCGGCGGCCTCGGCGGCTTCGGAGCGTTCTTCGACTTGTCGTCGTCCGTCATGACGCGAGGCAGAGGGACGTTAACACGCCCGGTTCCACGGCGGGACCTGGTATCGTCGCAACACCCCCCGGCCGGGATTGTGTCATGGCCCACCACGCTCCGCATACAGTCGATCCGGAGACTGTTTTCCCTGTAGCTCCCGGCAAAAGTCCCGCCTTGCGGCATCGAATCCAGCCGTGGGGGGGGCAGGCCGCCCACGCCGTGCTGCTCGGCACGCCTTTCAACGTGGGGGTGCACCAGGCCGGCGGGCGCGCCGGAGCGGCCGGAGGGCCGGCGGCACTCCGGCGCGCACTCGAGCACTGCGGCAGCACCTTCGACGTGGAATCGGGCATCGACTTCCACGAGCTCCTGGTTGCGGATGCCCAGGACCTGGAAGTCCTGGAGGCGCTCCGCCACGAGATCGAGCGCCTCGCCGAGAAGACCACCGACCAGCTCGTCTCGCCGTCACTCGACGTGTTCGCAGTGGCGTACCCGCCCGGCGTCTCTGACCCCGGCACGGAGGGGCTGACCCCGGAGGAAGGACGTGGCATGGCCTTCGAGGCCGGGCGCGCTCCGGGCGTCGGGCTGCTCGAACTGACGAAGCTCAATCCGCGTTTCGACTCCGATGGTCGGACCGTGCGGCTGGCCCAAATGCTGCTCTGCGCATTCCTGGCAGGGCTCACCGAACGGAACACGACATGAAGGGCCGTTCGTACCCACCCACCCGCCCCCGCCGTAATCCTCCTCGAGGGGGCTCACCGCCCCTCGAGCACCCCGACGCGATTCGCTTCGCTCATCGCGGGCTCACTGTCGTTCGCCGGGTCCACGGAGATAGATCATGAAAGACCCTGAAATCGTTGAAGCCGAAAGGCACAAGTACGGCTGCAGCTGCGATGTCGAAAGCGAGCTGACTCACTTCGGCCGTCCCATGCACATGGCCGCGAAGCCCGCCGAACCCGTCCACGCGCCGCACGGCACCAAGCCGACGGCGAAGAGCTGGGACGCCGAGGCCGCCAAGCGCATGTTGATGAACAACGTTGACCCTGCCAACGCGATCGATTGGGAAAAGCTCATCGTCTACGGCGGCAGCGGGCGGGCCGCGCGCAACTGGCACGAGTTCCACAAGCTGGTCGCGACGCTCGATTCGCTCGCCCCGGACGAGACGCTCTGCGTGCAATCCGGCCGCGCCGTCTACGTCGCCAAGACGCATGAGCATGCCCCGCGCGTGCTCATCGCCAACTCGAATCTCGTGCCGCGCTGGGCCACGCAAACGGAGTTCGATCGGCTCGACCGCATGGGCCTCACCATGTTCGGGCAGATGACGGCCGGCTCGTGGATCTACATCGGCACGCAGGGGATCCTGCAGGGTACCTACCAGACGTGCCTGGCCGCGGCCGAGCAGCACTTCGGCGTGCCGACGCTCAAGGGCAAGCTGCTGCTGACCGCAGGGCTCGGCGGCATGAGCGGCGCGCAGCCGATGGCCGTGACCATGAACGAGGGCGTCATCCTCGACGTGGAGGTCCGGCCGGAGCGCGTGAAGCGCAAGGTCGACGAGGGCTACTGCGACCGCATGACCCCCTCGCTGGACGAAGCGCTCACCTGGGCTGATGAGGCGAAAAGGAAGGGCGAGGCGCTCAGCATCGGTCTGGTCGGCAACGCCGCGGAGGTGTACCCGGCCATGGTCGCGCGCGGCGCCATCCCGGATCTGGTGACCGACCAGACCTCCGCGCACGATCTCGGCGCCTACGTGCCCGAGGGCGATCTCGCCGAGCTCGACGAGCTACGCAGCCGCGACCTCGCCGAGTACCATCGCCGCTCGCTCGCCTCGATCGCGAAGCACACCGGGGCCATCCTGGCGATGCAGAAGGCCGGCGCCATCGCCTTCGACTACGGCAACAACCTGCGCGCCCAGGCGGAAGTCGCCGGCGTGAAGGTGCGCGACGAGTCCGGCGCGTACAAATACCCGGGCTTCGTCCCGGCCTACATCCGGCCGCTCTTCAGCCAGGGCATGGGGCCGTTCCGCTGGGCCGCGCTGAGCGGCGATCCGAAGGACATCCACGCACTCGATGACGAGCTCTTGCGCCTGTTCCCGGACAACGAGGGGCTGAACCACTGGGTGCGCCTGGCGCGCGAGCGCATCCCGTTCCTGGCGCTGCCCACGCGCATCTGCTGGCTCGGCTACGGCGATCGGGCAAAGTTCGGCCTGGCGATGAATCGGCTGATCCACGACAAGAAGGTCAGCGCGCCGATCGTGATCGGGCGCGATCACCTCGACTGCGGCTCGGTTGCCTCCCCCGATCGCGAGACGGAAGCCATGCGCGACGGCTCCGACGCCATCGCCGACTGGCCGCTCCTGAACTTCGCACTCAACACCTGCGCCGGCGCGTCCTGGGTCAGCTTCCACCACGGCGGCGGAGTCGGCATCGGCAACGCCCTGCACGCCGGCATGGTCATCGTCGCCGACGGCACCGAGGCGCGCGCCGAGCGCCTCCAGCGCGTGCTCACGGTCGATCCGGGCATCGGCGTCGCGCGCCACGCCCTGGCCGGCTATCCCGGAGCCATCGCGACGGCGCGCGACCAGGGCGTGAAGCTGCCCTGACGCTGCCAGCGGCAGCGCGCCGACAGCTGCCGCCCGCGGCTCAGCCGTTGAAGGCGCAGTGCAGCACGGTGCCGGTGGAGGAGCAGGTCGCCTGGCTGCCGGCGCAGACGCGCGGCCCCATGCACGAGCAATCGCGCTGCGCCTGGCACGCCGGCGGTACGTCGACGCAGCGGCGTCGCGCCAGCTTGCCCTGGTCGTAGTACTCGACGCACACCTGACTCGCTCTGCACAGGTTGCAGTATGGGACGCTCAGGCAATCCGCCGGATCCAGGCACGGTCCCCAACAGCCGCTGTGCGTGTCCACAGACACGACCAGTCCCTTCGGGCAGATTGGCGTCGGCGTCACGGGCGAGCACGCCGGGCTGACCTTGCTCTTGTCGCAGACGAGATCCGTCGAGCACTGACCGAACACGCATTTCGGGTGGGTGGTGGACGTGCACTTGTTGTCCAAGCAGGTCAGATTGCAGGACGGCGGCGCCTGACCGCTGGCGAGGGCAGCGCAGACGCAGCAGTCCGAGTGGAGCTGGCAGTCCGCCGACTGCGCGCATTCGGGCCCCACGCTCGGGCCGCCGGCACCGCCGCCCATGCCGCCCGTCGGGGGAACTCCGCC
>Ga0114931_10005829_pt1 | contig 15229 bp, 15 predicted proteins | sample 2SBtaG_FD_89579 | JGI IMG/M metagenome (GOLD analysis project Ga0114931, IMG submission 89579) | Deep subsurface microbial communities from Kolumbo volcano to uncover new lineages of life (NeLLi) - 2SBTROV14_V59a metaG | ecosystem: Environmental > Aquatic > Marine > Volcanic | place: Kolumbo...
AAAACCATTTTAATTTGTATCTAAAAGAAATGGAGTTTAGGTATAATTACAGAAAGGTGAATTTGTTAGATTTGTTGGTCAAAATACACTTTAGTCCTAAATTGTCCTAATCACCTAATTTTATGAGAATGGCTTTTCATGACCTTAAGGGATTTCGCGTCCAGCATGGTATTGGGCATATTCCTCAGAATGAGTGTCGAGTTGAACATCCTTGCCACTTCAAGGATAGATTCGATCTCGTCTTCACAGGAAGCTGCATCGATTGAAATGCTGAATCCAAGCTGAAGAAGCTCAATAGCTTTTGTCGAGTTTTGAATATCTGTCATAACTGCTACTCCTCGTTTTTTAGTGATATACAGAAGGGGACTAATCGATTATTCTCTAACCAGAAGATTATTGATAATACTTGAAAGGTGTATATATGAAAAGGGTGCCGGAACCTGAGCTGATGACTGAGCGCAGGCAGGTCGAAGCTTACGGAAACGCCGATTTTGAAGAGCCTCACTCGAATTTTATAAATCTTTTGAAAAAATACTGCTCCGAAACTGCCGATCTGCGTACGGTGCTGGATTTAGGATCAGGCGCGGGTGATATAGTACTCAGATTTGCTAAAGAGTATCCTAATTCTTTTATAGACGCAGTCGAGGGCTCTTCGGCGATGGTCAATTTCGCGGACGATCTCCTGAATTCTTATCCCCTTGTAAGGGGTCGGATTAAACTTATAAACTCTCTGGTTCAGGATTTCAGCTCTTCAACGGATTACGAACTGATAATGAGTAATAGTCTCCTCCATCACATGCATTACCCCTCTCATCTCTGGGATAAGATAAGAGAACTCTCTCACCCGGGCACGCATGTTTTTATTATGGACCTTATGAGACCAGCTTCAATTAAAGAGGCAGAGGAGTTTGTCCGTATATATGCCGCTCAGGAGCCGGAGGTATTGAAAAGAGACTTTTATAACTCACTTCTAGCCGCGTATACAATTGATGAAGTGAAGGTGCAGATTGCTGAGGCCCGTCTCTGTAATCTTGAAGAAAGACAGGTAAGCGACAGACATTTTATAGTTTTCGGGCATAAACCAGAGTAGATTTATAATCTTTACAGTGGTTTATTTTGAACTGTATCTCGAATACGTATAATCTACTTGCAAACCGTGACCTGAAATACTCTCATGGATTGAAACGCATAATACGGAGGCTGAAGATTGAATAAAAAGCCCAGTAAAAGAGCAGTAGAAGTAATAAATACCGAGCTTGTCTTTCCCACTCACACAAACCACTACGGCACGATATTTGGCGGTCGGGTGCTCGAGCTTATGGATACTACAGGGGCTCTTGCGGCCATGCGGTTTGCGAACGAAGAGGCGGTGACGGCGTCGATTGAGGCCATCGACTTTAAAAAACCCATAAAAGTGGGGGATATTGTCGAGCTTAAGGCCAGGGTTATATATACGGCCAATACCTCTATGGTCGTAAAAGTGGATGTGTTCAGGGTCAATAAGTTCAGCTCGAAAGAGGACTTCGCATGCAGCGGCTTCCTTGTATTCGTAGCTGTAGACTCAAATGGCGAGCCCCGGGGCGTACCCCAGCTCCGGTGCGTGACTAAAGAGGAAAAGAAATACTGGAAGATAGGCGAAGGGGTTAAAAAGAGATCTCAGGAAAGACGCAAGAGTGAAGCTAGGGATTAGGAGGCGACATTCCGGATATAAATCCTTATCAACCCGGGGCAGGCGGGGTCAGTTTTTAATTTATTTTTACTCGGGCATCTGAGATTCCGTCTCCGAGCAGTCCACAGCTCCGTCAGGGCCTGAGAGACGGTTACAGTCATAAGTCCTTCCGTTGCACAGAGCTGTCCAGGTGGCGCTCCCGTCATCATGGATTACATGCTCTATTATTTCGATGTGCTCAGCGTTACAGGCTATGTGGGGTACGGACTCTTCCTGAAAAGACTGGATTACGGAGGGATTTCCGCAGGAGAATAGAGCCAATGCCAGAGTCACTATAATAAGTGTTGTTTTCATCCTTCACCGCCTTTTATGTTTTGTGTTCCGTATGTGCCGGTATTGCTTTACCTAATTGTTTAATCATAATAAGCTACGATGAGGAGTTTTTCAATTGCAATTTAGGTTCATTGCCGATTGAAAGCCCAAAGAGTTGTTGGCTTATGAAAAGCCAGAGGACTTTATACCCCATGAAAGCTGTAGTGCTTACTAAAACAGGAGAGCCTGAAGTCTTACTTGTAACCAATATCAATGAACCCGCACCGGGTCCGGGCGAGGTGCGGGTGAGGATTCACTATGCCGGGATAAATTACGCAGAGATACTCTCTCGCAAAGGGCTGTACGGCTGGGCTCCGAAGAGGCCGTATATTCTGGGGATGGAGGCTTCGGGGCTGATAGATGAGCTTGGAGAAGGAGTGGATGCTGCTCTTCTTGGACAATCGGTTATGGTTGGAGCCAAGACCGGGGCATACGCCGAAAAAATAGTAATACCAACAAATCAGGCAATCCCTTCTCCCGAGAGTTTCTCAATGGAGGAAAGCGCAGCGTTCCTGGTCAATTACTTGACGGCCTGGGTTTCGTTATTCACAATGGCCAAAACACAGCCAGGGGATAAGGTTCTGATCACTGCCGCAGCGGGAGGGGTGGGGACAGCCGCAGTACAGCTCTGTTCCGCTCTTGGTTGCCGGGTATACGGCATGGCCGGAAGTGAAGGGAAGATGGACTTTATAAAATCGCTTGGTGCAAAAGACGCTTTCAATTACAGCTCTCCTGATTGCTTTGAAGATTTACTCTCTCAAACAAATGGAGTGGATGTAGCGCTTGAGACAGTAGGAGGGGATGTATTCAAAAGGAGCCTTAACAGTCTGAACCCGTTTGGCCGGATTGTAGTGGCCGGGTTTGCGAGCCTCAATCTTAAGAAGTGGAACCCGTATTCCTGGTACAAAACCTGGCGGGACATCCCGGGTGCGGATATAAGGGTAATGTCTCAGAAATCCGTCTCTGTTATGTCATGCCATTTAGGTTATTTAATGGAGGAAGAGCCTGAGAAGATGGAGTCTATTTACGTTGAGCTTAAGGATTTTGTCCTGCGTCACGGTATCAAACCTGTGATAGGCAAGGTGTTTATATTGGGGGAAGCGCCCCGAGCGCACCGGCATATTGAATCGAGAAAGAGCGTGGGTAAGGTGCTTCTACGACTTACGGACTCATGACCTTGAGGGCTTATGTATCCACTGTATTAAATTGCTATTTAGTCTGTAGTATACAGCCTTGCGCTATGCCATTTCTTCTTTTCCCGAAATCAGGCGGTCGAGGATTTCCTTTTGTATAACTTCTATATCGTTCCTCACTTTGGCGATGTCTTCCGTTGATAAACCCCTTTCCCCGCACTCGACTACAAGCTCTTGAAGATTTGCCCCGATTTGCTTTAGCTTGGTCTGAGCCTCGATGTTAGCTTTAATGAGCATATCCTCGCTTCCCCATTCACGCCTTGAGTACTCCTTAAGCTCCTTTGCCTGGATCAAGAGCTCTCTCACCCTATCTTTGTAGCCGTAAAGCGCATGGTGAATTATGGATTGTACCTCTGTTATCTCGCTGGGCTCTCTCCATAGAACATTTTCGAGAAATCGTAGATCTTCCTCACATACCCCTTGCCTACCACCGAGATACGCCTTTGCCTTAAGGAGCTCCACAGACTGTTTGTATCTTCTATCAGAAGGGGTAATGCCCTTTTTCGCAAGCCCTTTACGTATTCGCGCGGTGAGCTTGAGTATATTGGAAGGGACGCTAACGCTCTGTGTGCCGAGTCTGCATTGCTCAAGCTCTTCGGGTGTGATGACCGTCTCCTCAGCTTGAGCCCCTTCTCCGTCTAACATTTTAAGGAACCTGAAGTCTTCTTTAATATAGTCGACTACATATCTCAAAAGAAATCTGTCGTAAAGCGCTTCGAGTTCGTCTTCTTCAGTGGGGAGCTCATTACTTGCTCCGAAGAGTGAAATAAGAGGAATACTGAGCTTGTCGGAGCCATTATAGTAAACTCTCTCATTCATGATTGTGAGTAGTGTGTTTAGAATCGAGGAGCTTGCTTTAAACACTTCGTCCAGAAATGCGATGTGAACCTCGGGGAGCTTTCCAGTGATCACCCTTCTGTACTCATCGTTCTCAAGCCCTTTCAGGCTTACTGCTCCGAATAGCTCCTCTGGGGTTGTAAACTTGGTAAGGAGCCATTGGAAGTAGCTTGCACCCCGGATTCTCCCACACAATTCACTCACTATCTGAGACTTTGCAGTCCCCGGGGGTCCTATAAGGAGCAGGTGGTTCTGAGTGAGGAGCGCGCAGAACGCACCCTCTATCACCTGATCTCTTTCAAAATATTTTGACTTTAGCTCCTTTTCAATCTGCTTTAGTTTTTCTAGAGCTCTTTCCATGATATTATGTCCACAAATTCATGTGTGTCATCCCTGCTTTTTCTAAGAACTGCTTCTACGACCCTCTTAGTGGGATTGAATTCTCCCAGGCTTCCTTCGGCTCTTACGGAGAATATATCGCTCTTACCAGAGCTGAACGCAACACCGACCAGTCCTGCGCCGATTTCGGCAGTAGGGTCGACTTCCCTTGCAATCTCTCTTGCCTTGCTTTGGTTGATGATGGTGTTTTCCTCTCTTGCTGCTATTATGTCATCCGCAATCTGCTCTGCCATATCGTCCGTAACCTCGATAGGCTCACGGTTCTGCTCTTGCCCCTCATCTTGTGCGAGATCAAGGGATGGTACGGTCGCGCCTTTAATGGCAGCCATTAGCACTACTTTAGACGCTGTAGTAAAATTTATTTTTTTATCCTCGGGATAGACGGTTACGAAATCTTTAATCGTATTATAGAATTCATCGTCCATTCCGTCAATCATGCGAATTTCCTGCAGACTGTCGAGAGGGCCGTCTTTTATACTGTAGGGCTCTTCCAGGCTAGTGTAAAAACCAGTGTTAGCTCCTTGGGAGTCCTGGTCGTTCTTAGCTCCGGCCAGAGGAGCGTCGAGCCAGTTAGTCAAGCTCGCTAAAAATCGCTCCGATTTGCTATCATCTACTCCAAGGTACGTAAAAAGCTCCCGGAGCTCGGTAAGTACCTGTCGGTCTACCCTGTTTGTGGACGGACTTATAAGAGCGTTGAGGTTTATTTTTGACCTCTCGTCGATAACCCTGACCGTTACACCGCCTTCACCGATGGGGAAAAAGGGCACGTTTATAGCCCAGTAACCCTCAGAGTTGTCCACACCAAGACTCAGAGTCGTCGAAATATCTGTAAGCTCCTCAAGCGCTTGTACTCTGAGAGTGCCGGCAGCGACCTGAATGCCGGATTTAGCAATATAGCGCGCTCTCATTTGATCTTTGGTATTGGCGGATATCTCAGTGTCGATATGAGTGAAATATATCATGTCCCCTACCACTATTGTCAGGATGGCTATGATAATTATCACCAGCAACAGCACAATACCCTTTTCAGACCCTTTTTTCTTAACTTTTCTTAATTCGTACTTCATACCTTTCATTTGCGTATGCAATTCCTTTTGTATTAGTATAGCTAATTTTCGTCCATGACCGGTATAACCACAAGCGAGTTGAACTCTAAGTCTTCTCCCCTGGGGCTTCTCATAATTAAGTTTATATTCACTGCGTCAGGCAGTGACAGGGTATTATTTGAGTCCCACTCAGTAGTAATGTTGTCTGTCCCAAGATCAAGCTCTGAGCTGCCTATATATGTGAGCGTAAACCCTACTACGCGTTCGGACAGAGCGAACTGAGTACCTCCTGTTTCAGTGCCTATTCTGGGATTATCCCTTCTCATTAGTGCAAAGAGCTCAGAATCCGGTATGGGCTCGACAAAGTAACTGATCTCCGTTTGATCCGATTCCCTCGAGCCCAGAGTCGGGGTCCTCGAGAGAGAAGTGAATTTGAGGGTGCTGAAATTTCCGTTTTTTGAGCCCTCAAAATACTGGAAGCTGGTGTCCTTGGACTCGGATGTAACATTTCCTCTCTCAAATGCGGTCGCAATGTCTTTTGTCATTTTCGACATTACTACCCTTGATTCATGATAGATCTCGAGCTCCTGCTCGACTCTTTCCTTGGCTCTCATTACCTGAAAGAATGAAGTATAGAGTATAGTGAGTACTATCGATCCGATAAATATTGCAATTAGTACTTCTATTAGGGTAAATCCCTTATCTGTAGTTCGATATCGCCGTCGCAACTGTCAATTCCTTTTGTCCTTCATCCCATGTAACTGTTAAGAGTACCACCCTGATCTCCGTGCCGAGCTGCTCGATATTATACGGCAGCACACTCAGATACCAGCTGAAACCGGGTGATTCTTCAAAAACTCCCTGCTCTTCTCCCACTTCGGGATACCCGGCAAGCTCAATTTCACCCAGTTTTTGCTGAGCCAGGGAGGAGGCTATGGATAGGTTCTTCGAGCGTGAGGCCAGTATTAAGTTCTTGTTGACCGCTCCGAGCAGAATGGCAAGGGACGCTCCGAGTATTGCAACAGCGATAATGACCTCGAGAAGGGTAAAGCCCCCGCTTCCAGACGGGCTCTGCCCTCTGCCGGTATGTGTGTGAACGTTTCCGTGAACTTTAGTTTTGTTATTGCCTGAGCAGCTCGACATATTTGTTATATACTCTTGTACCACCGGTATAAGGTTTAGTTTCTAAAGTATAGTTTTTATTTTCGTCATCGGTTCTCAAGTGGATCACCGCGGGCTCTACGAACCCCGTAGGTAAGAAGAGTATGAACTCCTCGTCATCACCTAGTGCGTTTCTTCCAATGCTCCTTTCGGTTACAACGTCTCTGAAATACACACCGTTTGGAAGCTTCCGCCTTCTGTGGTAGGGATCTGTTGATTGTACGTATTCCCCTCCGCTGAGAGTCTCTATCCAATACTCACCCTCCTCTATATTAAAGGCGAGCTTGTATATGTTTTTTTTGAACACAGCTTCGTTATAGAGGTATTTTATAGTAGCCGTTAGCCTTCTTGAGGCGCTCTTGATGTTTATCTCGGTCCCAGTCTTGATTTTCGGGACCGCAATCATGACAAAAGCCCCTATGAGGAATATAACCACCAGAAGCTCTATGAGTGTAAAGCCCCGATCTTTGTTCATTTTATGTTGCGGCTTGAGATATCGTCCTCGGTTTGCTCTACAGCGTCTTCACCAAAAGAGAGTATCTCGTATGTGCCGTCACCCGTCTGATCAGGACCAATGTATATAAATTCGTTCTTCCATCCGTCTAGCGGTACCTGATCGCTATCAAGATATCCGTCCTTGGCGTAACAGCACGTTTCTCTGCCCACTGAAGGTACCTCAATAAGTGCATCAAGCCCCTGCTGAGTCTCCGGGTAAAAACCGTTATCCAGCTTAAAGAGCTTTAGAGCACTCTCTAAGTTTTTTATCTGAATTTTGGTTTCTTGATTTTTTGCTTCTCCGAACCTGCCGATCACGTTTGTGCCCACGATGTATGCGAGGCCGGCTATGATTAAGAGAACCACCATAATCTCTATAAGCGTGAAACCGCCTTGTGCCTTCATTTGAGTACTACCTCCTTAACCAATTGTTGATGTCAAATTAAATATTGGCAACAGAACTGCGAATACTATGAAACCCATAATTGCGCCTATTATTAATATCATAACAGGCTCAAGTAAAGATGTCAGAGTCGAGACCATTGTCTCGACCTGCTGGTCGTAAATATCTGCTACTTTAACGAGCATCTCTTCCATTTCTCCTGTCTGCTCCCCGACTGCAATCATACGGGTTACTAGCGGCGGGAATACGCCGCTGTCCCTGAGAGGCTGTGCAAGGCTTGCTCCTTCCCTTACGTTTGTCCTTACTTCTTCGAGAGTTTTACCGTATACCTCATTACCCATAACCGCCTCACCTATTTTAAGGGCGTCCAGAAGCGGAATTCCGCTTGAGAGAAGCGTCCCCAGGGTGCGCGTAAACCTCGATATCACAACCATTGTCGTGATCTTGCCGAATACCGGAATTTTTAGCGACAGGCGATCGAAAAGCATCTTACCCCTTTTCGTTTTATTAAAGCGGAGAGCGGCGATAATAATTATAGGAATGAGGATCAGCACATAAAGTATATTATTGCTCAAAAAACCGCTTATATTAACAAGTATAACAGTCATCAGGGGAAGAGCGCTATCGCTTTCTTCAAATATTTTGGCGATTCTAGGAATTACATATGTCATAGTGAAAAATAGTACTCCCCCGCCTATAACGAACATGAATATCGGATAGATCAGTGCGCCCCTGACGCGTGAGGTAAGGGCTGCCTGCTTCTCCAGAAAATCCGCGAGTCTCAAAAGAACAATGTCGAGAGTACCGCTCGCCTCCCCGGCCTTTACTATATTTATGTAGAGATCAGAGAATATGCTCTGGTGCTCGCCCAGGGCATTGGCTAAAGAGCTGCCTTCGCTAATCCTGTCCTTAACCTGCGTGAGTACCTGACCGAGTCTCTTATCTTCGGTCTGCTCGGAAAGCGCAGCGAGCGAGGCTTCGAGGGGGAGCCCGGCAGATATCAATGTAGAGAATTGTCTGGTGGTTACGGCAAGCTCAGAAATATTCACTCCTTTAAAAGGAATAATACTCCGGGCGCGCCCTTCTTTTACTTCATTTAAGGAGGAAAGAAACACACCCTGGCGTTTTAGCTTGTCTGTTGCGCCTTTGGGTGAATCAGCATCAATAATGCCTTGAACCGATTTTCCGGCCTCATCTATTGCTTTGTACTTATATACCGGCATATTTTAGTATTCTGAAATTGTATATTAACCCATCTGCTACAATTAGTATGGCTTAAGCTTTAGCATTCTCTTCATCTGTCACGCGCATTACTTCATCTATAGAAGTTTGTCCCTTTAATACCTTGCCCGCTCCGTCCTGCCTGAGCGTAGTCATGCCGTGCATGACTGCATTTTTCTTTATTTGCCCGGAGTCTACATGGCTCAGGGTTAAATTTCTGATTTCGTCGTCGATAAGAAGCATTTCGAATATAGCCATTCTCCCGCTATAGCCGGAGTCAAAACACTTTTCACATCCCTTGGCGCGGTAGAGTATGCCGTCAACGAGCTCCTCGGGCTTTAGGCCGATCTGTAGCAACTCGTCTAAATGAGGCTCATAGGGCTCTTTACAGGAATTACATAGGTAACGCAGGAGCCTCTGTGCTATTACGGCCATAAGTGCTGAAGCTACGAGGAACGGTTCTATTTCCATGTCTATTAATCTGGTGATTGCGCTTGCGGAATCGTTCGTATGGAGAGTCGAGAACACAAGGTGACCGGTAAGCGACGCGTGAATCGCAATGTCTGCGGTTTCTTTATCACGGATCTCTCCCACGAGTATTACGTCTGGGTCCTGGCGTAGTATGGACCTGAGGCCGTTTGCGAAGCTCAAGTTTACCTTGGGGTTTACCTGTATCTGATTAATCCCCTGTATCTGATATTCGACCGGGTCCTCTACGGTTATGATTTTTTTGTCCGGAGAGTTAATTCTTTCAAGACCCGCATATAGGGTGGTGGTCTTACCGCTCCCCGTGGGCCCCGTTACGAGCACTATGCCGTGCGGACGGTGTATTAAGGTTTCCATAGTGTCGAGCTTTGGTCCCCGGAGACCCAGATCCTCGAGGCTTAGTAGCACTGATGAGCGGTCGAGAAGTCTCATTACCACGCTCTCGCCCCAGGTAGTGGGCACGGTGGATATTCGGACGTCTACATCCCTGCCCGCCACTTTTACCCTGATTCTTCCGTCCTGCGGTTTTCTCTTCTCTGCAATATCGAGCTCGGCCATAATCTTTACCCTTGAGATTATCGAGGCTTGAAGTCTTTTCGGAACTGATGTAATTTCGTGTAGTAACCCGTCCTTTCTAAACCTTACGGAAACTTCTTTTTCAAAGCATTCAAGATGAATATCGCTTGCTTTTTCTTTTACCGCTTGAAATAGCAGTGAGTTTACGAACCTGATAATAGGGGCTTCGTCTTCAGCCTCAAGCAAATCTTTGGGCTCATGTATATCGTACTCTGCAATCCCTATGGCTTCATCTTCCTCTATTCCCTCGGTCATTTCTTTCCCGCGCTCATAGATGCGGTTAATGCTGTTTATGACGACGTGATGGAGAGCGAGAACGGGCTCGATCTCACGGCCGAACAGAGACTTCATTTCATCCAGCGCATAGAGGTCCACAGGGGGAGCGAAAACTATTACGACCTTATCGTCTCTTGACTGATAAGGGATGAGCCTGAATTTCTTGGCAAAGCTTATCGGGAGCGTCTTGATGAGCTCTTGGTCTATTTCTTTTTCGGAAATACTAAGTATGTAGGGGCATTCGTAAAACTCAGATAGAATTTCGAGTACTTGTTCTTCGCTTAAAACTTCGGACTTGAGGAGAGTCTCTTCTAAGCTCTCACCGTTTTTCTGAAGGAGCTCGTCTATTTTGACGAGCGCGTCCGGATTTTTCTCGCTTATTATTTCTTGGATGCTTTTCATGGTAGCCTGAACTGATCAATTGGGCTCTTCTCTGTTAAAGCCCCTTTCCTGAAGAAGCATATTACGTCTTTGGCGCTCTTCCAGTATACGCTGCATATCGAGTTGTGTCTCTACTATCCTCGGAGTGAGGAGGATCATCAGGTTGAGTTTTTGGCTCACCCTCTGCTTAAACTTAAACAGGTTGTCAAGAACCGGTATCCTGCCCAGTACCGGCACTCTGTTTTGTAATACCTCCTCTCTGTCCTGAACCAGACCGCCTATTACGATAGTCTGGCCGTTTTTCACTATTACCGAAGAATCTGCCGTTCTGGTAGTTGTGGCGATACCGAACTGCGCTGTATTCAGTCCGGTAACAGGGGTTTGTCTTATAGCCGATACTTCTGTAAGGATATTTAAGTTAAGAAAATCCCCTTCGCTTATTTGAGGGGTTATGGAAAGCCTAATACCAATGGGTTGTCTTTGAATCGTCTGTACTGTGACGCCTCCGTCCCCTACAGTGCTTCCTGTAGGAAACGGGATAACGTCGGCAACAATAATTTCCGCAGGTTCGTTATCGGTGGTTATGATGCTCGGCGTTGAAAGCACGTTTACATCCGTAAGCGAGGTAATAGCCTGAAACAGGGCAGTGAAGGAAGGTATGGGCGGAATCGGCCCTGAGCCGTCAGGATCGACTTCTTCCCCTACGACTCCCAGAAATAACCCTGAAAGGCTTCCGATCAGGTTTGCGGAAGCTGCAGGGTCCGCCGCAACGCCAAGTAAGCTCGGAACACCCGGAAGCACTGTACCTCCGAAGCCAAGAGTGTTGTCGTTTACCGTAAACCCGATGCTCAGGTTGGTGCCGAATGAACGGAGCTTGTCGAGGCTTACTTCCAGTATCGCAGCTTCGACGAATACCTGCTTCCTTCTTATGTCGAGCTGATCTATTACTTCTTTTACGGTCTCGTAGTCTCTTCTTGATCCTATTACTATTACGGAGTTAGTAGCCGGGTCTGCTGTGATCCTGAGTGCATCGGTCTCGGCGACTATGCTTGATAGCCCTGAGGTAACTTGACGTTGTATGGCTTGTCTTGATTGTGCTGTGCCGACTCCTGAGCCGATTCCGGTCTGTCCGCCTATACCTCCGAGCGCACCTCTCGAGCCTGTTCTCTGAGCCCTCTGTGAGACGGCTCCTCTTCCAATTCCACCACCACCTCCGCCTAATAGCGCGGAAAGGACGCTGACTAACTGCTCTGCATCCGCATTTAGCACCCGGATGACGAATATGCCGTCTTCAGGTATATCGGTTTTTACATCGAGTATTTCAATTACTGCCTTAATCTTCGCCATATCTTCGGGATAGGCGATTATAATGAGTGAATTAGTTCTCTCATCGGTTATTACCTTAAATCCTACGGCCGAGGAATCGGTAGTGGACTGGGAGCTTATCGCAGGCTGCTGAGATCTTGACTGTGTGCTCCTGCTTGTCGAGGAACGGCTTCTTTGAGCGACGGTTTGCCTTTGCGCTGTCCTTGTACTACGCGCAGGTGATGAGGTAGATCCCCCTGTGCCGCTGAATATCTCAACAAGCTTGCTGGCCACTTCGGACGCTTCGGCGTTTTCAATCTTAATAAATTCTATTTCGGTTTCAACATCGAGATTCTCAATAATCTTCAGCACTCTATTGAGATTGTCGACAGTTTCAATGATGATAAGCATATTCAAAGCCGGGTAAACCACTATGTCCCCTTCCCTGGATATGAGGGGTTTTAATATGTTAGCGGCGTCACTGGCTTTGATATTGTTCAATTGAATGAGTCTTGTGACAAAACTGTCGGAAGGCTCTCCGTAATTGTTTCCTACTTCAGTAGGGATACTCTTAATCTTGATGTCTCTTTTGGGGACTATTATATTAGTATCGCCTTTCTTAACTATCGAGAACCCGTTTAAGCTTAGAATGGTCTCAAAAAGCTTCATGGCGTTTTCTCGCTTGAACCCGCCCGGTGCTATGACAGTGATCTTTTTTCCTTTAACAGATTCGTCAAGAATAAAGTTCTCTGAAGTAATTTCGCTAATTGTTTGAATTAAGTCCTGTATGTCCATTTCGGCCTGGAGGTTTACGATCTCACCATCGGTAATAGTTACCTCTGGAGTGGCTTCAGGTGATTTGGACTCTGTTGTTCGAGTTCCTGATACGGATTTGGATTCCCCATTTTTTTCCTTCTCTCTTAGCTCTAACCTCTTTCTTTGAAGCTCCTCTCTCTTCTGAATCATCTCCTGACGTCTTCTTTCACGCTCGGCCTTACGTTCTTCCTGAGCCCTCAAGTCATCTGATGCCTGATTCTCTTGCGCCTCGACATTTTCATTTTTATTATCCACTTCCTCCGCCTGAGCCAGTATTATATCGCCGCCTTTTGAAGGGGCGCTAGGGGAGGCCTGATTTAGGTTCCGTGGAATGTCTATATAATCACCGGCGACTATTGCGTTACCTCTCAGACCGTTTAACTCCTTTATATCATTCACTGAGACCTGGAACTTGTCCCCGATTAAAGACAAGGAGTCGCCTGCCTCTATTTTATAGCTGATGTCAGCGTTTGTGACCTCGTTAACCGATACGGTATCTTCAAGCTCTTTAGTTTGAGCGAAGTTCTCTTGTACGATTGATTTGTCCTTATCTGTATTTATGTAGATATACAGGGTCAGTAAAAAGCCTAGAATTAAAACATTTATGAAAATTCCTCTTATCATTTAAACCTCTAACCCTCGCTTTGAGGGTGCTTGTCAGAGCTCAATTATTCAATAAGGTCTCTCACGCTTGGGTGAAAGTCAAGAATAACTTACCTCTTCATGTCGCAATTTATTCAGTCACGGTATATTCGTTTGTGTACTTTTGTCCGGCTCTCGTATATTCGATAGTGAAGTTACTTTCTCCTCTGAGCTCTTCGAATACTCCCAGAGCCTTTTCGACATCGTTAAGCTCGACGTTATTTATTTGATGTAGCGTATCTCCGTTTTTAATTCCTATCTTCCAAAATATACTGTTTGAGCGTATTCCGAAGAACCTGAGGCCGTCTTTTTGCGGTATAACCCTAGCCTCCTGCACAATCCGAGTCGGGTCGGCCAAGACCTCTTCGAGAGTCGTCCGGCTTATCTCGAATTCGTTTTCACCTATTTTGTTTATTCCCTCATCTTGAGCTTCTGCTTCTTTTTCTTTCCTATGACTTCTGTTTGCTCGGCTATTCTTTTTATTCCCCCGCTTATTGAGCTTAGATGCTGATGCGACTTTATCTCCTTCATCCCCGAGATTCTTACACTTTATAGTCTCATGCGGTTTTCCGATTCTTTCAATAATAGCCTTACAGTTCTTCACCTTGACTAATTTAACCCTCTCTTGTTTGATAATATCTATTCTGTCTCCGCCCCTGTATCCCTGGACTTTGCTGTTGTCAGGATTCTTGATTATTGCAACGGACTTTGCGTCCGGATTCATAATAGTTCCCAATAGAACCAGGTTGAGACTCGACTCCTGCAGCTCATCCGTCGAACCGTTTTGTGTGGCTGTGCTTGAAGTGCTGCTCCCACTGGATGTAATGCCAAATATGTTCCGGGTCATAATAACGCTATAGTACGCCTCGGGCTTTTTTCTTAGGGCCTTGTTTCTATTGTTCTTATCGGTGGCGTCGAATTTCTGGGATGCTACAGCGTCGGGCGGTTTCAGCTTCCCTTCTATTTGTCCGTTCACTGTGGTTGCAAGAAGATATGCAAGGCCGGTGAGAAGAATAAGATTGATAACCCAAATATATTTTTTTAATATCGTGACCAGCATTTAAGTGGAATAGTTAATTTTACCTTAAAAAATAAAGTCTTATACTTTAACTGTCAAGCGTAACTTAATCTTTTACGCTCAAAAACCGGATATAATTCTGAGAATGAAAAACCATCTTCTTTGCGTTGCAATTAAAGATTTTATAATGAGCTTTAAAGCTACAATCAACCGACAAGGCGCATTAGTAACGTACTGTGTTATGGATCGAATTTTTGCATTTACTACGAACGACAGTCCTTATCGGCATTGTTTAGTACACTTTACTTTCATTTCACTAAAAATCAATCGCAATTTGCCTTAATGCTCCTTAATGCTATTGAATAGTTGTGTCCCGGCTGTAATTACCGCAGCAGTTTACAAGCTCGCTCAGAAGCATGCTTTGGTATTCCTTCGTTTTCCATCCGTATCCGTTTGAAAGTATAGAGAATACGAGCACGTCCCCTTTCTTTGTAAATACATAGCCAGAGAGCGCCCTTACGTTTTTTAGATATCCTGTTTTAGCCATTACTCTTCCTTCAATCTCAGAATTCTTGAATCTTTTCTTTAGAGTGCCGTCGACTCCCGCAACAGGGAGTGACACTATGAAGTCAGAGGCAATCAGGCGGTTTCTGTAGGCATATGTAAGAATATCGGTAAGTGTGTAGGGGGAAACACGGTTATTGAGTGATAACCCCGAGCCGTCTGCGACCCGGAAGCCGTTTTCTATGCCCGCGCTTTTTAAGAACTCGGAAATTACAAGAGAGCCGTTTTCCCAGGTTCCGGGAGTGCCTTTGTAAGTGGCCCCTAGAACCTTTATTAAATTTTCGCCGATAATATTTACGCTGTTCTTATTGTACTCCGTAATTACGGAAGAAAGAGGGTCTGAATAGTGAGTGTAAAAGGCGCTCGCCC
>Ga0114931_10005830_pt1 | contig 15229 bp, 16 predicted proteins | sample 2SBtaG_FD_89579 | JGI IMG/M metagenome (GOLD analysis project Ga0114931, IMG submission 89579) | Deep subsurface microbial communities from Kolumbo volcano to uncover new lineages of life (NeLLi) - 2SBTROV14_V59a metaG | ecosystem: Environmental > Aquatic > Marine > Volcanic | place: Kolumbo...
GGATGGTTTGCAGCGAGACCGCCTCGCGCGGGATCGCGCCACGTTCGATCAGCACCCGGCCGATGCTGACATAGGCGTGACCGTTGGCGCCGGCGTAGCCGACCCTGAGAATTTCGCCGTTTCCGAGATCGATCCGGCCCGAGCCCTGAACCTGAAGGAAAAAGGCGGCGATGGGATCGACGACCCAGGCCAGCACCGGCGCCGCGCCATCGAGCGCGCCGGCGTCGATCGCCGCCCGATCGGGATAAGGCACCACCCGCCCGTCCGACACCCGGCCGACGATCCGTCGGGCGGTGAAATCATCGCCAAAACGGGCGAGATCGATCGTCACCAGGTCGTCGGGGCGACCGTAGATCGGCACCCGGAAACGCGCGTCGGGTTGGCGCGCGCCGCGCAGCAGGGGTTCGTAATAACCGGTCAGGAGGCCATGATCGCTGGCGCCGACGCTGGCCGCGTGGGGTCGGAACCAAGTCTCGAAGAAGGCGCGCGCGGCCTGGGCGTCGTTATCCGCGACGGCGACGGCGGCGGTGCAAATCGGACGCCAGTCGGCAACCGTGCCGGCGATGCCCATCGCCCGCGTGTCGGGGAGCCGATCCAGGCGCTCGCAGGAGCGGCGCAGCGCGATCAGGGCTTGGTCCTGACGATCCGCGTTCCATCCCGGCAAGGCGTCGAAGCTCACCGGTGTCGTCGCCAAACGCGCGGCGGGCGGACCGGCGCAGGCCGCGAGAAGCGCACCGAAGATCACCAGCCAGGGAATCTGTCGCATCGACCGAAACCGCCGCGTTATCGGAGACGCGGCCTCAATTGGGGCTGCGTGTCGCCGCCAGCCGCCAATTGGGATCGCGCGCCCGAGTATCGCGCTCGAAGGTCCAGATGTCGATCACCTCGACCGCCTCGCGCTGATCGCCTTCGACGATGGCGCCGTCCTGGTCACGGGTGACGTTGATCTGGCGCGAGGTGAAGCGCAGGGTGATGTAGGCGGTGTGCTGGTTCATCCCGGCCTCGAGAAATTCGGCCCGATCGATCGACACCAGGGTGGTGTCCAGGGTATGGCCAGCGGCCTCGCGCTCGCGGATGCTGCGAGAAAAGGGCTCGTAAACCTCGTCGTCGAGCAGCGGCCGCAGGGCCTTGGCGTCGCCGGCGGCGAAGGCCTCGACGATGATCTCGAACGCCGACTGGGCACCTTCGAGGAAAGATTTGTGATCGAAACTCGGGTCGGCGACCTTGATTTGGGTCAGCCCGGCGACCAGCGTTGAATCGTCGATATCGGCGAAGGCGGCGGCGGGATCGGGTTGCTCGGATTTGTCGGCCAACTGAACGACCTTGTCGCTCGCCGTCTCGGTCGAGTTCCGGTTCAGGGGGTTGGGCCGGCGCCGCTCGTGGCCGGTGCGGCGGCCGAGCACGCTGCGCAGGCGCAGCAAAACGAACGCCGCGACCATGGCGATGAATATAATATCGAGAAACTGAAAGCCGTCGTTCATTATCTCGGTCCCGGGCGACGAGGTCGGCGGCGTCGCGGGTTGTTCAACCGCGTTGCGTCCCACCGACATCTGTGACGCGACCCAGAGTAAAGCGTGACGGGCCGGCGGTCGAGTCCGGGAATGCGGAGCGGCACGAGGCCGATTGTACCATGTACCGGCGTATCAATACTGGTTGTTCCTCACATAAGCTCGATATACTCGCCGCGCAAGCATGATCATCCTCGTCCTCGCCGCCTTCATCGGCATCCCGCTCATCGAAATCGCCGTTTTCATCGACGTCGGCGATCGCATTGGCTTGGGGTGGACGCTTTTTCTGGTCGTCGCCACGGCAATCGCCGGCACCGCCATGCTGCGCCGGCAGGGTCTGGCGACGCTGAACAAGGCGCGCGCGGCGCTCGATCGCGGCGAGGCGCCGGTCGAACCCGTGCTCGACGCGGTCTGCCTGTTGTTCGCCGGCGCGCTTTTGCTGACGCCCGGTTTCGTGACCGATACCTTGGGCGCCCTTCTTCTGATACCCGCCTTGCGGCGCGCCCTGCAACGCCGGGTCATCGCCCGACTGATGCGCGATCGGGGTGGCCGGGGCGGTCCGGACCAGGGCCGGGGCGGTGGCGCGGTCATCATCGACGCTGATTTCTCCGAGCTCGATGACGAGCCCTTGGATCATGGATCACGGCCAACGCTTCCCGGCCGAGAGGATCGCCGACGATGATCCTTTTGCGGCACGGCCAGTCCGAGTTCAACGTCATATACAGCGTCACCCGGGTCGATCCCGGCATTCCCGACCCCGAGCTGACCGCGCTCGGGCGCGAACAGGCCGCCGCCGCCGCCCGGGCGCTCGCCGATCACGATCTCGGCCGGGTGGTGTGCAGCCCCTATGTCCGGGCCATCCAGACCGCCGAGATCGTGGCTGAAATTCTCGGCCTGGCGATCACCATCGAACCCCTGGTCCGCGAGCGCCACGCCTTCATCTGCGATATCGGCAGCGATCCGGCCATTCTGGCGGCGCGCTGGCCGGCGCTCGATTTCGCCCATCTCGACCGGCGCTGGTGGCCCGAGGACGAGGAAAGCCAAGCCGATGTCGATCGTCGCTGTCGCTTGTTCAACGCCCGGGCGACGGGCTGGGACGACCACGACCGGGTGGTCGCGGTCAGCCATTGGGGGTTCATCATGGCCCTGACCGGAATCAGCGCCGGCAATGCCGAGATCGTCCCCCATTCCATCACCCGCGCCGGCTAGGACATTTTCCGGTCACCTTTACGCGGTAAAGGCGACCTGCGTTCAATCGCCACGCAGGCTCCCGCCGCACGAGCGGCGGCCCGCGCTCGCGGGCTGGCGCGATCCGGGTGGTTCCACCTATTCGGATTGCGCTCTAGGCGCACGCCGACTAGGGCTTGTGCACTTTCGGCGTCCATGATAGCCACGGCTCGACCGTCTACCCAGGAGAGATACCATGGCCGACGACCCCGCGACCGAGCCGGCGACAGGCAACGGCAACGGCTCCGATGTTTCCGTGGCCGAGGCCCGGATCGGCATCTCCGCCCAATACATCAAGGATCTCTCGTTCGAGAACCCGCGCGCGCCGCTGAGCGTGATGCAGAACGAGAGCGCGCCTCATGGCGAGGTCTCGATCCAGGTTCGCAACCGCCCGCTCGGCGAGGACAACCACGAGATCGTTCTCGACTTCACGGTCGAGGCCAAGCACGAGGGCGAGATCGCCTTCATCGTCGAGCTGTCCTATGGCGGCGTATTCACGGTTACCGGCTTCGACGACGACCTGAAGGATATCGCCTTGATGGTCGAATGCCCGCGCATTCTGTTCCCGTTCGCCCGGCGGATCATCGCCGATGCCGTACAGGACGGCGGTTTCTCGCCGCTTTTGCTGTCGCCGGTCGATTTTCTCAAACTTTACGAGCACCGGGAAGAGCTGGCGGTCGCCGACGCCTGAGCGGCACGCTTCTCTAGCGCCGCCAGATCGGATCCTCGAGACTCTCGACGAAGGCTTCATGCGCCTTGAGTTCGGCGGCGCTTGGCGCGTGCGGACGCGCGGCGCGCGGCGCGCGGGACGCGGTTCCGGTGGCTAGCGCCGGCGCCCTCGATTCGCCATAGCGCCGCAGGACCAGCCCCGGTTGACGCCCGCCGATAAGCTGAAGATAGACCTCGGCCAGAAGCTGCGCGTCGAGCAAGGCGCCGTGCCGATCGCGAGCGGTGGCGTCGACCGCGTAACGCCGGCACAAGGCGTCGAGATTGGCCGGCGCCCCCGGGTTCTTGCGCCGTGCCAGGCGCACGGTGTCGATGCCGCGCGACGCAGGCAGGGCGCGGTAGTCGATGCGGGCGAACTCGGCGTTGAGAAAGCCGAGATCGAACTCGGCGTTATGGATCACCAGCGGCGCGTCGCCGAGGAAGGCCAGGATAGCGTCGGCGACCTTGGCGAAGACCGGCTTGTCGGCCAGGAACGCGGTCGACAGGCCATGGATGGCGAAGGCATCCTCGGGCATGTCGCGCTCGGGATTGACATAGACCTGGAATTCGCGGCCGCTGGGCACGTGATTGATCAGCTCGACGCAACCGACCTCGACCACGCGATGGCCGGCGGCCGGGTTGAGACCGGTGGTCTCGGTATCGAGCACGATTTCGCGCATGATCGTTATCTCCTCCCGTGGTCGTCCGTTGGCGGCCAATGGCGGCCGCGCCGCCGCGCGAGGCGCCGGACGACGCGGCGCACCGCGCGCAAGGTTACGGCGCGACCCAAGCCGGTGGGAATGACAAAATTAGCGCGCCGGCGTTTTTCCGCGTCCGGCATCTGTCGCGCCACGATCGCCGCCAGACGGTTCCGCGTCATGCCCGGCCGCGCCAGCACCCGGCGGGCCTGAACGAAGGCCGGCGCGCTGACCACCGCGACAACGTCGCAACGGCGCTCGCCGCCGGTCTCGAACAGGAGCGGAATATCAAGCACCACCAGGCATTTACCGGCGGCCGCCGCGCGCCGCAGGAAGCTCTTCTCTCGCTCCCGCACCAGGGGGTGGAGGATCGCCTCGAGACGCTCTCTGTCCGTGGCATTGGCGAAAACCCGCTGGCCCAGCGCGGCGCGATCGAGCAGCAAGCCCTCGGCGCCACGCCGCACGCAATCGGGAAAGGCCGCGCCGATGGCCGGCAACGCCGGGCCACCCGGCGCGGTGAGACAACGAACCGCCGCGTCGGCGTCGAACACCGCCGCGCCCTCGCGGGCGAACATGGCGGCGGCGACGGTCTTGCCCATGCCGATCGACCCGGTGAGGCCGAGGATGACCATCGCCTGGATCAGGCCGACGACGCGGCGGCGGACACGAAATCGCGCAGCGCCGTCGTCACCCGGGGTTCGACCCCGAACCAGGCGGCGAAGCCCGGGCGCGCCTGGTGGAGCAACATGCCGAGGCCGTCGACCACCCGGTTGCCGCGCCCGGCGGCGGCGGCCAGCAGGGGCGTCGTCAAGGGCGCGTAGACGATATCGGTGACCAGGGCCGCCGCCGGCAAGCGATCCAGGGGAAGATCGAGCGGCGGTTGGCCGGTCATGCCGAGGGTGGTGGCGTTGACCACCAGGCCGGCGCCGTCGAGAACCGCCGCGCGATCCGCCCAGGCGTGAACGTCGATGGCGCCACCGCCGATATCGGCCATGGTTTCGGCCAATACATCGGCCCGGGCGCGGGTTCGGTTGACCAGCCTGATCCGGGGCGCGCCGGCGTCGAGCAGCGCCGCCACCACCGCCCGCGCCGCGCCGCCGGCGCCGATCACCACCGCCGGGCCGGCGCGCGCGCTCCAGCCCGGGGCGCCGGCGCGCAAGTTCTCGATAAAGCCAAAGCCGTCGGTATTGTCGCCCATGAGACCGCCATCATCGCCGACGACGATGGTATTCACGGCGCCGATCCGGATCGCGCGATCGCTCGGCCGATCGACCAGGGCGAGCGCGGCCTCCTTATGCGGAACGGTGAGGTTGACGCCGGCGAAGCCGAGCTTGCCGAGCGCCGCGAGCGCCGCCGCGAGGTCGTCCGGCGCGACCGGCAAGGGCACGTAGGCGCCGTCGATTCTGTATCGATCCAGCCAATGGCCATGAAGACGGGGCGACAAGGAATGCGCCACCGGCCAACCGATCACGCCGGCGACCCGGGCGCGCCCGCTGGGAATCATCGGGCCAGGACGCCGCGTTCGCGGAGGAACGCGAGTAATGGCAGCATGGGCAGGCCAAGAATGGCGAAATAATCTCCCTCGATGGCCGCGAAGAGCTGAACGCCGATGCCTTCGAGCTGATAGGCCCCGGCGCAGCCGAGGATCGCCGGGCCGGCGTCGCGAAGATAACCGTCCAGCCAAGGATCGGAGAAATCCCGCATATGAAGCCGTGGGCGGGCGATGGAATACCATACACGCTCGCCGTTCAGGGCCAGGCACACGGCGGTTGCTTGTACATGCATCTTTCCCCGCAAGGCCTGAAGGTCGGCGCGCGCGCGACCCTGATCGCCCGGCTTGTCATACCAGCGGCCATCGCAATCGAGGATTTGATCGGCGCCGATGACCAGGGACTCGCGACGGCTTTCGCCGACCGTCACCGCCTTGAGGGTGGCCAGAGCGAGCGCCGCGTCGCCGGCGTCGCGGCCAGCGGCGCGCAGTCTGGATTTGAGCGGTTCTTCGTCGACCGTCGCCGGTTGGATCGAAACCGCGACGCCGGCGGCCGCGAGCAACGCGGCCCGGGCGGGACTGGCCGATGCCAGGATCAAGGGACGGTTCATATCGGCGCGAGGCTCCGCCGGGTCAGATGTTGCAGAACCTCGGCGGCGACTTCCTCGATCGAGCGCCGGGTCACGTCGATCACCGGCCAGCGATGTTTGGAGAACAGACGACGCGCGGCCAGAACCTCGCCGGCCACGGTTTCGGGATCGACATAATCGGTCATCTCGTCCTGGTTCATTATGCGTAGCCGGTTTCGCCGGACCTCGACCAAGCGTTCGGGCGCGATGGTCACGCCAACCACAAGCGGCCGGGCCAAACGCTCGACCTCGGCCGGAACCGGACAGGCCGGCACCAGCGGTACGTTGGCCGCCTTGATACCGCGATTGGCGAGGTAGAAGCAGGTCGGCGTCTTGGTCGTGCGCGAAACCCCGATCAGCACCACGTCGGCCGCTTCCAGATCATGCATCATCTGCCCATCGTCGTGGCCGAGCACGAAATGGATGGCGTCGATGCGGCTGAAATATTCAGCGTCGAGAAGATGCTGACGGCCGGGCAGACCGCGCGATTCGACGCCGAGAAAGCTCGACAGCATGGCGATGGTCGGCTCCAGCAGCGGCACCGAAGGCACCAATAGTCGCCGGCACCCCTCGACTAAACGCTCGCGCAATGCCGGATCGACCAGCGTGAACAGCGCCACGCCGGGATCGGCCTCGATCCCCGCCAGCACGGTATCGATCTGGCGTTCGCTGCGGACCAGCGACCAGAAATGCTCGATCGCCTTCACGTTCTCGAACTGGGCCAGAGCCGCTCGGGCCACCGAATTGATCGTCTCGCCGGTCGCGTCCGAGACCAGATGAAGATGAAATTGCTTCAGTGTCGCCATCGTACGCTCACCCTCGACGTTGGGGATAACAGGGATAAACCGAGCCCCAAAACACCGCCCAGCGCGTATTCACATTCGATACCCCGCCGCCAAGGCCCCTTGTCCCCCTGGGCATTAGTCGATTCCCGCGTCGTCAATAACAGGGAGAACGCCGCTCGGCCATAGTCCATCCCCGCCATCCCCACGATCGTCGCGGCCGGAAAAACCGCGTGGAACCATCATCGCCACCCCGTCCACGACGGGGTTCTACACAAGCCTCGACTTCATTGCGAGGCGCAACCGTGGTTCGGGATAATCCATCCCGCAAAAAACAATTCCATGCGCAAAGGGCCTATCAACCTCAACATCTACCTTTATGATATATCAATACAGTAGTAGAAGGCCGAACCGTCTCGTCCCTTTCACGCCCCGTTCGTCACCCAAAGATAGATCCCATGGTTTCCAGCAAGCCGCTTCTTCGCGTTCTCGGGCAAGGAACGCCGGGCGCGTCACCACCGATCTGGCTGATGCGCCAAGCCGGGCGCTATCTGCCCGAGTATCGAGACTTACGAAGCAAGGCCAAGAGCTTCCTTGATTTTTGCTACACGCCGGAGATGGCCACCGAAGCCACCATGCAGCCTGTCCGCCGTTTCGCGCTGGACGCGGCAATTCTCTTTTCCGACATTCTAGTGGTGCCCGACGCGCTCGGGGTCGAGGTCGGCTTCAGCACCGGTCATGGCCCGCGCTTGACGCCGATCACCAGTAACGAAGCCGTCGCGGCGCTGCAACCCGGCGCGGTCGAGGAACAATTGGCGCCGGTTTATGAAACCGTGAAGCGGGTTCGGGCGGCGCTGCCCGAGAACATCGCCCTGATCGGCTTCGCCGGCGCGCCATGGACGGTGGCGACCTATATGGTGGAGGGAGGCGGTAGCAAGGATTTCGCCACCGTGAAACGCTGGGCACTTGGCGCGGCGGAAGAGTTTTCGGCTCTTATCGAGGTCTTGACCGAGGCGACTATCGGCCATCTTCTCGCCCAGATCCGCGCCGGCGCCGACGTGGTGCAGATTTTCGATAGCTGGGCCGGGGCGTTGCCGGCGGACGCGATTCGTCGCTGGTGCATCGCTCCGATGAGAGTAATCGTCATCGCCTTGCGGGCGCTTCATCCCGAGGTGCCGATTATCGGCTTTCCACGGGGTATTGGCGCGATGCTGGGAGATTATGTCTATGAAACGGGGGTTAGCGCGGTCGGTCTCGACAGTGGCATGGGTCTCGCCTGGGCGGTCGATACGGTGGGCGATCATTGCGTCATCCAGGGAAACCTCGATCCGGTCTATCTTCTCGCCGGTGGAGAGGCGATGCGCGCCGCCGCCGACCGGGTGCTCGCGGCGGTGGGTGATAAGCCGCATGTGTTCAATCTCGGCCACGGCGTTCTCCCGCCGACACCGCCCGAAAACGTGGCCGAGCTGATCGAAATCGTGCGAGCCAGGCGATGATAGTCGCGATGGCGACATCGTGATGACGGCGGTATCCGGGCGTCGGGTGGCCGTGGTTCTGTTCAACCTCGGCGCGCCCGACAAGCCCGAGGCGGTCGAGCCTTTTCTGTTCAATCTGTTCAGTGATCGGGCGATCACCAATCTCGCGCAGCCCTTTCGCTGGGCGCTGGCGACGCTGATTTCATCGCGACGCGCTCCCACGGCGCGAGAAATCTATGAGAAGATCGGCGGTGGCTCGCCGCTGCTCGAACATACCGAAGCTCAGGGCGCGGCGCTCGCGTCGGCGCTCGCCGGAAATGGCGAGACCCGGGTCTTCATCGCCATGCGTTATTGGCATCCGATGAGCGATGAAACGGCAACGGCGGTCAAGGCCTTCGCGCCGGATCTGGTGGTCTTGCTTCCGCTCTATCCGCAATTCTCCACCACCACCACGGCCTCGTCGATCGCGGCCTGGCGCGCGGCCGCGGCAACGGCGGGGTTGCGGGCCGACACCCGGGCGATCTGTTGCTACCCGACGGCCGAGCCTTTTATCGATGCCCATGTCAGGTCGATCTTGCCGGCGCTCGAGGAAGCGCGAAGTCACGGCCCCGTCAGATTGCTTTTCTCGGCTCATGGCCTGCCGAAACGGGTGGTCGCGCGCGGCGATCCCTATGTCTGGCAAGTCGGCGAGACCGCCCGCTTCGTGGCACAACGGCTGGAAGATCGCGGCGCCGGAGGGCTCGACTGGACGTTGTGTTTTCAAAGTCGGGTCGGTCCTCTGGAGTGGGTGGGACCCCTGATCGAGGACGAAATCCACCGCGCCGGGCAAGACGGGGTCGGCTTGGTGGTGGTCCCGATCGCCTTTGTTTCCGAACATTCCGAAACCCTGGTCGAGCTCGACATCGACTATCGCGCTCGGGCCCGGACGGTGGGTGTTCCGGTCTATATTCGGGTTCCGGCGCTCGGCGCGGACGAGGGCTATATCGACACGCTCGCGGCGCTGACCCGGCGCGCGATCGCGCGCAAGTCCCCGGTGGCGAGCTGCGCGGATGGTCGCCTTTGCCCGGCCGAGTTCGGCCGCTGCGCGCTGGCAACCGGCCGCTAGGGTCGGACACGCGGTGGCGGACGCCTATCCCTGGGTCAAGGCGGCCCATGTCATCTCGGTGATCGCCTGGATGGCGGGGCTTCTCTATCTGCCCAGGCTGTTCGTCTACCACTGCGACGCGCCGCCAGGCTCGCGGCGGTCGGAAATGTTGAAGGTGATGGAACGGCGGCTGCAACGCGCGATCATGACGCCGGCGATGATCGCCACCTTTCTGTTCGGTGGCTGGCTGGCGCTGATCCCGGGGGTTATTGATTGGCACGAGGGCTGGCCCCATATCAAGGGGGTCCTGGTGTTGATACTCGCCTCGGTTCATATGCTGTTGAGCCGGTGGCGCAAGGATTTCGCCCACGACGCCAATCGCCATGGGGCGAAATTCTACCGTGTCATTAACGAGATACCAACGCTGGCCATGATCGCCATCGTCATCCTCGTGATAGTTAAGCCGTTTTGAACCGGTCCCGGGATAGCGCGTATCGCGCATGGTGGACGTTCGATGCGAGGCAGGGTCGACATAAAGGACGTTTGACACTGGCGTGGATCGACCGCTAGTCTGTGCGGCCGCCCAATCGGGTGGCCGCGCCAGTCCGGCGACCTTTCCGCTCTTCCAATAGGCTTAATGAGCCCTTAAGGGACTGTGGTGTAATCCCGTGGAGTCATTCCGCGTAGAGCGCCCGTTCCGAGGTTCCGGCGGCTTCCTTATCCTTTTTCCTCATCCCCCATGTCACATTCATGAATCTCCAAGAACTCAAGCTGAAATCGCCCGCCGATCTGCTCGCCTACGCCGACGAGCTGGGGATCGACAACGCCAGCTCCCTGCGCAAGCAGGATCTGATGTTCACGATCCTCAAGCAGCTCGCCGACAACGACACGCCGATCTACGGTTTCGGGGTCCTGGAGACCCTGCAGGATGGGTTCGGCTTTCTGCGCTCGCCGGAATCGAACTATCTCCCCGGTCCCGATGACATCTATGTCTCGCCGAGCCAGATCCGTCGCTTCGCCTTGCGTACCGGAGACACGGTCGAGGGCCAGATTCGCGCGCCCAAGGACGGTGAGCGCTATTTCGCCCTGCTCAAGGTCAACAAGATTAATTTCGAGGACCCCGATGCGGTTCGCCATCGGGTAAACTTCGACAATCTCACCCCGCTATACCCCGAGGAACGCCTGCGTCTCGAGGTCGAGGACGGACCGGGCAAGGACTTGAGCACGCGGGTGATCGATCTGATCGCGCCGCTCGGCAAGGGTCAGCGGGCGCTGCTGGTCTCGCCACCCCGAGCCGGCAAGACCATGCTGATGCAAAACATCGCCCACGCGGTGTCGCTAAACCACCCCGAGGTCTATGTTCTCGTTCTCTTGATCGACTAGCGGCCCGAGGAAGTGACCGACATGCAACGCTCGGTCAAGGGCGAGGTGGTGAGCTCGACCTTCGACGAGCCGGCGACGCGCCACGTCCAAGTCGCCGAAATGGTCATCGCCAAGGCCAAGCGCCTGGTCGAGCATAAGCATGACGTGCTGATCCTGCTGGACTCGATCACCCGTCTCGCCCGGGCCTACAACACCGTGGTGCCCTCGTCGGGCAAGGTCCTCACCGGCGGCGTCGACGCCAATGCGCTGCAACGGCCGAAGCGCTTCTTCGGCGCCGCGCGCAACATCGAGAACGGGGGCTCGCTGACGATCGTCGCGACCGCCCTGGTCGATACCGGCTCGCGCATGGACGAGGTCATTTTCGAAGAGTTCAAGGGCACCGGCAATTCCGAGATCGTGATGGACCGCAAGCTCGCCGATAAACGCACTTATCCGGCGATCGACATGGGCAAGTCGGGCACCCGTAAGGAAGAGCTGTTATGCGATCGGGCGCAGCTCTCGAAGATGTGGGTCCTGCGGCGCATTCTGATGCCGATGGGAACCACGGACGCCATGGAGTTCCTGCTCGACAAGCTGCGTCAGACCAAGAACAACGCCGAATTCTTCGATTCCATGAACGCCTGAGCGCGAGAATCGGTCTCGAACCGGGGCCTTTTACCCGCTTCCGGGACCGCCCGCCGAGAGACGGCGCAGGCTCGTCATCAATCCTTCGAGATCATCCCAACCGAGCGCGGCGGCGAGATCGCGTTCGGCCGCCGCCCACAGCGGCAGCGCGCGCTTGAGCGTGGCGCGTCCGTGATCGGTCAGGGAAACGCGCCGCGCGCGGCGGTCGGCGCCACGGACGATCTCGACATGATCGCTCTCCGATAATCGGCGCAAGGTTCGGGTCAGGGTCGTGCGGTCTAGGTCGAGACGATCGGCGATGGCACCAATGGTCGCCGCTTCCTCGACGGCGCAGGCCAGCAGCAGCGTGAACTGGGAGAGACGTAGTCCCGAGGACGCCAGGGTCGCGTCGTAGCGATGCGTCACCAACCGCGCCGCGCGCCGCAGGCTGGTGCAAGCGCAAGCGGCGAGCACGGTCGCCGGTGCCTCGGCCAATTCGGCGGCGATGCCGTCATCACCCATGATATGCGTCTATACAAATAATGCCCGCCGGGCAACCCCGTCAGGGTATGAGGATGGTCGAGCCAGTGGTCTTGCGGGCCTCGAGGTCGCGATGGGCCTAGACCGCGTCCTTGAGCGGATATGTCTGGTTGATCTCGATCCGTACCGCGCCCGAGGCGACGACCTCGAACAGGGCCTCGGCGCTGGCCACCAGGTCGGCGCGGCTGGCGGTATAGGCCATCAAGGTGGGCCGGGTGAGGTAAAGCGATCCCTTGTTGGTGAGCACGCCGATATCGAGCGGCGGCACCGACCCCGAGGACTGGCCGAAACTGACCATCAGACCGCGCGGGGAGAGACAATCGAGCGAGCGGTCGAAAGTGGTCTTGCCGATCGAATCATAGACCACGGGGACGCCGACACCGCCGGTAACTGCGCGCGCGCGCGCGACGAAATCCTCGTCGCTTGTGACGATCGGGTGATGGCAGCCGTGGGCGCGGGCGAGGTCGGCCTTGGCCGGGGTGCCGACGGTGCCGATTACCGTCGCCCCGAGATGGTTGGCCCATTGGCTGGCGATCAGGCCGACGCCACCGGCCGCGGCGTGAAAAACGATGGTGTCGCCGGCGCGCACCCGATACGTGCGGTGTAGCAGGTATTCGGCGGTCATGCCCTTGAGCATCATCGCCGCGGCTTGGCGGTCGTCGACACCGTCGGGGATCTTGACCAGGCGATCGGCGGCGATCAGCCGCGCTTCGGCGTAGGAGCCCGGCGGCGGCGCGGCATAGGCGATCCGGTCGCCGACCGCGACGTCATCGACGCCATCGCCGATGGCCTCGACGATGCCGGCGCCCTCCAAGCCGATGCCGGCCGGCGACGCGCCCAGAGGATAGAGCCCGTTGCGGTGATAGACATCGATGAAATTAAGCCCCACCGCCGTGTGGCGAACTCGCGCCTCGCCGGGGCCGGGGTCGCCCGGCTCGACGTCTTCCCATATCATCGCTTCGGGGCCGCCAGGCTGATAAACGCGCATGGCCTTGGTCATCGCTGTGTCCTCTTCATAACAACCGGGCGGATTATGGCGCGCCGGCCGCGATATGGGGCGGGCGTGTAGATACATGGTTAAGCCCGGTTAACCTATTAGACAACCGAAAAGGGCGCTATCAAGTGGCTTATGGGTGTTCCGGATGGGATCGTGGCTCAGCTAGCCTTTCCGCCCCGGGTCGAGCGCGGCGCGCAAGCCGTCGGGGTCGGTGATGGGCAGCGAGCAGGTGACGCCGGCGCATACCAGGGCCATGCTTTCGGCGCCGCCATTGACGGAACCGGCGGCCGGATGAGCGGGGTCGAGCCCGCGTACGGAATCGACCGCTATGACGATGCGATTGGGTGCGGCGGCGGCGAAGGCCGCGCGCCGGAGGCGTTTGGTCGCCGGTTCGTCGCGAGGACCGATTACGACCACCTGGGTCGGCGCTCGGAGAAGCTCGTTGCTGTTGAGCAGGGCGCAGCAGGCGCCGCCGCCGCGGTTGGCGAGGCTGGCGAAGGTGGCGACGATGGCGTCGGCGCGCGCGCGATAAGCGTCGTCGCCGGTGATCGCGCGCAGGCGGGCAAGTACGCCGACCATGATCGCGTTGCCGGCCGGCGCGGCGCTGTCGGTGATCGATTTCATCCGCAGGACCAGGCGCTCGCCGTCATCGGCGACGGTGTAGTAGCCCCCCACCTCGGCGTCCCAATAGTGCCGGTCGGCGATCGCCACCCAAGCCCGGGCCTGATCGAGATAGGCGCGCTCGCCGCGGACCTCGTAAAGCGATAAGGCCGCGCGCGCCATCGCCGCGTAGTCGTCGAGCAGGGCATCGCCCCGGGTTTGTCCGGCGCGATAGCTGTGGCGAAGCCGGCCGCCGGTGTCCAAGTGATTGACAACGACCGCAAAAGTATCGACTGCGAGGTCGACCCAGTCGTCGCGGTCGAAGGCGGCGCCGGCCTCGGCCAGCGCAGTGATGGCGAGGCCGTTCCAATCGGCCAGCACTTTGTCGTCGCGCGCCGGTGGGTGACGTTCGGCGCGGGCGCGAAGTAGCTTGGCGCGGGCCGGCGCGAAATCAATCTCGTCGTCATCGCGCGCGGCGTCGAGACGATTGAGAATACTCACGCCGTCCCAGTTTCCGCCCGGTCGGACGTCATAGGCTGCCTTGAAGGCATCGGCGTCGGGACCGAGCAAGGCTTCGATCTCGGCCGCTGTCCAAACATAGAATGCCCCCTCCGACCCATCGCTATCGGCGTCGAAGGCGCTGGCGAAGCCGCCCTCGGGGGCGATCATCTCGCGTTTCAGCCAGGCCACGCTTTCGGCCACCCGGCGAGCGAACAGGGGGTCGCCGGTATCGCGCCACAGCCAGGTCAACAGCTCGATCAGAAGGGCGTTGTCATAGAGCATCTTCTCGAAATGGGGGACCAGCCAGCGGCTATCGACGGTGTAGCGGGCGAAGCCGCCGCCGAGATGATCGTAGATCCCGCCCCGACAGATGTTGCGCGCGGTGAGGACGACGGCATCGCGATAGCGCGCGTCGCCGACGCGTTTATAGGTCCGCCATAGGCGTTCGAGAGCCATGGTCTGGGGAAACTTGGACGCCGCGCCGAAGCCGCCCGAACGCGGATCGATCTCGGCCAGGAGTTGGGCGGCGACGGCGTCCGTCGTGGCCTGGGTGATCTCGCCGGGAGAGGCGTTGTTGAGTGATTGCAAAGCCTCGCCGATTGCGCTTCGATTGCGCGCGACCTTGCCGGGATCGCGGCGATAGATGTCGCTGATCGAACGCAACACCTCGCGAAAGGAGGGGCGGCCGTATTGCGGATTGGGCGGAAAGTAGGTCCCGCCCCAAAATGGCTCGCCGGCTGGGGTGAGGAACATGGTCAGCGGCCAGCCGCCGGGGATGCCCAAGAGAGCGAGCGCGGCTTGATGGATCGTGTCGAGGTCGGGACGCTCCTCGCGGTCGACCTTTATGTTGACGTAGAGGTGGTTCATCAGGGACGCGGTATCGGGGTTTTCGAAGCTCTCATGGGCCATGACATGGCACCAGTGGCAGGCCGAGTAGCCGATCGAGAGCAGGATGGGCCGGTCCTGCTCGCGGGCCAGCGCCAGGGCGCTCGCGTCCCAGGGCTGCCA
>Ga0114931_10005831_pt1 | contig 15229 bp, 11 predicted proteins | sample 2SBtaG_FD_89579 | JGI IMG/M metagenome (GOLD analysis project Ga0114931, IMG submission 89579) | Deep subsurface microbial communities from Kolumbo volcano to uncover new lineages of life (NeLLi) - 2SBTROV14_V59a metaG | ecosystem: Environmental > Aquatic > Marine > Volcanic | place: Kolumbo...
AAATGCATGAGCGATGCCGGTGCCGCGATGACATGTTCCACATGCCATGTGGCCGTACCCCATGGTTGGAAAAACAAGGCACTGCTGGTGAATTTGGACGACTTGGGGCCGGAGGCGGGATTCGCATCCAAGGGTAACAGCACAGCAGTTACGGTGTATAACAATCCACCCTATTATGCCAACGCTAAATTACGGGTCACGAGTTTCCAGCCAAGCGGGCAATGGAGCAAGGCCAGTTGTGGAGCCGTCAGTGGCTGCCATGCCCCCTAGTGTAGTGTCTCAAATAAAACGCACATTGTGACGAGATAGACTTGATGGTTGCCAAAAAAATCTATCTCGCCCCTGGCGCTATACGAGGAAAATCCGCGCCTGGAGCATCCACTTATCCGAAAATCCCGAGTAAACCTGGACACACGACAGCTTCCTTAAATTTAATTAGCTAGTGCCAGCCCGAAAACCCTGGTTTTCGGACGGGCACTAGCTATGCCTATAAGACCACCCGTCGGTTGTCACCCTATTGGATAAGTCATGCTTTGAATCTCAACACTTTGGCCATTTCGGTATCGGGCTGAATCGACATATGCTGCCGGGGGATTTTGGTCCAGTACCGCTAAAATTCGGTTTAAATAACGAACTGTATGAAATAGCCTTAAACGGCATGGATTTAGTGTGTCAAACAAAATATTTTTTGTGCAACAGCCGTAAGGTAACTGTAAGTTCCCCTATGTAAAATAGTAGTATACAAATCCGTAATATACATAGAGGAAATCGAGGGTGAAACGTTTGTTAGTGGCGGTTTTAGTCAGTGTTTCCATGCAATCATGGGCAATTCAATTCAGTCAGGATGAATTGGATGCCGGAAGTGTTCGACTATTTCAAATGGGCACAAAGGAAACGCCAATCACCTCCATTCCCCGTTATGACATGGAAAAAGCAGCCCTTGATATATCTACAAAAGTTTCATCGATGCAGCCACCTAAGCCTGAGCAAGTCGTCAAAGCCGTAAAAGCCAGGCTGGATACGGTGGAAAAGCAGCGGGTTCACGTCCAAACAACAAAGCCGCCTAATACCCATAAAATCCTCGCGGCCGAAAAACCCTTTACCAAATCAACTCAAAAAGTCACTATTGTTTCGGCCGAACCGCCGCTGATTTTGGATCGGCGGGTTGGCAACGCTTATTTTACCGGGAACATCACCCAGCAGCCCAAGGGGCGTGTCAGCAAGCGGCAGGGTACCATCTATTTTCTGACTGAAGTCTGGGGTATGCACGGCAAAACATTGATTCACCGTTGGCGTAGCAATGGTCGTGTGGTGGAAGAAACCCGTTTCGCGGTCGGCGGACCAAAGTGGCGATCCTGGTCCCGGTTTGAAATCAGCAAGGACTTTCAAGGCCCGATTGAGGTCAGTGTTTATGACGGCAAAGGTGAGCTGTTAGCCCAGCAGACTCTATAATTTAATAAGGTTTTCAAGCCTGGGTTCGAGTTTAAATAGTCAGCCGATAGCCACATGCACTTTGCCGTCACGAATTTCCAGTGGATAAACTTTCAAAGCGTGTTGTGCGGGTTCCTCCAAAGCTTGACCGGTTTTCAGGTCAAATCGGCTGCCGTGCAGCGGGCAACTGATGGTCCCGTTTTTGACCGCACCGTTGCATAACGGTGAATTCTCGTGGGTGCAGATACTGTCCGTGGCAAAAAAACCGTGCTCGGTATGGGCCACAAGAATTTCAGTACCGTTGGGAAGTAGGAAACACGCCGCGTTATGCGGCTTAATCGCACCGGTGTCACAAATTTCGATCAGGGTTGGCATGCTATCTCCTGGGGTGTTGATTCGGCGCATCGTGGCAGGTAGGGTTCTGCCATGCGGTAGCCGCCAAGCACCGGCAGGTGTACCTGCAAGCGAAGTTTATGCAATATTCCCTTTGACGGCAAGGCGTTGTATTGGACGCTGGCAGGGCGCGCCGTTAAAATCAGGTTTCCGGGCTCAATACCCGGGCGCCAGCGCCGATGTTTCCCATGGGATGGCGTTGGGTATTCACACGAGGTGGTGGGTGGCATGATTGCCAATACGTTTACGGATTTTTCCAGCTTGCCGGACAGTGCCCGCAGGTTATTTGTGCAGGCCACCGAGCATAGCGTATTTCTTGCGCCTGTGTGGTTTGAGTTGCTCGCTGAAAAAGTTTTTAGCAAGGCAAACGCCCAGGTTATCTGCGCCATGCAGGGGGAGCAGTGCCTGGCTGCGGTTCCCGTGATACCCGCTTCGCAAGGATGGGTAAGGCAATTAAGTGGCCTATCCAACTACTATGCGTCGTATTTTTCACCAGTTATCGCCGATACCGGCGATACGGGCGAAGCCTTGGCTGTCATCGCCAAAGCTATTCGCGAGGCTAAACCCGGTTGGGATATCCTTGATTTTCAGCCTATGCCCCATGACGACCCGATTTTCGGCGCCTGGCAAAAAGCCTTGCGTCAGGCGGGTTTTAGCGTGCAGGATTATTATTGTTTTGGTAATTGGTTTCTGCGCTTGGATGGACACACATTTAAGGAATATTACGACGGCTTGTCGTCGCGCTTGAAAAACACCATCAAGCGTCGTCGAAAGAAACTGGAAAAACAAGCCCAGTTAAGTTTGAGAATTTTTTCCGGTACCGACGAACTGGAAGAAGCGATCGCCCACTATCAGCAGATCTATGCGGCCAGTTGGAAACAGGACGAACCCTATCCAGCATTCGTCCCCGGCTTGATTCGCATGGGGGCGCGGCAGGGATGGCTGCGTTTGGGAATGGCCTATGTGGATGGTCAGCCCGCTGCCGCGCAAATCTGGTTGATACACGCCGGTATCGCCAATATCTATAAATTGGCTTACGATGAGAAGTTCGCGGAATTTTCAGTTGGCTCCATTCTTAGCTTGCTGTTGTTTGAGCAGGCGATTGACCAAGATAAGGTTTGGGAGGTGGATTATCTTACCGGTGATGACAATTATAAAAAGGATTGGATGTCACATCGGCGGGAACGCTGGGGGCTTATGGCATTTAACACCCATCGTCCAATGGGTTTGCTGGCCATGATGCGGCACACCGTGCCACGACGAATTAAACAGCTTTTAGGCCGAGCCGACAATACTGGCAGCACGGCGACGAATTCCTTATAATATGCCGGGTTTCCGCGAAGCGAAGAAGTGAGAGTTTATTATGTCCACCTTGATGCAAGTACGTGACATTGTCGGTGAAGTGCTGCAATTGGGCGATCGTACCCTACAGCTAAGCGCGGAATCACCGTTGCTCGGCAGTATTCCGGAATTCGATTCCATGGCGGTGGTATCGGTGATTACCACCATTGAAGAGCATTTCGGGTTTATTGTAGACGACGATGAAATCGGTGCCGAGACCTTTGCAACCCTCGGTAGCCTGTCAACTTTTGTGGATGAAAAACTGTCCTAATGAAAGATGTGGCGCCTCGCCCGTTTTTCCTGCCTAGTCAACCCACCTCGCTTTTTGCCGTCTATTACCCTGCTCTAACAGCCCGGGGAAGCTGGTTGTTCGTGCCACCGTTCGGCGAGGAAATGAATAAGTCCCGTCGTATGGTGGCGCGTCAATCCCGTCTGTTCGCCAAGGCCGGCTGGAATGTGTTGGTGGTGGATTTATTCGCCTGTGGTGACAGTGATGGGGATTTTGAGGACGCGCGCTGGGCGCTGTGGCGGCAAAACCTGGTTGATGCATGGCATTGGCTGGCGGCGCAGAGTACGGGCCCTACAGGTCTCTGGGGCCTGCGCTTGGGGGGTACAATGGCTGTCATGGTCGCCGAACAGGAAAAACTGCAACCCGATAAAGTGTTGCTGTGGCAGCCGGTGATCAAGGGCTCCAATTATTTGACCCAATTTCTTCGCCTGCGCACCGCCGCCAGTATGCTGGGCTCTGAGGGGGATAAGGAAACGCCAAAGCTGCTGCGCGCAAAGCTCGACGTCGGGGAAAGCCTGGAAATCGCCGGTTATAGCCTGAATCCTTCACTGGCTGAAAGCATTGATACATGGGATCTCGGTGCCATGGCCCCGCCTGCTGACGCGGTTTGCTGGTATGAACTGGCGGTTTCCGCTGACAAGCCGTTTTCCTTGCCCAGTCAAAGCGTTATCCAGACGTGGCAACAACAGGGTTGCCGGGTACAGTGCCGTATGCTGGCGGGCGACAGCTTTTGGACCACCACGGAAATCAGCGAGTCACCGGCGCTTTTACAGGCCAGTGTGGAGGATATATCATGAATGTATTGCCGGTGGTTTTCCCGTGTGAGGATCAAGCGCTGCTGGGGTTGATACATGGGTCGGCCATACCGGCGGCAACCGGGGTGCTTATTGTGGTGGGCGGTCCCCAATACCGTGTCGGCAGCCATCGTCAATTCCTGTTGCTGGCCCGTGCGCTGGCTGATGCCGGTATTCCTGCCATGCGATTTGACTATCGGGGCATGGGTGACAGCGGTGGGGCTTGTCTGGGCTTTGAGCATATTGATCGGGACATTCAAACAGCCATTGACGTATTTTTCGAGCAAAGCCCAAGCGTAAAGCGGGTGGTCATCTGGGGGCTGTGCGACGCGGCTTCCGCGGCCTTGTTTTATGCCTATCAGGACAAACGGGTAGCCGGTCTTATCCTGCTGAATCCCTGGGTTCGCACCGAACAAGGTGAAGCGCAGGCCTATATCAAACATTACTACCTGCAGCGCCTGTTCAGCCGTGAGCTATGGATAAAAATACTACGCGGGCGCTTTCAATTCGCAAACGCACTGGGATCGTTTTGGGAAATGTTTCGCAAGTCACAACTCAAAAGTCCGGGCGACGTGACCGGCGGCCGGATTGATCAATCCCAGCCCTTGCCGCAGCGTATGCTGGCAGGATTGCAAGCGTTTGAAGGCCGGGTGTGTTTTATCTTGAGCGGTGATGATTTAACCGCCGCGGAATTTAAGGATACGGTATCCGGGTCCCAGGATTGGCAGCAAACCATGGCCGGTGAACGCGTGACCCGCATTGATTTTAAACAAGCCAACCATACATTTTCCAAGCAGTCCTGGCGTACCCAGGTGGAGCAGTGGACGGTGGATTGGGTGCAGTCGATATTCGATTAACGGTGCCGCTCAGTCCGGTGAAAGACAGTGACAGCGAGTACATGGCGTCGTGATTTCACCATCGTCGGGACGGGGGTAAACATGGGAAACCATGCATGCCAAATTGCCGCTGTTCAACTTCTTCAGCGCTGGCTCCGACCCTGCGCCATTCAATTCCAGGGCAGCGACGTTTTAAGAATATTTTCATTTCTATTTCAGGAAGTTGCATACCGATTTTTCAACCATGGCGAGTCTGATTCTTTTATATCATTAAGAATATCTTTTAGTTCCGATTCATGTTGATCCAAATGACTTGGTGCAAGCTTGCGAAGTAATGCTTCCATTCCGCGTTCAAGTTCGGCGCTATTCCTATATTTTATCTTTGCTTCTTAAGCAGGTTAGAGTCTACGTCAAGTGTTGTCAGTAGTTCTAAAGCGCTCAAGCCGTTGTCAAAACCGCGGAGCCCGGAAGCTTCGGGAGAAGAGTGCGCGAAACCTGATGAATCGATCTTGGTTTAAGGGAACGTTTAAGGGAACGCAAGGGATCACCGCGTTCTACCGGACCGTTTTATCATTGATCCGCGTTTGAATTGCCGCCGATACTGAGTTGGGGAAAGTCCGGTGCTGCGTTTAAACAGTCGCCTAAATGAAGACACATCTTCGTAACCAACACAAGCAGTGATATTTTCAAAATCATGGTTGGTGGATTCAAGCAATGCTTTGACGTGTTCAATTTTTAGCGCTTGCATATAGGCGAGCGGCGTCATGCCGGTAACTTCCGAGAAACGGCGATTAAGGGTGCGGTAGCTGACATGCAAGGTGTCCGAGAGGTTTTGTACGGAAGTTGGCTTGGCAATATTGTTGGTCATCCAGGTGAGTGCTCGACAAATTATCGGATCGGAGTGATTGTGTTGCATGAACATGAAGGGGCGCTGCGATATGCGCGCGCCGTCTACTAACATGATTCCGGCCACGCGACGGGCCAATGCCGTACCGCCTAGTCGACGCAGTAGATGCAGTGAGAGGTCGGTGTGGGCAGTCATGGCTCCTGCTGTGATGGTGCGGCCGCTGTCTATGAGAGTTTTGTCAGCATCAAGCGCGATGCTTGGGTAGCGTTCCAGGAATGCATCTGCCAGCCACCAGGTTGTGGTGGCGGAAAGTCCGTTGAGCAAGCCGGTTTCAGCCAATACGAAGGTACTATAGCAACTTGCCGCGATCAATGTGGATGGGGGTAGTTTTTGCAGCCGCTGGATGGCCGTGGACCATGGTGAGTGCAATTGTTCAACAAGGCGGTCAAATGTTTCAGCGAAAAAACCCGGTAGAATAATCGAATTGAATTGTCCTAGTGTGGATGGTAGCCGCCGCGTTTGCACGGATAGAACATCGCTTAGCTTTATATTCCCGCCCAGTTTGGAATAAAGGCTTATATGCCAAGCTTTTTCCGGTTGGAAACGCCGCGCAAGGCGGAACATATCCAGCGTGATCGCAACGCTGGAAGCAGTCGAATCATTTTCAACTATCATGGCTATTTTCATGATTGTCAATTATCGCATGAAAATGGTCAATTATGCCACTTTCGGCGTAACCATCGGTATGCCATGATCGCGGCTTGTAAACCATTTGGGAGGCATGCATATGTCCGACAATGCGACAACTAACGGTGATCGTAGTCTGAAAATAAATTCCGCGCTGGGTGTGCCGCAAACTTTGTTTGCATTGGCGGGCGTGAAAGAGGAACCGGCAAGCTTTGCGGATGCCGTGCTGGTTATCGTAGACACCCAGTATGAATATATTGACGGTGCATTGCCTCTTGGTGGAGTCGAGGATGCTATAACCGAAATCGCACGACTATTGGCGCACGCCAGGACATTGGGCACAGCGGTGATTCATGTGGTGCATCGCGGTGCTGGCGTGCTATTTAATCCGACATCGCATGGATTTGGCATCGTGGAAGCGCTGCATCCTCGGAACGAGGAAACCATTATTGAAAAACAGCGTGTGAGCGCCTTTGTCGGCACGGATCTCGAGAAAACTATCCGGCGCAGTGCTGGAAAAATGATACTCGCAGGCTTTATGACACATACATGCATAAGCTCAACGGCGCGCAGTGCCAGGGATCTTGGTATCGCGCCAACCGTCGTCGCCTCCGCGACGGCCACGCGGGACCTGCCGGATGGCAAGGGTGGTGTTATCGGTGCCGCCGTATTACAAGCCGCGAGCCTGGCGATTCTGTCTGATCGTATAGCGGTTGTGGTCGATTCCGCGGAAGCTATTGTGGACGGTGTGTCTGAAAAAACGATCGGTTAGGTGGCATGCCGTGAATGCGGCGGCAATGTGAAGGTCATCGCCCAACTATATCATTCAAAATGCCACGATTTTGGATAAAAATACCTTTATGTTTATCGCTATCGGTGATGACGAAGCCGTAATGAGCATGGTGCATTCGTGTGGGACGGCGTATCACCGAATGCCAGTGAGCCTTCCGTGTTCCAGGTTTAGAGTCACCATATAGTGCCCGTCCGAAAACCAACTAATCTATTGAAGATAGTCAGAACCCGTAGCCTGGGTGAGGCACGAACCCGGGTTATCAAAAATAAACGTAACTAATTAATTATCAATATAACAACACCATAATACCTTAATTTACTTAAGAATAATAAGCTTTCATTGATGATAAAACCCTAAAGTTTATATGTTAAAAGCCCAGGCTACGGGTTCTGTACTCAAGTACAAAAACCGGATTGTTGGCCGATTGCATGGTGCTCCATCGGCATGTATCATCGTTTCCGTTGGGCTCGTCCAACAAACGGTACAGGTTGTGGTTCGTTCGTTCCTCACTCTCACAATCTAACCTTATTCGTTAGCCGATTATTCATGAACTATAGTAGAATTTATCATCGAACATTTGGCAATAATCCTCTTTATTTGACACACATGCTGATGGACATGTGACGCATACACTCAATAAATTTTCCCATGCATTCCCCACGCAATCTAACAACTTATTGATAGTTTTGTCATTTAGTCTTGGGAAGGCTCTCTTGACATCGATATAATTAATTTCCATAGATGATATTTCATATCTCAGTTTTTTTAACGCTACGGCTTGAAGCGAAGTAGCCAGCTCGATACATGATTTATTGAAGTCTCTTTTGGTATACCCCTTTTTCGAGAGATATTTCTTAAACTTATGTGGTACGGCCTTATCTATCTCGCAAGCCAGCTCAAATGAAAACCAGTTGAGTTTCGTCTTTTCCTCTTGATTGGAAAAGAAGTGATATGGTTGTATTTTTGAATAGTCCGTGTCCAAATTTTAAGGTTTCCTGTATGGTTACTAATTGTGATGTCGCCTAACGTTGCGCTAACCGGCTACCGAAGGAGCGTCAGCGACTGAGGTAGTCCGAGTTAAGCGCCTTGTTCGGCCACGCCGTTGACACACGATTATCACTATGCACTAATCCATCACCTGCAGCAACACCGTTTATACTTCTTTCCACTTTTGCATGGGCATAGTTCGTTGCGCCCCGTCCCCGGATACTTTTTCTTTCGTGTAGTTGTTAATGTGGTTTCGGGTGCTGCGCGCGTCATGTTTGGAAACATTTCGCGGTGGCGCCTAATCTTTGGCCTGACGACTAATTCACAAAAGTCAGTAAGCTGGTCGCTGTCCATTTTTAACGTTGCTTGCATTTGGGCTAGACGGCTAGTCGATAGCTATAGGAATCGGGTGGTTCATTTAGGAAAGTGTTCGAGGTTTTACCTTATTTGGGCATGAATATACTGTTTTGCACACAAGCTCTATCCCGCCTTTTGGTTTGCCAGGGTATAACGGAATAGATTCTAGACCGTTAATGGCTTTGACGTATGCAGGTGTCGAGTTAACTGGCAACCAGCCTGGGTTTACGTTGCACCGTGCACTGCCGGTTGGACAGCCATTGGGTAAACTCTTCGGCGCTAAGGGCCGCGCTGAACAGGTATCCTTGCGCGGTGTCGCATCCCAGTTTTTGCAGCCTGTCCAGCGTCGGTTGATCCTGCACACCTTCGGCAACCACTTCCAGTCCCAGGTTATGGGCAAGGTCGATGGTGGAACGCACGATGACTTCGTCGTTTTCATTACCCACCATGTCCATGACAAAAGACTTATGGATTTTTAATTCATCCACCGGAAGACGTTTAAGATACGCCAGCGAGGAGAAGCCGGTGCCGAAATCGTCCACGGCGATACGTATACCCATGGAGTCCAGTTCGGACAGCACTTCCACTGCGCGCCACAGGTCGCCCATCATGACACTTTCGGTGATTTCCAATTCCAGCTTATGGGCGGGAACATGCCAATGTTCCAATCGTTGTACAATGGTTCTGGCAAGGCCGACGTCGTGCAAATTCAAGGCAGACAGATTGACGGCCACGCGGATTTCCGTGCCTTGGTCCTGCCAAAGGGCGCATTGATGGATAGCGGTGTCGAGCACCCATAATGTCAGGGGCTTGATCAGGCCAGTTTGTTCGGCGATTTGAATGGTTTTCTCGGCGGGAATGGTGCCCAATTCGGGGTGTCGCCAGCGCAGCAATGCTTCCACGCCCACCACCAGGCCCGTGGCGACATCGGTTTTGGGCTGGAAAAACAGCTCCAGGTTGTGGGTGTCGATGGCATTGCGCAAATCCCGAACCAGGGTCAGCCGGCTGATGCTGTACTCGTCCTGGTTGATATCGTAAAAAGCATAACGGGTGCTGTTTTTTTTTGCCTCATACATGGCCACATCGGCCCGCTGAATCAGGGTATGGGCGTCCTGCCCGTGCTCGGGATAAAACACGATACCAATGCTTCCCCCGACATAGATTTTGTAGTCTTCCACGGCTTCAATTTTTTCCAGCATATACAGTATTTCCTGGGTGAGTACCACCGCCTGCTGGTGTAGTTTAATATCGCTGAGCACAAAGGCGAATTCGTCTCCGCCCAAGCGTGCGACCACGCCGTTTTCCGCCATGATATTCAACAGATGCTGGCCGGCTCGAACCAGTACCTGATCGCCCACGTTATGACCCAGGGTGTCATTGATTTCCTTGAACCGGTCAAGGTCCAACATCAGCAGCGCCAATCGCTCGCCGTGCTCGGCGGCGTGGTGGATTTCGTTGATCAGGTGGTTGATGAGAAATTTGCGGTTGGGCAAACCGGTTAGTGCGTCATGCAGCGCCTGATGTTCCAGCTGCATTTGCCGTTCATGGACTTGTTTGCGCATTTCCGAAAAAGCGGCCACCAGGTTCTGGGTTTCGGTGGTGCGCACCACAGGAAGATGCAGTTGTTGCTCACCTTTGGACTCGGCTTTCAAGGCTTTGGCCACCAGGGCGATGGGCCGCAACACACCGCGTGCAAATGATAAATAACCGACGATGATAAAAAACATCGCCACTATCGCCAGGGTCCAAAATGACAGTGTTACCGACTCCGCGACATTGGCCCATTTGCCCACGTCCTTTGCGGCGGAACGTTCCAGATGGCGGTCGAGTTTTAACAAATCGCTGCGAATGTTCGACAGCAGGGGACGAATGGATTCACGCACCATGGCCAGGTCAACCCGCCACTGGTCGGATGCGTTGATGCTTACGACCTGCTGGTAATAGCTATGCCACTTGGGAGCCAGTTCCAACATTTGCTTAAGGGAAATGGCAGCCTGTAAATCCAACTTCTTCGCCAGGCGAAGCTTTTCCAGCGCGCGCAGCTTGGCCATAATGTCTTTGTGGTACACTTCCAAATTCGCCGACTGGGCCACCAAACCGGATTCGGGATCACCGAAGATACCGGTTCGATTGGCCGCGTAGACCCTGAAAATACTGATCATGCGCGACCACTGATGGCGAATATCGGTAAACAGCCGGTAGGTAGCATCAAAATTCCCGGCGAGTTCGAATTCCTCCATAGCCAGCGATGCCGCGGTGTAGAATCCCACATTAATGGGCAGCATGTCATCGACCATGATGGCCATGGCCGGGTACAACAGCTCATTGTCTTCACGCACCCGCATCAGATAGGTGGTTTCATTGCGCAGTGATTCAAAATTGGTAATCAGTGATTCCACCACTAAATGCAGATTGTCTTTGCTTACCCAGGGAATGGCGCGCAGGTATTTAGCTTGATAGATGGCGGTGTCAATTTTATCGATAACGATTTTAGCGCGCTTTGGCGAAGGCCGCAGGGCATGGCCCTGCAAGCCGGCTTCCGCTTCCCATACGCTGTTGCGGATAAGTCGGCTGATATGCAGAACTTCATTGCGGCTTTCTAAATTGGCCGTACTCAGGTTACCGGCATTGTCGACATAAATGTTGGCAAAAAACGCGCTACTAATCACGATGCCAGTTAAAAGAATGGTCACCAGAAAATAGCGCGTGCGTAAACTGTTTAACTGAATACGGTTACCATGACTTCGCAATCCCACGTATGTCCCCTATCATTATCGTGCAGGCAATAAAACGCTTGACTCGCCGCACAGGCTGTACACTTTATTATATATACTTCGAGGGGGGCCCTATATTCTCTTTAGTTCTAGGAAATATAATCTTTATGGAGAATAGCAGCAGCAATTCTAAATGCTGTCCTTTGTTATCTGAAAACTTACCCGCTTATTATGCGGATTTTGCCGGATTGGGCGGCTTGTTTACAAATTAAGCACAAGTTACCTTATTTGAGTGAAAAAGTACAGCGATATATAGCTTTTGCAAGGAATTTTTGTGTGAGTTGAGGTCAATGCTTAGCATTGCGCCTGAACGGTGCATCGACAAAAGCCTTCACCACGGTTGTCCAGGCGCGGGCGATATTGCCGTTGTCGTAACCGCCGCCGCCAAAGCCGATAATCCGACCCTCGCAATACATTTCCGCCAGCCGGCATAGACCGCGCGCCACATGGTCATGGGTATTTTCACTTAACCGCAGATGGGTCAGGGGGTCGCCGGCGAGTCCGTCGGCACCGCACTGAAGCAGAATAAATTCCGGTTGGCATTGGTGAATAAATGCTTCGACCTGGGGCCATACTTGCAGAAAGGCCTCGTCATTGGCGCCGGGAGGCAGGCAGATATTGATCTTGCTGCCGGCCGCTTCACCTTTGCCGGTTTCATCCGCGTTGCCGGTGAACGGATACAGAAAACGGCCGTCTTCATGAATATCGGCAATGTAGACGTCGGGATCGTCTTCATAGGCGTAAAAGACGCCATCGCCATGATGGGCGTCGATATCCACATAGGCAATACGTTTGAGCTGGTACTGGCGGCGCAGGGATTCGATCACCACCGCGCAGTCGTTAAAGACGCAGAATCCCGCCGCGCTTTCCCGTCGAGCATGGTGAAGGCCGGCTATAGGCACGAAGGCACGACGGTAATTGCCGCCCATGAGGGTGTTCAGGGCGTCAATAGCCGTGCCCACCACAAATGAGGCCGCCGCATAAACACCGCTGAAAGCGGGTGTGTCACCACCGTCCAGAAATCCCTGGCCTGTTTCCGACTGGGATTTAACTTTTTCCACATAGTTATGGCTATGAAACCATTCTATTTGCTCCTGGCTGGCTTGTTGCGGATTCAAAATGCGAACATTTCGGTCCAGGTTCTGTCTTTTCAATTCGCGCCAGAATGCTTCCATGCGCTGAGGGCCAAACGGGTGGCCGTCGCCAAAGCCGTAGGCGGCTAATTCATGGCCGATATAAACGCAAGCGTGTTCACGCATTTCCATAGGTGCCTGCCGGTGCCCGGTAATTGAAGGAGATACGCTAGTATATCGGCCGGTCAGGCGTCAATTGAAACCCTTGTACGGCTGCGAACGCGAATCCACAGCCAGCAGGTGAGTATCACCATTAGCGGTAAGGGGTATTGGACGGCCAAGGCCAGTGGTGTCAGCAAAGCAAGGCTGATCCAGCGGGCCCAGGCGTGCTCCCTGATATAGGTCGCCAACGGCGGCGACAGCCTGTAATACTGGCGCACCAGTGAATCACCCCACGGCAGGTTTAGTAAAACGCGGTCCCGAAATGCGCGAAAGGCATGGACGGCGGGGTGCAGATAGGAGCCGTAAGTGGCGGTGGCGATAAAACATGCTTCAACCTCGCTTTGGGTTGTCGCGGAATTGTTACTGAGGTTGATTTCCTGTTCCGAGCTACTGACCTCGGCAAAGAGTTTGACGTGACCTGTTTCGGTCGGACGCACTTTGATCTGGACGAGATTGACAAAATTCTTAGGCGTATAACCCAGGCGGCAGTCGAGGTTATTTCCGCTACGCATGCAGCTGCCGTCTTTGGACGGTTTTGCCGAAATATAGTCCGCATTGGCCGGCAGCGTGACATGCAGCATGACGTCAAAAGCGGAGGATTGGCCCACATTGGCAACCGGCACGTTATAGCGTAAAACATTGCCGGCGGTGACCGGGTTGGGAGTGGCGGCCGCTTTGACCTCAAGGTCCGGGGCAGCCGGAGCAATAAAGACCGGTGTCAAGCCACCGTTGATGCTGATGGCGCAACCGGCCATGACACCGTTGTCATCAATGCTGTATATGTCGGTAACATCCCATAACAGTGCCAGATTGTTGTTTTCCAGCGTGGTGATATTTTCCTGGCCCAGCAGTTGGTTAATGGGTATCACTTCCTGCCCGTCCCAAAAAAAGCCTTGCTTGACGCGCAGATCGGTTCCGCTTCGCAGGATACCGACTACCTGGCCCTGATTGTTGATGGCGGTCGCCTCACTGGCGACGCTGTTATCGTCGTGGATCAGGGTCATGACGCCATCTTGGTAGATAAAAGCCTGACGCTTGGGGGTCGCGCTTACCCAGCCGACGATTTGATCGTTTTCATTGATATCGGTCGCCATGCTGAGGGTGCCGGGGAAACCCGCCGTGTCTTGCAGGTCCACGCCGGTATTGTCCTGCTGCCATAACATGGCTTTGACCAGGGGGCGTGTACGGGTAAACGTTTCCCGTGTTTCATCGACCGTGCCAGCCACCTGCTGCCATCCCACCGCCAGTTCGTGGTTGTTGGTGGCCAGCGCTTTACTTTCCATATTGGGGTCGGTGGTTAACTCCACCCGGGTGCTGTTTTGCCAGCGTACGGCGTGAATGATTGGCCGGTTGATAGTTTCCATGCCATCGATCACCGGCTTATCATTGGCAAGAGACTGGGTGAAATATTCAAAATCGCCGTTGATCACCGTTTCCGCTTCACCAACGATATTGCCGGCGTCATTGATGTCATTGGCGGTGGCGTCTAGCAGGGGTTCTTCATGTTCCAAGGCGGTGATGGCGAAACTTCCTTTGTTTTTAGCCCAGCTTGCCGGGTGGCGGGGCAGGCGGGTGGCCTGCTCCGGATTATCCCGGGCCAGCAAGGTGACCACCTCGCTCAATTCATCAAGCTGATCACGTACAATGGTGGTTTGACCGGATTCGCTGTTACCGACGATAACATTGTTGGCGTTAATGCCAAGGGCAATGCCGTTAACAGGCACGGGTTTAGTGTTTGCTTCGACGCTAAACGCGGGTAACAGGGTGGTGAAACCGGTGTTGCTGTTGGCGGGCAGGTCCCAGACAAACGGCGGACTGGTGTCGCGTACGGCGACGCCCACGATACGCAAATTTGCCTGGGGCGCAATATCCAAGCCACAGCCCACGGCCAAGTCTTCGCCAATGACAAGCCGTAAATCTTGTACCACCAAGTGCTCAGCCAGGCCGGTATGAGGTAAAACCATTGCGCACAGCAAGGCGCAAATCAAACTTCTAAATGTCATATCTTGATACTACGTTGCTTCCGCGCTTGCCGGTCAAACCGATCAATGGCCAATTCGATCAGTCGATCGGTTAAATCCAGCATGGGCAAGCCACTGGCCTGCCACAGTTTCGGGTACATGCTGATAGGCGTGAATCCCGGTAACGTATTGACTTCGTTGATAACCAGCCGGTTATCCGGGCATACAAAAAAATCCACCCGCGTCATGCCCTCACAGCCCAAGGTCCGGTAGGTCTTAATAGCCAGTTCACGCATCCGTGCCATGACAGCGTCGGGCAACCGGGCGGGTATCACCAGCTTAGCACCGTCGGCGTCCATGTATTTGGCGTCGTAACTGTAAAAATCAGCGTTTGGTATGATTTCGCCGGGCAGTGAGGCCTCCACCGTGCTGTTGCCCAACACG